>Ga0136616_10000262_pt1 | contig 23068 bp, 23 predicted proteins | sample AntDrymUQ2992106_2_FD_106648 | JGI IMG/M metagenome (GOLD analysis project Ga0136616, IMG submission 106648) | Polar desert sand microbial communities from Dry Valleys, Antarctica - metaG UQ299 (21.06) | ecosystem: Environmental > Terrestrial > Soil > Desert | place: Antarctica: Dry Valley... | reverse complement strand
CAGCGGCTCGTTGATCTGCGGCGCGAGCCAGCCGATCTTCATCGCCAGGTAGAGGATCCAACCGACGAGCAGGGCGACGACACCGACGACCGCGATGCCGATGCCCAGCCCGAGGTACCAGCCGAACAGGTTCGGCTCGGCCGCGGCTTGCGCGAGCGTCATCGGGCTGCCCTCCCGCTCGTCTCGGTCACCGACGTGGTCTCGAGGTAGTTCATGACCGTCTGGGTCGGTGTGTCGATGTTGTGCGCGTCCTTGAGGTGCTTGGCGATCTCGCGCCGCATCTCCTCGCTGTCGCCAGCCGTGAAGTGCGAGCTGCACTCCGGGCTGTCGCACTGGAACTCCTTGGCCATATCTGCTCCCTACCGGCTAAATCTGCTCGGTGAAATCGCGCACGGGCTTGAGGCTGCCGTTCACCGAGGTCAGAGCGGTCGGCACGGTGGACGTCTGCAGAGCGATCGCCCGCCCGCCGACGACGATGGTGGCCAGCTTCTTTGTCACGTGCCGGAGGTCGATGATCACCCGGATCAGGGCGAGCGCCGTGACGCCGATGATCAGCGCCGCGACGATCAGCGTGAACCACGCGTTGAATGGCATGACTACTCCCCTCAGCCCAGCAGCTTCGCGACGCTGCCGCCGTAACGGGCCGCGCCGACAGAAATCTGTTTGACGGTGTCGTCCGTCGTGGCCAGCAGGGCCGGCACGTTGTCCAGCTCGCCGGTCAGTGCGACACCGTTGACGAGAATGTCGTCCACCGTCTTACGGATCCGCTGCACGGGCGCGAGGATCCGGCCCAACAAGAACAGCACTATCGGGAACACCACGACGAGCAGGATGATGTTGCCGATCAACCACAGCGTCATAACTGGTTTCTCCTGTTCGTCATGCCGAGCTCCTACCGAAGAACCGGCCGAAGAACCGCTTGATGGCCAGCATGAAGGCCGAGAACCCGACCGAGACACCGCTCACCGGAGCGGAGGACCGCGGTCCGGCAGTCTCGCCCCGGCTCTCCCGGTCGATGTCGTCCTGGATGCAGTTCGCGAAGCTGCGCATGATGACCGTGGTCACGTCGGCGATCATCCCGCGGCCGAACTGGGCGAGCGCGCCGGCGATCTGGATGTCTTGGCTGACCTTCACCTTGGTGCCGGAGCCCGCTCGTTCCAGCGTCGAGGTCACCGTCATCTCGGCCAGGCCCTTGCCCTTGGACTCCGACCCGGACGCCTTCATCACGATCCGCTTGGCGGTCGCGTCCTGCTCGATGATCTGCGCGGTGCCGGTGAAGGTCAGCGACACCGGCCCCATCTTGGTGAGCAGCCGACCCTTGAAGACGCCGTCGCCGGCCACCTCGGTCAGCTCCGCGCCGGGCAGGCACGGAGCTATCTTCGGCACGTCCAGCAGGTGGTTCCACACCGCGTCCAGCGGCGCAGCGACCTCGAACTCGTTCTCGATCAGCATTGAGGCTTCCTCAGTCGGTCCGCACCGGCGGTGCACCCGACACATCGCGCTGGTACTTGATGGCTTCCCACACCCGGTCCGGCAAGAGCGGCATGTCGATGTTGCGTACGCCGGTGTCCTCCAGCGCGTTCATCACCGCGTTGACGAAGGCGGCCGGGCCACCCACCGCCGCGCACTCCCCGACGCCCTTGGCACCGATCGGGTGGTGCGGACAGGGCGTGACGACCTCGTGCAGCTCGAAGCCAGGTGTCTCCCACGACGTCGGCAGCAGGTAGTCCATGTAGTTCGCCCCGACGCAGTTGCCGTCGGCGTCGTAGGTCTGGAACTGCATGTTCGACATCGCGTAGGCCTCGGTCAGGCCGCCCATGATCTGGCCTTCGACGATCATCGGGTTGATGCGGACCCCGCAGTCGTCGACGGCCACCATCTTGAGCACGTCCCAGACCCCGGTCTCCGGGTCGACCTCCACCTTGGCGATGTAGCAGGCGAACGGCCAGGTCAGGTTGGGCGGGTCGTAGTAGGCGTTGTTCTCAAGGCCGGGCTCCATGCCGTCGGGCATGTTGGCGTAGGCGGCCATCGCGCACTCCTGGATGGACACCCCGCGGTCCTGCGCGCCCCGGACGTAGAACCGGCCGAGCTCCCACTCGATGTCCTCCTCCGAGACCTCCAGCAGGTGCGCCGCCAGCTTGCGAGCCTTGGCCCGGATCTTGCGCGACACCATCGCCACGGCGGCGCCGGCCACCGGCGTGCTGCGCGAGGCATAGGTGCCCATGCCGAACGGGGCGGTGTCGGTGTCGCCCTCCTCGACGAGGATGTCGGCGGCCGGAATGCCCAGCTCGTGGCTGACGATCTGCGCCCAGGTCGTCTCGTGCCCCTGGCCCTGGGACTTCGCCCCGGTCCGCAGGATCGCCTTGCCGGTGGGGTGCACCCGCAGCTCGGCGGAGTCGAACATCTTGATGCCGAGGATGTCGTACTCGCGGCTGTTGCCGGCGCCGAGCGGCTCGGTCATCGTCGAGATGCCGATGCCGAGGCGTCGGCCGCGCGCGAGGGCCTCGGCCTGCTGCGCCTTGAACTCCTTGTAGCCGATGGCCTCGAGCCCGATGTCCAGGCACTTCTCGTACTGTCCGGAGTCCAGCAGGAAGCCGAATGGTGTGCGGTACGGGAACTGGTCGTCGCGGACCAGGTTCTTGCGGCGGAACTCCGCCTGGTCCATGCCCAGGTCGGCGGCGGCAGCCTGCACCATGCGCTCCTGGAAGAACATGGCCTCGGTGACCCGGAACGAGCACCGGTAGGCCACGCCCCCGGGCGCCTTGTTGGTGTAGGTCCCTTGCGCGGTGATGTGTCCGGCCGGGAAGTCGTAGCAGCCGAACGCCGAGTGCAGCAGCCCGATCTTGAACTTGCTGGGCTGGGCGTCGGAGAAGAACGCACCGTGGTCGCTGTCCGCGTGGATGCGAACGCCGAGGATCTTGCCGGCGTTGCTCAGCGCCATCTCGCTGCGCAGGTACATGTCGCGGGCGAAGCCCGTGCTGATCAGGTTGCCGGTCTTGTCCTCGATCCACTTCACCGGCTTGCCAAGCAGGATCGAGCACAGGATCGAGGCAACGTAGCCCGGGTACACCGGCACCTTGTTGCCGAAGCCGCCGCCGATGTCCGGCGCGACGATCCGGATCATGTGCTCGGGCAGCTCGGCCACCAGCGCCACCGCGGCCCGGATGATATGCGGGGCCTGGGTGGTCATGTACACGGTCAGCTTGGACGTCGCCGAGTTGTAGTCCGCGATCGAGCCGCAGCATTCGATCGGCGAGGGGTGGCTGCGCGGGTAGTGCAGCTCAAGGGTCGAGACCTTGTCCGCGCTCGCGAAGGCCCGGTCCGTCCGCTCCTTGTCGCCGACCTCCCAGCGGAAGATCACGTTGTCGTTCTGACCCTCCTTGTCGTCGCGGATAAGCGGCGCGCCTTCGGCCAGCGCCTGCACCGGGCTGACGATCGCGGGCAGCGTCTCGTACTCGACGACGATCGCCTCGCAGCCGTCCTTGGCGATGTAGGGGTCGTCGGCGACGACGCAGGCGACCTCCTGACCCTGGAAGCGCACCTTGTCGGTGGCCAGCACGGCCTGGGTGTCGTAGGACAGCGTCGGCATCCACGCCAGGTTGCGCTGCGCCATCATCTCGCCGGTCAGCACCAGGCGGACACCGGGAATGGCCTGCGCCTTGCTGGTGTCGATCGACTTGATCCGGGCGTGCGCGACCGGGCTGCGCAGGATCTCCATGTGCAGCATGCCGGGCAGCTTGATGTCGTCGGTGTAGTTGCCCCGTCCGACGATGAAGCGGTCGTCCTCGACCCGCTTGCGGCTGGAGCCCAGGCCACCGATCTTGATCTCATCTAACGGCGCCACGTCGTCTTGCCTCCCGTTGTCGTCGGCCGGTTGGGGCCAGGTTCAGGCCGAGCTCTAGACGCTGGCCCGCATCTTCTCGGCGGCCCACAGCACTGACTTCACGATGTTCTGGTATCCGGTGCAGCGGCAGAGGTTGCCCGACAGCGCCCAGCGCACGTCCTCTTCGGACGGGTTGGGGTTCTCCTTCAGCAGCGCGGCCGCCGACAGCATCATCCCGCTGGTGCAGAAGCCACACTGCAGACCGTGCTCCTCCTTGAACCCCTCCTGGATGGGGTTCAGCTCACTGGAGGTACCGAGGCCCTCGACGGTGGTGACCTCATGGCCGTCGGCCTGGACCGCCAGCATCGTGCAGGACTTCACCGGCCGCCCGTCCACGAGGACCGTGCACGCGCCGCAGTTGGTGGTGTCGCAGCCGATGTGCGTGCCGGTCAGCGCCAACCCCTCCCGCAACAGGTGCGCCAGGAGCAGTCGAGGCTCGATGTCGACGGTCTGGTCCTGCCCGTTGACCGTGACGGTTATCCGCCGCTCTTCCACGCCGTCCTCCTTGACGCCAAAGCTTCCTGTTGAAACCGAGGGATAGGTCATGCCGCTGCGTGCACGGCGCCGTTGCCACCCAGACCGCGGGTGACGAAGGTGTGCACGATGTGACGCTTGTACTCCGCGCTGCCGCGGTGGTCGGTCTTCGGCTGGGCCGCCTCGGCGGCCAGCGCCGCGGCCTGCTCGATAGTGCCGGCGTCCAGCCGCTTGCCGACCAGGGCCTGCGCCGCGGCCGTGGCCTCGATGTTCGCCGGGCCGACCCCGGTCAGCGCGATGCCGGCCCGCGACACGGTGCCGCCGGAGCTGTCGACCGCGACGGCGACGCCGACGGTGGCGAAGTCACCCACCCGGCGTTCGAGCTTGAGGTAGGAACCCGCGGCAGTACCGCTGGCACCCGGGATTCGCGCCTCGATGGCGATCTCGTCCGGGCGCAGCGAGTTCTGGAACGGCCCGGTGACCACCTGCGACGCCGGGATCTGGCGGCGGCCACCCGGGCCGTCGACCACGAGCACGGCACCGAGCGCCAGCATCACCGACGCCCAGTCGCCCTGCGGGTCGGCGTGGCACCACGAGCCGACCAGCGTGCCGCGGTTGCGCACGATGGGATCGGCGATCATGGGGGCGGCGGCGGCCATCGTCGGGTGCTTGCCCAGCAGCGTGCTGCGCTCCAGGTCGGCGTGCCGGCACAGGGCCCCTACGCGCAGCGTGCCGTCGGCATCGACGACGTGGTAGTCCAGCGCGGGGATGTTGTTGATGTCGACCAGCAGCTCAGGAGAGGCGAAGCGCAGCTTGAGCAGCGGGACGAGGCTCTGGCCACCCGCGAGCACCTTCGCGTCATCGCCGTGCGCGGCCTTGAGGTCCAGCGCATCGTCGAGTGAGCGTGGGGCCTCGTAGTGGAAACGAGACGGGTACATCCAGTCCCTCCAAGCATGAGCATGAGTGGTGGAGCGAGCGGGCTAGTCCTCAGTCCTTCGGAAGCTCGGGCCAGTCGCGCGCGACGGCTTGCGGAGGAACCGACGTGGTCGCCGGCGCGGCAGGGCCGTCCTCGGTGCCGGGGCCGGGCGAGGTCGCCGGTCCTGGACCGGGAGGTGCGGTGGGCTCCGGCTCGGCGACCGCGACGGGCATGGCATCGGCCTCCGGGTCGGGGCGCGGCTTCTGGTCGGGCGGCCACGGCCCGGAGACGGGCTGGCCCGCGATCTTCAACCAGTCGATGATCTGCGGCCACGCCCAGACGGTTGGGCTGGGGCCGGTCTTGGGAGCGTGCTCCACCAGCTCGTACAGGCGAGGGTTGTTCTTGCTGTGCCCGGTGGACTCCATCGCGTGCCTCTCCAGTCGTTGGAGTGCGTTCATGCCGACAGCGGCCCAGGGTTGACGGGGCCCCGACGTGCGTAGTCCAGGGATGATGCTCTCCGTGTAACAGGCTGGCAATCTGCAAATAACCGATCACTTAGCTCGACGCCGAACCGTCACCGTTCGCGGCGGTCGGTGATCTTGGCACCGATTGGGCCGGTGATCGCCACGAGCGCTACACCAGTGTCGTCCGCACCGCCGTGGCGTGACGCTGGCGGCGATCTTGGACTGCGGCTGAGCAGCCGTTCCCTGAGGCTCTCGGCTGCGCAGTTCCAGCCACAAGAACAGCAACACGGTGTCGGTCACAACCGCGCTAGTCGGCTCGCCGAGCTGTCACTCCAGGACGCGGGCCAGTTCGGTCTGAGCGAAATCCGCGCCGACGCACAGCAGCGGCTCCCTGGCGGACTCGGCGAGCGCGTAGGCGAAGCAGTCGCCGAAGTTCAGGCTGGCGGGGTGCCGCCCCTTGCCGTAGCGGCGCCAGGCGCGGCGAGCGACACCGACCTGATCCGCGGTGACGGCCACGATGTCGACCCTGGCTCGATGCAGCAGCAGGTCCAGCTCACGTCCAGCCGGCTCGCCGCGCCTTGCCTCGACCACGAGCGTGGTCTCCAGCAGGTTGGCGGCCGAGAGCAGGCGCACCTGATCGGCGGCGATCGCTCTGGTCAAGGTGGCTCGCTGCGGCTCGTCGAACAGGATGGAGACGATCGCCGAGGTGTCGATGACCATCAGGACGCGGGCCGCTCGCCGAGTCGGGGTAGTCCGCGCTCGTCGTAGCCGAGGATCTCGTCGTCCGTGCGGTCGTCGATGACAGGCAGGTTCGCGCAACGCAGCGCGATCTCATCTAGCTCGTCAGCGAGAGTGCGGCTCGTGCGGACGCCGGTAACGCGCGCGAGCCGCTCTCGAATCGCCACGGTGACCGCCTGCGTGATGGTCTCGCCGGTGGCCTGCGCCAGGTCGCGGGCAAGCCGGTCCGCCTCCAGGTTCTTGATATTGATCACGAGTAAAGAATACGGATAGTGATAAAGAATCTCAACCATGGCGCGAGTCACCAGACAGCGTCACACCGGCGCTAGCTCCAGATGGTCACGTAGACCGGTGGGCGGAAGCGCGACGGCGGCACGCCGGCGCCCGGCGCTCTGAGCAGCCGCATGGCCTCCGGGGTCGCTAGGAAGTGCCGCAAGGAGCCTGCCGCGGCCGGTCGGCGGTCGGTCGGCAGCGTCGTGGCGTGCCAGCAGACCTCCATGGGGGTAGACGCCGTGTCTACGACCTGCAGCTCGCGGCGGCGCAGCTGGTGCACCGCGAGGTGAGCGAACGCCGGCGCGACACCGACCCCGCGGGCTGCGGCCTCCCATGCCGCGGTCTGGTTGGGATAGACGCTCAGCCGCGACTCAGGTACTCCGAGCTTGTGCAACAACCGGCTGACGTCGCTGTCCGGGTCGGTGGCGGTGGGGTCGACGAGCCACGGCCAGCCGGCCGCGGGCCCGCGCCACCTGGCGTCCGGCGCGGTGAGCACGACCAACCGGCAGCGGAAGATCGGCTCGCTGACCAGCCCGAGGCTGCGGTCCGCGCCGAGGTACGGGCCGAGCGCGAGGTCTGCCAGCCGCTGCGACACCAGCACGGCCATCTCGGTCGTCGCCGACACTCCGGCGGACACCTCCACCGAGCCGCCGGAGCGGGCGCTGAACGCCGCGCCCAGCGGACCGGCGACGAACTCCACGATCGTGCTGGGGGCGACGAGCTGGAGCTGGTCGGGGGCCCCGGATGCGGAGCGGACGGCTGCCTCGGCCTCCGCGCCGAGTGCCACCATCTGCGCCGCGATGGTCATCAGCCGGCTGCCGCCCGGCGTCAGCACCATGCCGTTGCGCTCGCGCACCAGCAGCGCGTCCCCGAGGTAGCGGCGTAGCGCGGCCAGCGCCTGGGACACCGCCGGCTCGCTGACCGACAACGCGCCGGCAGCCGCCTTGACCGAACCCAGGCGGGCTACCAGCACGAACGCGCTCAGCTGCGTCAACGTCATCGCGACTAGTCTTCTCCGTGGGTAACTAACCGAAGCCTTATTTGCAGATTGTCACCCTGATACTGCCTCAGCAAGATGCGAGCAGAGCAACGGGAGAGTGTTCGTGTGCAGGTGCCGGCCCAGTTCGAGTACGAGCGAGCGAGCAGCGTGGAGCACGCGATCGCGCTGCTGGCCAGGCACGGTCCCGAGGCCAGGGTGCTCGCCGGCGGCCACAGCCTCATCCCGATGATGAAGCTCCGGCTCGCCGAGCCGGAGACGCTCATCGACATCAACGACCTGAGCGAGCTGGCCGAGATCGAGGTGCAGGGCGACGAGCTGTGCATCGGCGCGATGGCCAGGCATGCCGACCTGCTCGCCTCCGAGGTGGCCGGCAGCCACTACCCGATCCTGCACGACGCCGAGCACGTGATCGCCGACCCGGTGGTGCGCAACCGGGGAACCGTCGGTGGCTCGGTGTGCCAGGCCGACCCGTCAGAGGATCTGTCGGCTGCCTTCGCCGCCATCCAGGCCACCGCCGTGATCCAGGGCGCGGACGGCACCCGGACGGTGTCGATGCGCGAGTTCTTCACCGGTCCGTACGACACAGTCGTCGGGCCGGCGGAGCTGCTGGTCCAGCTGCGGGTGCCGATCCACCCCGACGGCGGCAGCGCTTATGTGAAGGTCGAGCGGCGGGTCGGGGACTGGCCGGTCGCCGCCGTCGGCGCCGCCCTGCGGCTGGGACGGCGCAACAAGATCACCGACGCCGGGATCGGGATGACCGCCGTCGGAGCGGCGCACTTCGTCGCCGCCGAGGCCGAGGCCTACCTGCGCGGCAAACCGGCCACCGAGGAGCACTTCGCGAAGGCCGGGGAGATCGCCGCCGCACACTGCAACCCTTCGGCCGACCAGCGCGGCCCGATGGACTACAAGCGGCACCTGGCCGGCGAGCTCACCCGGCGGGCGCTGCGCGGAGCCGCCGAGCGGGCCATGGCGCGGGCGGTCTGACATGGAGATCTCGATCACCGTCAACGGCGAGGACTATCGGCGCGACGTGGAGCCGCGGCTGCTGCTGGTGCACCTGCTGCGCGACAAGCTGCGGCTGACCGGCACGCACTGGGGGTGCGATACCTCCAACTGCGGCGTGTGCGTGGTGCTGCTGGACGGCGTTCCGGTGAAGTCGTGCACGGTGCTTGCGGTGATGGCCAGCGGCCGGCAGGTGCGCACGGTGGAGGGGCTCGAGCGCTCGGACGGCCTCGACCCCGTCCAGCAGGGGTTCATCGACCGCCACGGCCTGCAGTGCGGCTTCTGTACCTCCGGGATGATGATGACCGCGCGCTGGCTGCTGGACCACAACCCCGACCCGTCCGAGCGCGAGATCCGTGAGGCGATCTCCGGTCAGGTCTGCCGCTGCACCGGCTACGAGAACATCGTGCGCTCGGTCCGTCGGGCCGCCGAGCTGGAGGCCGGCTCGTGACCGCAACGCAGATCCCGGCGCGGGTGCCTACCCCGACCCCCACGCCGGTCGGCTACGGCTCGATCCCGCGCAAGGAGGACGCCCGCTTCGTCCGCGGCCGCGGCAGCTTCGTCGACGACGTCCAGCTGCCCGGCATGCTCTACGGCGCGGTGTTGCGCAGCCCGTACGCGCACGCCCGGATCGTCTCGGTCGACATCAGCGCCGCGGAGGTGCACCCGAAGGTCCGGGCGGTGATCACCGGCGACATGCTCGACAAACGCGGGATGGCCTGGATGCCGACGCTGTTCGGCGACGTGCAGGCGGTGCTGGCCACCGACAAGGTCCGCTTCCAGGGCCAGGAGGTGGCCTTCGTCGTCGCGGAGGACCACTACGCCGCCCGCGACGCGCTGAGCCTCATCGAGGTCGAGTACGAGCCCCTGCCGGCGCTGGTCGACGCCAAGCTCGCGCTGGCGCCGGACGCCCCGCTGATCCGCGACGACCTCGACGGCCGCACCGACAACCACGTGTTCGACTGGTCGGCCGGCAACAAGGCAGCCACCGATGACGCGTTCGCCACGGCGGACGTCGTGGCCGAGTGCGAGATCCTCTACCCCCGTGTGCACCCGGCGCCGATGGAGACCTGCGGCGCGATCGCCAGCCTGGACAGGGTCAGCGGCAAGCTCACCGTCTACGCCACCAGCCAGGCACCGCACGCACACCGCACGATGTACGCGCAGGTCACCGGCCTGCCGGAGCACAAGATCCAGATCATCGCGGGCGACATCGGCGGCGGGTTCGGCAACAAGGTGGCGATCTACCCCGCGTACGTCTGCGCGATCGTCGGCTCGATCCTCACCGGCTGCCCGGTGAAGTGGACCGAGGACCGCTCGGAGAACCTGATGAGCACCGCCTTCGCCCGCGACTTCCACATGCACGGCGAGATCGCCGCCACCTCCGACGGCAAGATCCTGGCGCTGCGCGCGAACGTGCTGGCCGACCTCGGCGCGTTCAACGGGACAGCCCAGCCGACCAAGTTCCCGGCCGGCTTCTTCCACATGTTCACCGGGTCCTACGACATAGCCGCGGCGCACTGCGAGGTGCGCAGCGTCCATACCAACAAGGCGCCCGGCGGCGTCGCATACTCCTGCTCGTTCCGGATCGCCGAGGCGTCCTACCTGCTCGAACGCATGGTGGACGTGCTCGCCCACGACCTGGGGATGGACCCGGCGCAGCTGCGGATGCGCAACCTGCTGCGCCCCGAGCAGTTCCCCTACACCTGCGCGACCGGCTGGGAGTACGACTCCGGCGACTACCCCACGACGCTGCGGCTGGCCCTGGAGATGGCCGGGTACGACGAGCTGCGCCGCGAGCAGGCAGCGCGTCGGGAGGGCGGCGGGGACGCCCCGCTGATGGGCATCGGGCTCAGCTTCTTCACCGAGGCGGTCGGCGCCGGCCCGCGCAAGATGATGGACATCCTCGGGCTCGGCATGGCCGACGGCGCCGAGCTGCGGCTGCATCCCACCGGCAAGGCGGTGCTGCGGCTGTCGTGCATGTCGCAGGGCCAGGGCCACGCCACGACGTTCGCGCAGATCGTGTCGCAGGAGCTGGGGATCTCGCCGGACGACATCGAGGTGGTCGAGGGCGACACCGACCAGACGCCGTTCGGGTTGGGGACCTACGGCTCGCGCTCGACAGCCGTGTCCGGCGGCGCGGCGGTCGTCGTGGCCCGCAAGGTGCGCGACCGCGCCCGGATCGTCGCGGCCGCCATGCTCGAGGCGTTGCCCGACGACCTGGAGTGGGCCGAGGGGCGGTGGCAGGTCAAGGGCGTCCCGAGCACCGGCAAGGCCATCGCGGAGATCGCCATGGCGGCGCACTCCGGGCTCGAACTGCCCGAGGGTGTCGAGGGCCACCTCGACGCGACCACGGTCTACAACCCACCGAACCTGACCTACCCGTACGGCGCGTACGTCTGTGTGGTGGACGTCGATCCCGGTACCGGCCAGGTCAAGGTGCGGCGCTTCGTCGCGGTGGACGACTGCGGCGTGCGGATCAACCCGATGATCGTCGAGGGGCAGATCCACGGCGGGCTGGCCGACGGCGTGGGCATGGCGCTGATGGAGCTGATGGCCTTCGACGCCAACGGCAACCACCTCGGCGCCTCGTTCATGGACTACCTGCTGCCGACGTCGATGGAGTGTCCGTCGTGGGAGCTGGGGCAGACGGTGTCGCCGTCGCCGCACCATCCGATCGGCGCCAAGGGGATCGGCGAGTCCGCGACGGTCGGCTCGCCCGCGGCGGTGGTCAACGCCGTGCTGGACGCGATCGGCGTGCGGCACGCGGACATGCCGTTGACTCCGGCGCACGTGTGGCGCGCGATGCAGGGCCGCGCGCTGCGTACCGACGTGGCTCTCGAGTGATGCTCGCGCTGCTGCCCTGGTTCGACGCGAACGCCCGCGACCTGCCGTGGCGGCGGCCGCAGACGACGCCGTGGGGTGTGCTGGTCAGCGAGCTCATGCTCCAGCAGACGCCGGTCGCGCGCGTCGAGCCGGTGTGGGACGACTGGCTGGCGCGCTGGCCGGTGCCTTCCGCGCTGGCCGCCGCGAGCCGGGCGGACGTGCTGCGGGCGTGGGGCAAGCTCGGCTACCCGCGGCGGGCGCTGCGGCTGCACGCCGCGGCGGTGGTGATCGCGTCGGAGCACGGCGACGTGGTGCCGGCGGAGCTGGCGGTGTTGGAGGCGTTGCCTGGGGTCGGCAGCTACACCGCCCGGGCGGTGGCCGCCTTCGGATACGGCCTGCGGTGCCCGGTGGTCGACACCAACGTGCGGCGGGTGGTGGCGCGCGCCGTGCACGGCGCCGCAGAGCCCGGTCTGGCCCGGACCGCTGCCGACCAGGCCGACGTCGAGGCGCTGCTGCCGGCGTCGGATGCCGCGGCGGCACGGTTCTCGGCGGCGCTGATGGAGCTCGGCGCCGTGGTCTGCGCCGCCCGGGCCCCGCGCTGTGGCCTGTGCCCGCTGCGCGCCGACTGCGCCTGGCAGTTGGCCGGCCGGCCGGCATACACCGGTACCGTCCGGCAGCCGCAGGCCTTCGCCGGCACCGACCGGCAGGTCCGCGGCCGGCTGCTCGACGTGCTGCGCGGCTCTCCCGGTCCGGTACCGCGCGCGGCGCTCGAGACCGCGTGGGCCGACGATGCCCAGCGCGAGCGATGCCTCGCGTCGTTGCTGGCGGACGGCCTGGTGGCGGCGGTGGGGGCCGACCGCTTCGGGCTGCCCGACGAGGGCTGAGCGACGTCAGCCCAGCTCGGCGAGGAACTGCTCGACGGCGTCGCGGTAGGCCTGCGGGTCGTCGGCGTGCACCAGGTGGCCGGTGCCCGGGACGCGGACGTGGCGGGCGTTGCGCATCTGCTCGGCGATCCCCGCGAGCTGTCCCGGCGGGGTGTTGCCGTGCTCGCCCTCGATCAGCTGCACGGGGCAGCGCACGGCGCGCAGCGAGTCACGGTAGTCGTGCTCGGCCCACTCGGCGGCGATGGCCACGGCGTCCTCCACCCGGCTGAGCAGGTGGTAGCCGTCGGCGCGCTCCTCGACACACTCCGCCATGTAGTCCCCGAAGCTCGGCCACGGCCAGCCGAAGGCGTCCCGGACGGCCGCCACCGAGGTGAAGGTGGCGGGCATCGCCCCGAACCAGTCAGCGGCGAGCTGCACGCTGCGGCCGCGGTAGTCCGGCGCCATGTCCTCCACGACGACGCCCCGCACCAGCTCGGGGTTGGCGGCAGCGAGCTGCCAGCCGTGCAGCCCGCCCATCGAGTGGCCGATGACCACCGCCGGCGCGAGGGCCAGCTGGCCGACGACGTCGACGAGATCGGCGACGAACCGCTGTGTCGTCCACGGCCCGGCCGCCTGCGATCGCCCGTGACCACGAGCGTCCAGCCCGACGACCCGGCCGTGCTCGCTGAGCCACCGGGCCACCGCCCACCATGTGGTGGCGCGGCCCATCAGCCCGTGCAGCAGCAGGATTGGCCGCCCCGTACCGCCGAACTCCACGGCGGTCAGCTCGAGGCCGTCGGAAGTACGCACCGTTCGCCGCACCATGGTCATCCTGCAGTGCGCGACGCCCCACCGTCGGAGATCGCCGTGAGTGGACATCCAGCCGCGTTGACCACGGTCAAACATCCGCTCGTGGCGATCATGGCGCTGGCACGGGCCCGAGGGAGTCGCGCAAGCTGAGCCGCGGTGATCGTCGTGAGGGTGCGCCCCAGGTCGCCGGCCGACGCTGAGGCGCACCGAACTGGCGATCTTGGGCGGCGGCCTGGCGGCGCAGGCGGCCCGCAGAAACGGCGGTGGCCGGCACGGATGCTCTCCGTACCGGCTACCTGCCGTCTAGTTGACCAGCTTGCTCAGCCGGCTTCCTCCTCGGCGCCTGCCGCGACCTCGACCGGCACCTCGTCGGGCACCGGGACGGGCTTGGGCTCACCGCGGAAGACGAACTTGGCCTTGTCGTCGGCCTTGTGCGTCGAGCGGGCGTCGCCGGTCTTGACGTCGCCTTCGACCATGCCCTCGACGTCGACGATGACGATCTGTCCTGGCATGACCTCGCCGTAGAGGATCTTCTCGGACAGTGCGTCCTCGATCTCCCGCTGGATGGTGCGCCGCAGCGGCCGCGCGCCCAGCACGGGATCGAAGCCCCGCTTGGCGAGCAGCTTGCGGGCGTCCGGGGTGAGCTCCAGGGCCATGTCCTTGTTGGCCAGCTGGCCCTCCACCCGAGTGATCATCAGGTCCACCATCGAGATGATCTCTTCCTCGGTGAGCTGGTGGAACACGATGATGTCGTCGATGCGGTTGAGGAACTCGGGCCGGAAGTGCTTCTTGAGCTCGTCGGTGACCTTGTTCTTCATCCGCTCGTAGTTGCTGCCCTCGTCGTTGCCCTGCGCGAAGCCGAGCCCGACCGCCTTGGAGATGTCCTGCGTGCCGAGGTTCGAGGTGAAGATGATCACGGTGTTCTTGAAGTCCACCGTGCGGCCCTGACCGTCGGTCAGCCGGCCGTCCTCGAGCACCTGCAGCAGCGTGTTGTACACCTCCTGGTGCGCCTTCTCGATCTCGTCGAAGAGCACCACGGAGAACGGCTTGCGACGCACCTTCTCGGTGAGCTGGCCGCCCTCCTCGTACCCCACGTACCCGGGAGGGGCACCGAAGAGCCGCGACGCGGTGTAGCGGTCGTGGAACTCGCCCATGTCGATCTGGATCAGGGCGTCGTCCTCGCCGAACAGGAAGTTGGCCAGTGCCTTGGACAGCTCGGTCTTACCGACACCGGACGGGCCGGCGAAGATGAACGAGCCGGACGGGCGCTTCGGGTCCTTCAACCCGGCACGGGTACGGCGGATCGCCTGCGAGACGGCCTTGACGGCGTCCTGCTGGCCGATGATCCGCTTGTGCAGCTCGTCCTCCATCCGCAGCAGGCGGGTGGTCTCCTCTTCGGTGAGCTTGAACACCGGGATGCCGGTCCAGTTGGCCAGCACCTCGGCGATCTGCTCGTCGTCGACCTCGGCGACGACGTCGAGGTCACCGGCGCGCCACTGCTTCTCCCGCTCGGACTTCTGCCCCAGCAGCTGCTTCTCGCTGTCGCGCAGGTGCGCGGCACGCTCGAAGTCCTGGGCATCGATCGCGGACTCCTTGTCCCGGCGGACGCTGGCGATCCTCTCGTCGAACTCGCGCAGGTCCGGTGGAGCGGTCATCCGGCGGATCCGCATCCGGGCGCCGGCCTCGTCGATCAGGTCGATCGCCTTGTCGGGCAGGAACCGGTCGTTGATGTAGCGGTCGGCCAGGGTGGCCGCCGCCACCACCGCCGCGTCAGTGATCGTGACCCGGTGGTGCGCCTCGTAGCGGTCCCGCAGGCCCTTGAGGATCTCGACGGTGTGCGCCACCGTCGGCTCACCGACCTGGATCGGCTGAAACCGCCGCTCCAGCGCCGCGTCCTTCTCGACGTGCTTGCGGTACTCGTCGAGCGTGGTCGCGCCGATGGTCTGCAGCTCCCCTCGGGCCAGCATCGGCTTGAGGATGCTCGCGGCGTCGATCGCGCCCTCGGCGGCGCCGGCGCCGACCAGCGTATGCAGCTCGTCGATGAACAGGATGATGTCGCCCCGGGTCCGGATCTCCTTGAGCACCTTCTTCAGGCGCTCCTCGAAGTCACCGCGGTAGCGGCTGCCGGCGACCAGCGAGCCGAGGTCGAGCGTGTAGAGCTGCTTGTCCTTCAGCGTCTCGGGCACATCGCCCTTGACGATGTTCTGCGCGAGCCCCTCGACCACCGCGGTCTTGCCGACGCCGGGCTCGCCGATCAGCACCGGGTTGTTCTTGGTGCGCCGCGACAGCACCTGCATTACCCGCTCGATTTCCTTCTCCCGGCCGATGACCGGGTCGAGCTTGCCCTCGCGAGCGGACTGGGTCAGGTTGCGACCGAACTGGTCGAGCACCAGCGAGCTCGACGGGCTGCCCTCGCCACGGCCGCCGCCGCTCTCGGCCGGCTCCTTGCCCTGGTAGCCCGAGAGCAGCTGCAGCACCTGCTGGCGCACCCGGTTGAGGTCGGCGCCGAGCTTGACCAGCACCTGGGCCGCGACGCCCTCGCCCTCGCGGATCAGCCCGAGCAGGATGTGCTCGGTGCCGATGTAGTTGTGGCCGAGCTGCAGCGCCTCACGCAGCGACAGCTCGAGCACCTTCTTGGCGCGTGGGGTGAACGGGATGTGCCCGCTGGGGGCCTGCTGGCCCTGGCCGATGATCTCCTCGACCTGCTGCCGGACGCCCTCGAGGGCAATGCCAAGCGACTCCAGCGCCTTCGCTGCAACACCCTCGCCCTCGTGGATCAGGCCCAACAGGATGTGCTCGGTCCCGATGTAGTTGTGGTTGAGCATCCGGGCCTCTTCTTGGGCCAGGACGACAACCCGCCGTGCGCGGTCGGTGAACCTCTCGAACATTCGCACTCCCTGCTTGCCGCCCGTGCCGGGCGTCAACTCGACGCTCCTCGGCACCGTCTACCTATCGTATCGGCCGGACCGTCATGGTCGCTTCGTGCGCGTTGAACGGTCTACGCACTTACATCGATGCAACGTAGGAGCCGCGCGGCGGATTCCGAAACGGCCTGACGCCGTTGTCCGCTCGGGGCGAACAACGGCGTCAGGTGAGGTGGCCGGGGCCGTCGAGGCGGGCCTGAGCCGGCCGGGCAGCTGCTGGGGCGCGGAGCTCAGTGCGCTGGGTGTCAGTGCTCCTGGTGGTAGGCGTCGAGCACCTCGGCCGGGATGCGGCCGCGGTCGGAGACCTTCATGCCGCGCTTGCGCGCCCACTCGCGGATCGCCTGGTTCTGCTCACGGTCAACGCCGGCACGACGCACCGGCGCGGTGCCCGGGGCACCACCTGCCCGACGGCGCCCTGCCTTGCGTGCAGCGGCGACATAACCGGACAGCGCGTCACGAAGCTTGTCGGCATTGCTGCTGGAAAGGTCGATTTCGTAGGTCTTGCCGTCCAGCCCGAACTCGACCGTCTCTTCGGCCCTGTCGCCGTCGAGGTCGTCGATCAGCGAAACGGTCACTTTCTGTGCCACTGCCCGTCCTCCATGAGTAATTACCGAGTCTTCCGTTGGGGCCCCCGAAACGGCTGTGCTGCAAGCCGTCGAGTTGCCACCAACATTAGACTGTATTCTGCGGACTTGTCGAGTTGACGCCCCGATCCAGTGATCTTATTCTGGGCGTACAAGCGGAAAAAGGATCGTTTCGCGTATACCGAGACCTGTGAGTGTCATCAGTAACCGGTCGATACCCATTCCCACGCCCCCGGAGGGGGGCATTCCATATTCCATCGCGCGGAGGAAGTCCTCGTCCAGTTGCATGGCCTCGACATCGCCTGCGGCGGCGCGCAACGACTGCTCGCGCAGTCGTTCTCGCTGTACGACGGGATCAACCAGCTCCGAGTACGCGGTGGCAAGCTCGGTCCCGAATACGACAAGGTCCCATGCCTCGGCCAATCTGGGGTCGTCACGATGCGCACGGGTCAATGGGCGGACCTCGACCGGATAGTCGCGTACGAAGGTCGGCTCGACGAGTGTGTGCTCGACGAGCTTCTCGAACAGCTCCAGCACGACCTCGCCGGCACTCCATTCGTCGCGAAGTGCCACGTCATGGGCGGCGGCCAGCTTGCGCAGGTCGTCGAGGGATGTATCGGGGCTGACCTCGGCTTCCACCGCGTCGGACACGGCCTGGTGCACCGTGACGTGGCGCCACGGCTGGCCGAGGTCCACTGTGGACCCATCGGGCCGGTGCAGGACCGTGGAGCCCAGTGCGGCCTGTGCCGCACGGCGGACCAGGTCCTGGGTCAGCTCCGCCATCGAGTCGTAGGAGCCGTATGCCTGGTAGGCCTCGAGCATCGCGAACTCCGGCGAATGCGTCGAGTCACTGCCCTCGTTGCGAAAGTTCCGGTTGATCTCGAACACGCTCTCGATCCCACCGACTACACAGCGTTTCAGGTAGAGCTCCGGCGCGATCCTCAGGTAGAGGTCGGTATCGAAGGCATTCGAGTGGGTGACGAACGGCCTAGCTGTCGCTCCACCATGTAGCGGCTGAAGCATGGGCGTCTCCACCTCGGTGAAGCCGCGTTCGTGCAGAGCGTCTCGAAGCGTTCTGATGACTTGTGCGCGCATCTGAACCATCTCGCGCGCCTGCGGCCGGACGATCAGATCGACATAACGCTGCCGTACTCGCGTTTCCTCAGACAGTTCCCGGTGGGTGACCGGCAAGGGTCGCACGGCCTTGGCGGCCATCGCCCAGGAGTCGGCGGACACCGAGAGTTCACCGCGTCGTGACGTGACAACCTCACCGTGCACGAATACGTGGTCGCCGAGATCGACCAGCGACTTCCACTCCGCGAGTGTGTCCTCCCCGACTCCGGCGACGCTGAGCATTGCCTGTAACTGCGTGCCGTCGCCTTCACGCAACGTGGCGAAGCACAACTTGCCGGTGTTGCGTAGATGGATCACTCGGCCGGTGGCCCCGACGATGTCCCCGGTGCTGGTGTCGGCGGGCAGATCAGGGTGACGCCTTCGGACCTCGGCGAGCGTGTGGGTCCGCGGCAGCTCCACCGGGTACGGCTCGACTCCGTCGGCCAACATGGCTGCGCGCTTCTCCCGACGGATGCGAAGTTGCTCCGGAAGGTCCTCGTCGGTGTCGGGATGCTCAGTCACATGGCGAAGGCTACGAGCACGCGAGATCGGGCAACAATTCGGTTGCTCAGGCGTCGCTGCCTGCCTCGACGCGGTGCGAGACGGCGGCGTTGCGCAGGTAGACCAGGCGCAGACCGAGCAGCGTGAGGTCGGGCACATGCTCGGTGATGGTCTGGGACTCGTCGATCATCAGCGGGGCCAGGCCGCCGGTGCCGAGCACGACCGCCGGCTCGTCGAGCTCGAGCATGATGCGGTTCACCAGGCCGTCCACCTGCCCGGCGAAGCCGTAGAGCACGCCGGACTGCAGGCACTCCACGGTGTTCTTGCCGATCACCGACCGGGGGCGTACCAGCTCGACCGTTCGCAGCGCGGCCGCCCGTGCGGCCAGCGCCTCCAGCGACACCTCGATGCCGGGCGCCAGCGCGCCGCCGAGGAACTCCCCGCGCGCGGAGACCACGTCGATGTTGGTGGACGTGCCGAAGTCCACCACCACGCACGCCTTGCCGAACAGCCGGTGCGCCGCCAGCGTGTTGACCACCCGGTCGGCACCGACTTCCTTCGGGTTGTCCACCAGCAGCGGCACCCCGGTGCGCACCCCCGGCTCGACGATCACCGTCGGCACCGTGGGCTGGAAGCGGGCGAGCATCTGCCGCAGCTGGCGCAGCACCGCGGGCACGGTGGACAGCACCGCGATGCCCGTGACCTGGGGGGCGAAGGGACCGAGCAGCGCGCGGACCGCGACCTCCAGCTCGTCGGCGGTGATCCGCCGGTCGGTGCGCATCCGCCAGTCCCGTATCAGGCTCGGCCGGATCACCGGGTCGCCGTCGCCGGTCTCGGGGTAGATGCCCAGCGCGGTCTGGGTGTTGCCGACGTCGATGCAGAGCAGCACCGGTCATTCCCCTGACGCTGTGTCGGCGTGGGAGCCGGAGCGCAGGCTCGAGCCGACCGGCGCGTCCGCCGGGTCGTCACCGTGCGCCACGATCCGGTTGGCGGCGTCAACGAACACCACCCGCGGCTGCAGCTCGCGCGCCTCGGCGTCGCCGACCATTGCGTAGGAGATCAGGATCACCAGGTCGCCCTTGTCGATCAACCGGGCGGCTGCGCCGTTGATGCCGATCACGCCGCTGCCGCGCTCACCCGGGATGGCGTAGGTCTCCAGGCGGGCCCCGTTGGTGATGTCGACGATCGCCACCTGCTCACCGGGCAGCAGGTCAGCGGCGTCCATCAGATCGGCGTCCACGGTGACCGAGCCGACGTAGTCCACGTCGGCCTGGGTCACCGTGGCCCGGTGGATCTTGGACTTCAGCATCGTGCGCAGCATGTGGACCTCACTCCCCGACACCCAGTGCCACGGAAACGTTGTCGATCAGGCGGGTAGTCCCGAGCCGGGCGGCCACCAGCAGGCGTGCCTCGCCGGCCGCGGGGGCGGGACCGAGCTCGGGGTCGCGCAGTTCCAGGTACTCGACGGCCGGCTCCGCCGTACGAACGGCACTTTCGTGCGATAGGGCTGAACGAGAGTGCCGTTCGTTGCGCGCGGGCTCGGCGGCGAGCACCGCGCCGGCTGCGGCGAGGACGGCGTCCGCACCGTCTCGCCCGGCACGCGCTCCGGCGCGTAGCGCTGCAGGCAGCCGGGTCGCCACCTGGCGTTGGTCGGGCGAGAGGTAGCGGTTGCGCGAGGACAGCGCCAGGCCGTCGGGCTCACGGATGGTGGGTACGCCGAGCACCTCGACCGGCATGTCCAGGTCGCGCGCCATCCGCCGGATCAACACCAACTGCTGGTAGTCCTTCTCACCGAAGTAGGCCCGGTCCGGCGTGACCATGTTGAACAGCTTGGCCACCACGGTCAGCACGCCGGCAAAGTGCGCAGGCCGGACGCGCCCCTCCAGCTCCGCGCCGAGCGGACCGGGTTGCACGGTCGTGGTGGCCCCGGCGGGGTACATCGCGTCCACCCCAGGCGTGAAGACAAGGTCGACGCCCTCCTCGGCACAGGCGGCGAGGTCGGACACCAGCGTGCGCGGGTAGCGGTCGAGGTCCTCGCCAGGCCCGAACTGCAACGGGTTCACGAAGATCGACACCACGGTGGCGGCGTCGCCGGCTCGGGCTTGCCGCACCAGCTCGCGGTGGCCGGCATGCAGCGCGCCCATGGTCGGCACGAAGTGCACGGCCCGGCCGGCGGCCCGCAGCGCGGCGACGGCGGCCGCGAGATCGGCAGGTTCGGAGAGCACGGCGAGCTGCCCGCGCAGCTGCGTGGCGGTCATGGCTGCTCTGCCAACGTCGCCTGTACGTCCTGGGCGGCGTGCTCGGGCAGCATCCCGGCGGCCGCCGCCCGCTGCGCGGTGCGCTGGGCGAGTGCGCGGTAGGCGGCGACCATCTCGGGGTCTGCTTCCGCCAGCTCGCGCAGGTGGGTGCGGACGGTGCCGGTGTCGCCGCGGGCGACTGGCCCGGTCAGCGCGCGGTCACCGTGCCGCAGGGCGTTGTCCAGCGCGGCGGACAGCAGCGGTCCGATCAGCCGCTCCGCCGGCCGGATGCCGGCCCGGTCGAGGATCTCGGCGCAGTCGCGCACCAGCGTCACCAGGTTGTTGGCGCCGTATGCGAGCGCCGCGTGGTACAGCGGGCGGACCGCCTCGGCGATCCGCACCGGCTCGGCACCCATCTCCACGACCAGCGCCTCGCCGACGCTCCACGCGGCCTCGTCGTCGGCCGCCGCGGTCACCCCGACGCAGCACGCGGCGAGCCGCTCGACGTCCTCCGGCCGGCCGGTGAACGTCATCACCGGGTGCAGGGCCAATGGCAGTACGCCGTGCTCCACCGCGGGTTCGAGCACCTTCACGCCGTGCGCGCCCGAGGTGTGTACGACGATCTGTCCCGGGTGGAAGCAGCCGGCCGCGGCAAGGCCCTTGACCAGACCGGGCAGGACGTCGTCCGGCACCGCGAGCAGCACGAGGTCGGCCTGCTTCACGACCTCGTCGGGCGGCAGCAGTGGGACGTCGGGCAGTAGTGCGGCGGCGCGGTTGAGCGACGGCCGGGAGACCCCCGAGGTGGCGACGACGATGTGTCCGGCGACGGCGAGTGCGGCGCCGAGAACCGAGCCGACCCGGCCTGCGGAAACGACTCCGACGGCCAACCGGGCCGGCCGGCCGTGGTGCGCGAGCGTCGGCTCAGACACTCTGGACTCCTACTCGTTCCAGTCCCGCGTGCGCGGGTACCAGACGTCAGCCGCAGAGTAGCTCGGCGGGATCGGCTCGGGCAGCCTCACGAGCCACCGGGTGACCAGCAGCACATTCGCCGGTCACCGACGCGGCGGCTGGCCTCCACCCGGTGGCGGCGGCTGGCGCTGCATCCAGTTCTGCGGCCGTAGCTGCTGGGTCGGCTGCTCCCAGTTGGGCGACGGCGGGGGCTGAGCAGGCCACGAGCGCTGCGCCGATGCCGGTGGCTGCTGACGCCAGCCCGCTGCCCACGGCGGCGGTGGCGGCGGCGGTACCCAGCCCGGCGGCAGCGGCGGAGGCGGCGACCAACCCAACGGCGGCCGCTGGAATGCCGCCGTCAGCGCCTCGGGCATCCCCATCGCCCGGCGCCGGGCCTGGCCGAGTACCGACAGCAGCTCGTCGTGCCAGCCGCGGTCCTGCGGATCGACGAGGCCGCGGGCGAAGCGGTTGCGCAGGAAGGCCAGCTCGGTCACCGCGGCCTGGTAGTCGCCGACCGCCTTGGCGGCCTCCTTGCCCGAGTGCCGCTGCACCGCCGAACGCCAGCCGCGCCGCCCCGCCAGGCTCGACAGCAGCTCGATCTCGCTCGGCGCCACCCAACCGGCCTGGGCGAAGCCGGGCAGCGCAGCAGCCACGACCCGCTGCTCCCTGCGGCGCTGCAGGACCACGAACGTGATCATGCCCGCGAACAGCGGCACCATGATGAAGACGTAGACGGCGAGGAAGCCCTCGCCGCCACCTAGCGCGGCAGAGCCGTTCCACAGCGCGTGCAGCAGCACGGCCACGAGGTAGCCGGCGAGCGGCGCCAGGACCCGAACGGCCTTGTTGCGGCTCAGCGCCGCGATGCCGACGCCAATTCCCATCATCGCCGTGAACAGCGGGTGGGCGAACGGCGAGAACAGCCCGCGCAGCACGAGCACGGTGACCACGAGGCCGGACTGGCCGGCGGCGGCCTCCTCGGCGAAGGCGCGGCCGATGTAGAGGATGTTCTCCGTGAAGGCGAAGCCGGCGGCGACCAGGCCGGCGTAGACGATGCCGTCGATCACCCCGTCGAACTCGCGCCGACGCCAGATCAACAGGCCGATCAGGAAGGCGCCCTTGACGGCTTCCTCCACGATGGGCGCAGCGACCGTCGCCCCGATGACGTCGCCGCTGCCCTTGCCGAGCACCTCGTCGGCCGCGAGGGCCGCACTGCTGTTGATCACCAGAGCGGTGAGCGTCGCGACGCAGGCGCCCCAAAGGAAGGCAACGAGCAACAACCGCGGCGGCTCGGGCTCCCACCGGTCCGCCCACAGGAACGCGGCCACCACCGGCCCGACCGGCAGCAGGGCGATGAATGCGCCACCGATGACCGCCCCGATACCGACCTCAGAGGTCACCACGCCCAGCACGACCAGCCCACAGATGCCGAGCGCGATCAGCCCCAACACCGGCGCGAGCACGCGGCGCTGCTGCTGCCGAGCACGTACGGGCAGCCCCTGCGTGTACACCACT
>Ga0136616_10000261_pt1 | contig 23079 bp, 25 predicted proteins | sample AntDrymUQ2992106_2_FD_106648 | JGI IMG/M metagenome (GOLD analysis project Ga0136616, IMG submission 106648) | Polar desert sand microbial communities from Dry Valleys, Antarctica - metaG UQ299 (21.06) | ecosystem: Environmental > Terrestrial > Soil > Desert | place: Antarctica: Dry Valley... | reverse complement strand
GGACACCAAGATCCCGCTGCTGCGCTCGATGGACGCGCTCTCCAAGAGCGCTGTGAGGGCGCTCGAGCTGCTCGGCAGCGGCACCTTCAAGAACGTCTTCACCACGGTGGGCGCCGAGCAGGAGTACTTCCTGGTCGACGAGCAGTACTACTTCGAGCGCCCCGACCTCGTGACCACGGGCCGGACGCTCTTCGGCGCCAAGCCGCCCAAGGGCCACGAGCTGGACGACCACTACTTCGGCTCGATCCCGGATCGGGTGCTCGCCTGCATGATGGAGGCCGAGCTGGAGCTGGCCAAGCTCGGCGTGCCGGTCAAGACCCGTCACAACGAGGTCGCGCCGGGCCAGTACGAGATCGCGCCCACGTTTGAGAACAGCAACGTCGGCTCCGACCACCAGCAGCTCACGATGCAGGTGCTCGAGACCGTGGCCCGCAAGTACGGCCTGGTCTGCCTGCTGCACGAGAAGCCGTTCGCCGGGGTCAACGGGTCGGGCAAGCACAACAACTGGTCGATGAGCACCGACCACGGCGCCAACCTGCTGGATCCGGGCGCCAGCCCGGCGGACAACATCAAGTTCCTGTTCTTCTGCGCCGCGGTGATCCAGGCCGTGAACAAGCACCAGGGGCTCCTGCGCGCCTCGGTGGCCAACATCGGGCAGGACCACCGTCTGGGGGCCAATGAGGCACCGCCCGCGATCATCTCGATCTTCCTGGGCGCCGACCTGGAGAAGGTGTTCGAGGCGATCGAGTCGGGGGAGGGCGATCCCCACACCCCGGGGTCGTTCCTCGGCCTCGGTACCCCGGTCCTGCCGCCGCTCCCGATGCACGGCGGGGACCGCAACCGCACCTCCCCGTTCGCGTTCACGGGCAACAAGTTCGAGTTCCGCGCGCTGGGCTCGAGCATGTCGCTCGCGTTCCCGAACACCGTGCTCAACACGATCGTGGCCGAGGCGATCGACGACCTGGCCGACAGGCTGGAGAGCGCCGGCGGCGCCGATCCGGCCGAGAAGGTCACGGCCGTGGTCAAGGAGGTCTACGCGCAGAACAAGCAGGTGTGCTTCGGCGGTGACAACTACTCGGAGGAGTGGCACGCCGAGGCCGAGGCTCGCGGGCTCAAGAACCTCCGCACCACCCCCGACGCGCTGCCCGAGGTTCTCGCGGAGGCCTCCGTGGCCGCCTTCGAGCGCTACGCGGTGCTGAGCGCCAGGGAGCTCGAGTCGCGCTTCGAGGTATGGGTGGAACAGTACGTGATGCAGGCCAACATCGAGGCCGAGACCACGGCCTCGATAGCCCGCACCCTGCTGGTGCCGGCCGTGCTCCGGCACCTGGCCCTGATCGACTCGGCCCAGGTGGGGGTCCTGTCCGAGGAGATGCGACCGCTCCTGGACGACCTGATCACCGCGCTCGGCGCCCTGGACGAGGCCAACGTCCACCCGGACGGGGTGGAGGGGGTCGACCTGGCGGTGCACGCGCGAGACCGGCAGCTCGCGGCGATGTCCGGTGTCCGCCAGGTGGCCGACAGGCTCGAGAAGCTCGTGGCCGACGACCTGTGGCCGCTGCCCAAGTACTCGGAGATCCTCTTCATCAAGTAGCAGGGTTGATCGGGCTCCCTCGAAGGTCGACAATCTCGCGGGCGCGGCCCGCGAGGTCGGTCAACGGGAGAGGGAGCACCGGATGTACGACTACGTGATCGTCGGGGCCGGCTCAGCCGGCTGCGTGCTCGCCAACCGCCTGACCGAGGACCCGGACGTGCGGGTGGCGCTTGTGGAGGCCGGGCCGCCGGACACCGCGGACGAGATCCACATGCCGGCCGCGGTGGCCGCGCTGGCGGGCAGCCGTCAGGACTGGGACTACGACACGCTGCCCGAGCTGGCCTGCGACCGGCGCCGCATCTATCTGCCGCGGGGCAAGACCCTGGGCGGCTCCTCGTCGGTCAACGCCATGGTCTACATCCGGGGCAACCGCGCCGACTACGACGCCTGGCGGGACGCCGGGAATCCGGGTTGGGGCTACGACGATCTGCTCCCGTACTTCAAGCGGGCCGAGGACAACGAGCGCGGCGCGGACGAGTTCCACGGTGTGGGCGGACCGCTGGCGGTGAGCGACAGCCGCGCCAACACCCCGATCGGCGACGCATTCGTGGAGTCCGCGATCGCGGCGGGCCACGGCGCCAATCCGGACTTCAACGGCCCGGCCCAGGAGGGTGTGGGCCGCTACCAGGTGACCCAGCGCGACGGGCGCCGGGCGAGCGCGGCCGCGTGCTACCTGCATCCGGTGGCCGACCGGGCCAACCTCACGATCGAGACCTACATGCACGTGCGGCGAGTGCTGTTCGAGGGCACGCGTGCGGTGGGGGTCGAGGCGGAGCGCATGGGTGAGGTCACCGAGCTGCGCGCCGAGCGCGAGGTGCTGGTGTGCGGCGGGGCCTACAACTCGCCGCAGACCCTGGTCGCGTCGGGGATCGGGCGTGCCGAGGAGCTAGCGACGCTGCAGATCCCGCAGGTGGTCGAGCTGACGGGCGTGGGGATGAACCTCCAGGACCACGCCAACGTATGGCTGCGCTGGGAGACCGAGGAGCCGGTGAGCCTGTGGGGCGCGTTGACCGAGGAGAACATGGCCCTGTTCGGGGCGGGTTCGGGCCCGCTGACCTCCAACGGGGCGGAGACGGGCGGCTTTGCCCGCTCCTCGGACGCCCTCCAGGCGCCCGACCTCCAGTTCCACTTCTTCGTTGGGCCGTTCGAGGAGGACGGCCCGTCGCAGGGGCACGGGCTGGCGGCGGCGGTTTGCCTGCTGACGCCCAGGAGCACGGGCTACGTGCTGCACGCCCGGATGGACCCGCTGAACAAGCCGTTCATCCGTCACGCCTACTACGCGGAACCGGCGGACATGGACGCGATGGTCGAGGGCCTGCGGATGCTGTGGGACATCTGCGGCCGCGATCCACTCGCGCGTCACTGCAACGTGCCCATCGGGGTGCCCGACGGCGACGACGAGGACAGCCTCCGGGCGTACGTCCGCCGGGCCACCCAGACGCTCTACCACCCGACGGGCACGTGCATGATGGGCAGTGGGCCCGAGGCCGTCGTGGACGCGGAGCTGCGCGTGCACGGGACCGAGGGGCTCCGGGTGGTGGACTGCTCGGTCATGCCGAGCGTGCCGCGCGGGAACACCAACGCGCCGGTGATCGCCGTGGCCGAGCGGGCAGCCGACCTCATTCGCGGGCGCACGGCGCCCGTGGCCGGGGAGGCCGCGGCCGGCGTGGCCTGACCGTCAGGCGCGGGCGCCCACGCGGCGCAAGCGGGCATGGCGAACCACGATCCACAGGCGGTCGGCCCCTGCCCACGCGGCGAAGCAAAGGCCGCCCACTGTGCCAGTCGCCGTCATGAGCAGCCCGGCTGCCGCGGCCGCGGCGACGCCGTCGCTCCCGAGGATGAGCACCGCCGCAGCGGCACCCACGCTGGGCCCCACGGGGAGCTGGCCGAGCGTGACCACCGCGATCAGGACCGCGATCGCATCGAGGAAGGAGGCGTCCACGCCCACGGCGTGCAGCAGCAGCCAGTTGCGGAAGATCTGGGCGAAGACGGCGACCAGGACGAAGCCCACCACGCGGCTCCCGCCACCGAGGCTGCGGAGCACGGCGAGACCCCGCCACAGCTCACGGCCCTTTCGCAGCGCCAGCCGGCGCAGGCCGACGCTCATGGCCCCGACCACGACGAAGCCCACGATCGGCAGCCACCACGGGAGTCCGAGCGGGGCGACCAGGGTGAAGGAGGCCACGGCCGCCAGCGTCGCCTCGACGGCGAGGATCGGGAACTCGGTGGCGATCAGCGTGGGTACCTGGGGGCACACCTCGGGCGACGAGCGCCTGATGGCGGCGATGCGCGCGGCGGCGCCCAGCTGACCGTTGACCAGGCTGCCCAGGACCTGCATGCTCGACGCGCGGTAGAGCACGCGGCGTGCCACCGTCCCGCCGGCGGCCTCGATGGTCAGGTGCCACGCCTCGCTGCGGGCGACCAGCGCCACGATCTGCAGAGAGACGGTGAATGCGAGCACCCATGCCGATGCGCCGGAGAGCGCGGTGGAGAACTCCTCGCGCCGACCGGCAAGCAGGAGGACCAGGATCGCCGCGGTGAGCAGCGAGCCCACGATCGTGATCGGCGCTCGCCGACGGCGGGCCAAGCCGCGCAGACGCGCAATTCGCCCGGGGGGCTGACCGACCTCCAGCCGGTCCACGCGCCTGGCCCTATCGCGCGGGGCGCTTCAGGAGGTGGGCGTCGCGCTTGACCGCGGCCGCCCGGCGCACGTCCGCGCGCTCACGGTCGTAGCGATCGCGCACCACCTTGCTCGTCTTGCTCACCTCGGCGTTGCGGGTGGCCACCCGCTCGCGGGTCTCCTTCCACGCCGACTCACCGCGTGCCGACGTCTTCCAATCGGGACTGTCGCCTTGCTTGGTCACGCCTACCGTCCTCCCGGCTCCCGTAGTGGCTGACCACCGGGGGGCGCAGGGAGCGCGACACCCGACTGTGGAGAATGCTCTACGGAGAGGATAGCCGCAGGCGTCAGGCGCGCCCGTGTCGGATCCAGACGACCTGGGCGGGGTTGACGCCGAGACGCTCGCCGGTGTCCGTCTCCTCGAGCCAGGCCAGCGTCCCGGCGCTGCTGCGGGCAGCGTTCTCGAGCTCCTTTGCGACCTGGTCGAGGGCCGCGGCGATCTGAAGCTCTTCTCCGGTGGCCAGCAGCAGAGTGGTCGTATCCACGGCCGTGACCATACCCGGCGGCGGGGCGCCGGACCTCGTCTCCCACCCGGTGATACCCTCCACGCCGTACAAGCCGGGCTCGAGCTCGGTCAAGTAGTGCCAGCGCCCGTAGTCGTTGCCTTGCAGCGTCCTCCGCGTACGCAGCACTCGAACACTGGAGGTACCAGCAATGGCCACCGGAACCGTCAAATGGTTCAGCGACGACAAGGGCTTCGGATTCGTCACGCCCGACGAGCCCGGCAAGGACCTTTTCGTCCATCACAGCGGTGTAGCCGGTGAGGGCTTCAAGTCGCTCACCGAGGGCGCCAAGGTGGAGTACGACGCCGAGGCCGGCGACAAGGGGCCCAAGGCGGTCAACGTCCGCCTCGTCTGACTTAGGCTGCTCGGCTCATCCCGCTGGACGGGGTGAGCCGAGTTCAAGCCGGCTTGAACTCGGGGTGACGGCGTGCTGTTCTCTGTCGCGTGCCGGCCCTTCTGACGATCGGCGAGGTCTCGCGCCGCAGCGGCGTGGCCGCTTCGGCGCTGCGCTACTACGAGGAGCGCGGCCTGATCTCGTCCGACCGGGCCGGATCGGGGCACCGGCGCTACGCGCGTGCCGTGCTCCGGCGGGTGGCGTTCATCGTGTTCGCGCAGCGGATCGGGCTGAAACTCGACGAGATCGGCGGCGAGCTCGCCAAGCTCCCGCCGGATCGGGCGCCCAACCGCCGCGACTGGGCCCGCCTCTCGGGTGGCTGGGCCTCGCGCATAGACGAGCGGATCGCCGAGCTGGAGCGCCTCAAGGTCGGGCTGACGGAATGCATTGGCTGTGGCTCCCTCTCTCTGGAGCGGTGCAAGCTCGCCAATCCCGATGACCGGGCGGCCCGGCTGGGACCGGGCCCCCGGTACTGGGTGGGCGACCGCCCGCCGCGCTGACCAGGGTCGGGCGCTCCCGCCCCGAAGCTACAGTCTTGGGGAGCAGGCGAAAGGGAGGCAGCCGATGTCTGAACGCGACCACGAGCACGACCACACCGACCACGAGCACGAGCACAGCCACGGCGATGCGACGCACTCGCACCCGCACAGCTCGCACGAGCATGACCACACCGACCACGAGCACGAGCACACCCACGGTGACGTGACGCACTCGCACCCGCACACGCACGTGGAGGGCGAGGAGCACGACCACGAGCACGGGCACGGGCACGGGGAGTAGCACCGGGCTGGTTGTCGGCTACAGCCCGAAATAGTCACCCTCCCCTGGTCTCCGGGCAGGGGGTGCGGTCTGTATGAAGGTCCCATGCCTGGGATCGATGCCTGCGGCGCTTGCGGTGGTCCGGCCTCAGCGCGTGAAACGCTTTCGTTCCAGTCGCTCTCCAGCGTCCCGCGCGCTCAACTCCCGGCTTGTTCGCCGTGGCTCTCCTGCTGGTCCAGCGCCGCGCTGACCTCATCGAGCGCGACCGCCTCTTTGTCGCTGATCTGTTTGCCACCGATACCGATGAAGCTGCCCTCCTTATGAGCCTCGGCAGCGGCTTGGGCCACCCCGACGACAAAACGCTTGTAGGCGTCGACGTCCTCTGCTGACCCCTTCTCGTGCAGAAGGCTCAGCGCCTCGCGCAGACGATCGCTGCTGGCGGTCGCGATATCACCCTCCCCCTGCAGGCGCTTGGGGTCGACCGCGGGTGGAGAGGAGACCAGCTGGTCGAGCAGTTCGCTTTGGCCTTGGGCCTGGCGCGCCTGGGAGTACACCCGCCCGATCGCCAGGCTTTCGCGGATGGTGCCGCCGCGGTCGGCTCCCACAACGCGCAGACCCGCAAATAGGGGCCCTTCTACGACCGTGGACCACTCGTCCGCGTTGAAATCAGCCTTAGTTGCCACTGCCCCTCCTTGATTCGCTGGAAGTGCCTCCACTACCCGATGGCGCGCTAGACAATCGAAATGCGCGAAGCTCGCAGCCAACCCGTCGCACGCAGAACGGGTAGACAGCCAGGCCCAGGAGGAGCAGTGCCCGTCTGTGCGTGGGACGGACCCCGCGTCAACTGCCGACGCGATCCACAGTGACCACCCGGCGCTGATGTCCGTCCTCAGCATCGGTCGAGCAACGCACCCCGCGCGGAGCTCCCCCGATTCGTAGAGCCGATGCTCGGGCCGGCGGCGCGGCACCCGGGCGCTCGAGGTCAGGTTCGACAGCATGCGCGCCCAGGTCCGGTCACGACGGGTCCGGCCTCTGCGTCCGGTCGTGCCCTCAGTCGTGCTCGGAATCGTGCCGGGACATATTCCGGACACGCGGGGCCCCACGTCCGACGACAACGAAAACCCCGCATGTGAGGGGTTTTTCCAAGCGGCTGATGGGATTCGAACCCACGACCTTCTGCATGGCAAGCAGACGCTCTAGCCAACTGAGCTACAGCCGCGCGAGGGGTGCAGTGTAGCCGGGGATTGTCGACGGCGATCGCTCGTTACACCCTACGTCACGCCCTTAACGAGGAGCGACGCGGCGGCCGCGACGAGCTCGCCGTTGCCCGAAGCCGTTCGTCCGTCGGGCAGGACGGGTGTGTCTTCCAGACCGGTCCTGATGCCGTGCCCCCGCTTCGCGGCGTGGCGATTGACCGCCCAGGAGGCGATGCCATCCCCGTGGTGGACCTGTTCGAGCCGCACATGGTTCTCGGCGAGCGCCTGCTCGATGGCCGCCGCGTGGGCGACGGCGTCGTCGGGCTCGGGGTCCAATGGCTCGACCATCGCCCGAACACAGCGCGCTGGGATGCCCGACATGACGAAAGCATGCGCGTCCTCGAGCGACAGCAGACCGGCCTCGATCCCGATGCTCCGTGCCACGAGCAGCTCGCACAGCTCCGCGGTTCCTTGCTCGCCCTGGTTGACCGTCACGAGGTCGGGCAGGTCCGTCCAGGTGGCGACGAGCCCGTATCGGCGCTTGGGCTCGGGTTCGATTGCCGCCGACGTGCTCAGCGAGATCGGGATCCCGGGACATGCAGCACGGACCGCGCGCAGCGCAGCGGCGCACGGCTCCGCCTCGAGGGTCTCCCGGCCATCCTCGTCGTAGGGATGCAGATGCAGCGACATGGCGCCCGCCTCGACAGCCGCGCGAGCCTCACGAGCAAGCTCGGCCGGCGTACGCGGAGCCGCGGGATGCGCACGGTCACCGTTGAGCGCCGCCTGCAGCAATCTCATTGTCGAGGCACTCCGAAAGCGCACATGCGCTCCTCGAGAGCCATCATGGGCCCGAGGCCAGATCCGGTCACCGTCCCTCCCCGGCGACGGCCTTCGACAGCGGGGACGGGAACCTCGGCAGCACCCGTGTGCCGCCGAGCCATTCGGTCAGGCGCGCAGCCTCGTGCTCGAGGGCGCGGAGTCCTTCTTCACCGACGTCCTCCAGCATCTGCAGCACGACCTCGCCGGAATCGGAGTCGCCCTGGCGCCAGCCGCCGACGATCCGGCCGTCCCACCACGCGGTGGGTCCGGCGTTGCCGGTGGTGTCGAACAGCTGTGCTTTGTAGTCGCCTAGGTACCACTCACGCTCGAACCAGCCCATCGTTGTCGGGTCGAGCGGCGGTAGGAGTGAGGCCCACGGCTCGACGGGATCGGTCGCCTCCAGGTCGTCGCCCAGCAGGTATCCGGTCTGCCCGTCGAGCTCGACCTCCACCGCGCCGAGGGCTGCCAGGGCCCTCCGCACGGCGGCAACGGTCGACCCTAGCCACCACTTGATGTCGGTCGCTGTACCGGGACCGAACACGCGCAGCCACCCTTCGACCAGTCTCGCCACCCCCTCCTCTTCCGGTTGGGGTGAGATCTCCTTTCCCAGCCAGGAGCTGATCAAGGCCCAGCGAGGCCGGGACGTGGTCCACGCGCCGTCGTTCGACGCCCGGACGATGTGGCCGGATGCGGACAGCGTGGTCAACACCCGGGGCCCGACCGCTACCTGACCGCCCCAGGACTTCCCTTCGCCGTACGTAATCGACCCCTCGAGCGAGGGGATCTCGTCGCGGAGCTCGGACGACGTGGCCTCCCGACCGTCGGACAGCGCTGACAGGACCTGATCGCCGGCCTCGGCGAGCCAGCGCCCGGCGTCCTGGTGCAGCCCTGCCTTCTCGACGTCCTGGACGAGCCTTCGACGCTCGATGTCGGCGACACGGTTGCTGGCCCCCGCTTGGGCGAAGCCCAGGCTCTCGCGCGGGAAGACGAACAGGGTGCGGCGCATCGCCAGGTGCTTGACCAGCGACCGGTCGACGTAGAGAGCGCGCTCCAGATCGGGCGCGCTCATCCCCTCGACGCGCGCCCAGGCCGACAGGTAGACCGTTGCGGGATCCGTCCCGTGCAGGCAGACCATGCTCTCGGCCGCCTGTACGACATCATCCGCCCGATGGCCTGGGGCCAGGCGGTGACGACGGGCCAGCCGGGCTCGGCGCTCTGCGACCTCGATCTTTCGCACAGCCCGCATCCTGCCACTGCCACGAGCATCGAAGCCGTGATGGCTTTACGGGGAGAGATACGATCGTGCGGTGGCCGTCACCGAACCGGAACATCTCGATGTCCTGATCGTCGGTGCGGGACTGTCCGGCGTCGGCGCCGGGAGCCAGCTGGAGATGAAGTGCCCGGGCAAGAGCTACGCCGTGCTCGAGGCGCGGGACGAGATCGGCGGCACCTGGGACCTTTTCCGATATCCGGGGATCCGGTCGGACTCGGACATGTTCACGCTCGGGTACGCGTTCCGGCCGTGGACGGAGGCCAAGTCGATCGCCGAGGGACCGTCGATCCTCAACTACGTGCGCGAGACGGCCCGAGCCTACGGCGTGGACCCGAGGGTCCGGTTCGGACACCGGGTCGTGCGTGCGGAATGGTCGACCCCCGCTTCGCGCTGGACGGTGGAGGTCGAGCGCGGGCCCGAGCGAACGATCGAGCGGCTGACCTGCAGCTTCCTGTTCATGTGCAGCGGCTACTACCGCTACGACGAGGGCTACACGCCCGCGTTCGAGGGCACGGAGCGCTTTGCCGGGCGCATCGTGCACCCGCAGTTCTGGAGCGACGACGTCGACTACGCCGGCAAGCGCGTGGTGGTGATCGGCAGCGGCGCCACCGCGGTGACGCTCGTGCCCTCGATGGCGCAGAGCGCCGCGCACGTGACGATGCTGCAGCGATCTCCCAGCTACGTCGTGTCCCTGCCGGCCAGGGACCCCGTCGCGGACTTCGTGCGCCCTGCGCTGCCGACCAAGCTCGCCTACTCGGTCATCCGCTGGAAGAACGTCCTGATGACGATGCTGGTCTTCCAACTCAGCCGGCGCAGGCCCCGCTGGGTCAAGGCCCTGATCCGCAAGGGGGTCGAGCGCCAGCTTCCCGCAGGATATGACGTCGATACGCACTTCACGCCCCGCTACAACCCGTGGGACCAGCGCATGTGCCTGGTTCCGGATGGGGACCTGTTCAAGGCGCTGAGCGACGGGAGCGCATCGATCGTGACGGATCGGATCGAGACGTTTACCGAGACGGGCCTCAGGCTGGCGTCGGGAGCGGAGCTCGAGGCGGACCTGGTGATCACCGCGACGGGCCTGAACATGCAGGTGCTGGGGGGCATGCGGATCGCGGTCGACGGGCGCGACGTGACGATCTCCGAGAGGCTGAGCTACAAGGGGCTGATGCTGAGCGGCGTGCCGAACCTCGCGTTCTCCATCGGTTACACCAACGCATCTTGGACGCTGAAGTGCGACCTGACCTGCGACTACGTCTGCCGGCTGCTGAACTTCATGGACGAGCGCGGCTACGCCCAGTGCGTGCCCGAATGCCGCACCCCTGTGGAGACGGAGCCGATGATCGACTTCTCCTCGGGCTACGTCCAGCGCTCCATCCACCTGTTTCCCAAGCAGGCCGCCGAGCCGCCGTGGCGGCTCTACCAGAACTACCCGCGTGACATCCGGATGCTCAGGCACGCCCCGATCGACGACGAGGCACTGGAGTTCACGAGGCCCGGACGACCCGCCGAGGCGATCGACCCCATAGCCGCCTGACCTTCAGGCAGCCCTAAGCCGCCTGCGCCTCGCGGGCCAGCTCGAACCACACAACCGTCCCGCCGTCACCGGCCGCCTCGCGGCCCCAGGCGTCCGCAAGCCGGTCCACCAGCAGAAGCCCCCAACCGCCCTCGGCGGTCACCCGCAGGGCCGGGTCATCGGCCTCGGAGCCGGGATCCTCCACCTCGATCCGCACGTGCCTCTCGGAGGAGGCCACCCTGACGCGCACTCCCCTGACGGCGTCGGCCCCGCCGTGCTGGGTCGCGTTGTTGACCAGTTCGCTGAGCAGCAGGGCCAGGCGGTGGCGGACCTCCGAGGAGAGGCCGACCTGTGCGGACAGCACGGAGTGGCGCGCCGAATAGGCGGCCGTCCTGCCTCCCGGAACCCAGAAAGAAACGGTGTGAACCCCCTGCATGGTTCACTGCAAACGATAACGGGTGACTCCGGATCTGGAGCGGTGGACCCGCATTCCGCCGCTACCCTGTGGCCGCCCCGGCGCCGTGGCGGAGTGGCTACGCAGCGGCCTGCAAAGCCGCGTACACCGGTTCGATTCCGGTCGGCGCCTCTCCGAGCGCGCGTTCGTCCCTCTCCCTCAGCAGCTCGCGAACGCCCGGCACGGCCCTCCGGAGCCGCCATTCCACGGTATGAGCCCGAGGACCAAGGTGGCCCCGCGCGGCGGCAGCCGACGCAGGTTCCGCAGGTTCTCGATCCCGTAGCGGTCCGCGCTCAGCACTGTGACATGAGAGTCGAAGGTGGCCGAGGAGCCGTTGTCCAGGCTCAGCGAGTCCACGCCGATCCCGCGTATGTCGCGGCGTTCGAGCAGCCACTCCACGGCCTCCTTGCCGAAGCCCGGGAAGCGCATCGTGCCGTCGGGGTCGGCGTTGCGGTAGGCCGCGACGCTCCCCACGCGCTCCTCCCAACCCGAGTACATGGCCACCACCGCACCCTTCGGGATGCGCCCGTGGCGCCGCTCAAAGCGGGCGAGGTCGTCCGGGTCCACGACGGTGTCGGGCTCGCGAGACACGCGCGCGGAGATGTCGACCACGACAATCGGACCGATCAGCTCCTCGAGGCTCAGTTCGGGCGAGGTACGGCCGCCCTCGACGAAGTGCGCCGGCACGTCCATGTGGGTGCAGGAGTGCTCCCAGAAGGTCCAGTTCTGCCCGTAGTAGCCGTTGGCGGCCACAGTCACCGCGGTCTCGCGGGTGACGGGCGCGTCGCTGTCGGCGAACAGCGGGAAGTCCTCGCTGAACGTGTGGGAGAGGTCCACGAGACGCTCCCGGCGGCGGTGCCTGTGCCGGTGCCCTTCCCCGGCCATCGCCGTGGACGGCAGGGCCGCCGCGACGAGGGCTCCGACGCCGCCGCCGAGCGCCACGCGCCGGCTGACGCGAGGCGGCCCCTCGTGGTCGATGCGGTCGCGAACGGTCTCCTGGGTGCCTGGAACGCACATGAATGCCCCTTTTCGTCGACGCCGGCCCGAAGGCTCGCGCATGACGCCTCGCACCGCAACCGCGCTCGCGCCGAGTAGAGGTTCACCTATCGGGGTAGGTATAGGAACCGTACCCCGCCGGTCCCTGATTCGACTCCGGCGCGGCTTGAGATAGAGGGAGGAATCCAGATGTCAGCAGTGCACGGCGATGGCTCCGGTGCACCCGACGGAGGTGCCGGCACCGCCGCGGGTCCCGGGGGCGATCGGCAGATCGACTGGGTGGCGGCGGAGCGCTCGCCGGAGTTCCGCGAGCTGGTGAAGAAGCGGCAGGGGTTCGTGGTACCCGCCACGATCTTCTTCATGGCGTGGTACCTCGGCTTCATCCTGCTGGCCGGCTACGCCCCCGACTTCATGGGCCGCGAGTTCCTGTCCGACGGCCTGACGGTGGGCTATGTGCTGGCGCTGACGCAGTTTCTGATGGTGTGGGGTCTCGGCTGGGCCTACGTCCGCCGCGCCGACCGCGTGTTCGATCCGCTGGCCGAGAAGGCGGCCGCGCGCGCCCTCCAGGGCGACGACGGTAGCGAGCGTGAGGAGGTGCCGGCCCGATGACCTACCTCGCCGCGGTAAACACCACCGCCCTGGCGGTCTTCGCGTTCGTCGTGGGGATCACCCTGGTCGTCACGTACTTCGCCTCGAAGCGCGTGAGCACGGCCACCGACTTCTGGGCCGCGGGACGCGGCCTGACCGGACCGCAGAACGGGTTCGCGATCGCCGGCGACTACATGTCGGCGGCGTCGTTCCTCGGCATCGCCGGCCTCATCTACCTGTTCGGCTTCGACGGCTTCCTGTACTCCGTCGGCTTCCTCGTGGCCTTCCTCGCGGTGCTCTTCCTTCTCGCCGAGCGGATGCGCAACAGCGGCAAGTACACGATGGCCGACGTGCTCTCGTTCCGCCTCAACCAGCGGCCGGCGCGCTCGGCGGCGGCGCTCGGCACCCTGGCCGTGGTCGCCTTCTACCTCATCGCCCAGATGGTCGGGGCGGGGGTGCTGATCGAGGCCCTGGTGGGCATCGACTTCTCCCTGGCGGTCGTCCTCACCGGGGCGTTCATGATCATCTACATCGTGGCCGGCGGCATGCTCGCCACGAGCTGGGTGCAGATCATCAAGGCCTTCCTGCTCATGGCCGCCGCTGCGGTCATGTCGGTGTGGGTCATGGCCAAGACGAGCGCCAACCCCGTGGAGCTGTTCCGCGACGCGCGCGCGGAGTCGCCCGAGGGTCAGAAGTACCTCGAGCCGGGGCTGTTCCTGGCCACGCCGCTCGACACGCTCTCGCTCGGGCTCGGGCTGGTGCTCGGCACGGCGGGCCTCCCGCACATCCTGATGCGGTTCTTCACGGTGCCCGACGCCAAGGCCGCGCGCTCGTCGGTGATGTGGGCGGTGGCCCTGATCGGGGCCTTCTACCTGATGACCACGTTCCTCGGGTTCGGCGCCCGGGCGATCCTCGGCACCGCGGGCGAGGAGGCCGCGGGCACGGGCGGCAACCTCGCGCTGCCCAACCTGGCCGAGAACCTGGGCGGCGAGTGGTTCCTCGCAATTGTGGCCGGCGTCGCGTTCGCCACGATCCTGGCCGTCGTGGCCGGGCTCGTGATCTCCGCGTCCGGGGCCGTGGCCCACGACCTGTGGTCGAACGTGGTGCGCAAGGGCACCGACTCCGAGCAGGAGGAGGTCGTGGTGGCCAAGATCGCCGCGGTGTCCATCGGCGCGATCGCGATCGCCATCGCGGTGATCGGTGGAGCCGGGCTGAACGTGTCGTTCATGGTCGGACTGGCCTTCGCGGTGGCGGCCAGCGCCAACTTCCCGGCGCTGCTGCTGGCGCTGACCTGGCGCCGGTTCAACACCACGGGCGCGGTGACCGGCGTGCTGATCGGTGTGTTCAGCTCAGTGCTGCTCGTGGTCATCAGCCCCAAGGTGTGGCCCGGGCCTGACTCCGAGGGTGGCCTGCTGAGCTTCTACGACCTGGCCAACCCCGGGATCATCTCGATCCCGCTCGGGTTTATCGGTTGCTGGCTCGGCACGGTGTTGAGCAGGGAGGAGGAGGCTGAGCGCAGCTTCGACGAGCTGTACGTGCGCTCGGAGACCGGCCTGGGCGCCGAGGAGGCCACCGGCCTGAGGCTGACCGGAGGAAGCGACTCGAAGCGGACGCCTGCCGAGCCCGCCGTGACCCGGTAGGAGCATCCCCCGCGGAGGGGTGCGGTGTGCACCCCTCCGCGTTCGGGTACAAACCAGGCCGAGAGAGCGACCGGGAGGGCAGATGGAACCGACCACCAAGGCATCGGCCGACCAGATCGAGCGCGAGCTCGGCGAGCTCCTCGACCAGGAGACCGTCGATCCGCCCGCGGATTTCGTCGAACGGGCCCTGATCTCCGACGAGTCCGCCCACGAGGCGGCCGCGAAGGACCCGGTGGCGTGGTGGGCCGAGCAGGCCGGGGCCCTCGACTGGTTCGAGCCCTGGGACCAGGTGCTCGATGACTCCGAGGCGCCGTTCTACAAGTGGTTCACCGGCGGCAAGATCAACGCTTCGCACAACTGCCTGGACCGCCACGTCGAGGCCGGACGGGGCGACCGCGTGGCCTACCACTGGCGCGGGGAGGAGGGCGAGGAGCGCGACGTGACCTACGCGGAGCTCCTGGCCGACACCCAGCGACTGGCCAACGTCCTCAAGGAGCGCGGGGTCGGGCCGGGCGACGTGGTGGGGATCTTCCTGCCGATGATCCCCGAGGTGGCGGTGGCGATGCTGGCCTGCGCGCGCGTGGGGGCGGCCCACAACGTCGTCTTCGGCGGGTTCTCACCCGACTCGGTCAAGGAGCGGATGGAGTTCTCCGAGGCCAAGGCGCTCATCACCGTCGACGCCGCTCGCCGCAAGGGCAAGGCGGCGGAGATCAAGCCGGCGGTGGACGACTTCCTGGGCGACGTCCCCTCGATCGAGACCGTGATCGTGATCCGCAACACCGGGGCCGACGTGGCGATGACCGAGGGCCGCGATCTGTGGTGGCACGAGGCCCTGGAGAGCGCCGAGCCCGAGTGCCCGGCCGAGCCGCTGGACGCCGAGCAGCCGCTGTTCGTGCTCTACACCTCGGGCTCCACCGCCAAGCCGAAGGGAATCCTTCACACCACCGGCGGCTACCTGACCGGCGTGGCGTGGACCACCAAGCACGTTTTTGATCTGCGCCCGGACCAGGATGTGTTCTGGTGCTCCGCCGACGTGGGATGGGTCACCGGTCACTCCTACATCGTCTACGGCCCCCTGATGAACGGCGTGACGTCGGTGATGTACGAAGGCGCGCCCGACTACCCGGACAAGGACATCTGGTGGGAGCTCGTGGAGCGCTACGACGTGTCCGTCTTCTACACGGCGCCCACGGCGATCCGCGCCTGCATGAAGTGGGGGGTCTCGCACCCGCAGAAGCACGACCTTTCCAGCTTGCGCCTGCTGGGCACTGTCGGTGAGCCGATCAACCCCAAGGCGTGGCTCTGGTACTGGAAGGTGATCGGCGGCGAGCGCTGCCCGGTGGTCGACACGTGGTGGCAGACCGAGACGGGCGGGATCATGATCTCGCCGCTGCCCGGAGTGACCGCGGCCAAGCCCGGGTCGGCCACCAAGCCGCTGCCCGGTATCGAGCCGGTGGTGCTGGACGAGGAGGGCAACGAGGTGCCCGACGGCGAGCAGGGCCTGCTGGCGATCCGAAAGCCGTGGCCGAGCATGCTGCGCACGCTGTTCAAGGACCACGACCGCTTCAAGGAGACCTACTTCTCCAAGTTCGGGGACACGACCTACTTCGTCGGCGACGCGGCCCGCCGCGACGAGGACGGCTACTTCTGGATCGTGGGCCGGGTGGACGACGTGGTCAACGTCTCAGGCCACCGGTTGTCGACGGCCGAGGTGGAGTCGGCCATCGTATCCCATCCCAAGGTGGCCGAGGCGGCGGTGATCGGGCAGGCCGACGAGGACAGCGGCCAGGCCATCACCGCCTTCGTGATCCTCGAGGGCGAGAACGACGAGGGCAGCGAGCAGCTCGAGACCGAGATCCGCGAGCAGGTGGCCAAGCGGATCGGCAAGCTCGCACGGCCCAAGCGGATCATCTGGACCGCGGACGTGCCCAAGACCCGGTCCGGCAAGATCATGCGGCGCCTGCTGCGTGACATCGCCGAGGGTCGCGAGCTGGGTGACGTGTCTACTCTCCGCGAGCCGGGCGTGATGCACGACCTGGCCGGCAAGGTCGGCGACGAGGGGGCCTGAGCCAAGGAAAAGGGGCCCATCGCGGGGCCCCTTTGTTTCCTGAAGACGTACCGCCGGTGGCATCGCCCGTCCGGCCCGTCGGTCTTCCTGACCGCAGGATCGGGCGAGTTGGTCCTGACCTTTAGGATGCGGGCCCCAAAGCGGACGGAGGTGGGCTCATGCGCTACTTGATCACGGGAGGGTCGGGCTATATCGGCACGCGGCTGGTCGACCGTCTGTCCCGGCGCCAGGACACCGAGAAGGTCGTGATCTGCGACGTCGCTCCGCCGAGGACGTTCGTGCCAAAGACGGAGTTCGAGCGTCTGGACGTCCGCAACGCCGAGGGGGTGCGGGCCCTGGTGGAGCGGGTCAGACCCGACGTGCTCGTGCACCTGGCGTTTATCCTCAATCCCTCGCACGACGAGAAGCTGATGTACGACGTCGACGTGAACGGCACGCACAACGTGCTGGACGCCGCGGCGCGCGCCGGCACCGGTCAGTTGCTCGTCACGACCTCTGCCGTGGCCTACGGTGCCTTTGCCGACAACCCCGTGCCGCTGACCGAGGACGACCCGGTCCGCGGGGTGCCGGACTTCTCCTACGCGCGCGACAAGACGGAGTCCGACCGGATCTGCCAGCTCTGGGCCGCGCAGCACCCCGACCGCGTCATGACCATCGTGCGGCCCTGCATCGTCTTCGGGCCCAACGTGGACAACTACCTGGTCCGCCTCTGGACCAAGCAGCCATTCACCGCCGACGTGGGCCGGCTCGACCAGCAGATCCAGTTCGTCCACGAGGATGACGTGGTGGAGGCGGTCACGCTTCTTCTGCTCGGGCGCCACCCCGGTGCCTACAACGTGGCCGGCGACGGGCTGATGACGATGCGCGAGTGCGGAGAGCTGATCGGATCGCCGGTGAGAAAGCTCCCGCTGGCCGCCTACCGGGGCCTGGCGCGGGTCATGTGGCGGCTGCGAGCGTCCGAGGCGCCGCCCGGCCAGATCGAGTTCGCGCTGCACTCGTGGATCGTGTCCAACGACAAGCTCAAGTCGGTCGGTTGGACCCCGCGTCACTCGACCCGCGAGACGTTCGAGATCACGATGCGGGCGCACGGAAAGATGGACCCGCTGCCGCCGGTAAGGGCCGAGCAGCCCGGTGCTACAGTCGCCGCGTAGCGCCCCGGGCCGTTAGCTCAGCCGGGAGAGCGCCGGCTCGACAAGCCGGAGGTCACTGGTTCGATCCCAGTACGGCCCATCACGAAAGCCCCGCTCAGGCGCGGTGTTCTGCTTCTCAAGTGGCTTCGCGACCAGGCGGCCGTTGGTCTCGGGTCAACGTCTGGGTCCACAGGGCGTAACGGTGCGCCCGCGTTCGCAGCGAGTCTCGGGCCGGTACTTCGGCTTGGGTGACTGTCGGGAGAGACCGCTCACGCCACCAGTGCCGCAGGCCGTCGTGGCCGTGATAGGCCCCTGGAGCGGCCACTCGGGCATGTTGTCGATTCGCATGTTCTCGTCATAGAGCCCGTAGGGGATCGGTGCCGCGGGATCTCCCCAGTGTTGCCACGCTTGCCGGGCAGTCTCGACGTTCTCCTGCGACATCGCCTACTCGCTCAGCCCCACGGCCCGGAGGGCCGCTTCGCGAGCGTCCCGCTCGGCCCACACCTCCACTCGGCTCACCTTGCCCTCCCGCACCGTGTAGACGTACGCCATGCGCAGCTCGACCGGCACACCGCTGTGCCTACCGCGCCCGTGGTGGGTGGCGACGAGAAACACACGGTCCCCGGTGCCGCGCGACTCCTCGATCTCGAACCGGTAGTCGCCGCCGAACTGCCTGAACCAGTCCCCGAACCACTCTCCGACGGATGCCTTCCCTGTCGCCCTGTTGCTGAACGGGCCGGGATCGCCGTGAAGGACGAGCGTCACGTCCTCCGCCCACGTGTCCATCACACCCGCGAAGTCCCGCGCGTTCGTACCCTCGAACTGATTGACCACGACTTCAATGTTCTCCTGCGACATCGCCTACCCCCGGAGCCCGGCGGCTTCCAAGGCGTCAGCGCGGCTGTCCGATCCGTACTCGCGCATGCGTACGACCTTGCCGTCGCGCATGGTGAAGACGTTGTAGGCCGACTGTTCGGCCGGGACCGCGCTTGCCTTGCTCTGGCCGCTCCAATGCAGCAGCAGAACGACATGATCGCCAGCGTCGATCTGTTCGTGGACGCTCACTTGGACGCCGTCCCACATCTCGGTCCAGGGCCCTACGGCCTCAAGCACGGCCTCGGGTCCGACGACACTCTCGGGCTCCTCCATCTGGCTCCACTCCACGTTTGAGCCCACTCCGGGATTCTCGTACTTCGGTAACGACCATGTGCAGGAGACCGACCACAACGGCGCTGGCCCCGGACAGCCGGAGGGCGGGAAGCGCGGTCCCCACGCGGGCACGTCGGGAGCCTCCAACTGCCGCGACACCACGGGCAGCCCCTCCGAGAGGGCGCCCGGAAAGGCCTAGTAGACGTTCGGCGTATGGCGTCCCGTCCCGCCCAGGGGCGGGACGCCGTACGTTTTGACGCAGCCGCCTGGAGGGGAACGGTGTAATCGCAACTCGTATTGCCACGGCTCCCAGGGCTACATCAGAATCAAAGCCCCAGGCCCCCCCGGGGGGTCAACGCGAGGGCGTACGCCCAAGCCGGTGGAGCTCAAGCGCCGCACGGGGAACCCGGGCAGCGACCATTGCCGGAGCCGCTGCTGATCGGAGGCCGGGCGGCACCGCGGATGCCGTCCGACCTGCCGGTGCCGGCGAAGGCAGCCTGGCGACAGATCGTGCCGAGGCTGGCCGACGTGGGCATTGGACACGGTGGACGGCCCGGCGTTGGAGGCGTTGTGCGTGAAGCAACGGGTTGCGCTTCACGTTCCGCGAGAGCCCGACACCGTCGCCGGCGCGTCCGCCATCTCGGCGGCGGCCCGGCGCATGGTGGGCGTTGGCTCAGCCGCGTTGGCCGATGGCGCCCACGGCGCCCTTCAGGCGCACGCAGCCTATGCACCCGACGCAGCCGACGCAGTCCACGCAGCCGATGCACCCCACGCAGGCGAGGCAGGCCACGTTGCCGATCCCGCCGACGATCGCCGCGCTCGCCAACACGCCACCACTGGACAGCACAGCCGCGCTGCCGATGACGGCCGCGCTGCCGGCGGTGCCGGCGCTGCCCACGACGCCTACGCTCCCGGCCGTTGCCGCGCTGCCCACCACGGCGGCGCTCGCCACGGTCCCGGCGCTCCCGACGACCGAGACGCTACCGCCAGTCGCCACGATGCCCGTGGTGCCGGGGCTGCCGAGCGGGCGTTCTTCGTTCATGCCGACGCCACCCTACCCACGATCTGATCATGGCCACTTTCGCGGGCGATGAGGTGGCCGCCGCCGGGCGAGAGCTTCGGGTGTTCGGCCTGATCGGGAGACGGGCGGGCGAGCTGCGCCGGCCAGACGGCGGGTGACGAACACACCCCCCGCCTGACGGGTCAGCGGCCCAGCACCATCTCCCACCGCTCGCGCCCGCGGTCCAGGTCACGCCGGTCGGTCTCCGGGTTCGCGCGCGGCGTCGTGTTGCGCCACGTGGGCACGGACTCCTTCCGACGCGCCGGCGCGTCGGTTCTCGGCTTGCTCTTGCTCGGCACGAATTGCTCCCTCGTCGAGATCTCTTAACGTAAGGGTTCCGCCTGCGGCAAAGCCCAAACGTCGACATTCGGCCATCGCCCGGCAAACCCTGCGGCGGAAGGCCGGCGGTAGCCTCCCCGACCGTGCTCGCCCTGCTCTATGACGTGCATGGGAACCTGCCTGCGCTGGAGGCCGTGCTCGCAGACGCCGAGGCCGCCGGGGCGAGCTCCTACATGCTCGGCGGCGACTACGCCGTGGCCGGGGGCTGGCCGGTGGAGACCGTGGCCCGCCTCCGAGCCCTGGACGCGCGCTGGATCCGCGGCAACACCGAACGGTGGCTGGCCGACCCCTCGGACGCCCCCGAGCCGGCCCTGCCCGTGATCGAGGCGTGCCGCGACGCGCTGGGCGAGGGCCTCGTGGCCGAGCTGGTGGCGCTCCCGCTGGAGCACCGGAGCGGCGGGACGCTGTTCTGCCACGCCTCGCCGGGCTCCGACATGCTGAGCTTCCTGCCCCAGCCGGCAGCCGCCGACCAGGACGTGCTTGCGGGCGAGACGGCACGCCGGGTGGTGTTCGGTCACACCCACCTGGCCTTCCGCCGGCCCGGACCGGACGGTGTCGACCTGATCAACCCGGGGAGCGTCGGGATGCCGTGGGACGGCGACCGGCGGGCCGCCTACGCGCTGGTGAAGGGCGACGGCGTGCTCGAGCATCGGCGGGTGGCCTACGACCACCGGGCGAGCGCCGAGCGGATCCGCGAGTTCTACGGCCCGGCGGGCGAGCTGGCGGCGCGCCGGCTCGAGCAGGCCCGCTTCGACGCCTCCTAGGCCCGGACGGGCGCCGAGCCCTTTGGTACCGTGCCCCGGCGGTGCGCCTGTCCAGCGTCATGGCATCGAAGGACCGAGAGTTCTTCGATCTCTTCGAGGAGGCGGGCGGCAACATCCTCCGCGCCGCAGGTCTGCTCGAGAAGATGCTCAGGGACTACCCCGAGCACAACGAGCTGGCGCGGGACATCCTGATCTGCGAGCAGGAGGGCGACCGGATCACTCACGACATCATCCGGCGCCTCAACCAGACGTTTGTCACCCCGATCGACCGGGAGGACATCTACGAGCTGGCCTCCGCCCTGGACGACGTCGTGGACTACACCGAGGAGGTCGCCGACTACCTCGGCCTCTACAAGATCGAGGCGCCGATGTCACAGGCCCAGGAGCTGGCCACGGTGCTGCACCAGTGCGGCCGCCAGATCGCCGAGGCCATGCCCCGCCTGCGCGGGTTCAAGGACATCACGCACTACACGGTCGAGCTCAACCGGCTCGAGAACGACGGCGATCGCATCGTACGTGAGGCGATCGCGTCCCTGTTCGACACCGGCATCGACCCGATGGTGGTAATTCGCTGGAAGGACATCTTCGAGCGCCTGGAGGAAGCCATCGACGCGGCGGAGCGCGTGGCCAACATCCTCGAGGGCGTCGTCATCAAGAACTCCTAGTGGCCTCCGTCGGAGACCACACGAGAGGCGGGTAGTGGAGAGCGACGTCATCGTCGTGATCGTGGTCGCGACCGCGCTGGCGTTCGACTTCACGAACGGCTTCCACGACACCGCCAACGTCGTGGCCACCTCCATCTCCACGCGGGCCATGGCCCCGCGCCTGGCCGTGGGCTATGCCGCGGTGCTCAACTTCGTCGGCGCGTTCATATCGCTCGAGGTGGCGGCGACCGTGGCCCGGGACGTGGTCGATCCGGGCGCGATCACCCTGATAGCGGTGTTCGCCGGCCTGGTCGGCGCGATCGCGTGGAACCTGACCACGTGGTACTTCGGCCTGCCCTCCAGCTCGTCGCACGCCCTGATCGGCGGCCTCGTGGGTGCAGTGCTGGTGGCCGAGGGGCCGGACGCGATCTTCTTCGAGAGCGGGATCCTCGGCAAGGTCATGATCCCCGCTCTGCTGGCGCCCACCCTGGCCTTTCTCGTGGGCGGCGCGGCGATCCTCGTCCTGTACCGGATCGTCGGCAACCTTCGGCCGGCCCGCGTGACCCGCGGCTTTCGCGGCGGGCAGATCGTGTCCGGTGGCCTGCTGGCGCTGGCCCACGGGACCAACGACGCGCAGAAGACCATGGGCGTGATCACCCTCGCGCTGATCGCCAACGGGACGGTGTCGGGCAACAGCGTCGAGGTCCCGGACTGGGTCGTGGTGTCCGCAGCGACCGCCATCGCGCTCGGCACCTACGTCGGCGGCTGGCGGATCATCAAGACGATGGGCAGCCGCATCCACAAGATGGATTCCGCCCAGGGCTTCGCAGCCCAGGGCGCCGGCTCGGCCGTGATCCTCGCGTCCACGCAGGTGGGCTTCCCGCTCTCCACCACGCACACCATCTCGGGCGCGGTGATCGGCTCCGGGGCGGCAAAGCGGCTCTCGGCCGTGCGCTGGGGAGTGGCCGGGAACATCATCGCCGCCTGGGTGGTCACGCTCCCCGCCGCGGCCGGCATTGGAGCCCTGACCTACGGCATCACGCGGCTCTTCGGCACCGGGGCGGTCGGGCCGGTGGTGGTCTCGGCCCTTATCCTCAGCGGCGCGACGCTGCTTGTCGTCCGGCGCGCCCAGCAGGGCCCGCCGGTGTCCACGGCGGCCGACGCGTGAGGCTCGCGATCATCGACACGGGCGACCTGCTCAAGGTCGTCTGGACCTCGATCGTCGCCGGGATCGGTGTGACCGCGGCTTTCGGCCTGGCCATCCTGGGAGCGGGGCGGGCCATGGACTATGGACGCGAGGGCCGCCCGATCGAGGCGCTGGCCTACGGCACCCTGGGCGTGGCGGCCACCGCAACCGTGGTCGGCTCGCTCGTGTTCGGCGTGCTCGGGCTGATCGACAGCTGATATGGACGTCGGTTTGTCAAGTTGACAGCACGAAAGGCCCGCTGATCCGGGTCTTTGTTGGTCGGGGGGGCGGCGGGTCCGGCCTGGTGCGCGACGCGCGGTCAGGCTGATATGC
>Ga0136616_10000260_pt1 | contig 23081 bp, 23 predicted proteins | sample AntDrymUQ2992106_2_FD_106648 | JGI IMG/M metagenome (GOLD analysis project Ga0136616, IMG submission 106648) | Polar desert sand microbial communities from Dry Valleys, Antarctica - metaG UQ299 (21.06) | ecosystem: Environmental > Terrestrial > Soil > Desert | place: Antarctica: Dry Valley... | reverse complement strand
GGCAAGACCCTGGTGGCGGCCTGGGTGATGCTGTGCGCGCTGGACCGGGGCCGCCAGGCGGTGCTCATGGCCCCGACCGAGGTGCTCGCCGAGCAGCACCTGCGCACCCTGACCCGGCTGCTCGCGCCGCTCGGGGTGAACGCACCGGCCGGACCGCGCCTCGAGCTGCTCACGGGCTCCACCACGCTCGCGCGGCGCCGCGGCCTGCTCGCCGAGTTGGCGGTCGGTGACGTCGACCTCGTGGTCGGCACGCACGCCCTCATCGAGGAGCGCGTGCTGTTCGCCGACCTCGGCGTGGTGGTGGTGGACGAGCAGCACCGCTTCGGCGTGGAGCACCGCACCCGGCTGCGGGACAAGCGCAGCGATGGGCGCGCCCCCGACGTGCTGGTGATGACGGCCACCCCGATCCCGCGCTCGCTCGCGCTCACCGTCTACGGCGACCTCGACGTCACGGTCCTCGACGAGCTGCCGCCCGGGCGCCAGGAGGTGATCACCCAGGTCATCCCCGCCGGCTCCCCTCGCCGGGCCAAGCTCTACGACTTCATCCGTGAGCGGGTGGCGGCGGGGGAGCGCGCCTTCGTCGTCACGCCCCTGGTGGAGTCGTCCGAGGCGCTGGAGGAGGTCGCCGCGGCCGAGGATGTGTACCGCCGCCTGGACGACGACGTCTTCCCCGACCTGCCCGTCGGCCTCGTGCACGGCCGCCTTGCGGGTGCCGAGCGTGACCTGGTCATGGAGCGCTTCCGCTCCGGCGAGGTGGCGGTCCTCGTTGCCACCACGGTCATCGAGGTGGGTGTCGACGTGCCGCAGGCGACCGTCATGGTGATCGAGGATGCCGACCGCTTCGGCATCAGCCAGCTGCACCAGATGCGTGGTCGGGTGGGCCGGGGCGCGTCGCGGGGCTGGTGCGTGCTGTTCAGCGCCGCCGAGGAGGGCGAGCCGAACCCGCGGCTGGAGGCGGTCGCGCAGACCGCGGACGGGTTCCTGCTCGCCGAGCGCGACCTCGCCCTGCGTGGCGAGGGCAGCCTGTTCGACACCCGCCAGAGCGGGTTGCCCGACCTCAAGCTCGCCAAGCTCGCCCGTGACGGGAGGGTCGTGGCCCAGACCCGCAACGACGCCGCGGCCCTGGTGCGCGAGGACCCCGACCTCGACGAGCATCCGCTGCTGGCGCACGAGGTGCGCCGCCGCTACGGCGAGCAGCGCCTGGCGGCCCTGGAGACCGGGTGAGCGGGGGAGCGGCGTGCGGGTGATCGCGGGCGCCGCGCGCGGCCATCGACTGGCCGTGCCGCCGGGCCGGACCACGCGGCCCACCAGCGACCGCGTGCGCGAGGCGCTGTTCTCCTCGGTCGCTGCGGAGCTGGCGGGCGCGGTCGTGCTGGACCTGTTCGCCGGCTCCGGGGCGCTGGGCATCGAGGCGCTGTCGCGCGGCGCGGAGTACGCGGTGTTCGTCGATGACGACAGACGCGCCGTCGGCGCCGTGCGCGGCAACCTCGCCTCAGTGCATCTACGGGCCCGCGCCAGGGTGGTGCGGGCCGCTGCGGCGCGCTTCTGCGCGGACCCCGCCGAAGCGTTGCGCGTGGACCGCGGTCGCGGCGGGCCGCCCGGCCCGTTCGACCTGGTGCTCGCCGACCCGCCCTATGCCCTCGCGCTGCCCGCGGTGCTGGGCCTGCTCGACGCCCTCGCCGCTGCCGGGGCGCTGGCGGACGACGCGCTGGCCGTGGTGGAACGCGAGCGCCGCGACCCGCACCTCGACGACCTCGCCGAGACCCTGCGCGGCCGGCCCGGCGGCTTCGCCTGGCTGCGCAACCGCACCTACGGCGACACCGTCCTGTGCTACCTGCGCCGTTCGCCTGAGCTTCAACCCGAGCCTGCCGAGGAGCCGTCATGACCGCCGCCGCCGTCGTCCCCGGGAGCTTCGACCCCGTCACGAACGGTCACCTCGACGTCATCGAGCGCGTCGCCGCCCGCTTCGACCGCGTGGTGGTGGCGTGCCTGTGCAATCCGGGCAAGCAGCCGCTGTTCGCGGTGGATGAGCGGCTGGCACTGCTGGCCGAGGTCCTCGGCCACCTCGGCAACGTCGAGGTCGACAGCTTCGCGGGCCTGCTCGTGGACTACTGCCACGCGCAGGACGTCGGGGTGATCATCAAAGGCCTGCGCGCGGCGAGCGACTTCGAGTACGAGCTCCAGATGGCGCAGATGAACCGCAGCATCGGCGGGGTGGAGACGCTGTTCCTGACCACCAGTCCCCTACACTCCTTCCTGTCCTCCTCGTTGGTGAAGGAGGTCGCCCGCTTCGGCGGCGACGTGGATGCCTTCGTGCCGCCCGTCGTCGCCGCGCAGCTGCGGGGACGCGTGACATGAGCACGAGCACACGCTGCCGAGCACAGGACCCATCCGTCGTGGACGTCGAAGCGCACCTCGAGCGGCTCGACCAGCTCGTGGCCGAGGGCCGGCCGGTCCCGCTGTCGGGTCTGGTCATGGTGAGCCGCCACGACGCCGAGGACCTCGTCGCGGAGGCCCGTGCCGCCCTGCCCGAGGACCTGCGCCAGGCACGCTGGATCCTCAAGGAGCGCGACGAGCTGCTCGACGCCGCGGCCCGCCAGGCCGACACCCTGCGCGCCGACGCGCGCGGGGAGGCCGACCGCTTGGTGAGCGAGACCGAGGTGGTGCGCGCCGCGCGGCGCGAGGCCGAGCGCGTGCTCGCGGAGGCCAACGAGCGGTCGCGAGTGCTGCGCCTGGAGGCGGAGGACTACGTCGACGCGAAGCTGGCGGACTTCTCCGCGGTGCTGGATCGCACCATGGACGAGGTGGAGCGGGGTCGCGACCGGCTGCGCCAGGGGCTTGGGACGCCGGACGGCGCCGTGGTCCGCCCGCTCCACCCCGGTGACGGCCCGCCGGCCGGGCACCTGTTCGACCAGGAGCGCACGGAGGACTGAGCGCCCGGCGCCGAGTGCTAGCCTTAACCCTCCGGCGGTCAGACCGCCAACGTGCGCACGCCCTCGACAGGTTGCGCCGCTCTGCACACGTCCTGCGAAGTCTTGAGGTCCGCCGCCATGCCCGCCCGCCCCCGCTCCGTGCTCGGAGTGCACGACCTCCTCGACCGTCCTGGTGCCTCGCGCCTGCTGGACCTCGGGCTGGAGGTCCCCGCCGATGTCGACCTCCCGCTCATCGAGGAGGTTTCGCCGCTGCGCCTCAAGGGCGTGGCCGAAGGCGTCGTGGAGGGCGTCCGGGTGCGCGGCACGCTCAGCGCCGACATCACGGTCGCCTGCGCCCGCTGCCTCAAGCGGGTGGCCGCTGCGGTCTCTACCGATGTCGCCGAGCTCTACTCGGACCCCGCCGAGGCAGACGACCCCGCGGACGTGGAGGCCGGCTACGAGCTGGCCGACGGCCAGATCGACCTCGGCGCCCTCCTGCGCGACGCACTCGTCCCCGCGCTGCCCCAGGCGCCGCTGTGCCGTCCGGACTGCCAGGGCCTGTGCGCCACCTGCGGCGCGGACCGCAACGTCGCGGACTGCGACTGCGCGGAGGACGCCGCCGACCACCGCTGGGCCGCCCTGGAGGGCCTGCGGCTGGACGACGCCTGAATCTGACCCATCGAGGGATCCTCTGTTGCCGATCCCGATCTCCCACGCCCCACCGATCCCGAGGAGTTCCTGCTGTGGCTGTTCCGAAGAGGAAGAAGTCGCGCTCGCGCACGCGCAGTCGCAAGTCGCAGTGGTTGCGCATCTCCCCGCCGCCGCGCGCGAACTGCGCCCGCTGCTCCTCGCCGATCCAGCCGCACACGGTGTGCTCGGTCTGCGGGACCTACGCGGGGCGCCAGGTCCTCCAGGTCGAGGGGTAGCGCCGCGGACCCCGTTCCCGGCCCGCGCTCGCGCCGCATCGCGCTCGACGCGATGGGCGGGGACCTCGCGCCGGCCGTCCCCGTGGCCGCGGCAGCAGCGGCCGTCGCCGAGCACGGCCTCGACATCGTGCTCGTGGGTGACCCCGAGGCGCTGAGCGCCACAGGGTCGACGCTGCCCTTCGCCGCGTCGCGCGGCGTCATCGGCATGGGCGAGGAGGGCGCGCTCGCGGTCCGGGCCAAGCCCGAGGCGAGCATCCGCGTGGCCGTGGGTCTGGTGGCCGATGGCCGGGCCGGCGCGGTGGTCTCCGCGGGTTCCACCGGGGCCACCCTGGCCGCCGCGCTGCTCGGGCTTGGCCGCCTGCCGGGCGTCCGCCGCCCCGCCATCGCGGCGGTGCTGCCGGTGCGCGGCGGAGGCGCCGGCAGTGGCGCGGTGCTGGTGGACGCGGGGGGCAGCACGGAGGTCCAGCCGGAGGGGCTGCTCGCCCACGCGCGCATGGGCGTGGCCTACGCGCGGGCCCGCGGCGTGGCCGCACCCCGCGTGGGTCTGCTGAACGTGGGCACCGAAGCCGGCAAGGGCTCGGATCTCGCGCGCGCCGCGGGCGCGCTGCTGGGGGGGTTGACGGGGTTCACCGGCAACGTCGAGCCCGACGGCGTGCTGCGCGGCGACGTCGACGTGGTGGTGACCGACGGCTTCACCGGCAACATCCTGCTCAAGACCGTGGAGGCGCTGGCGGGTGGCGGACCCGACTACGGCGGTCCCGGCGCCGCGGTCCTGCTCGGCGTCGCCGGGACCGTCCTCGTGGCCCACGGCGCGGCGGGGGTGTCCGAGCTCGTCGCCGCACTGGTGACCGCCGAGGCGGTGGCGTCGGAGGGGCTCGTGGATGCGCTGGGCGTCTTGTTCCACCAGACCTCCTAATCCTTATGATCGGCGCGGAGGGTGCAGGAGGGTCTGGTGGCAGTGACCGGGGACGAGGTGCTCGAGCTGGTGGTGGTGCGCATCCGTGAGGTGCTCGGCGTGGGCCCGGACGCGGCGGTGCTGGCCAGGGCGGGCGCGGCGTCGTGGCGCGACGTGCGCTTCGACGAGGACCTCCACGCCGACTCCCTGGACCTGGTGGAGATCATCGAGGGGAGCGAACGCGAGCTGCGGCGCCGCGGCGTTTCGGTCCAGGTGGGCGACGCGGCCCTCGCCGGTGTGCGGGCGGTGGGCGACGCCGTGGAAGCCCTGGTCGGTGGGTCCGCCGGGCGAGCGTCACGGCCGCGGACGTGACGGACCCCTTTGGCGCCGACCCACCCCCCACCCACCGACGCCGCGCCGCCGCGCCCCGCACGGACCTCGCGGACCTCGAGGACGCGCTCGGCGTGCAGTTCACCGATCGCGGCCTGCTCGAGCTGGCGGTCACCCACCGCAGCCATGCCTTCGAGGCCGGCGGCCTGCCCACCAACGAGCGCCTGGAGTTCCTCGGCGACGCCGTCCTCGGCCTCGTGGTCGCCGCGCTGCTGTACGAGCTGTTCCCGGACTCGCCGGAGGGCCGCCTGGCGAAGCTGCGCGCGGCCACGGTGAACACCGCCAGCTTGGCCTCGATCGGGCGCTCGCTCGGTGTGGGCGCCCACGTCCGCCTGGGCCGCGGCGAGGAGACCTCGGGGGGCCGCGACAAGGACTCGATCCTGGCCGACACCACCGAGGCGCTGTTCGGCGCGGTGTTCCTGGACCAGAGCATGGCGGCAGCCACGGAGCTGCTCACGCGCCTGTTCCGGGAACTGCTCGTGGACATCGCCACCCGCCAGGAGTCCCTCGACGCAAAGACCTCGCTGCAGGAGCTGGCCGCGGCGCTGCGCGTCGGCACACCGCGCTACGAGGTCACCGAGGAGGGCCCGGACCACGAGAAGCGCTTCAGTGCCGCGGTACTCATCGACGGCCGGGCGCTGGGGCATGGCAGCGGGCGCAGCAAGAAGGAGGCCGAGCAGGGCGCGGCTGCGCAGGCCATCCTCGCGCTGCGGCAGCGGCGTGACAGTCTGCGCGCGGTAACGTCTCATGGCGACGTCAGCTTGGAGTCAACCCCACCGCCGGGGTGACCTCACGTCCGCTGCATCGCCGCTGTGGAGAAGGGGTCTGCCCGTGAGCCAGCTGCCGGAGCTGGAGGTCATCCGCAAGGACCTCGAGCGCGATGTCGTAGGCAAGCGCGTCAAGGACGTGACCGTGCGCGCGCCCGGCCTGGTCGCGCGCCATCCCGACCTCGCCGATTTCACCCAGGCCCTCGAGGGCCGGCGGATCGACGGGGTGACCCGGCGGGGGATCCACCTCCTGCTCACCCTCGACGACGGCAATGCGGTGGTCGTCCGCCTGGGCGAGCACGGCGGGCTGTCGCGCGAGACCGCGGCGACCGAGGGCGGCCGCCACAACCAGCTCATCGCCACCTTCACCACGGGGGGCGCGCTGCACTACGCCGACTCCGGCGCGGACGGGGAGTTCTTCGTGGCGCCCACCGTCGAGCTGGGCGCGCTGCCCGAGCTGTCCAAGGTGGGCATCGACCCGCTGGCCGACACCTTCACCTGGCGGGCGTTCGGCGAGGAGCTCGTCCGTCGCAGCGTCCCGCTGCGCACGCTGCTGGAGGACCCCACCTTCGTCGTCGGCCTCGGCGACCTCTACAGCGACGAGGTGCTGTGGGCGGCGGGGCTGTCCGGCCGCCGCCCATCGTCGTCGCTGTCGAGTCAGGAGATCCGCCGGCTGTACCGTGCGCTGCTGGAGGTCCTGCACGAGGCGGTGAAGCAGCGCACCGCGGACGGCGTGCCGGTGGAGTGCGACGACGACGACGAGGACGAGGGCCAGGACTGGCTCAAGGTGTGGGCCCGCGACGGCCTGCCCTGCGCCCGTTGCCGCCAGCCGATCCGCCACACCGCCGTGGTGGAGGGCGTGCTGTCCTACCACTGCCGCAACTGCCAGACCTGACCACTAGCCCAGCACCTGCTCGACCGCCTTGCGCAGGACCGGCACGAACTCGTCGGGATGAGTGACGACGCCGTCGTGGTCGAGCGCGAGTTCGGCCACGAAGGCCCGCGGGATGCGGGCGGCGAGGTCGCGTTGGTTGCGCTCAGGCACCAGGGCGTCGGAGGTGGTGATGAGCACCGCAGCCGGTACGTCGATGCTGCCGACCCAGCCGCGGGCGTCGAAGCGGCTCAGCTCGCGCCCGGCCTCGGCGACGTCCTCCGCCGAGCCGCGGTCCAGCTCGCTGACGATCCACGGCAGCAGCGCGGCCACCTCCGGCGGCGTCTGGGCCGTCATGAGCCGCGAGATCCGCAGGCGGCTGCCCTTCGCCTGACCGGCGAGGATGCGCTCCCACCAGTGCCGCGGCACCAGTCGCAGGGTGAGCTGGAGCGCACCCATGAGCCGCCAGGTCCAGCGGTCGCGCAGGCTGACGTTGAATGTGGCGCTGGTAGCGCACAGCACGAGCCCGCGCACCAGGCCGGGGTGACGCTGCCACAGCAGCTGGGCGATGGGACCGCCCATCGAGTAGCCGACGGCGACCACCGGCCCGACGCCGAGGTGACGCAGCAGCGCGGCCACGTCGTCCGCCGCGTCCGCCAGGCGGAAGGGCGCGGCCGGGCGCAGCCCCCGCCCGTGGCCGCGGTGGTCCACGGCGATCACCCGGCCCAGCTCCGACAGCGGCCCATAGCACGTGTACCAGTTCGCGTCCGCCGGCAGCATCCAGCCGTGCAGCAGCAGGATGACGGGACGGCTGGGGTCGGCGTCGGGGCGGGCGGGGTCGGGGCGGGCGGGGCCTGCTTCAGTGTCGCGCACGAACACCTCGCCGACCTCGGGGACGGCCACGATCCGGGCCGGCGGCAGCACCGTAGGCGGCACGGGCATGACCGGCTCGTCGACCTCGGGCCGGGAGCGCGACGCGGCGTAGGCCACCGCCAGCAGGGCGGCGAGCCAGCCCGCCGGGTACAGCGCGGCGAGCAGGAGCAGACGACGGGGATCGCGCAACCGGGCCAGCAGGCGGGACATGGCCTTCAGGGTAGCGAGGCCGTGCCGCTAACCGAACAGGCGTGCGCCGCGCACGAACGCCTCGCCTGTTGCCCCAGACCATTCCAGGGCGCCCTGCTGCCGCCAATGCTCAGGGTCACCGCGGCCGCTCAGCAGCAGGACGAGCGCGCCCGGCTCGCCGCTGACCATGTGCTCGACGCCGCACCGGTCAGGACTCCACAGCCCTCGCCCGTCGCGCACGGCCGCCACCGCATCGTGGTCCACCGCCCCGCGCACGACGATGCGCACGGTGCTGTCCCCGCCGAGACCGGACCGGCGGGCGAGCAGCCGCGGGAGATGCTCCGACAGGTACCTCCAGGCCTCGCCGAGGGCGGGGGAGTCCTCGCCGAGATCGACCGGCTCGCCGATGGCGGTCGCGAGGTCGTAGGTGTGGACCCACAGGTCCAGGCAGCTCGCCTGCAGCAGACGACGGTGCAACGTCTGGTTCACGGCGCCGGGCCGTCCCTGGCCGCCGCCGCCCCAAGCCGCGACCTGCGCCGCCCGCGCCCTGCGCAGACTGTCGACCAGCGCGTCTGGCGCGCCGTGGTCGCCGCGAGTCGCCGCGTGCACCCCCGCCACGTGACTGATCAGCCCGCCGACATCGGTGCCCGGGCAGGGCGTTGACAGTGACCGGTCGTCGGGCCCTACCCGCGACGCCAGCTCGATCAGCCGGTCCCACAGGTCCTCGACGGCGGCGGCGACCGCACGCGCGTCGGGACGCGACTCGGGCTCACGCCGGTCATGGTCGCTCATGTGAGATGCACCGGCGCCAGACTACGGGTCCTGCACCACCTACCACGACGTGGCTTGCCGTGGTGCGGGCTGCAGCGGTGCCGCCGGACAGGACGGGCCGTTGTGCTGGGCGGTGTCGAGGGCGTATAGTGCCCTTGTGAAAGCGGGCTTCATCCCGCGTACCCGCATCCTGCGCCCCCGTGCGTGCGCCGAGTGACTCGGCGCTCCGTGCCCCGGGCGCAGTTGCGGATTGCTCGGTGCCCGGCGGGGCACCCTGCAGTACTGGAGCCGATCAGCTGATCACCCCCGCCGAGTTCCTGTCGCGATCCGGCGGGCGAAACTTGCTGTGCAGGAGGATTTGATGAAGGCGCTCGTAGGGAGTTGGGACCACCGTCCGTACGGGCTCCTCGCGGAGAACACCGCGCTGCGGTCGCGGGTCGGTGAGCTCGAGTTCGCGTTGCAGCGCGCCCTCGAGGAGAACGAGATCCTGCGCGTGGCGCTGGGCGACGCGGTCGCGGTGGACATCGAGTCCCAGGTGGCCCTCTCCAGCCGCTGAGCTCCTGCCGTCGGGGTTCCTCGGGAACGGTCTCACCCGCCGTTACAGTCGGGTGCGTGTTCCTGAAGAACGTGACCATGCGCGGGTTCAAGTCGTTCGCGGACCGCACGGTGCTCGACCTCGAGCCGGGCATCACGGTGATTGTGGGCCCGAACGGCTCCGGGAAGTCCAACATCGTCGACGCGCTGACTTGGGTGCTGGGCAGTGCCAGCCCGAAGTCGCTGCGCGGCGGTGCGATGTCGGATGTGGTCTTCGCCGGTTCCGGGCCCGCGCCCTCGGCGGCGACGAACGGCCGGCGGCGCGAGGGGCGACCCGCACAGGGCCGGGCGTCGGTCGAGATCACCATCGACAACACCTCGGGCCTGCTCCCCATCGATTTCACCGAGGTGACCCTCGGCCGGGCGATGTTCACCACCGGCGAGGGTTCCTACGCGATCAATGGCACGGACTGCCGGCTGCTCGACGTGTCCGAACTGCTCAGCGACACCGGGCTGGGCCGCGAGAACCACACCATCGTGGGCCAGGGCCAGCTCGACGCGGTGCTGTCCGCCGGCCCGTTGGACCGCCGCGCCTTTATCGAGGAGGCGGCCGGCATCCTCAAGCACCGGCGCCGCAAGGAGCGGGCGCTGCGCAAGCTCGCCCAGATGGAGGGCCACCTCGAGCGCCTGACCGACATCCTGCGCGAGCTGAAGCGCCAGCTGAAGCCGCTGGAGCGCCAGGCGGAGGCGGCGGGCAAGCACGCGCAGCTGTCCGCGGCGCTGCGCGAGGTGCGTGTCGTGCGCGCGCTGCGCGAGCTGGTGGCGCTGACCGACGCGCACGCGCAGCACAACGCTGCGGTATCCGCCTCCGAGCAGGCGCTCGCCGCGCTGGAGGCGCGGCTGGCGCAGGCGCGCGCGACCGAGGGCGGGCTTGAGCAGACCCTCGGCACGCTCGCACTGCAGGTTCGCGCCGCCGCCGAGGTCCACTTCCGGCTGGCCAACCTCACCGAGCGCGCCCGCGGGCTCACCGAGCGCGTGGAGGAGCGCCGGGCGGGGCTCGCCGACGCGGTGGAGGAGCCCGTCGCCGGCCGCGACCCGTCGCAGCTGCACGCGCGGGCCGAGGTCGAGCGCGGCGAGCTGGCCGCCGTCGCCGTCGAGCAGGAGACGGCCCGGCGCGCCCTGGCCGGGGCCGCGGCCCAGCGCCAGGCCGCCGAGCAGGCCCGGCGCGCCCACGAGCAGGCCGCCGCCTTGGCCGCCCGCCAGCTGGCCGAGGCGCGCGAGCGCTTGCTGCGCTGGGAGGGCCGGCTCGCCGCGGTGCGCTCGTCGCTGGCGCAGGGGGCGGGCGAGGAGCACCGGCTGGTCAGCCAGATCGGCGCGCTGGAGGCCCGCATCGCCGGGATGACCGCCGGGGTCGACAGCGGGCAGGCAGAGCTGGGCCGCCTCGATGCGCAAGTCCACGAGCACGCCGCCAGCGTGGAGCGCGCTCGGGGGCTGGTCGCCGAGCGCGCCGCGGCCCTCGCCGCGCTGACGGACGAGGAGCGTCGGCTGGAACGCGAGCGCGCCGCGCTGGAGGCTCGCGCCGACACCCTGCGCGCCCCGGCGGGCGAGGGTCCGGCCGGCACCGCGGTGCTGGCCCAGGCCGCGGCACAGGGCCGGGTGCCCGGCCTGCTGGGCCCCCTGACCGACCACATCCGGATCGCCGAGCATGCCGCCCTGGCGATCGCCGCGGCCCTCGGGCCGCTGCAGGACGCCCTGGTCGCCGAGGACCCCGCCGCCGCCGGTGCCGCCGTCCGCTTCGCCGTCGACACCGCCCGCGGCGCCGTCCTCCTGCTCGCCGCCAAACCCGCTCCTGCCCCCGCCCCCGCCCCCGCCCCCGCCGCAGGCTCGGCGCCTGCGGCAGCGGACGCCCCGGCCGCGGCGGCGGCCTCGGCGGGGATAGTGGGGGAAGCGCTACGCGCCGCGGGGGGGGTGCCGGCGACGGAGGCGGTGGAGGGGGATCCGCGGGTGGTGGCGGCGCTTGCGGGGGTGCTGGGCGGAACCTGGATCGCGCCGGACCTGCGCGCCGCCGCGGAGCTCGCGGCGACCCATCCCGGGCTGCAGTTCGTGAGCCGCTCCGGCGAGCTGGCGGGACCCCGGGGGTACGCCGGCGGGGCCGGCGGACCCGGCGGGGCGGTGGTCCGCCAGGCCGCCCGGGCGGAGGCCGAACGCCGCCGCGAGGTCTGCGGCAACGAGCTCGCCGATGTGGCCGCGCGCGCCGCCGCCGCGCACCAGGCGCGTGACGACGCCAGCGGCGCCCTCGGCGAGGCGGAGGCCGAGCGGCAGCGGCTCGCCGCCGCGCGCTCGGCTGCCGCCGCGCGGCTGGATCGCTCCCGCTCCGAGCTGGACGGGGCGCGCCGCGAGCGCGAGCTGCGCCGCGGGGAGGCCAGCGCGCTGGCCTCGGAGCTGGCCGAGCACCGCGCGCGGCTCGCCGCGCTGGAGGGCCAAGAAGCCGAAGTCGCAGCCCCCGCGCGGGACGCCGAGCAGGCCCCTGGCGGTGACCCCGAGGCGGAGCGCCTGGAGGACGTGCTCGCCGCGACCCGGGAGGCCGAGACCACCGCCCGCCTGGCTGTCGGCGCCGCCGACCAGTCCGAGTCCGAGCTGCGCCGGCGGCTGTCCGCCCTGGAGTCCGAGGCGGTCGACGTGGAGCGACGGCTGGCCGAGCGCGAGCGCCGCCGGGTCGCCCGCCTCGACGCCCTGGCACGCTGTCGCCAGATCGCCGCGGTCGCCGTCGCCGCACGCGAGCGCTGCGAGGCTTCCCTGGCGCTCGCCGCGGCGGCGCGCGACCGTGGGGAGGAGGCGCGCGGCGGCCAGCAGCGCGACCTGGGCGCTGTGCGCGCACGGCTGCGCGACCTGGATGCCGAGCGCGCCACCCTGGTCGGCGAGCGCCACGCCGAGGACCTGTGCCGCAGCGAGCTGGCGCAGGCGCTCGCCCAGGTGCGCGCCCGCCTGGCCGAGGAGCTCGACGTCGAGCCGGACGCCGCGCTGGTCGAGGTCCGCGCACGGCCGCTCGACGACCCTGGCTCACCGCTGGCCGGCGGGGAGGAGCGCGACGCCGAGCTGGCGGAGACCGAGGCGCGCCTGGCCCGCAGGGTCGGGCTGCTCGGGCCGGTGAACCCGCTGGCCCTGGAGGAGTTCCGCGCCGCGGCCGACCGCCACACCTTCCTCAGCGACCAGCTCGATGACCTGCGGGCCTCCCGCCGCGACCTCGAGCAGGTGATCGCTGCGGTGGACACGCGCATCGAGGAGGTCTTCGGCGCCGCCTTTCGCGACGTCGCCGAGCACTTCACTCGTGTTTTCGGCCGACTGTTCCCCGGCGGCGAGGGTCGGCTGGTGCTGACCGACCCCGACGACCTGCTGGGCACGGGTGTCGAGGTCGAGGCCCGCCCCGCCGGCAAGCGGGTGAAGCGGCTGTCGCTGCTGAGCGGTGGGGAGCGCTCACTGACCGCGCTGGCCGTGCTGTTCGCGATCTTCGCCGCGCGGCCGTCTCCGTTCTACGTGCTCGACGAGGTCGAGGCGGCGCTGGACGACGTGAACCTCACCCGCTTCCTCGACGTCCTCGCCGACTTCAAGCGCACCGCCCAGCTCATCGTCATCACCCACCAGCGCCGCACCATGGAGATCGCCGACACGCTGTACGGGGTGGCCATGCGCGACGACGGCGTGTCCCGCGTGGTCGGCCAGCGCCTCGTCGACGGCGCCGTCCATGACCTCGACGAGCTGCCCGAGCACGCCCTCGCCGCGGCCTACCGCTAGTTGACGGGACCCGAGCGGGCCTGCCGCCACTAGGCTTGGCGTCGAGGAGCCGGCGCACGGCCGGTAGCGGGGAGGGTTGGGCGTGGACCTGGCGATCGAGCTCGTCATCGCCATCGTCATCGGCGTGCTGGTGGTGGTGGCCGGGGGGCTGTCGCTGCTGCGTGGTCGCACCCGGCGGCGCCCGCTGGTGGACGCCGAGACCGCCGATGCGCTGCGTCAGCAGGCGCCCGTGTCGCCGCCCCCGGTCGCCGATCCGGGTGAGCTGGAGGGGGTCGAGCGGCCCCAGCTGATCGACCTGGAGGACACCGCCCTCGCCGACACCGGCACCCCCGGCGGCACCGCGGTCGTCGAGGCGCCCGCACCGCCGCTCACCCCGGCCGAGCGTTTCCGCCAGCGGCTCACCCGCGCCCGCACCTCCTTCGGCGGCTCGGTGTCCGGGGCCTTCCGGCGCGGGCTGACCGAGCAGGCCTGGGAGGACCTCGAGGAGACGCTGATCGGCGCGGACGTGGGTGTCGAGGCGACCAGCGAGCTCGTCGACGGGCTCCGCAGCCGGGTGCGAGCGGAGGGCATCCGCACCGGCGAGGGCGCGGTCGCGCTGCTGAAGGAGGTCCTGCGCCTCGAGCTGGCGGTGGCGGACCGCACGCTGCACCGCCGGCCGCAAGGCACCACCGTGTGGCTGGTGACCGGCGTGAACGGCACCGGCAAGACCACCTCGATCGGCAAGGTCGCCGCCCGCGCCACGGCAAACGGCGAGCGCGTGGTCCTGGCCGCGGCCGACACCTTCCGCGCCGCCGCCGCCGAGCAGCTGGAGCTGTGGGGCGAGCGCGCGGGCGCCCGCGTCGTGCGCGGGTCGGAGGGCGCCGACCCGGCCGCCGTGGCCTTTGACGGGTACCAGGCGGCCCGCGCCGACGGCGCGGACCTGCTGCTGGTCGACACGGCCGGGCGGCTGCAGAACAAGACCTCGCTCATGGCCGAGCTCGGCAAGGTGAAGCGTGTGCTGGAGCGCGAGTCGGGGCCGTGCGACGAGGTCCTGCTGGTGCTCGACGCGACCACCGGGCAGAACGGTCTGGCCCAGGCGAAGGCCTTCCTCGACACCGTCGACGTCACCGGCGTGGTGCTGACGAAGTTGGACGGCACCGCGAAGGGCGGCATCGTGGTGGCCATCCAGCGCCAGCTCAACCTCCCGGTGAAGCTGGTGGGCCTCGGCGAGTCCGTGGAGGACCTCGCCGAGTTCGACCCCGACGCCTTCATCGAGGCCTTGTTCGGCGCCCCGGAGCAGGACGTGGACTCCGAGACCGACACCGGCGGCGCCGGCGGCGCCTCCGCGCTCGGAGCCTGAGCGGTGCCCGACGCCGCGACGCTCGACCTCGAGACGGTGCGCGAGGCGCTGCGTCTGCTGGGCGACGACACCGCGCCGGCGGGCAAGGCCCAGGCGGTGCGGGCCCTGCGCGAGACATTGGCCGTTCCCGGTGCGGTGCGGACGCTGGTGGACCGCGCGCCCGAGGGTGCCAGGGCGGCGTTCGCCAGGCTCGCCACCGACGGGCCCACCGCCGTCGAGGACCTGCTCGATCGCGGCTGGTGGGGGCACGGCACGTTGCCGCCCCCGCTGGACTGGCTGCAGCGCCGCGCGCTGGTGACGGTGGGGCCTGACGGCCTGGTGCACGCGCTGGACGAGGTCCGGCGCAGCTTCCTGGACCTCGCGCTGGCCCTCGACCTCGACGCCGGCGCGCCCGGCGCCGCGGGCTCCGGCGCGCCCGAGCCGCCGCTGCGGGTGGAGCGCGCTGGCTGCGTGGTGGTGGCGCCCGGCCCGGCGGCGCTGGACCGCGCGCTGAACGTGCCCGCCGCCGGCTTGCGCGCGGTCGCGCCGACGGTCGCCACCTCGGAGCGCTCGTCCGGGGCGGTCGCCGCCGCTCTGCGGGCCGCCGGCGTTGTCCTCGACGAGGACAACGTGGTACCGCTGCGCGCGGCCCGCGACCGCTCCGAGCCGGCGCTGCCCACGGCCTCGGAGGACGCGGTCGGCCCGCGCGCCGTACGCCTGCTGCTGAACCGCGCGGTCGGGGAGCGGCGTCAGGTGCGCCTGCGCTACTTCGCCTCGTCACGCGGCGGCGCCGCCACCGACCGCGTGGTGGACCCGTGGACGTTCACCGACGACCTGCTGCGCGGCTGGTGCCACCTGCGCCTCGACGAGCGCACCTTCGCCGTCGACCGCATCGGCCACGCCCGCCTCCTGCCCACCCCCGTCGACCACGCCGCCCCCTGACGCCGGTCAGGCGGTGTCGAGGGTGGCGAGCTCGTCGGCGGTCAGGGTGAGCTCGGCGGCGGCGGCGCTGTCGGTGATGGACTGGGGACGGCTGGCGCCGGGGATCGGGATGACCACCTCGGCCTTGGCCAGCAGCCAGGCCAGGCAGACCTGCTGGGGGGACACGCCGTGGGCGCGGGCGACCTCGCGGAAGGCGGCCCGGTCGCTGCCGAGGTCGGCGGCCTTGCCGATGCCGCCCAGCGGGCTCCATGGCAGGAACGCGATGCCCTGCTCGGCGCAGTAGGCCACCTCGCCCTCGGAGCTGCGGGACGCCGGCGACAGCTCGTTCTGCACGCTGGCGAGCTCGACGACGTCCTGCGACGCGCGGATCTGGTCCAGGTTGGCGTTGGAGATGCCGACCAGCTCGATCTTGCCCTCGCGCTGCAGGTCGGCCAGCGCGCCGACGGCCTCGGCGTAGGGCACCTGAGGGTCGGGCCGGTGGTACTGGTACAGCCCGATGCGGTCGACGCCCAGCGCCTTGAGGCTCGCCTCGCAGGCGGCCCGCAGGTACGCCGGGGAACCGTCGAGATCCCACGCGCCGCCCGACGAGCGGGTGTGGCCGCCCTTCGTGGCCACCAGCACCGCGTCGGTGTCGCCGCCGTAGGACGCCAGCGCGCTGGCGACCAGGCGCTCGTTGTGGCCCATGTCACCGCTGGGGCTGTAGGCGTCGGCCGTGTCGATCAGGGTCACACCGGCGTCGAGCGCGGCGTGGATGGTGCGCACGGCGTCGCGCTCGCTGGGGTGTCCCCGGGTGGTCGACAGGGGCATGGCGCCCAGCCCGATGGCGGAGACGGTGCGGTCGGCGATGCGTCGTGTCCTCATGCCCCGCCGCATACCCGGGCCGGACGGGGCGCAACCGGGCGCCGGTAGCATGGAGCGCTCACCCCCAACCCCGATGCGCGAGGTCGCCAGCCCATGTTCGATGCCCTCTCCGACCGGCTCGAAGCCGTCTTCTCCGGCCTGCGCGGCAAGGGCAAGCTGTCGGAGCAGCAGGTGGAGGAGGGGTTGCGCGAGATCCGCGTCGCCCTGCTCGAGGCCGACGTCAACTTCAAGGTCGTGCGGACCTTCGTGTCCCGGATCCGGGAACGGGCGGTCGGCGGCGAGGTCAGCGCGGCGCTGAACCCCGGCCAGCAGATCGTGAAGATCGTCAACTCCGAGCTCGTGCGCATCCTCGGGGAGGCGTCGGCGCCCTTGGACCTCGGCAGCCGCTCGCCCGGCGTGATCATGCTTACCGGCCTGCAGGGCTCCGGCAAGACCACCGCGGCCGGCAAGCTCGCGCTGCTGCTGCGCAAGCGCGGCCGCCAGTCGCTGCTCGTCGCCTGCGACCTGCAGCGCCCCGCCGCGGTGCGCCAGCTCCAGGTGCTCGGCGAGCGCGTCGGCGTGCCGGTCTACGCGCCGGTCACCTCCGGCGACCCGGTCGAGGTCGCACGGGACGGCGTGGCCGAGGGCCGCCGTGTGGGCGCGAGCGTGGTCATCGTCGACACCGCGGGCCGCACGAACGTCGACGAACAGATGATGGACCAGGCCGCCGCGATCAAGGCGGCGGTCGCCCCCGACGAGACCTTGTTCGTCATCGACGCGATGATCGGCCAGGAGGCCGTCACCGTGGCGAAGGCCTTCCAGGAGGCCGTCGACTTCTCCGGCGTGATCCTGTCGAAGCTGGACGGCGACGCGCGCGGCGGCGCGGCGCTGTCGGTGGCCGAGGTCACCGGCCGGCCAATCAAGTTCGCCTCCGTCGGGGAGAAGCTCGACGAGTTCGAGGCCTTCCACCCGGACCGCATGGCTGGGCGGATCCTCGGCATGGGCGACATGCTCACGCTCATCGAGAAGGCCGAGGATGTCTACACCGCCGAGCAGGCCGAGGACGTCCAGAACAAGCTGCTGTCGGCGGAGTTCACGCTGTCCGACTTCCTCGACCAGATGCAGCAGATCAAGAGGATGGGCCCGCTGCAGAACATCCTCGGGATGCTGCCCGGCATGGGCAAGGCGCTGCGCGACGTCGAGATCGATGACGGCCAGCTCAAGCAGGTCGAGTGCATCATCCAGTCGATGACGCTGCAGGAGCGCGCCCAGCCCAAGATCCTCAACGGCAAGCGCAAGAAGCGCATCGCGAAGGGCTCGGGGCGCAGCGCGCAGGAGGTCAACGACCTGCTGCGCAGCTTCGAGCAGATGCAGACGATGATGAAGTCGCTGGGCGGCACGAAGGGTCGCGGGGCGCTCAAGGCCATGCGCGGCATGGACCCCGAGGAGCTCATGGCGGGCATGGCCGGGGGAGGGCTGGGCGGCATGCCGGGCCTGCCCGGCGCGGGGGGGCGCGCCCCGGTGGGTGCTGGCGGCGGGCGGCCGATGAACAAGCGCGTGCCCGCCCGCAAGAAGAAGAAGCGCTAGGCGTGGACGCCGTCAGCCTGCGGGGGCTGTCGAAGCGCTTCGGCGTCAAGCTCGCGGTGGACCGGCTGGACCTCGACGTGCCGGGCGGCTCCTTCTTCGGGGTGGTCGGGCCGAATGGGGCGGGCAAGACCACCACCCTGCGGATGGCGACCGGGCTGCTGCGGCCCGACGCGGGCACCGCGGTCGCCGAGGGCATCGACGTGTGGGCGGACCCGGTGCATGCGAAGCGGCGCATCGGCGTGCTGCCCGAGGACCTGCTGCTGTTCGACCGCCTGACGGGCCGCCAGCTGCTCACCTACTCCGGGCTCCTGCGCAACCTGCCGAGCGACGTGGTCGCGGAGCGCACCGGCCAGCTCCTCGACGTGCTCGGCCTGTCCGCGGACGCCGGCACCCTGGTGATCGACTACAGCCAGGGGATGCGCAAGAAGATCGGCCTCGCCGCCGCGCTGCTGCACGCCCCGTCGCTGCTGTTCCTCGACGAACCGTTCGAGTCGGTGGACCCGCTGTCCGCGCGGACCGTGCGCGCCGTGCTCGACTCCCACCGCGAGGCGGGCGGCACGATCGTGTTCTCCAGCCACGCGATGGAGCTGGTGGAGCGGCTGTGCGACCGCGTGGCGGTCGTGCACGAAGGGCGGCTGGTGGCCACCGGCTCGGTGGACGAGGTGCGCGGGGGCCGCTCGCTGGAGGACGCCTTCGTCGCGCTGGTCGGCGGGCGGACGATCGGCGCGGAGGGCCTGCCGTGGCTCGGCACTTCCTCCGCCTGAAGCTCGCGCTGCTCGGCTCGGGTTTCCGGCGCAACTGGCAGCAGGCGGTGGGGCTGATCGTCGGCGTGATGGTGGCGCTGCCGCTGGGGGCGGCGGTCGGCGTCGGCGTCGGGATCCTCGGCCGTCGGGGCGCTCTGGGCCTCGGCGCGCTCGGCATCGGCCTCACCCTCCTGCTCGTCGGCTGGGCGCTCGTCCCGCTCATCGCCTTTGGGGTCGATGAGACGCTGGACCCCGCGCGCCTGCGGCTGCTGCCGCTGACCCGGCGCCAGCTGTTCGTCGGCTTGGCTGTCACCAGCGCGGTCGGCGTGGCGCCCCTGGCGACCGCGCTCGCGTTGGCCGGTGTGGTGGCGGGCCTGGCGCCGGCGGGTCCCGGTGCGCTGGTCGTCGTCCTCGCCGTCGTCGGCCACTTCGCGCTGTGCATCCTGACCTCGCGCGCGCTGACGACCGCGCTCGCATCACGGCTGCGCAGCCGCCGCGCCCGCGACGCCGTCACGTTCCTGTTCGCCCTGCTCGGGGTCGGCGTCGGGCTGCTGGGCCAGCTGCCGCGCCTGCTGATCGAGGCCGCGCCCGACTCCGACCTGCTCGCGGCGCTGGAACGCTGGGGGGAACGCGCGAGCCTGCTGCCGTCCGGGTGGGCGGCGCGCGCCGCGGTCGCCGGGTCACGCGGCGCCGTCCTGGACGGCCTGGCGTGGGTCGCCGGACTGGCCGTGCTGTGCGCGCTGCTCGGCTGGGGCTGGATGGTGGCACTGGACCGCGCCGCCGGACAGGTCGAGGAGGGTCCCGGGCGCGGCGAGGACGCCGACCTGTACCCGCGGCTGGTCCGCTGGTTGCCGCACAACCGGCTCGGCGCCGCCGCGGCGCGCGAGCTGCGCTACGGCTGGCGCGTGCCGCAGCTGCGCATCCAGTGGATCTTCGCGGTCTTCGTCGGGGTGGTGGCGATCGGGCTCACCGTCTTCGTCGACGAACTCGACCGGCCCGAGACGGTCCTGGCCGCCGCCCTGCCCGCCGGGCTGCAGGGGCTGTCCTCGCTCAACCTGTTCGGTGCGGACCGCGCGGTGTGGCAGCTGGTGGCCGCGGAGTCGGCGGGTTGGCGCGACGTGGCGGGCAAGAACCTCGCCGCAACCCTGGTCCTGCTCCCGCTCATGGTGGTCACCGCGGTCGTCCTGGCCGCACTGACCGGCGGTTGGACGCTGGCGCCGCTGGCCGTGGCGGCCGGGCTGGCGCTGCTCGCGGTGTCGTTCGGCGTCGGCGACCTCGCGTCGGTGCTCGCACCGCAGCGCCTGCCCGACTCCGTCGTCAACCCGTTCGCGCGCGCCTCCGGCGTAGGCTGCGCGACCGCCCTCATCCAGCTCGTCGCCGTCAGCGCGATCGGTGCGCTGCTGACCCCCGTCGCCCTCTCCGTCGGCCTTGCCGCCGCCTTCCGCCCCGGCATGCTGCCCATCGCCGTGACCGGCGGGGTGCTCTACGGCGCGTTGATCCTCGGCCTCGGCCTCACCCTCGCCGGCCGCCGCCTCCACGACCACGGCCCCGAACTCATCACCGCGCTCGGCGGCTAACTACGCCTCGTCCTCTTCGCGGATGCCAAGAGCATCGAGGTCGGCGAGGTCCTGCGGACGACCGCTGGCCTGCTTGTTGCGCTTGAGGTCATCAAGCCCGATGAATGGGACGGTGAAGTCACCCAGCCCGACGTCGAGACGCCGGTCGTAGCACTCGTCGAAACGGACGCCGTCCAGCGACGTCAGCAGGTCGATGCGGAGAGGCGGGTAGCCGAGTTGCACGACCTGGTTGCGGTGGGTGAAGTCGTCCGCTGTGACGCCGAGGCTGGCGAAGCCGAAGGCATCGAGGGCGCCGAGCAAACGCTGCGCGTTCTCGGCACTGATGAGGATCCAGATGTCGAGGTCGCCGGTGTAGCGGGGGTGGCCGTGAGCGGCGACCGCGTAGCCGCCTACGACGAGGAAGCGGACGTCATTGTCGAGTAGTAACCCGACAAACTCGGAGAAGTTCGGGTCGATCTGCATCGGTCCACCCGTGATGTTCGCGGCGGAGGCGGGTCACGGCGGCGATCCGCTCCGCCACGGGCCTAGTGCGCCAGTAGGAGACGGGGCGCTCCTCGTCGTGCAGGCCCTGTCGCCGCACCACCTTGTCCATGGCTGCGGAGCCTACCTGCAGCGAGCTAGTTGACGTGCTGCTCGGCGTAGGTCGTGGACGGTGGCTTGGTAGGCCAGTACGCGCTGGGGCGCTCTTCCTGGTGAAGACCCTGTCGGCGCACCACCCTCACGACCTCGTTCGTCGCTGGGGAGCGGTCCCTCGGCTGCTGGGCCAAGGGCGTGGAGGGCGGCGTCGTCAATGCCGATGGTGGCGATCTCGTGGCTGCGGCCAGCCCCGCTGATGGCACGGATGGCCTCGGGCACCAGCAGCAGGCCACTCGTCGACCGCCTCCACGCGGCCCACGCGACCGCGATGGCGGCGTGCCCGCACGACCGACCTGCTGCCGCGTCGCGGCGTCCCGTTCACGGAGGTCCCCTAAGTTGGGGCGACCACCGGCAACGAGATCGTGGAGGCTCTGCATGGCATCGACCCGGCCTGAGCGCTGCCTTGTGCTGTGGGATGTCGACCACACCCTGATCGACAACGGCGGCGTCAGCAAGGAGATCTACCTGCTGGCGTTCGAGCACTTGTCCGGTTCTCCGCCGGATCAGCGTCCGCGGACCGGTGGGCGGACCGATCCTCTGATCATGCGTGACCTGTGGCTCGCTCACGGTCTCGACCGGGAGGCATTCGACTGGCAGGCGGCGTACCGTGCGCTCGTCTCCGCCGGTGAGGCGAAGTCGAGTGAGCTTCGCGCACGCGGCCACGCGCTCCCTGGCGCTCTCGCCGTGCTACGGCGACTCGCTCATGATGAGTTCGTTGTGCAGTCGGCGTTGACCGGAAACGTGCGGGAGAACGCGCGCGTGAAGCTCGCCGCGTTCGGGCTCGATGAGTATCTCGACCTCGAGGTCGGCGCTTTCGGCTCCGACGACGACGTTCGTGCTCGGCTCGTCCCGGTCGCGCAGGCTCGGGCTGACCACAAGTACGGAGCCGCGCCAGCCGGTCGTACCGCCGTCCTGGTGGGTGACACACCACGAGATGTGGAGGCCGGCGCGCGCGGGGGCGCTCATGTACTGGGCGTGGCGACCGGCTCCACTACCGAGCGAGAGCTCCTGGACGCAGGCGCGGACGAGGTGCTGCCCGGATTGGAAGACACCGATGCGGTGATGGCGGCTGTGCACCGTCTCGGCCGGCGGGCCGTCAGGCCACTACCGGTGGCATAGGCCAGGATCTCGCCCAGATCCTCTCGAAGCTCTCGGCGTACATGTCGAACATCTCTGCGCCCTCGACGCGCTGGAGGTGGAGCAGCGGCGCGATGTAGCCGTAGGCACCGTAGACGTGCGTGTTGACGAACATCTGGTTGTCGAATCGCAAGATGGAGTTGTACAGCGTGGTGGTGTGCGGGTGGAGGGCGACGCCGTGGACCCGCGCGAGCGGCTTGTAGTAGGCGATCGCCATTCAAATGCGCCCCGCGATCGCCTCCCCGAGTCCTTCCTCCTCCCCCCGCAACGCAACCTCCGCGCTGTCCGGATCACCGAGAGCGATCCGCACCCGGACGCCGTCTTCGGCCTTCTGGCGCAGCACCCCGATCACCTCCGGGGCGTCCTCGGTGAAGAACAGGCTTGCGTAGGCGACGATGTCGATGCCGGCCTCGGCACGGCCCACGACCTCGCGCCACAAGCCCTTGGGAGCGGCACTGCGGTGTGGGTACAGCTCGATCAGCTCGGCTCGACCCACCATCGGCGAGCTTTCCCTCGCGAGGTCGGGCCACAGCCACACCGCTGACACGTCGAGCAGCCGTGCCGCCTCGTAGCAGTTGCCGGGGTGGGGCGTCCGCCCAGGCGTGATCCACCGGTCAACGGTCTTGGCGTCCACTCCCAGCCGCGCCGCCAGCTCACGTCCGGTCATGCCAGCCGCCGCGAGCGCGCTCCTGAGCCGCTCGTTCGCCACGAACAACCTCCTTGCGCCGGTAGGACGTCTATGGGACGTCTGCACGGTAGCTCAGACGTCTCAGCCGTTCCGCGCCCGTCGTGGAGGCGTCTCGCGTCCCGGCCTTCACTGCGCATCGTTGTTGCACGGGAGGAGGAAGAAGGTCATGCGTGGTCGCTGGAACGGGATTCGAGGCAGAGGCCCCGTGGGGCCTCGGAAGGACGGGCCGCGTTTGCCCGTCGAGCCCGTCGAGCAGGACGCCGGTTCCGGTGCCGCCCTGCCCGCACGGGTCGAGATCACGCAGCCGGCGGTCGTGGAGGGCGGGCAGACGGTGTCGCGGACGCCGTGCCACGAGCGGCGCGTGCGCATCGCGGGGGACGTGACCGGGCGCAGCGTGGTGGTCCGCTGCCCGTTCTGCTCGCAGCTGTGGGAGGTGCACGTCCCGCCCGTCGAGGACCCGGCGTTCGCCCTCTGGGTGACCTGACGGCGAACAGGTAGGGCTAGTCCCAGCCGAGCTCGTGCAGGGCATCGTCGTCGATGCCCACGTGGTGGGCGAGTTCGTGCACCACCGTGACGGCGATCTCGTCGACGAGCTCGACCTCGTCGGCGCACATGGCGCACAGCGGCAGGCGGTAGATGGCGATGCGGTCCGGGAGCACGCCGGCGTAGTCGTAGCGCTCGGTGAGCGGGATG
>Ga0136616_10000257_pt1 | contig 23133 bp, 16 predicted proteins | sample AntDrymUQ2992106_2_FD_106648 | JGI IMG/M metagenome (GOLD analysis project Ga0136616, IMG submission 106648) | Polar desert sand microbial communities from Dry Valleys, Antarctica - metaG UQ299 (21.06) | ecosystem: Environmental > Terrestrial > Soil > Desert | place: Antarctica: Dry Valley... | reverse complement strand
CACGGCACGGACAAGATCAACGCGGCCTACGACCTCGGCGGCCCCCGCCTGACCGTCCGCACCGTCAAGCAGCTCACCGGCCTGTCGATCAACCACGTGATCAACGTGAACTTCGCGGGCTTCTGGCGGGCGGTCAACGCCATCGGCTGCGTGTTCGCGGACATCGACCGCCGCTACTACAACGACAGCGCCGCGTACCAGTTCATCGACGTGCAACCCGGCTACCAGCGGCTGTGCGGGCGCCCGGCCCTCCAGTACGTGCGCTTCCGCCACGAGGACGACGACCTGGTGCGCTCGGCCCGCCAGCAGGACTTCCTGCGCCAGGCCAAGCAGCAGGTCAACGCCTCCAAGCTGCTCGACAACTACGACCGCCTGGTCAAGATCTTCGGTCGCAACACCAGCACCGACGCGGGGCTGCGCTCGCGCACCGAGGTGCTGCGGCTGCTCAAGCTCGCCGTGTTCTCCGCCGGGCGGCCGATCCAGGAGATCCACTTCGAGGGCGTGATCGGTCCGAGCTACGTGGAGGCCAGCGACGAGCGCGTCAAGAAGCTCGTTCAGGAGTTCCTGAACATCGAGGACACCGCGGGACCGCGCGGCGAGCAGGGAGGGACCGCGAAGCGCAGGCCCAGGCGCCGCAAGCGGCCCGGGCTGAAAGCCCCCGGCACCGAGGAGGCCGCCGGCTTCGGCCAGGAGCAGGCCGTCGCCGCCGTCGCGGCCGGCCTGGGCAAGCGGCTCCCGGTGCTCTACCCGACCCTGCGCGCCAGCAACTCGATCTACGCCGGCCCGCCCCGGGTGTACCGGATCAAGGCCGAGGGTGAGCGCCACCACGCCTACCGGATGGTCCTCAAAAACACCTTGTCCAACGGCGACTACTACGGGCTCCAGGGCACGACGTGGAAGGACCCGCCGATCCTCGACGACGCCACCGAGACGCGGAAGTTCGGGCGCCGGGAGTACGAGCTGCACTACGACGGCGACCGCCTGCGACTGGTGGCTTGGCGCACCGACAAGGCCGCCTACTGGGTCTCCAACACCCTGCGGCAGTCGCTGACGGAACGGCAGATGATGGCCATCGCCCGCTCAGCGCGGGGGCTCTAGCCCGGCCGGCCTTCCGGCCTCGCGTTCCGGCTCCTTTACTACCCTCCCCGGCCTCATGGCGGACAAGGAACCGATAGGCGTCATCGGCGTCGGCTGGGTCGGGCTGGTCACAGCGGCCTGCTTCGCCGAGCTCGGCCACGAGGTCTGGGCGCGGGACATCCTCCCCGAGAAGGTCGAGTCCCTCGCCCGCGGCGAGGTTCCCATCCACGAGCCCGGGCTGTCCGAGCTCGTGACGAAGAACGCCGCCCGCCTGCACTTCACGACCGACATGCAGGAGGTGGTCAGCCACGCGCAGCTTCTCTTCTGCTGCGTGGACACGCCTCCCACCTACTCCGGCGACGCCGACCTGTCGCGGGTCGAGGCCGTGATCGCAGACCTGGGCGACTCCACCGAGCACGCCCTGGTCATGAAGAGCACGGTCCCGGTCGGCACCGGGCGCTCCATCACGCGCCGCCGCCAGCACCTCGGCTACGTCTCTGCGCCGGAGTTCCTCAAAGAGGGCAGCGCGGTGGACGACTTCATGCACCCCGACCGCGTGGTGGTGGGCGCCAACGACGGCTCGGAGCAGTTCGCCGACCGGGTCGAGACGCTCTACGCCCCGCTCGGCGGCGTGATGGTCCGCACCGACGTGGCCAGCGCCGAGATGGTCAAGCTGGCCTCCAACGCCTTCCTGGCCACGAAGATCAGCTTCATCAACGAGATCGCCAACGTGTCCGAGGATCTGGGAGCGGACGTCCGCGAGGTGGCCCGCGGAATGGGCCTCGACGACCGCATCGGGCCGAAGTTCCTGCAGGCGGGTATCGGGTATGGCGGCTCGTGTTTCCCGAAGGATGTCCAGGCCCTCAAGCAGCTGGCCGGCAACACCGGCTACCACTTCCAGCTGCTCACGGCCGTCATCGAGGTCAACGAGCTCCAGAAGCGACGCACCATCGGCAAGCTCCAGAAGCACCTGGGCTCGCTGGTGGGCAAGGAGATCGCCCTGCTGGGCGTGGCCTTCAAGCCCAACACCGACGACATCCGCGAGGCCACCAGCCTCGTGCTGGCCGGACGCCTCCAGGGCGAGGGGGCCAGTGTCCGCGTGTATGACCCCGTGGCCACCGATCGCGCGGCCGAGCAGCTGGGAGGCGCCACCGTGGCCGCCACCGCGCTCGAGGCCGTCGACGGCGCGGACGCCGTGGTGCTCGTGACCGAGTGGCCTGAGTTCGGGCAGCTCGACTGGGCGGGCGAGGTCAAGAGCCGGCTGAGGAGCCCGGTGATCGTGGACGGCCGCAACTTCCTCGACCGCGAGGCGCTGCTGGCCGCCGGCTTTACCTACGAAGGCGTCGGCCGATAGGCATGCCCGCCCGAGGCGCCGGCTGACGTGCAGGCGCTCGTGCTCGCCGGGGGAGCGGGCACCCGTCTCCGGCCGCTCACCTACACCACGCCCAAGGCGGTCATGCCGCTGGCCGGGCGCCCGTTCCTGTCCTTCATGCTCGACTGGCTCCGCGGGCACGGCGTGGACGACGTGGTCCTCTCGTGCGGCTTCCTGTCCGAGGAGGTGCGCCTGGTCCTGGGGGACATCTACCACGGCATGCGCCTGCGCTACGTGGTCGAGGAGGAGCCGCTCGGCACGGCCGGCCCGGTGCGGCTGGCCCACGATCAGGGCATCCTGGGGGAGCGGCTGGTGGTCTGCAACGGCGACGTGCTCACCGACGTGGACCTCACGGCGCAGGTGGCCGCGCACGAGGAGAGCGGGGCCTCGGCGACGCTGGCGCTCGTGCAGGTGGAGGACACCTCCAGCTACGGGGTGGTGCCCACCGACGCCGACGGCCGCGTCGAGGCGTTCCTCGAGAAGACCGACGCCGACGCGCCCACCAACCGCATCAACGCGGGCGTCTACGTGCTGGAGCGCGGTGTGATCGAGTCGATACCGCCCGGCGGGACTGCCTCGTTCGAGCGGCAGATCTTCCCCGGGCTGGTGGGCGCCGGGTTGCGTGGATTCCTCGCCGAGGACCCGTACTGGATCGACATCGGGACGCCGTCGCGCTACCTCGAGGCCACCTGGGACCTGCTGGCCGGCCGCTTGGTCTCTGAGCTCCCGCCCCGCGACGAAACCGCCTCGCTCGTGCCGGCGGACTGCCTGGTCTCCGGCGCCCACGTCGGCCCGCAGAGCGTGCTGGGCCGCAACTGCTCGGTGGGTACCGATGCCCGGGTGGAGCGCTCGGTGCTCCACGACCGGGTGATGGTGGGCGCCGACGCGTCCGTGCGCGAGAGCGTGCTGGGCGAGCGCGTCCGGGTGGGGGAGGGTGCTCGGATCGAGCCCGGGACGATGGTCGGCGCGGCCGCCACGGTGGGCGCCGGGGCCACCGTGGGGCAACGCGTCCGGGTGGAGCCATCGGCGCAGGTGCAGGCCGGCGGTCACGTGGGCGCCGGCACCGTGGTCGAGGCCGCGGAGCCCGTGAGTTGAGCGGCGACCCGCTCTCGCGCGAGGCCATCGCCGCCGTCGATCCGCAGGGCATGATCCTCGATGTGCTCGCCCAGCCCCTGCAGCTGGGCGACGCCCTCTGGCGGGCGCAGTCCGCGGACATCCCGACCCGGGACCTGCCCGGCGGCCTGGTCGTATGCGGGATGGGCGGGTCGGCGATCGGCGGGGACCTGGCCGCGGCGGCATTGGGCGACCGCGCCACCCGGCAGATCAGCACCATCCGCGGCTACGGGCTCGAGCCCTGGACGCCACCGGACACGCTCGTTCTTTGCGCGAGCTACTCGGGCGGCACCGAGGAGACGCTGGCGTGCTTCGAGTCCGCCGGAGCGGTGGGGGCGGGACGCGTGGTGCTCACCACGGGCGGCGCGCTGGCCGGGGCCGCGCGCGCGGAGCGCGTGCCGGTGATCGGCGTGCCGGCGGGCATGCCGCCGCGAGCGGCCGTGCTCTACATGACCATCGGGGCGCTGGAGTGCGCGGCGGCGTGTGGCGCCGCACCCGAGATCCATGGCGAGATCGAGGCGGGTGGCTCGTTGCTCGAGCGTCTGGTCGAGGCATGGGGGCCGGACTCGGCGGCGGACTCCCAGGCCAAGGCGATCGCCCATGCGCTCGACGGGACGATCCCGGTGGTCCACGGCGCCGGGCCCACCGTGGCCGCCGCGCGGCGCTGGACCACCCAGTTCCACGAGAACGCCGAGCAGGCGGCGTTCGTCTCCGAGCTGCCGGAGACCGACCACAACGAGATCTGCGGATGGGAGCGCGCGCGGCGGGAGGCGCCGCTGTCGGCGGTGTTCCTCGAGGACCCCGACCATCACCCGCGGGTGAGAAGGCGCATTGACCTGACCGTGGCCGAGGTCGAGCGGGCCGGCGCCACGGCGATCCGTGTGGACTCACGCGGCGAGAGCCGCCTGGAGCGTATCCTCTCGCTCGTCCTGCTCGGCGATCTGGTGAGCGTATACCTGGCGGTGCTGGCCGGGGTCGACCCGACGCCCACCGACGCGCTCGACCGGGTCAAGGCCGGGATGCGGGCGTCGGACGCGCTCCCGTCCCACTAGATCCGTCCTGACGCGCACCGCTCAGAACCTTGACACGATCGTGGTAAGGTTGGGCCCGCGTGGAGGGACTGACCATCAATCAGGCCGCCGAGACGACCGGCTGGTCGCCGCGGATGCTGCGGTACATCGAGAACGCGGGCCTGATCGAGCCCTCTCGCACGCAGGCCGGATACCGCCTTTTCGGCCCGGCTGAGCTGCAGCGCCTGCGCACCCTGCGCGAGTTGCTGGCCGGGTTCGACTGCGCGCTGTCCGACATCGCGTTCACGGAGCGCCTGCGCACCGACCCCGCCCTGAAGGACGCCATCGAGAGCTGGTTCGAGGCGCGCGCCGAGCGTCCCGAGGGAGTCCCCTCGGACGACTGGCTGCGCTGGGAGCAGGACAAGCACCAGCGTCTGCTGGACACCGATCCACCCACCCGACTCACGGAGACCGCCGCATGACGACCGCCCAGACCACCGCCCCCGACTACAAGGTCGCCGACACCTCGCTGGCCGAGTTCGGCCGTAAGGAGATCACCCTCGCCGAGCACGAGATGCCCGGGCTTATGTCCATGCGCGAGGAGTACGGCGAGGCCAAGCCGCTGTCCGGGGCGCGGGTGACCGGCTCGCTGCACATGACCGTCCAGACGGCCGTGCTGATCGAGACCCTCACGGAGCTGGGCGCCGAGGTGCGCTGGGCCAGCTGCAACATCTTCTCGACCCAGGACCACGCCGCCGCGGCCATCGCGGTGACCGGGGTGCCGGTCTTCGCCTGGAAGGGCGAGACGCTGGAGGAGTACTGGTGGTGCACCGAGCAGGCGCTCACCTGGGGGGACGGCGAGGGTCCGAACATGATCCTCGACGACGGCGGCGACGCCACGATGCTGGTGCACAAGGGCACCGAGTGCGAGAACGCCGGTGCGGTGCCGGACCCGGCCTCGGCCGAGTCGGAGGAGTTCCAGGTGTTCCTGGGCCTGCTCCAGCGCTCGCTAGAGGCCGACCCGCAGAAGTGGACCCGCATCGGGCAGGGCATCCAGGGCGTGACCGAGGAGACCACCACCGGAGTCCACCGCCTGTACGAGATGCAGGAGCAGGGCACGCTGCTGTTCCCGGCCATCAACGTCAACGACTCGGTCACCAAGTCCAAGTTCGACAACCTCTACGGCTGCCGGCATTCGCTGATCGACGGGATCAACCGCGGCACCGACGTGATGATCGCCGGCAAGGCCGCCCTGATCCTCGGTTACGGCGACGTGGGCAAGGGCTGCGCGCAGTCGCTGCGCGGCCAGGGCGCACGGGTGCTGGTGGCGGAGATCGACCCGATCTGCGCCCTCCAGGCGAGCATGGACGGCTATCAGGTGGTCACGCTCGAGGACGTCGTGGAGACCGCTGACATCTTCATCACGGCCACCGGCAACAAGGACGTCATAACCGCCGACCAGATGGCGCGCATGAAGCACCAGGCGATCGTGGGCAACATCGGCCACTTCGACAACGAGATCGACATGGCCGGCCTCGCCCGCCTCGGCGGCATCGAGCGCTCGAACGTCAAGCCGCAGGTGGACGAGTGGCGCTTCTCCGACGGCCACGCGATCATCGTCCTCTCCGAGGGACGGCTGCTCAACCTGGGCAACGCGACCGGGCACCCGAGCTTCGTGATGTCCAACTCGTTCACCAACCAGACGATCGCCCAGGTGGAGCTGTTCTCGAAGAACGACGAGTACGAGAAGAAGGTCTACGTGCTGCCCAAGCACCTGGACGAGAAGGTCGCGCGGCTGCACCTGGACGCCCTCGGCGCCAAGCTCACCGAGCTGTCGCCCGAGCAGGCGGCCTACATCGGCGTGCCGGTCGAGGGCCCCTACAAGAGCGACCACTACCGGTACTAGGCCGAGAGCCCACACGGACGCGCCCGGCGGCGTCCTCGGTCGGCCGAATGCCTAGCATCTCGCCCTCCCTGCGTCCTTGCCGGATCACGCCCGTGTGTGCCCTCGCGCACATACCTGTACCTGTCCTCCGCCGGGCCTCACCGTGCCTGCGCTGACGGCCGACATCGCCGATCCGGGCCTCGCCCCCGCGGGCGGGGCCAGGATCGAGTGGGCGGAGGGGCAGATGCCCGTGCTGCGCTCCATCCGCGAGCGCTTCTCCGCGGCCCGGCCCCTGGACGGCGTCCGGGTCGCGGCCTGCCTGCACGTGACCGCGGAGACGGCGAACCTGATGACGGCGCTGGCCGCGGGCGGGGCCGAGCCGGCCCTGTGCTCGGCCAACCCGCTGACCATCCAGGACGAGGTGGCCGCCGCGCTGGTGGAGTCCGGTATCCCGGTGCAGGCCCGGCACGGGGAGGGGGCGGACGCCTACGCCGCCCACGTGCGGGCGTTGGCCGACTCGGGCCCGGCCATCACGCTGGACGACGGCGCCGACCTGCTCGTGCTGCTGCACCACCGCGACGACACCGCCGCGCTCGTCGGCGGCGCCGAGCAGACCACCACCGGGCTGCTGCGCCTGCGCCGCTTGGAGTCCGAGGGCCGCCTGGGCTGCCCGGTGCTGGCTGTCAACGAGTCCCGGACCGAGCGGACCTTCAACGACCGCCACGGCACCGGGCAGTCGGCTCTGGACGGCATCGTGCGCGCCACAAACCTGCTGCTGGCCGGGCGCACGCTGGTGCTGCTCGGCTACGGCGCCGCGGGGAGGGGCATCGCCCAGCGCGCCCGCGGCGCCGGGGCCGGCGTGATCGTCTGCGAGGTCGACGCCGTGCGAGCCCTGGAGGCGCGCATGGACGGCTTCGAGGTCATGCCCTCCCTGGCGGCGGCCGAGCGCGGCGAGTTGTTCGTGACGGTCACCGGCTCACGCGGCGTGCTCGGGCGTGAGCACTTCGAGCGGATGAAGGACGGGGCCGTCCTGGCCAACGCCGGCCACTTCGACGTCGAGATCGACCTCGACGCCCTCGCCGCCCTGGCCGCCGGGCGGGTCCGGGAGGTGTTGCCCCTGGTGGAGCAGTACGAGATCGGGGACCGGCGCGTGAACCTGCTGGCCCGCGGGCGAGTGGTCAACCTGGCTGCGGGACAGGGTCATCCCTCGGCGGTGATGGACATGAGCTTCGCCAATCTCGCGCTCGCCGTGGAGCACCTGGTGCTGCACGGCGACTCGCTGGAGCACCGCGTGCTCGACGTGCCGCACGAGATCGACGACGAGATCGCGCGGCTCAAGCTGGAGTCCCTGGGCGTGGAGATCGACACGCTCACCCCCGATCAGGAGGCCTACCTGAGCTCCTGGGAATCGGGCTGATGAGCCGCTTCAGCTCCCTGGCGCGCGAAAAAGCTCCACGGCAGCCCCGTCGAGCAGGCCGAAAACGCGGATCTTCGCCTGCGCCTCCCGTCGACCGGGGAATCGCAGGCTGAGCGCGAACCCCGAGGTCCGGGTGGATGGACCGAAGGCGGCGGCGATGTCAGGACGAGCGTAGAGTGGTTGCCCGGAACCGACGAAGCGACCCTCGGAGAAGGCGAGCACGTTTTCCGCTGGACCGGCCTGCTGGGTCGCCGACCAGCCGCTCAGGCTCACCACCGCGCCGCTACGCGCCACCTTGTCCACGAACCCTCCGCGGGTCGCTTTGAGCACCCGTGTCCGGCGCCCCGCCGAGCTCACGATCAGCTCGCTCCCGCGTTGCTGCACCAGCTTGTACGTCTCGCTCTCGACCAGCGGCGCCAAGCGTGCCGTGGTTCCAGCTTCACGCACGGCGAAGATTCTGATCTCGTTGGCACCGGGCCTGAGCTGGGCAGGATCGAAGATCACCTCGAAGAGGCGGGTGCCGCTCGCAACGAAGCCCGGCGTGACCGCTGCGACGCGACCGTTGACCGCGACAGCGAGTGGGAGTTGGGGAGGGAGCTCTCCCACGACTCTGCCTGTCATGAAGACCGGAAGGACGCGGACGCCTCGGGGGATCGAGGCGTAGGCCGAGGGGTTGTCCAAGACTGCCCTCGCGCCGGTGGGAGCACCCCGCTCCAGCTCTTTGACCGGTACACCGATGAGGCTGGAGCCGCCCCCGATAGCGAAAAGGCCCTTGCGACCCTCGCTCGAGCCGAACAAGCGGGTGTTTCGTTCGATCGCGTCATCGCGTCGCTGCACGAACTCCGAGAACGGCTGGGTGAGCGTTGCCCCCTCCTTGGCGAAGACCGTAATCGAGTCCCTGGGCGGGGATCCGTCGCCCCGCAACGAGCGGCCCTCGGTGCTCCACGACGGGTCCAAGCCCAAGTAGTCGGCGATGGTGGGAAGGATGTCGATGCTGCTTGCGGGCGTGTCGTCGATGCGGGCTCGTTGCTGGGCGGGAGCCTTGATGAGCAGCGGAACGCCGGCGACGTCCGCGAACGTCTCCTCGGAGACCGCTCGCCGCGGTGCCCCGCTGCGGAAGGCGCCGCCATGGTCGGAGGTGACCACTATCAGGGACCGCTCGTATAGGCCTGTGGAGCGGATGCGGTCCAGAAGCCGTCCCAGAAGGCGGTCGACGTAGCCGACCTGGAGCAGGTGGCGCTGATGCGCCTGCAGAAGCAGCCGCTCTCCGCCCGTCCACTCGTCGCCCCGGAGTCCTGGAACCCCCTCGCCCGGATAGCGCTGCCCGGACGGCAGCCGATCCCACGGTGCGTGCGGGAAGTCCGAATGGATGAAGTGAAGCGGCGGCCGCTCGCCCTTGTCATCCACGGCTCGGACGAAGTCCTCGAACGATTCCAGGCGCTGGTCACGCTCGCGTTCGATCGCCCCGGCTACCGAAACGCCATGGTCGGTGGGAGCCGCCCCGAACCCGCTGAAGGCCAGGTCGACGGCTGGGAGACCGTCACCCAAGTCTGCCGGCAGGAGCCGGTGGAGCGAGACGATCGTGAGGTCCGAGACCAGATCGCGCAGCCTGCTGGCCGAACCACCTGCCCGCTCTTCGCAGAGTTCCGTGGGACAGAGATCAGTGATCGGCTCATGGACGTTGAACCGGTATCGGCGTCCCAGCAGGGTGAACAGGTTGTCGGGATGATCGGACGCGATGGGCAGTTGACCGTTCCCCGGGCGCCGGCCGGTGAGGATCGCGGGGACCGCCTCGGTGGAGAAGTCGGCGGCGGTGGTCGCATTGCGATACCAGGTCGCGTCATCGGCCAGCCGTGCGAAGTTCGGATACCGGCGGCGGTCGATCCGTTGTCGCGAGTCCATGAGCGACACGGCGGGAAGCTCGTCGAATACGACCACCACCACGGGTACGGCCTTGCCCTCGCCCGTGCCGCCGGCGGACGCGCTGGTGTCCTGAGGCAGAACCAGATCCGAGACCGGTGAGAAGAGCAGGAAGAGGGCTACGAAGAGGAGCGGCAGCGGAGTCAGTACGCCGAGCGTCGCTTGGAGGACTCGACCGCGGGCATAGAGAAGGGCCCCGGCGGCGCCGAGGGCCAGCGACACCGGGATGAGGACGGCGCCGTTGATGCCCGACAGGTCCTCTAGCACCTCGAGTGCGATGGCGGTCACCAGCAGCCCGACGAAGAGCAGATGAACCGATAGCCGGGCTCGTGGAACCCGGACGAACAGGGCCTCGACGAGGATGAGCAGCGTCGGCGGAACCAGGGTGACCGCGAACGCGAGAAGGATGATGTCGCCGCTCGTGTTCTCGCGCGCTACGAAGAACTCGGGGCTGTCCCCGAGTATGTCGAAGAGCGGCTTGGCGAACGCAAAGGACCAGAGAACCGCCAGATGCGCCCAGGACCTGAGCAGCTCCGGCACGAGTCGAGGCTCACGGATCTCTTCGTCGGATGCGTCTAGCAGACCGAGAATGTAACCGCCGATGCTCCGCGTCGCGCCGGGACGCGCCTCGCCGGGGTTGTTCCGCGCGGAGCGCCTAGACCACCGGCACCGAGTAGTCGAGCCAGCGATCGTCGCGCTCGCCGCCCACCCGCTCGTAGAGCTTCTGGGCGCGGTGGTTGTCGCGGGCGGTCTGCCACTCGAGCGAGGTCGCTCCGCGCTCGCGGCAGTGATCCCGGCAGGCGGCGATCAGCTCCTCGCCGACCCGGCCTCCGCGCGCGTCGGGATGGACGAAGAGGTCGTTCATGACCCCGAGACGCTGGGCGCTCAGGGTCGACCAGGTCCAGAAGATCGTGGCGAAGCCCACCGCCCGGCCCTCGCCGTCCCGGGCCAGGAGCTGGATGCCCTCGCGCTCGGGGTCGGCCACCAGCACGCGCGACATGGCCAGCAGGTCCTCGTCGGACGGCGAGACCTCGTAGAAGTCGCAGTAGCCGCGCATCAGCGGCAGCAGCTCCGCCAGGTCGGCCTCGCCCACGGCCTGGATGCCCGGTTGGTCGCTCACTCGGCCGCGGACGCTACTGCCGGCTGCTTCCGCGCGGACAGGATGTGGACCAGGGACTCGACGACCTGGGGGTCGAACTGAGTTCCGGTGTTGTCGCGCAGCTCCGCGATCGCGGCCTCGGTGGTCATCGGCTCGCGGTATGGGCGGGAAGTGATCATCGCGTTGTAGGCGTCGCACGCGAGGATGATCCTGCTGCCCACCGGGATGGCCTCGCCGGCCAGCCCGTCGGGATAGCCGGCGCCATCCCAGCGTTCGTGCTCGTGGCGCACGAGCGGGGCGATGTCCGCCAGCTCCGGCGTGTCCAGCAGGATCTTCTCGCCGATCACGGGGTGTTGGCGCATGACCTCCCACTCCTCGTCGTCGAGCGGCCCCTGCTTGTAGAGGATCTCGTTGGGGATCGCGACCTTTCCTACGTCGTGCAGCATCGCCCCGTCGCGCACCCGGGCGATCTCGTGCCGATCGAGCCCCAGCCGCCCGGCCACCTCGCAGGCCAGAGCGACGACCTCCGAGGAGTGGGAGAGGGTGTAGTTGTCCCGCGCGTCGATCGCGGCCGCCAGGGCGGCCACCGCGGTTCGCGACCCGCCCCCCGACTGGCCCACCAGCACGGTCACAGCGTGGCCGGCCACCATCTCGGCCATGCGCAGCGCGGTCAGCGGGAACTCCGGGGCGGAGTGCCGGAGCAGCAGCAGGCCGAGGGCCTCGCCGCGCCGGGCCAGCGCGACCGCGGCGTACGAGCCGTGCAGCGAGGGGTCGGCGTCGTCGGCCGGCGGCGGCAGCTCGAGAGCCAGCCGCAGCTCGCCGAGCGAGGACCGGGCAACGGGCCCCGCCGACAGCCGCTCGATCATGCCCGCGCCGGTGCTCACCGCAAGCCCGCGGAACGCGGACCGGCCGGGGTCGCCGGGCATGCGCGCGTCGGCGAGCCGCACCAACGCGCGATCACCGCCCGGCCCGAGCCCCGGCTCGAACACCGCCGCCTCCTCCAGCGCCAGCTCTCGTCGCAGCAGCGACGGCACCGCGAACATCAGGTCGCGCGGCTCCTCGCAGCGGCTCACGGTGTCCCAGAAGGCGTCCATCAGGCGTGACGGAGCGCCACCGCTATCCATCTCCGTCAGCTCGCGCTCGGTCTCAGGGTCGGCCACGGCCAGCCCGTCCTTGCCCCGGCGCTTGGCCAGGAGCAGGGCGCGGTCGGCGCGGCCGAGCAGCTCGCCCGCCGTCAGCGGCTCACACCATTCGGCGATGCCCACCGAGGCGGTCAGCGGCAGCCCGCCGCCGCTGACCGCCCTCCCGGCCTCCGCCACGCACTCGCGCAGCCGTACCGCCGCCACCTGCGCGCCACGCTCGTCGGTCTCGGGAAGCAGCAGCACGAACTCGTCGCCGCCGTAGCGCGCGAGGCCGTCGTAGGGCCGGAACTCAGCGGACAGGGCGGCGGAGACCCGGCGAAGGACCTCGTCGCCCACCAGATGGCCGTGCCGGTCGTTGATCGGCTTGAAGTTGTCCAGGTCGCTCAGCAGGCAGGTGAGCGGGCTGCCGGCCCGGCGTGCGCGCCAGATCTCCTCGCTGGTGTGCACCTGGATGGCACCGTGGTTCAACAGCCCGGTTAGCGAGTCAAGGCGCGCGGCGGCCTGGGCCTGCTCGAAGGCCTCCGCGTTACGGCACGCCACGGCGGCCAGCTCGGCGATGGCCTGCAGGGTGTCGATGTCCTCCTGAGCCACCCGGCGCATCGAGTAGAAGGCCACCGACAGCGCCCCCCGCAGCCGTCCGCCCCACCTCATCGGCACCGACACCGCCGTCTGGATCGGTCCCATGACGTCCAGGCCCGGGACCCGTACCTCGTGCTGGTAGTCGTTCGAGATCGCGGGCTCGCCTGTGGCCAGCACCAGGCCGGCCACTCCCTCGCCGGGCATGATCCGGTATCCCCACCAGTCCGAGTCTGCTCGGATTCCGTGTCCTGCCACTGCCAGGCCGCCCTCTTCGGCGCTGCCCAGGTAGACCCCGCTCATGTCCGCGCCCACGGCCAGGTCGGCCTCGCGGCAGAGCGTGCTCAGCACCTCGCGCTGTTCCAGGCTGGCGTTCAGGGCGCCGGCCGCGCGGGCCAGGGCGGCCTGCTTGTCGGCCTGGCCGCCGATGCGACTGCGCATCTCCAGCACGGCGAGGCCGGCGGCCGCTTGGTTGGCCATCGTGTAGACCAGCTCCACCTCCTCGTCCTCGAACCGGCGCGGGGTATGGGTCAGCAGCAGCACCACCGCCCGCACGCCGCCCTCCCACGACAGCGGCACGAAAAGGATGCTGGCCACGCCGAAGCGCTCCGCGAGCGCCCGGGCCACGAGGTGGGAGCGCGTGACGTCGGGCACGATCAGCGGACGGCCGGTGCGCATCACGTGTTGCGCACCGCTCGGGCGGTCGAACGGGGCCACGTAGCGCGCGCCGGCCTCGGCGCGCCCGTCACGCCGGCGCTCGAAGGTGGTGCCGTTGGCCCGGCTCAGATCCTGTACGACCTCGCACAGGTGCACGCCATCCACGTCGACGACGCCGTAGAGCTCGGTGGCCAGCGTCTCGTGGATCTCATTGGGAACGGTGGCGTCCACCGCCGCAAAGGACATTCGGCGGACGGCGGCGAGTGCGGCGGCGGTGGTCGCGTCCGATGATCGCGCGGTAATCGTGGGGCCTTTCCGGGTGAAGGTACCTTCCGGCTTCTATCGGTTTGCCGCTACGCCACTTGAGATACGTAGGATCGGCGCGTGGACGCCGCCGCCGACAAGATGAAGGCCGAGGGCCTCCCGGACGCCGCGGTCGGTGCCTTTCTCCGCTACCGCGACCGGTTGCGAGACGGCGAGCAGGGCACGTTGCCCGAGTCGGAGATCGAGCCGGTGGACTGCCTCCCGGACGCCGAACAGCTGCCCGAGGATCCCGACACGTGGCGCGACGCCGTCGGCCGCACGGTCGTGATCAAGCTCAACGGCGGGCTCGGCACCAGCATGGGCATGACGGGGGCCAAGTCCCTGCTGGAGGTCAAGGACGGCCTCACCTTCCTCGACATCATCGCCCGCCAGGTGCTCGCCCTGCGCGAGAGCTCGGGAGTGCCGCTCCCGCTGGTCCTGATGAACAGTTTCCATACGCGCGAGGACTCGCTGGCCGCGCTCCGGGCCTATCCGGAGCTGGCGCTGGACCTGCCGCTGGACTTCCTCCAGGGGCGGGTGCCCAAGCTCGGCGCCGAGAACCTGGAGCCCGCCGACTGGCCGGCCGACCGCCGCCTGGAGTGGGCCCCGCCAGGGCACGGCGACCTGTACACCTCGCTCGCCACCTCGGGCATGCTCGACGCGCTGCTCGAGCGCGGCTGCGAGTACGCCTTCGTGTCGAACTCGGACAACCTCGGGGCCACGCTCGACCCGCGGATCCTGGCCCTCTTCTCGCGAGGGCGCCTGCCCTTCCTCATGGAGGCCGCCGACCGGACGCCGAGCGACCGCAAGGGGGGCCATCTGGCGCGCCGCCCCTCCGGGAGCCTCGTCCTGCGTGAGATCGCGCAGACACCGCAGGAGGACCAGGACTCGTTCCAGGACGTGACCCGCCACCGCTACTTCAACGCCAACACCCTCTGGGTGAACCTGCGCGCGCTCGCCGACCTGCTGGGCCAGGGAAACGGCGCGCTGTCGCTGCCGATGATCGTCAACCGCAAGACGGTTGATCCGGCCGACCCCGGCTCTCCCTCGGTCGTCCAGCTGGAGACGGCGATGGGTGCGGCCATCGACGTGTTCGAGGGAGCAGGCGCCCTCCGCGTTCCGCGCAGCCGCTTCGTTCCCGTCAAGACCACCGGCGACCTGCTTTCGCTCCGCTCCGACGCTTACGTGATGAGCGCGGGTCCCCGGGTCGAGCTCGCGCCGGAGCTCGACGGCACGCCGCCCGTCATCGACCTCGACGACGAGCACTACAAGCTGCTGCCGGACTTCGAGCGCCGGTTCCCCGACGGCTCGCCTTCCCTGATCGGCTGCGAGCGGCTGTCCGTGGCGGGCGACGTGCGCTTCGGCGGCGGGGTCGTCGTGCGGGGAACCGTGCACCTCGAGGGGCCGCTCGAGGTGGCGCCGGGGAGCGTGCTCGAGGGGTAGTAGTGGCCCGGTAGGGTCCCTCCATGCCCGCCTACGAGCTGAAGGACAAGGTCGCGCTCGTGACCGGTGCGGCGCGGGGGATCGGCTTCGAGACCGCCAGAGCTCTCGTTTCGCGCGGCGCATCGGTCGTGGTCGTCGACCTCGAGGCCGAGGCGGCACAGGCCGCCGCGGCGCAACTCCACGACACCCGCGCGATCGGTATCGCGGCCGACGTCACGAACCGCGGGGCGCTGCAGCAGGCCGTCGCCACGACCGTCGAGCGGTTCGGTGGGCTCGACGTGGTGGTGGCCAACGCCGGAATCGCCTCGAGGGCCGCCACGTTCCGGGCGATGGCCACCGAGGGCTTCGAGCGCGTGATCGACGTGAACCTGATGGGCGTGGTCAGGACCGTCGAGGCCGCCCTTCCGGAGATCATCCGGCGGCAGGGGCACGCCGTCGTGATCGCCTCGGTCATGGCCTTCGGCAACGGGTTCGGTGCCAGCCCCTACGCGATGAGCAAGGCCGGCGTGGAGCAGTTCGGACGGGCGCTGCGGGTCGAGTTGGTGCAGCACGGAGCGAGTGCCAGCGTCGCCTACTTCGGGTTCATCGACACGGACATGGTCCATCGGGCGCTCGACGAGGACCCGGTCGTCGAGTCGATGCTCACCTCGCTCGCCAAGCCGCTGCGCAAGCGCCTCCATCCGGCGGTGGCCGGGCAGGCGATCGTGAGCGGGATCGAGCGCCGTGCCCCGCGGATCATCCGCCCTAGGAGATGGGCCGTGATGTCGGTCCTGCGAGGCATCCTCAATCCGCTGAGCGACCGGCAGTTGGAGCGCGACGCGAGGATCCAGGCCGCGGCGCGCGAGCTCGACTCGCGCGGCGGCGAGGAGCAGCCCACCACGGCCTAGGCGGGCCGCCGGGCGGCCTCGTCCTCCAGGCGCTCGCGCCGGCGCTCGTCGGCCTCGGACCGCGCGAGCATCCGCATGAACAGGAACACCATCACGAGGACGAGCGTGAAGGATTGCTCGACCATCATGATCACGCCGCCGATGTTCTGGTCCTCCACCGGCGAGAGGCCCCAGATGCGCGGCGTGCGCTCGTAGTACGGGTAGATCGCGTCGGCGCTCCAGGCCAGCAGCAGGCCGAGCGCGGCCAGGCCGGCCTTGGCCGCGGCGATGTAGGCCAGCGGCTGCATCCCCGTCAGCCGTCGGCGCATGGGCACGGGCTGCACGAGCGCCCACCAGAGCGCGAGCCCGGCCCCGAAGAAGGAAGCGTGCTCCAGCAGGTGCACGAGCGGGTTCTCCACCGCCGCGTCGTACAGCGCGGGAACGTGCCAGAGGTACATCACGCAGAGCCACAGGACCAGCCCGGTCAGGGGGTTCGCGATGACCCCCAGGCGGCGTTCCAGCGAGTGAAGCCGGCGGGTGGCCGGGCGCATCATCACGCGGGAGAGAGACAGCAGCAGCAGCAGCGGGGCGATGTCCCCGAGCAGCACGTGCTGGACCATGTGCGCGGAGAAGAGGTAGTCGTCGCCCAGCCCGTCGATCGGGGAGGCGAGGGCCGCCAGCATCGCGACCATGCACGCGGCGAACGCCGCGGCCTGCACCGTGCTCGCGCCCCGCGGGCCGGCCTCCCGCCGTGAGGCCCGGAAGCGCCACACGTAGATGCCCACCATCAGCGCGAGCGGTGCGAGCACCGCCGGGTCGGGCAGCCAGTGGAGCTCGGGGTGGCCGCCTGAGTTGTCACCCGCCACGCGCTCGATTGTCGCAGTGGGGCGTTGAGCGGTCACACGGGTCGGACGAGGATCGCTCCGTGCTTTCCCACCTCGCCGCCTTCATCGCGCCGCCGCTCTGCTGGGGCTGCCGGCGCGGGGCTCCGCCGGGCCAGGCGCTCTGCCGAGCGTGCTTACGGGAGATTCGCAGGCTCGAGTCGCGAATGATTCCCGTCGCCGGGGTGGCGTGCTTCGCACCCGTCGCCTACGAGGGCCCCGCCCGGGCATTGGTGCGCGGCCTCAAGTTCCGCGCGGCGCTCGACCTCACGCGGGCCATGGCCGCGCCGATCGCCGCGTGCGCCCCCCGGGGCATGTTCGCCGACGCGGCTCTCGTGCCCGCGCCCCTGGTGGCGGTGCGCCGGAGGGCCCGCGGCTTCAACCAGGCCGCCGCGCTGGCGGTCGCCCTCGCGGCACGGACCGGAAGGCCGGTTGACGACTGCCTCCGGCGCCGAGGCCCGCCCGGCTCTCAGGTCGGCCGCGGCCGGACGGGCCGCCAATTGGCGCTCACGGGCGCCGTCTCCTGCCGGGGCCGCGCGCCGGAGCGGGCGGTGCTGGTGGACGATGTGATCACCACCGGGGCCACGCTGGCGGCGTGCGCTCGGGCGCTGCGGGCGGCCGGGTCCAAGGAAGTCAGCGCGGTGGCGTATGCCCGCACGCCGGGGCGGTAGGCGTGTGGACCCCGCACATTGCGCGCTTTCGTACGCGCTGGCCTACCAAATCGCGCAACCGGCCCCGTACGCGGGGAGTGGGGACTACCATGAATCTCAACCTGCCATACGCCGCTACCGAGGAGGGTAGATGCGCATCCTCGTGAAGGGTCGCAACGACGCAACCGTCGACGACGAGGTCCGGGAGCGAGTTCAGAAGAAGCTCGCGAAGGTCGCCCGGCAGGTCTCGCCACTCGCCGAGCTCGAGATCGAGCTGCGGGAGGAGAGCAACCCGTCGATCAAGGACGCGCAGATCGCCGAAGCCACGCTGCACCTCAAGGGCGTGACGCTCCGGGCGCGCGAGGCGTCACCCGACATGGTCCACTCCATCAACATGGTGGCGGAGGACTTGGCCCGTCAGGTGAAGAAGCACCGGGACAAGCGGCGTGCCCGCCGCGACCGAGCGCCGGCCGCTCAGGAGCCGCGGACCGCCTAGGGCCTTGATCCACCGGTCCTGACGGCCAGTCCCGATGAACCCAGGCCGAGTCGGGCTTTAGAGCGCCTCAACCCCCTTGCTACCGTCTTCGAGATGACCATTCTCGACCGTGCGCTGCGGGTTGGCGAGTCCAAGAAGTTCAAGGGCTTCGAGAAGAACGTGGCCCGCATCAACGACTTCGAGGCCGAGCTCGAGCTCGAGTCCGACGACGAGCTGCGGGAGCGTTACCGGAACCTACGCGAGCGCCGACTCACGGGCGAGCCCCTCGAGGACCTGCTCTACGAGTCGTTCGCCGTCACGCGCGAGGCCGGGAAGCGCGCTCTGGGCCAGCGCCACTTCGACGTGCAGCTGATCGGCGGGATGGTTCTGCACGACGGGTCCATCGCCGAGATGAAGACCGGCGAGGGCAAGACGCTCACCGCCACCCTTCCCATCGTCCTCAACGCCCTGAGCTCACGCGACGAGGAGGGCCGTCCCGCGGAGGGCAAGGGCATCCACCTGGTCACCGTCAACGACTACCTGGCCCGCCGCGACGCCAACTGGATGAAGCCGATCTACGACCTGCTCGGGGTCACCGTCGGGATCATCCAGTCGGGACAGAACGACATAGACAAGCAGGAGTCCTACTCGCGGGACGTCGTCTACGGCACCAACTCCGAGTTCGGCTTCGACTACCTGCGCGACAACCTCGCGGTCGAGATCGAGCAGAAGGCCCAACGCGGCCACGGCTTCGCGATCGTCGACGAGGTGGACAACATCCTCATCGACGAGGCCCGGACACCGCTCATCATCTCGGGCCAGCCCGAGCAGGCCGCGGACCTCTACTACCGGTTCGCCGAGCTCGCGAAGAAGATGGAGGCGGGCAAGAAGCCCGAGGGCCTCGAGGCCAAGTCCAAGGAGTACGTCGCCGACTTCGACTTCGAGCCCGAGGAGAAGCACAAGACGGTGGCCGTCACCGAGCGGGGGGTGGAGAAGGCCGAGCGCTTTCTCGGGCTGGACAACCTCTACAAGGCCGAGTACGGGAACATGGTCAACCACCTCCAGCAGTCGCTGAAGGCGGAGTCGCTCTACAAGCGCGACGTGGACTACGCGGTGATCGACGGCGAGGTCAAGATCATCGACGAGTTCACCGGCCGCATCCTCGAGGGGCGGCGCTGGTCGGAGGGCCTCCATCAGGCCGTCGAGGCCAAGGAGGGCGTGGCGATCCAGGAGGAGAACCAGACGGTCGCCACGATCACCTACCAGAACTACTTCCGCCGCTACGACAAGCTCGGCGGCATGACCGGCACGGCCCTCACCGAGGCCACCGAGTTCATGAAGATCTACGAGCTCCAGGTGGTCGAGGTCCCCACCAACATGCCGATGGTCAGGGCCGACGCCAACGACCAGATCTACAAGACCAAGGACGGCAAGTGGGCCGCCGTGGTCAACGAGATCGCCGACCGCTACGCCAGCGGCCAGCCCGTGCTCGTGGGCACCATCTCCGTCGAGGTCTCGGAGGTGCTCTCGCAGCAGCTCGACAACCGCGGCGTCCGGCACACCGTGCTCAACGCCAAGCCCGAGCACGCCGAGCGCGAGGGCGAGATCATCGCCGAGGCGGGCCGGCCGGGCGCGGTCACCATCGCCACCAACATGGCTGGCCGTGGTGTGGACATCAAGCTGGGCGGCAATGAGGAGCACCTCACCCAGACCGAGCTGGTCAAGCGCGGGCTCCAGCCGGACGACGACGACTGGGACGAGGCCTGGGACGCCCTCTACCCCAAGATGGAGCAGCAGGTGGTGGACGACCGGGCCAAGGTCATGGAGTCCGGCGGACTGTTCATCTGCGGCACCGAGCGCCACGAGTCCCGGCGGATCGACAACCAGCTCCGCGGCCGCTCAGGGCGCCAGGGCGACCCGGGCGAGTCGCGCTTCTACCTGTCGGCCGAGGACGACCTGGTACGCCTGTTCGCCGGCGACCGCATCTACCGTATCCTCGACAACAAGTTCCTGGCCCAGGCTGATGACGACGGCAACGAGCTCCCGATCGAGCACAAGATGCTCTCCAAGCAGATAGAGGGGGCCCAGAAGAAGGTCGAGGAGCAGAACTTCCTGATCCGCAAGCGGGTCCTCGAGTACGACGACGTGATGAACCAGCAGCGCGAGATCGTCTACGAGTACCGCGACCGCATCCTCGAGGGCCAGGACATGTCCGAGATCGCGCGCACCCAGATCGCCGACGCGATCGAGCGGATCTGCCACCAGTACATGGAGGGCGAGTACCAGGAGGACTGGGAGCTCGAGTCGCTGCTCGGGCAGCTCGAGCAGATCTACCCCGTCTCCTACGAGATAGATGACGTCAAGGAAGGCGAGAACCGCGAGACCCTGGTCGCGAAGCTCCGCGAGGACGTGGTGGACGCCTACAACGACCGTGAGCAGGACCTCGGCGACGAGCTGATGCGCGCCCTGGAGCGCTTCATGCTGCTCCAGATCATCGACGAGCGCTGGCGCGAGCATCTGCATGACATGGACTATCTGCGCGAGGGCATCCACCTGCGCGGGTTCGCCCAGATCGACCCGCTGGTGGCGTACAAGAACGAGGGCTTCGACATGTTCCGGGAGCTCATGAACAACGTCTGGGACGAGTTCGCGCGGTACGTGTTCAACGTCGAGGTCGAGATGCAGCCCGAGCAGTCCCAGAGCGGCAACGGCTCCCGATGGGGCGCGAGCGCCAACCAGTCCAGCACCGGCTCCTACAGCTACGCGGGCGGGAGCGCCGCCGACCAGCCCAGCGCCCTCGCGGCCGCGGCGTCCGGCGGGGCAGTGCCCGCCGGGGTGGCCGAAGCCGCCGACTTTGCCGCGGAGGCCGTGGCCGAGGCTCCGGCGGTGGTGGAGACCGTCCGCCTGGACGACAACGAGCGCATCGGCCGCAACGACCCGTGCTGGTGCGGCTCGGGCAAGAAGTTCAAGAAGTGCCATGGCGCCTAGCGCCAGTGGCCTCCGCGACCAGCTGACGCTGCTCGCGGACTATCTTTGACCCGCCTGGGCTCGAAGGGCGCCTGACCGCGCTCGAGCAGGAGATGCAGGCCCCCGGCTTCTGGGACGACCAGGAGCGGGCCGCCAAGGTGTCGTCCGAGCACGCCCGACTGGGGCGCCGGCTCGAGGGCTTTCGCTCGCTCGAGACCGACGTCGCCGACCTCGAGGAGCTCGAGGTGCTGGCCGGCGAGGACGAGGGCATCGCCTCGGAGCTCGAGGAGCAGCGCCGGTCGGTGGAGGAGCGGCTCGGAGTGCTCGAGGAGCAGCGACTGTTCGCCGGCGAGTACGACGCGGGTGACGCCGTGGTGACCGTCAACGCCGGGGCCGGGGGCACGGACTCCCAGGACTGGGCCGAGATGCTGTTGCGCATGGAGATGCGCTGGGCGGAGAGCCGCGGCATGAAGGTCGAGCTGGTCGAGGCCTCACCGGGCGAGGAGGCGGGCGTCAAGTCGGCCAGCTTCATCGCGCGGGGCGAGAACGCCTACGGCCTGTTCTCGGCCGAGAAGGGCGTGCACCGGCTGGTGCGGATCTCCCCGTTCGATGCCCAGTCCCGACGGCACACCGCCTTCGCCGGGGTAGAGGTCGCGCCCCTGGTGGAGGACGACCTGACGATCGAGATCGAGCCCGACGACATCCAGATCGACACCTACCGCGCCTCGGGGGCCGGCGGCCAGCACGTGAACAAGACCGACTCGGCGGTGCGGATCACGCATCGGCCCACGGGGATCGTCGTCCAGTGCCAGAACGAGCGCTCCCAGTCGGCCAACAAGCAGACCGCGATGACCATGCTGCGCGCGAAGCTGGTGGAGCTGGAGGAGCGCAGGCGCCAGGAGGCGATCGCCAAGGAGCGCGGGGAGGCCCAGGACGTGGGCTGGGGATCGCAGATCCGCAGCTACGTGCTACACCCCTACACGATGGTCAAGGACCACCGCACCGACGTCGAGATCGGCAACGCGCAGGGTGTCCTCGACGGAGCACTGGACGCGTTCGTGCGGGCCGAGCTCAACCGGCGAGCCGGGACCGCCGCGACCACCGCATAGAGCCCGCGCGGGCGCCGGGCAGCGGGCTCTACGATTCGGCGGCATGGCCTCCTCCCGTCCTCCCGGTCCGCGCACGCCGCTCCCCCCGCCGGCCGACAAGGACAATCCGGTGCGAGTCAGCCCGGCGCCCGACGGCCGCGGGGCCCCTCCGGACAAGCGGCCGATGATCCCGTTCAGCCCGCGCCGCTTCCTCGTGATCCTGGCCTTTCTGTTCTTGGCCAACTGGCTGCTCGTGCAGGTGTTCGCGCCGGCCACCGAGCGCATCCGGGTGCCCTACACGCCCACCTTCCTGACCCAGCTGAGGGCCGAGAACGTCAAGGAGATCTCGGCCGAGGGCGACACGGTGCAGGGCGAGTTCAAGCGCGACGTGACCTACGAGAAGGAGACGGCCAAGGACTTCGAGACCGAGGTCCCCACGTTCGCCGACGACGCGGCCCTGTCCCAGCTGCTCGAGAACGAGGGCGTGACCGTCAACGCCAAGCCCCCGGGCGACCGCTCCCTGCTCGAGACTCTGCTGTTCAGCTTCGGTCCCACGATCCTGTTGGTCGCGCTGTTCGTCTTCCTGATGCGCCGCGCCACGGGCGGCGGCGGGGCCGGCGGGATGCTCGGCCAGTTCGGCCGCTCCAAGGCCCAGCGCGTCGAGGGCTCCACGCAGACCATCAACTTCGATGACGTCGCGGGCATCGAGGACGCCGAGAACGAGCTCGTGGAGGTCGTGGACTTCCTGCGCAACCCCGACAAGTACGCCCGGCTGGGGGCGCGGATCCCGCGCGGGGTGCTGCTGTCGGGCGCGCCCGGTACCGGCAAGACCCTCCTGGCGCGCGCCGTGGCCGGCGAGGCCGGCGTGCCGTTCTTCTCCGCCTCGGCGTCCGAGTTCATCGAGGCGATCGTGGGCGTGGGGGCGTCACGCGTCCGCGACCTCTTCGAGCAGGCCAAGGCGTCCGCCCCGGCCATCGTGTTCATCGACGAGCTGGACGCGGTCGGACGCGCCCGGGGCGGGGGCGGGGGCTTTGGCGGCGGCCACGACGAGCGCGAGCAGACGCTCAACCAGATCCTGACCGAAATGGACGGCTTTGACCCGGCGGCGGGGGTGATCGTGCTCGGCGCCACCAACCGGCCCGACGTGCTGGACACGGCTCTGCTGCGCCCCGGCCGCTTCGATCGCCGCGTG
>Ga0136616_10000256_pt1 | contig 23155 bp, 22 predicted proteins | sample AntDrymUQ2992106_2_FD_106648 | JGI IMG/M metagenome (GOLD analysis project Ga0136616, IMG submission 106648) | Polar desert sand microbial communities from Dry Valleys, Antarctica - metaG UQ299 (21.06) | ecosystem: Environmental > Terrestrial > Soil > Desert | place: Antarctica: Dry Valley... | reverse complement strand
TACCCCACAGGGCGGACAGCATGTAGTGACCACACCTGACGGCATGAAAAGGGCCGCAGAGCCGCAGAAACAGCGAGGACGCGGCCCCGGTCAGGCGTGACTACCGAGGGAACTTCGGGCTAGAGATCCGGCGCCGCGAGGTCGGGCCGCGCGGTGCCGCTGCACACGGCGGCCTCGCGCACCGCCTCGGCCACCTGCTCGTGTACTTTCGGGTCGAGCGCGTCGGGGACCAGCTCGGAGCGCTCGGCGAGGTCGGCGATAGCCCGTGCCGCGGCGAGCTTCATCTCCAGGTCGATGTCCTCGGCGCCGGCGAGCAGCGCGCCGCGGAATATGCCGGGATAGCCGAGTACGTTGTTGACGATCGACCCCTCGAGGGCGAAAGCGGCGCCCGCGGCGAGCGCATCGTCGGGCCGGATCTCGGGGTCGGGGTTGGTGAGCGCGAGGATCACATGGCCGTCGCGGACCATCGCCGGCTCGATCAGCCCCGGTCGCCCGGTGGTGGCGACGACGACATCCGCGGTCGCCATGACCTCGTCGAGCTCGGCGATGGCGATCCCCTTGTCGGCGGCGCGGGCGTGGCTCGCGGCGTTGGGATCGCTGCCGACGACCCGCTCAGCCCCGGCGTCGACCATCAGTGCGGCGATCCCGAATCCGGCGGCGCCAAGACCGAGCTGCCCGACCGTCGCGCGGTGGAGCTCGATGCCGACCTCGCGACAGGCCACGATCGCCGCCGCCAGCACCACGACCGCCGTCCCGTGGACGTCGTCGTGCATGACCGGGATCGGCAGCTCGTCGATCAGGCGGCGCTCGATCTCGAAGCACTCCGGGGCGGAGATGTCCTCGAGGTGAATCCCGCCGAACGTCGGCGCGATCCGCTTGACGGTGGCCACGAAGTCATCCGGCTCCGACGCGTCGATGAGGACCGGCACCGCCGAGATGCCCGCGAACTGGCGGTAGAAGACCGCCTTGCCCTCCATCACCGGCATGGCCGCCCGCACACCGATGTCGCCAAGGCCGAGCACGCGCGTGCCGTTGGTGCAGATCGCGACCGTGCGGCCGATCGTCGTGTAGCGCGTGGCGAGGGCGGGGTCGTCGGCGATCGCCTGGGCGACGCGCGCCACTCCCGGCGTGTAGATGTCGCGGGTGTCCTGGAGCGTCCGGACCTCGACCTTGGCCTCGACCGTGAGCTTGCCCCCCTCGTGGCGCATGAGGGCACGATCGCGGTGCCAGAGCATCTTGACGCCGTCGATGGCGTTCAACTGCTCGGCGATCTCCTCGGCGTGACCGTCGTCGCGAACCTCGACCGTGATCTCGCGGATAGTCGCCTCCCGGCCGAGCCTGACGCTCGTCACGTCGCCGATCAGCCCCCCGCGCTCTCCGATCGCCCGCGCGACCTTCGCGAGTTGACCGGCGCGGTGGCGGATCTGGACCCGATACGTGGTGTCGAGCACGAGCGCGCGTGACGCTATTAGACAGCCTCCTTAGGCGAGCCTGCGCTCGAGCTCGCGGGCCAGTCGCTCGAGGTTGGCGGGCCGGAGGTCTGAGTCGAGCAGCTCCGGGAGCGTAACCACCGGCGCCTCCGCGCCACGGCGCAGGCGTCGCAGCTGCGCCTGCTGCGCCCGGGCGCGCCGACCATGCGAGCTCGCCGCGCCGAGCGCCGCGGCGAGCTCGGGCGCCCGCCCGTCGGGCTGCTCGGCTTCGAGTCGCTCGAGCTCGGCGCCCGAGAAGCGCTGCGGGAGCATCCCGTTCGCCACGACGACGGTCGGCCCGGCCCCGACCTCGTCGTGAAGCTCGCGCTCGAGCTCGAGCGTCTCGGTCACCGGCATCTCCTCGGGTAGGGCGACTACGACGTACGCCGTGCGCCGAGCATCGGTGAGCAGCGAGCGGACCCGGTCGGCCTGGCGGCGGACGGTCCCAACGCCGGCGATGTCGCCGAACGTCCGTGGCGTCCGCAACATGCCGAGCGCGTGACCGGAGGCCGGCGCGTCCACGATGACGGTGTCGTAGCCCTGCTCCCGACCGCCCCAGCGCTGTGGTTGGGTGAGGTTCCAGGCCTGGGCGAGCGCGATCACCTCGCGAGCGCCCGGAACCGCCGCGACGAATAGCACGAAGACCGGCGTCCGCGACAGCAGCGCGGCGACCGGGCGAGAGCGCAACTGCACCTCGAGCCAGTGCCGTAGAACCGCATTGGGCTCGATCGACGTGGCGGCCAGGCCCGGTGCCACCTCGACCTCCCCCGCGCCTCCCGGAGGCTCGAGTCCGAAGAGCCGCGGGACTCGTTGCTGTGCGCCGACCTCGCAGACGATCGTTCGCCGGCCGCGGGCCGCAGCCGCCAGACCCAGCGCGGTGGCGACCGTCGTCTTGCCGACCCCGCCCTTGCCGGTGACGAAAATGAACTGGCGGTCGAACGCCGCAATCACCCATCCACTCTGACATCCGCGTTCGCCGTCACCAATGAGAGTCAGTTCACGCGGAGGGCTCCTCGACGACCGGCAGCTCCACCGTGACTCTGGTTCCCCCGCCGGCGCTCGCTGCGGGCCGGCGGTCGTCCTCTCGTGTCGGGCGGCCAGTCGCCGCCGCCTCCGCGACGCCCCGTCCCCCGGTCCGGAGGAAGTAGGCCAGGTTGGGCGTTTCGAGCGATCCGCGAGCGTGCCAGAGAGCAGCGGCCGCAATCCCCAGACCGCGCCCGCGATCGCGCATCCCAGCCGGCTCCCCGGCGGACCGCTCGCCGCCCCCGCGGCGAGACATCGCCCCCTCGTCACGGACGGCGATGCGGACCCTACCGCCGACGCGCTCGCCTCGCAGCTCGACACGGCCGCCCCCGTGCTCGACGGCGTTGGCGAGGACGTTGCCGAGCGCCTGCGACACGCGGGCCCGGTCCGCTCGGGCAGCCACCTCCCCCGCGCGCCAGTCGACCCGGACGTCGCCGCCCGAGCGCCGAGCGGCGGGTTGCCAGGCCTCGGCGGCCGAGCGGGCAAGACCCTCCAGCGGGACATCGGCGTGGTGTGGAGCCGCCCGGCGGCCCGAGCGTGCCGCCGCCAGGTCCGCGAGGCCGAGGCGCAGACGGTCGAGGTGAGTATCGAGCGCCTGCGCTCGGCGGCTCAGCTCCGGGCTGCGCCCGAGCGACGCGATGGCAAGGCTCAGCGCCGTCACGGGGCCGCGCAGCTCATGGTCGGCCTCTGCGACCAAATCGAGCCGGTGCGCCAATCGGGCGACCTGAACGGCGAGGCAGACGACGAGCACCCAGCCGGCCACGGTGGCCGAGAGCATCATGCCGCCTCCGTCAACCGGTAGCCCACACCCCTCACGTTGAGGACGAACGGGCGCGGCGAGCGGCCGAGCTTGCGGCGCAGACGGCAGGCGTGCGCGTCGAGCGTGCGCGTGGTTCCGATCGCGGCGTAGCCCCAGACGTCGCGGAGCAGGTCGTTCTTGAGGTGCACCCGGGTCGGATCGGTTGCGAGGGTGAGGAGCAGGGCGAACTCCTTGGCCGCGAGCACGACCGGCTCGCCGGCGAGGCGCACCTCGCGCGTCGAAGGATCGAGACTGAGCTCGCCCACCCGCAAGATGCCTCGCCGCGGTCGCCCCGCCGCCCGTCGCAGGAGGGCTCGTATGCGCGCGAGGAGCTCGGCGTAGGCGAACGGCTTGACCACGTAGTCGTCCGCGCCGCGGGCGAAGCCCCGGACCCGGTCGGCCTCCGAGCCGCGCCCGCTCAGAACTATCACGGGCAGCTGGGCATCGATGCGCGCGGCGATCCCGTCGGCGGTGCGCACTCGGTCCAGCACGACCAGACCCGAGCCGTCGCCGAGCTTCACGTCGAGCACGACGAGGTCCGGCCGGCGAACCTCGATGGCCCGCATGCCCTCGGCGGCACTGCGCGCGCAGGCAACCCGGAAGCCGTCGGCCGAGAGGTTGTCGGCCAGGTAGGTCGCGAGCGCCTCGTCATCCTCGACGACAACCAATGAGGAAGATGCTCCGTTCGGGTTCATGCCCTTCCAAGGCCCGGGACGGCGAATCTCTCCCCTCTAGGCTGCAAATCGTGTTGCAGGCCGGCGGCCGTGAAGGACTCCGGCCTAACATGCCGACGCCTCAGCGCCGACAACCCTCCGAGCGGACCCATGGACAGCACGCGACGCGGAAACTACGAGTCAGGAACCGACTACGTGCTCGAGTACGGTGAGCTGCGCTTCACCTTCAACGAGGACGACTTCCTCGAACGGATCGAGCAGGCGGCACTGCGCCTGGGGTTCGTCTCTGGGTCGCTCGACCCCGAGGAGGAGGAGGATCTCGTCAACCTCGCGGTGAACGGCGAGGTCTCGCAGCCCGCCTCGGCCCTCGGCGAGCATGTCAACGAGGCCTGGGAGGAGCTCGCCGGCCCCGCCGAGCGCTCGCTCGTGCACTGGCTCCGGCGGCTCGTCTTTCGGGGCGCCTGGCTCGACCAGCGGGTCAAGGAGGGGGAGCTCGACGTAGTCTTCGACGAGCTCACGCACACCTTCGGCTACGCCCAGCCCGAGCGGGGGTCGGAGCCGATCGAGCTCTCGCCCGAGCCGTCCTGGGCGGGCATCGGCTACCGGCGCTGAGCCTCCTATCAGAACGGGATGTCGTCGTCCGCGGACGACCCCGCTGACCTCAACTCCGCCGGTGCGGGCTCGGCGCGGCTGACGACGACGTCGCGTGCCTCGGACACACCGGCCGTCGGCGGCGCGACCACGCGGAACGACTGAACCCCCTTCCCCTGCTCGATCGCCTCCACCCGCTCCCGCTGAGTGTCGAGATAGCTCGTCAGCGCCTGCTCGAGGCCCTTTCCCTCCGCGAACAGGTCACACATCTCGGACACCGGCACCTCCTCCTCGCCGAGACGCCGGGCGATGGTCTGGAGACGCTCGTACCCTGCCTCGAAGGTAAGCTCATTCGTCTGACTCATGGGGGACTCCTCTCGATCTCGGGGTCGACGTTCTCGACGACCGCGTCCGCGCGGCCGTCGTGCAGATGGAGGCCGATGCGCTCCCCGGCCGTGAGCTCGACGGCAGAGCGCACGGGGGAGCCGGCGCCGATGGTGGCGAGCAGCCATCCGCGGCGGCGAAAGTCGCGCGCCGTGATGAGCGCTGCGGTGTGAGCAGCGTCCCGCTGAGCTCTGTCGAGCCGTCGACGGGCGCGGTCGCCGAGCTGCTCACTCACGCGGTCGACGAGCTCCCGGGCACGGTCGCCGCGGCGGTCGAGCGCGGTGTGCCCCTCGCGCAGCAACCGAGCCAGAGCTCGGCCGTAGTCGCGGGTGTGGTCTGCGAGCTGGCGGCGAGTGCCGACTCGCACCCGGTCGGCCTGGTCACGCACCTCCCCGGCCAGCCCGGCGAGCCGGTCGTCGGCGCCCGCGAGAGCGGCCCTCAGGGCGGGCATTGCCTCCCGGTCGGCGGCGACCGCGCGCGCCGCGCGGTGCGGGATCGTCGAGAGCGTGCCACGGGCGACCTCCAAGCCGTGCTGATCGCTTACCAGGGACCCGTCGAGGGCACCGTGAAGCGACGCGGCGCACTCGCGGACGAAAGCGGTGCGGGCGTCGAGCGCGGCCGCGCAGTCGAGCCGTCCACCGGCCGTGCCCACTCGCTCGGCGGCGAGCTCGATCCGGCGCGGCGCTCGGTCGACACGCTCGCCTGTGGTCGCGAGGTCGCGACGAAGCTCGACCGCCGAGGGCACGACGAGCTCGGCGGAGCGTGACGGGGTGAACGCCGGCCAGGCGACGTGGTTGCAGACCGGATTGTTGTCGGTGTGCCCGATGGCGCACACGACGGGAATCGCGCAGGCGAAGAGGGCACGGCACAGACGCTCGTCGTCGAAGCACACGAGATCCTGCACCGACCCGCCGCCGCGGGCCATGACGATCACGTCGACCAGCGGGTGCTCCTGGAGTCGCGCGAGCGCGTCGATGAGCGATCGCGGCGCGGCCTTGCCCTGCACCGCGCAGGGGCAGGTTACGACGCGCACCGAAGGCCAGCGGTCGACGAGCGCACGGACCACATCGCTCAGACCGTCCGAGTCCTTTCCCGCGATGACCCCGACCGCGCGCGGGAACCGCGGCAGGAGCCGCCGCCGGGTGGGGTCGCACAGCCCTTCCCGGGTCAGGCGAGCGACGAGCTCCTGGCGGGCACGCAACAGCTCTCCCTCGCCGGCGAGCCGCACCTGGCCGACGATCAGATCGAGCTTGCCACTCCCCGCGTACAGGTCAGGGCGCTCCACCTCGACCTGAACGAGATCACCCTCGCGGGGCGTGTGCTCTAGCGATCGGGCCTGCCCGCGGAAGACCTTGCAGGAGAGGGCCGCCTCACCGTCGGTGAGGGAGAACCACAGCATTCCGCGCCCGGAGGCCCTCGGCTTCTGAACCTCACCCTCGATCACCGCCGGTCCGACCGCTCGCAACGCACGGCCGAGCTCCGAGGAGTACTCGCTGACGGTGATCGGTTGGGTGGCGACCGTATTCATAGAAAGACTCAACGTAACCGGCGCGTCGGATGCTGCGGCGCTGCGGGTGTGGTCAGGAAAGATCCCGATTAGGCCGCGAGTAGGCATGGAATTGCGACATGGCCAAATCTGTGGTTTGATGTGTCTATGGAAAAGGCCAGCCGACGAAGATTCCTCGCGGGCGGCGGCGCGGTCGCCGCCGCGTTGAGCCTGCCGGTGGCCGCTGCACGCTCGGGGGCTGCACCCGCCGGGCAGGCCCGGCCGGCGGGCGGGGGGGGAGCAATGCGAGGTCACGGCGGGGGAACGGCCGGGCCGACGTTTCGCAAGGGCGAGATCGTCGACCACGCGGCCAACGGCTTCAACCCGACCGACATCCTGCGCGACTTCGACTGGGGCCGGACCCGGCGGCTTGTTAGCGGGCGGGTCCTGCGGGAGTGGGAGCTCGTCGCCCAGGACAAGGAGATCGAGATCGCCCCGCGCGTGAAGTACCCGGCGTGGACCTACAACGGGCGGGTCCCGGGGCCGACGCTGCGCTGTCGCGAGGGCGAGCGACTGCGCGTGCGGTTCGTCAACGCCTCGGCCCATCCCCACACCATCCACTTCCACGGCATCCACCCGGCCGAGATGGACGGCGTTCCCGAGGTCGGGCTCGGGGTCATCGAGCCCGGCCTGAGCGTCACCTACGAGTTCGACGCCGAGCCGTTCGGCCTCCATCTCTACCACTGCCACGTCGGCCCGCTGGCCGAGCACATCGCGCGCGGAATGTACGGCACCTTCATCGTCGACCCCAGGAAGGGGCGCCCAGAAGCCGACGAGCTGATGATGCAGATGAACGGCTTCAACACCAACTTCGACGCCGAGGGAAACCAGGTCTACGCGGTCAACACCGTCGCCTTCCACCACGTGAACGAGCCGGTGCGGGTCCGCCGCGGCGAGCTGGTCCGTATCTACCTGGTCAACATCCTGGAGTACGACCCGATCAACTCGCTTCACATCCACGCCAACTTCTTCGACTACTTTCCGACCGGGACGCGGCTCGAGCCCACCGATTTCACCGACACGGTCGTGCTCGGGCAGGCGCAGCGCGGTATCTGCGAGCTGCGCTTCCCACACCGGGGCATGTTCATGTTCCACGCCCATAAGACCGAGTTCTCCGAGCTCGGGTGGATGGGCTTCTTCGAGGTGACGTGAGTGGAGGCGCGCGGTCAGGCCCGCCCCGACGCCGGCGCCCCCATGGGCGAACAGCGGTTTCCGCGCTGGGCCCTCGCCGTCCTCCCACTCGCGGCGATCGTCGCGGCACTCACGGGTCTGGCGCTCTTCGGCGGTCAGACGCTGCCCGAGCGCGCGGGGCCGCCGGTGGAAGAGCTAGCGGTCGAGCGCACCGTCCTGCGTCCGGGAGAGATCGAGTTGAGCGCCCGCAACACCGGTCCGGACCCAGTTACGGTCGCACAGGTGTTCGTCAACGACGTTTACGTCGACTTCATTACACCGCAACGCACGCTCGGAAGGCTTGCCAGCGCGACGTTCACGCTCGACTATCCGTGGCAGGAAGGCTCTCCCGCGCTGATCACCCTCGTCACCTCGACCGGGGTGACGATCGAGCACGAGATCGAGGCGACGGTCGCGACGCCAGAGGCCGACGCCGCCTTCTACGCGACGATGGGGCTCCTCGGCACCTACGTGGGAGTCGTGCCGGTGCTGCTGGGGATGCTCTTCCTACCTGCCCTACGCGACGTCCGCGAGCGGTGGCTGCGGCTGTTCATGGCCTTCACGGTCGGGCTGCTGATCTTTCTGGCCGTCGACGCGTCGCTCGAGGGCCTCGAGCTCGGCCGAGTCGCATCGGGCGCGTTCGGTGGCGCCGAGCTGCTCGTGCTCGGCGCGATCCTCGCCTACCTTTCGCTCGCGGCGCTCGACCGCCACCTCGCCGGCCGCCGCGAGCAGGCCGTGCGGGCGGGTGCGGGCGGCTGGCGACTCGCGTTGATGATCGCGGTGGGCATCGGCCTCCACAACCTCGGCGAGGGCCTCGCCATCGGCTCCGCCTACGCCGTGGGGGAGCTCGCGCTCGGCGCGTTCCTCGTCGTCGGCTTCGCCGCTCACAACACCACCGAGGGCTTCGCGATCGTTGCGCCCTTTGCCCGCGAGGAGCGCCCGGGTTTGGCTCGCCTGGTCGCGCTTGGCGTCATCGCCGGCGCACCCGCCATCCTCGGTGCGTTCCTAGGGGCCTCGATCAACAACCCGGAGCTGTCGACCTTCCTGCTCGGCCTCGGGGTCGGCGCGATCGTCGGAGTCATCGTCCAGCTGACCCCCGTCCTGCGCGATCAGGCCGGACGGGTGCTCCACCCCGACAGCGTCGCCGGCCTTCTCGCCGGCATGGCGGCGCTGTACCTGACCGGCCTCCTCGTAAACGTGTAGAGATGGCTCTCACTCGACAATCGCGGCCGAGCGAGGCCGTCGAGGACTACGCCAAGGCCATCTACGCTCTACAGGATCGGCTCGGCGGCCCGGTGCCAACCACCGCTCTGGCCGAGCGGGTCGGCGTGACGCCGGGCTCGGCGTCGGCGATGGTCAAGCGCTTGGCCGAGCAGGACCTGGTCGCCCACGTTCCCTACCACGGCGTCCTGCTCACCCCCTCAGGCGAGCGCCTTGCGCTCGAGGTGATTCGCCACCACCGACTGCTCGAGCTCTACCTCGCGCACGAGCTCGGCGTGCCTTGGGATCGTGTCCATCTCGAGGCTGAGGTCCTCGAGCACGTCCTCTCAGAGGAGCTCGAGGAGCGGATGGCTACCAAGCTCGGCCACCCTACGCACGATCCTCACGGCGATCCGATCCCGTCGGCGGAGCTCGCCGTCGACGAGGTCGACACCGTGAGCCTCAGCGCCATGGCCCGGGGCGCCATCGGCACGTTCGCACGCGTGTCCGACGCCGACGCCGAGATGCTTCGCTACCTCGCCGAGCTGGAAATCGCGATCGGCGACCGCGTGGCGGTCGTCGACCGCGCGCCGTTCGACGGACCCGTCGTCCTCCAGGTTGGTTCGAGAACGCACGCCCTGGGTGGCCGGCTCGCCGACGCGATGCGCATCGAGCTGGACGCCCCGGGCGAGACGTGAGCTTGCGCGTCCCGCTAAGCACGGCCGGGGCCGTCGTCATGGGGGTTGCCGCGGCCGGACTTGCTTCCGGTTGCGGCGGCGAGCCGATCCCGACCGACCCCGCGACGGTCAGAGCGGGCGCCCGTGTGTTCAGCGAAGCAGGCTGCAAGACGTGCCACACCCTCGCCGCGGCTCGCAGCCGCGGCCGAATCGGTCCTGACCTCGACCGGCGACAGCCCAGCGTGGACGCCGTCGCTCGCCAGGTTCGCCGCGGAGGCGAGCGGATGCCTGGCTTCGCCGATCGACTGAGCGAGGAGGAGATCAGGGCCGTCGCCGCCTACGTCGGCGAGGCGACCGGACGCTAGCGCCAGGGCTCCCGGCGACGCGGGATCAGCCGCCCCCGTGGCGTTCCACACGCAGCCTGGCCACCCGCGCGGCTACCCCGCGAGCAGGTCCGCCCGCACGGCGTCAGACATCGCCGAGAGCGTCGGCATCTCGTCCCCGCGCGCCCCCCCGGCGGCCTCGAGCACGATCCGGGTGGTGGCGAGCCGGGCAAGCTCGTCGCTCACCGCGAGGGTGGCGATCACCGTGAGCGTGCCCGCGCCGTCGAGCCGGCGGGCCGCCGCGAACACCCGTCGCGCCGCGTCCGGAGCGATGGCCTCGAGCGAGTCGACCACGAGCATTGCGTCGCCGCCGCCCTCGGCCACGCGCTTGGCCCGTGCGAGGGCGAGCTCGGCCGCCTGCGACTGGTCGTCGATCGAGCCGTCGGCGCCGCCGCCCACCACCGCGATCTCCCCTCGCCGCCACTCGACGGCGTCCTCGGGGCGGACTCCGGCGAGTGCGACCGCGAGGCGCAGCTCGGGATGTCGCTCGGCCAGCGCGGCGACGACCCGGCGCAGAAGCGACCCTCCCTCGGCGCCGGGCGGGTCGATCACGGCTACGCGCGAGCCCTTGCCGAAGGGCACCGCAGCCAGCTCCTCGGGCGCCGCGAGCCGCTCGGTCGCGTAGGCGGGCGAGAGGGAGTCGAAGTCCGGGCGCTCGGCGGGCGGCTCGGCCGGGGCACCGTTGACGGTCTCGACGTGCACGAGCGAGAAGTGGCGCTCAGACCGCCGTGGGGGGCGCACCGGCCCCGCGACCTCGTCGCCCGACCGCAGCTCGCAGCGGCGGATCTGCGCCGGTGAGACGTGTACGTCGTCGCGATCGGGCGCGAGGGCGGCACCGCGCAAGAAGCCGCTGCCGTTGGGAAGGACGTCGAGGACTCCGGCGCGGTCCTCGGCCTCCGGGTCCGGCTCGGGCTCGGCGGTCTCCTCGGGCTCGGGGACCCGGGGCTCGGCGGCCTCGGTCTCCTCTGCCGTGGGGGCCGATGCCTCCGCCGGCCGCTCCGCGCCCCCGCCGCGCCGCCCCCGCCCGCGACCGGTGCGACGCCGGCGCCCGGCATCCTCGCTCGCGGCCGAAGCTTCGCCGTCTGACCCCGAGCCGTCCCCGACCTGCTCGACGATCGCCGCCACGAGCTCTTCGCGGCGCATGCGGCGAAAGTCCTCGACGCCGAGCTCGGAGGCGATGGCGTGCAGGTCGGCGAGCGGGCTGCGCTCGAGCTCGTCCCGATTGAGGACTGCCATGTCTAGTCCGACCTCGGGCCCTCGGGGCCGCTCACGAGAGCGCGGCCTTCGAGGACTTGACGAGCTCCTCGAGCCAAGCGCCGAACTCCGGCCGCGCTCGCCAGTCGGCGCCGAAGCGCTCGATGCCGGCCTCGGTCAGGGGGTGCACGAGCATCTGCTCGAGCACCTTGCCCGGCACGGTCGCGACCTCGCAGCCGAGCTTGGCCGCGATCGTGGCGTGCCCCGGGTGGCGCAGCGACGCGGCGAGCACCTGCGCGGTGACCGCTGCCGGTCGCAGCGCGGCGACGATCTCGCCGAGCACCGCCGTCGAGTCGACCGCGATGTCGTCGAGGCGGCCCATGAAGCACGAGACGTAGGTCGCGCCGGCCTCGGCGGCGAGCAGGGCCTGGCTCGCCGAGAAGACGAGCGTCATGTTGACGCGGTTGCCCTGGGTGGTCAGCTCACGCGTGGCGACGAGGCCCGGGCGCGAGAAGGGGACCTTGACCACGATGTGTTCGTGCAGTGCGGCGAGCGCCCGCCCCTCCTCGACCATCCCCCCCGCGTCGCTCGAGACGACCTCGGCGGAGACCGGACCGTCGACGAGCTCGCAGATGCGGCGCAGGATGTCGCCGGGATCGCCCTCCTCCTTGGCGAGCAGGGTCGGATTGGTGGTGGCGCCCGAGAGCACGCCCCAGGCGGCCAGCTCCTCCACCTCCGCGACCGATCCGGTGTCGATGAACAGCTTCATGACCGCGGCGATGATGTCACACGCCCGGCGGCCTCGAATACGAGGTCGAGAACATTGACATGGCCCGGTCGCGCCCGGCGTTCGAGATCACCTGACTGCCCTCGCCCCGGGCGCGCTCGACGAAGCGGGGGCACCTGGACTTCTCCCTTCGTCCACCGTGGCCGTCTTGTCCTCGCCCCGCCCGCTCGACGATCGCGGCGAGTCCGGTCCCGATGGTCTCTGTGGCGACGAAGCCGGCGAGGTCGGGGATCGAGCTCATCTCCGGACGGCCCGCCGCAGCTCGACGGCGCCGGCGACCTCGAAGGCCGTATGTGGACCGGGGCATGACTCATCGATGAAGCATGACCGCATGACCTGACGGATCGCGTCCGCGGACGGGACTCAAGTGATGCCGAGGCAGCCTGCGAGGGTGCTTCGGCGGCCGGCTACCCCCTTTTGCTCCCGGCCTTCGACGCGCGCGCAACGTCGGCTCAGGCCCGAGCTCAGCAGCGGTATCCGAACTGCGTCGTCCACACCTGGGAGCCCGAGTAGCCCCGGAACCTACCCTTGACGAGTCCCACTCCCTTGTCGCGGTACGCGGCCTTCAAGAGGTTGCGGCGGTGGGGATCGGAGTGCAGCCAGGCGCTCATGATTGCGCGCACCGAGCCGAGCGATCCCGAGCCCCAGGCGATGTTCTCACCGGCGCCCGAGCAGCGGCTGATGTAGCCGCTGCGCTTGGTCCAGTAGAAGGTGTCGCGGCCGCAGGCCTCGTGGGCGAAGTCCTGGCAGCGCATCATGTCGGCGGACTTCGAGCCCGCAGCACTCATGAGCCCGCTCCGCGTGCTCAGGTAGGGAAGGCGGCGCTTCGATCGCACGTGGTTGTGCATGCAGCGCATGGTCCACTCCTGGTTGTCGACCGACCGGCGCGTGTCGGTCTGCCCCGGGCAGACCGATGTCGGTGCGAGCAGCGAGTCGTAGTGGTGGGCGGAGGCGCTCCCGGTTGCGGCAAGCAGAAGAGCGATGGTGAGCGCGACGAGCGCGAGCGTGCGAGGCATGGACGGGGTCCCCCGGTCGGTGGCGACAGCGGGGCCTCGTATCGGTGACCTCGGTCATCTGCCTGAGCCGCCTCCGGCTGACCGGACGAACGGACGAGATGGTCCGACGAGCTCGGCCGGGTACCCGGCCGAGCGCTCGCCGAGCAGCGAGTGATCCTTCTCGTATCGGTAGGTCGTGGGAAAGGCGACACGATCGCGTCGCGCTCGAGGGCGGCCGGAGTCGACGGCGAGTGCCCGACCGCGGGCGAGTGCGAGAGACGTCACCGCGCGGCGGCCTGCTCGGGCGCGGGCGGAAGCTCGCCGGAGGGGGAGAGTTCCTCGGGCGCGGGACTTTCCCCCGTTGGGGGGGCTGTATCGCCGCCGGCGTCGGCGATCCCTTCCACAGCCGCCTCCGCGTACCACGCCGCAACCTCCCGCTCCACTCGCGCCGCGTCCCAGCCGTGCTCGGTCCCGAGTGCGCCGGCCACCGTTCGCGGCGCCTCGGCGTCCGGTGCGCACAGCGTGCGAGCGTCGAGCAGTCCGAGCCGCGTGCGGCGCAGCAGCACGTCGCCGACGCTGAGCGCCTGCTCGCGCCGCGCGGCGAAGCGTGCCTCGGCGAGCAGGTCGGGCAGCCCGGGAACGATGCGCCGCGCGAGGGCGCGGTCCTCGGCGGCTAGCACGAGCACGTCGCGGGCGGCGTAGCCGTAGCGCTCGGCAAGCAGCCGCCGGCCGGCCTCGTCGACGCCCGGGCCGTAGGGCAGCGAGCGTGGATCGACGGGCAGGCCGAGGGGGATGTCCTCGGTACGGCAGGGAGCCTCGAGGCCCTCGCGCTCGACGAGTCGGTCGACCACCTGCTTGGCCATCCGCCGCCAGGTCGTGAGCTTGCCGCCGGTGATCGTGATCAGGCCCGAGCTCGTCTCGAACAGCTCGGCCTTGCGCGAGATGTCGACCGAGCGCTTGGTGTCGCCGGTGGAGACGAGCGGTCGCACTCCGGCAAACGCGCCGAGCACGTCGCGCCGGGCGAGCGCGGTGGCGAAGAAGCGGTTGGTGGCCTCGAGCAGGTAGTCGACGTCCTCGGGGTCGGGCCGGACGTGGCCGAGCGGCCCCGAGTAGTCCTTGTCGGTCGTCCCCACGAGCGTGCGCCCGAGCCAGGGCAGAGCGAAGATCGTCCGTCCTCCTCCGGCCGGGACGATCGCGGCCGAGCGCAGCGGCAGATCCTCGTCGGCGAGGACGATGTGGGTGCCCCGGCTCGGGCGGATGTGGGGGACCTCGGCCTCGGCGTGGATCTCCTCTGGGCGGATCCGGTCCGCCCACACACCGGTCGCGTTGACGACGTTGTCGGCGCGCACCTCGAGCGTGCGGCCGCTCACGCGATCGACGCAGCGCACCCCGGCCGCGCGACCGCCCTCCTCGACCAGTTCGTCGACCTCGCAGCGGTTGGCGCACACGGTGCCGAAGCGCTCGGCCTCCCCGAGCACGGTCAGGGTGAGCCGCACGTCGTCGGTCTGGCAGTCGTAGAAGAGGTAGCCGCCGGTCGGGGGTCTCCCTGCCAGCGCGGGCAGGTGCTCGAGGACCTCCTCGGCGCCGACCGAGCGGTGCCGGTCGGGGCTCCAGTCCTCTCCGGCTCGATACCCGTAACGAAAGCGGCGGTCCGGGCGACGGCGCAGCCGCTCGCTCGCCATCACGTCGTACATGTTGAGCGCGACGCCCACGAGGCGGTCGGGGCGCCGGCCGTCGAAGGCGGCGACGAGCATGGGCAGCGGCTTGACCAGATGCGGGGCGAGCTTGACCATCATCGCTCGCTCGAGCAGGGCCTCGCGGACGAGGCCGACGTCGAAGCTCTGCAGGTAGCGGAGGCCGCCGTGGATTAGCTTCGAGGAGCGACTCGAGGTTCCCGACGCGTAGTCGTCGCGCTCGACGAGGGCCACGCTGTAGCCGCGCGATGCGGCGTCGAGGGCGACCCCGGCGCCGGTGATCCCGCCGCCGATGACGACGACGTCGAACCGCTCGGCCTCGAGGGCGGCGAGAGCGTCGTCCCGGGCGATCACCGCTGGAGCTTAGGCCCTCGCCACGGCTGAACAGGTCAGCGCGGCTCGACCCCGGTCAGGGGCAGCGCCAAGGGACCATCGGGAAGCGCCGCCACCGCGTACCGGTCGCGCAGGGTCTGGCGGTCGAGCGCCGCGGCGGCACGCTCGACGCCCGCCTCGTCAACGCCTGTGACCAGCCAGACGCGCTGCTGGCCCGCGAGCGCCGTGGCCGCGACCAGCCCCGTGCCCGGAGGCGCAATGCGGGCGGCGCGGGCGGCGGAATCGAGCAGCTCGAGCGTCGCCCCCTCCTCCCGAAAGCGCGCGAAGACCCCGCTCGCCCGGGGTCCCTGTTCGAGCGAGGTGGCCGCCCGTACACGCCGCGCAAGCGACCACGGCGCTACCACGACCCGGACGATGCCCTCGCCTGCCGGCTCCCCGAAAGGGCCCACCGAAGCCACCACCCCGCTGGCGCGCAGTCGGCGCATGACCTCCCGACAGGCCCGGCTGCGATCGTTGGCGCACTCCATGCGCACCGGCAGGCGCTTGCCCTCCGAGCCCCCCAGCATCGGCTCGGGATACGCGCCTACGATGGCGGGCACGCTCGGGGCGGAGTCTCGGCGTCGGTAGTCCCACTGCACGGCCGCGCCGGGCGACAGGCTGCGGTCGGCTGCGGCCGGGTCCTCCTCGAGGCCGTTGACGAAGTAGGACCAGCTCCGGCGCCCGGGACGGTCGTCGGCCTCGATGCCGTCGATCGACCGCACGGCACGCCCTCCCGGCCCGGTTTCGACCCGGCGCCGCGACTGCAGCAGGCTCAGCGCTGTCTCGCCTGGACTGACCCGTTCGCGCTCGGCGGCGTAGATGACCCTCTGGCCGAAGCCGCTCGTCACACGCAGCTCGACTTCGTCCGATCCTGCTCGAGCGCGACCTGATCCGCAGCCGACCGCGACGACCACGACGCAGACGGCGAGCCCCGCCAGGAGGATGCGCGCGGCGCAGCGCCTTGCAGCCGGCAACCCGCCATGGCGACCTCGATGACGAGCGCGACGAAGCTTCATCCGGTGCCTCCCCTTCCGGCCGGACGCTGGCTTGCAGGCGCAAACATGAGGCGATGCCCATTGAAGCAATCGCAGCGACGCGTCGCCCCGAGCAAGGCGGGTCCGCGCGGAGTGCACCTCGGCGCGCCGGGAGTTAGACTGCCGCCGCAACCAGAGCGATGGTCGCGAGGAAGCCGGTGCGAGTCCGGCGCGGTCGCGCCACTGTGACCGGTAGCCGTGCCCACGAATGGCCACTGCCCCGGCGGGGCGGGAAGGTCGGAGCTCGGCGGTGATCCGGGAGCCAGGAGACTCGGCCCATCGCTGCCACGCCGACGGGACGCGCCATCCCAGGAAGGTCCGAGATGTCCAACGCCGCCGCCGCGCCTCCGCGGCTGTCCGAGCCGATACGCCCCCCCGCGATCGAGGTCCGCGAGGTTTGGCCCTGGGCACTCCTCGCCCTCGCGCTGACGCTGCTCCTCTACCTCGTCGGCGTCGAGCAGGGCGCCACGTCGGTCGTCGGGGGGCAGGTGCTCCACGAGTGGGTGCACGACGGGAGGCACCTGCTCGGATTTCCCTGCCACTAGGGCGGGGAAGGAGGCGTGCTCAGGGCCCTGCTCGTCTGCGGGCTGCTCGCCGGGGCGTGCGGCGGCCTGCTGGCCACGGGGTTTGCCGAGCTCGTCGGCGAACCCGCGCTCGAGGACGCGATCGCCTTCGAGGAGGCCCGAAGCCCCGCCGCACCGGAGACCGAGCTCGTAGCCCGCGGGCTTCAGCGCAGCGTCGGGCTGCTGACGGCCGCGGGCGTGTACGGACTCGCGCTCGGCGGGCTGTTCGCGCTCGCGTTCGCGGTCGTGTACGGGCGGGTCGGACGTGCGGGGCCCGCGAGAACGGCGCTCTGGCTGGCCGCGATCGCCTTCGTCGTCGTGTTCCTCGTCCCGTTCGTCAAGTACCCGGCCAACCCCCCGGCCGTGGGCGGTGCGAACACCATCGCCGCGCGCACGGACCCCTACTTCGCGATGCTGGCGATCTCGGTGCTCGCGGCCGTCGCGGCGGCGCGCGTCCACGCCGTGCTCGCCCGGCACCGCTCGTCGTCGAGCGCCACCGGCTTGGCCCTCGTCTCCTACGTGGTCGTCGTCGTCGCCGCCGGGCTGGCGCTCCCGAGCGCCGGCGGGCTGCCCCCGCGGTTCCCGGCCGCGACGCTGTGGGACTTCCGCGAGGCGTCGGTCGGGACCCAGCTCGTCCTGTGGACGGCGCTCGGGCTCGTATTCGCGGCCACCGCGCCACGGGTCATGGCCGGGCAGCCGATCCGGCCGTGGCGCTCGTCCGGTGGAGGCGAGGCGGCGGCCGCCACCCGTGACTGACGTGCCGGCAGCGATGACCGGCGCTGAGGGCGTGGCGGCGGACGTGTCGGGCCGTGCCACCGCGAGGAGCGCGCCGCCGGGCCGCCGAGGCGGCGACCGCTGTCCGGGCGTCCTGCGTCTGCACGACGCGGAGGACGGGGCGCTTGCCCGCGTGCGCGTACCGGGCGGCGTCCTGTCGGCGGCACAGGTCGAGGCGGTCGGGGCCGGCGCAGCCCGCGGCAACGGGCTCATCGAGCTCACGGCGCGTGCGAACCTTCAGCTCCGCGGCCTGCCCGCGGACGCCGGCGGCGAGCTCTCGGAGCTGCTCCACGGCGCCGGCATGCTCCCGTCGCTCGGGCACGAGCGCGTGCGCAACATCCTCGCGAGCCCCCTGGCCGGTCGCCACCCGCAGGCGCTCGCCGACACCGACTTCGTGGTCGGCGAGCTCGATCGCCGACTGTGCGCCGATCCTGCGCTCGGCAGCCTCTCCGGACGGTTCCTGTTCGCCGTCGACGACGGCAGCGGGGTGGTCCTCGGGCAGGAGGCCGACGTGGCGCTCGCGGCGACGGCGCAGGCGGGGTTCGTGCTCCTGGTCGCCGGGAGGCCGCTGTCCGGCCCGGCAGGGCCCGCGGCCATGCTCGAGGCCGCGCGAGCGTTCCTCGCTGAGCGGGCGGCGCAGGGGACGAGCGCCTGGCGCGTGCGCGAGCTCGAGGGCGGTGCGATCCCCGTCGCGCGGCGACTGGGGAAGCGACTCGAGCCGTCGGCGACCGCGGGCGGCCCGCGGGCTCCCCGAGGGGTCGAGCGCCCCGGGACGCTCGCTCCGGGACCCCTCCGCCAGCGGGACGGACGCGTGGCGGTCACGGCGCTCGCCCCGCTCGGCCGCCTCGACCGCGAGGCGATCGGCCCGCTGGCCGCGCTCGCCCGCGAGCACGGTGCGCTGCGCCTCTCGCCCTGGCGGACGCTGAGCGTCCTCGACGTCCCCGCGCCCCGCGCCGAGGCGGTCGCCCGCTCCCTCGAGGAGCTCGGCCTCGCCACTGCGTGCGACTCGGGCTGGGCGGGTCTGTCCGCGTGTGCGGGGCTCGGGGCGTGCGCCAACGCACGGGTCGACGTACGCGCCGCGGCGGTCCGCCGCGCGGGAGCCCGCGCGCCCGAGGCGCCCGCCGAGCACTGGTCGGCCTGCGAGCGCCGATGCGGCGAGCCGGCCAGCGCCCCGGTGACGGTCGCGGCCGCCCAGGAGGGCCTCGTGGTCACGTCGTCCGGCCGCGCCGGCCGGCTTGTGAGGGACGCGGATGAGGCGATCGCGGCGCTGAGCGAGGACTCGTCGTGAACGCTCGAGCCGGACGGGCGGATCGCCGCGAGTACCTGCGCGACGGGGCCGAGATCTATCGCCGCTCGTTCGCGGCGATCCGCGCCGAGGCGGACCTCGGCGGGCTCGAGCCCGTGCTCGCGCGCGCCGTCGTGAGGATGATCCACGCGTGCGGCATGGTCGACTTGACCCGGGACGTCGCCGCGTCGAGCGGCTTCGGCACGGCGGCGGGCGCGGCGCTCGAGGCCGGCGCGCCGATCCTGTGCGACACGGCAATGGTTGCCTCGGGCGTGACGCGCGCGCGTCTGCCCGCCGACAACGACGTCGTGTGCACGCTCACCGCCCCCGAGGTGCCGCGGCTGGCCGAGGAGCTCGCCACGACGCGGACCGCCGCGGCGCTCGAGCTCTGGCGCGACCGCCTCGAGGGATCGCTGGCCGTCGTCGGAAACGCCCCGACCGCCCTGTTTCGGCTGCTCGAGCTCGTCGAGGACGGCGTGGGCCGGCCGGCCGCCGTGATCGGCGTGCCCGTCGGCTTCGTCGGCGCGGCGGAGTCGAAGCGGGAGCTGACGCGCCACCCAGCGGGGCTCGAGCACCTCGTCGTGCACGGTCGCCGCGGGGGGAGCCCGCTCGCCGCCGCCGCGGTGAACGCCGTGGCCGGCCCGAGCGAATGAGCGCGGCCTCGACCGGGCGTCTGTTCGGAGTCGGCATCGGACCCGGGGACCCCGAGCTCATGACCCTCAAGGCGCGGCGCGCGATCGAGCGCGCGCACGTGGTCGCCTATCCGGCCGCCCGACACCGCAGCGGCGTCGCACGGCGGATCGCGGCGACCTGCGTGCGTCCCGAGCAGACGGAGATCGTGCTGACCTTTCCGGTGACCACCGGGGAGACCGATCACCCCGGCGGCTACGACGGTGCCCTGCGCGACTTCTACGACGCGAGCGCGGCCGAGCTCGCGACCCACCTCGACGCCGGCCGGGACGTCGCCGTGCTGTGCGCGGGAGACCCCTTCTTCTACGGGTCCTACATGTACCTCCACGAGCGCCTCGCCTCGCGCTACCCGACCGAGGTCGTTCCCGGCGTGACCGCCTTCAGCGCGGCCGCGGCAGCGGCCGGAAAGCCGCTCGCCAAGCGCGACGACGTGCTGAGCGTCCTACCGGGAACGCTCGCGCCGGACGCGCTCGCAGCGGGCCTGCGCGCGAGTGACGCGGCGGTGGTCATGAAGCTCGGACGCACGTTCGGCGACGTCCGCGAGGCGGTCGAACGAGCCGGCGCCGGCGAGCGCGGTATCTACGTCGAGCGGGCCAGCGCGCCCGAGCAGCGCACGGCGCCGCTGCGCGAGATCGAGGGCGAGGTGCCCTACATGTCGCTCGTGCTCGTCCCGACCGCGAACGGCTCCGCACCAGCCGACGGCCGCCCGCGCCGGGGCGCGGTCGCGGTGATCGGTCTCGGTCCCGCCGGCGCCGAGTGGCTCACCCCCGAGGGGCGCGCCGAGCTCTCCGAGGCCGAGCACCTCGTCGGCTACGAGGGCTACCTCGCGCGCGTCCCCGCGCGGTCCGGTCAGGAGCGCCACCCGAGCGACAACCGCGCCGAGGCCGAGCGGGCGCGCCACGCGCTCGAGCTCGCCGCGGGGGGCGCCCGCGTCGCCATCGTCTCGTCCGGCGATCCCGGGATCTTCGCGATGGCGACCGCTGTGCTCGAGCAGCTCGAGGAGGGAGGAGCGGAGTTCGCCGACCTCGACGTGCGCGTCGTTCCCGGCCTCTCCGCCATGCAGGCCGCCGCGGCTCGCGTGGGGGCGCCGCTCGGCCACGACTTCTGCGTCATCTCGCTCTCCGATCAGCTCAAGCCATGGGAGGTGGTCGAGCGCCGCCTGGAGGCCGCCGGGGCGGCGGACCTCGTACTCGCGCTCTACAACCCCGCCTCGCGCACGCGGCGCGAGCAGCTCGAGCGTGCCCGCACCGTGCTCCTCGCCCACCGCGCCCCCGACACGCCCGTGGTGGTGGCGCGAGCGGTCGGGAGCGCGGAGGAATCGATCGCGGTGACGACGCTGTCCGCCCTCGAGGTCGATCGCGTCGACATGCGCACCCTCCTCATCGTCGGCTCCTCGACGACCCGGGTGATCGACGCCGAAAGCGCGCACCCGCGCGTCTACACGCCGCGCCGCTACCCGGCCTGAGTCGTGGACCGAAGCCACTCGAGCGCGGCCCCCACGTGGCCGACCGTCGGCACGGACGGCCCGGGCGGGCGCCGCACGACGATCACCGGCCGTTCGCGCCGGCGGGCGGCCTCGAGCTTGGCCTCGGTGTGATGTCCGCCGCTGTCCTTGGTGACCACCAGGTCGATCCCGTGGGCGTCGATCAGCGCGAGCTCGCCTCCGAGCGTGTAGGGGCCGCGGTCGATCACGAGCCGGTGCCGGGGCGGGAGCGGCGGCGAGGGCGGATCGACGCAGCGGACGAGGAACCACGCGGCGCCGACGCGGGCGAACGCCGCGAGGCCCTGGCGGCCGGTCGTGAGGAACACCCGCGAGCCGAGCCGGGGCACGAGCGCCGCGGCCGCCGCCAGGTCGTCGACCCAGTGCCAGGCGTCGCCGTCGCGCTCGCTCCAGCCGGATCGTTCGAGGCGCAGGAGGGGCACGTGGGCCGCGTCGCAGGCCTCCGCCGCCGATCCCGAGATCTGCTCCGCGAAGGGGTGCGTCGCGTCGATCACGGCGCCGACGCCGTGCTCGGCGAGCCAGCGAGCGAGTCCCTGCGGCCCCCCGAAGCCGCCGACGCGGACCTCGCCGACCGGCAGCCGCGGACGGGCGACCCGCCCGGCGAGCGAGGAGACCACCGCAACGCCCGCGGCGTCGAGGGCGCCCGCGAGATCGCGGGCTTCCGCCGTCCCGCCGAGGACGAGCACGTGGGCGCCGCGGCGTGGCTGCGCCGCTCCCGGGGAGTTGACCGTCATCGGGCGGCCTCGAGGTGAGCGAGCGAACCCTGCGGCGCGGGTGGACCACCGGGGCGTGCGCCACCGCGGCGGCTGCGGCGTCCTACGAGGCGCTCCTCACCGGCGCGTTTCCCGATCCCGTCCCGGTCGAGCTCGCGGGCGGGCGGCGCGTGGAGTTCGCGCTCGCCTTCGAGCGCCTCGACGGCGAGCAGGCGACCGCCGGCGTCGTGAAGGACGCGGGCGACGACCCCGACGTCACCCACGGCGCGCTCGTGCTCGCGACGGTGAGCAAGGGAGTCGGGGGGTCCGGCGTCCTCTTCCGCGCGGGCGCCGGAGTCGGCACGGTCACGCTCCCCGGCCTCCCCCTCGCGGTCGGCGAACCGGCGATCAACCCCGCGCCCCGAGGCATGATCCGCGGCGCCCTGGCGCGCGTCGCGACCGAGCACGGAGGCGCGGGCGACGCCATCGTCGAGATCGGCGTCGCCGACGGCGAGGCGATCGCGAAACGAACGTGGAACCCACGGCTCGGGATCCGCGGCGGGCTCTCGATCCTCGGGACGACCGGCGTCGTCGTCCCCTACTCGTGCTCGGCCTGGATCGCCTCGATCCGGCAGGGGATCGACGTCGCGCACGCCATCGGCCACGAGCATGTGATCGCGGCCACGGGCGACATCTCCGAGCGCGCCGCTCAAGCCCGCTACGGGCTGGCGGAGTCCGCGCTGCTCGACATGGGCGACTTCGCCGGGGCGGTGCTCAAGCACCTCGGTCGCCGTCCGATCGCGCACCTGACGCTCGCGGGGGGGTTCGCCAAGCTCTCGAAGCTCGCGGCCGGACATCTCGACCTCCACTCGGGACGCTCGCAGGTCGATCTCGAGCGGCTGGCGGGGACGAGCCGTGACCTCGGGGGCGACGAGTCGCTGGCGCGGGCGATTCGTGGGGCCAACACCGCGCTCGAGGCGCTCGAGCTCTCGCAGGCGGCGGACGTGCCGCTGGCCGAGCGGGTCGCCGCCGACGCGCGTCGGGTCGCTCTCGGCGCCCTCGACGGCGCTCCGGTGCAAGCCGAGGTGCTCGTCTTCGACCGCGCGGGAGGACTCGTGGGCGCCGCGGATCACCGCCGTGACCGCGTCGGTGAGTAGAGATGACTCTCGCCGAAGTCCCCCGCCGCGAGCGCGGGGCCGACGACGATGACGGCGCTGCGGCGCACCCCGGCGCGTGCGGCTTCGTCGGCGATGGTCGCGAGGGTCCCGCGGAGAACGAGCTCGTCGGGACAGCTCGCGCGCGCGACGACCGCGGTCGGGCAGTCGGCGCCGTAGTGTGGCGCGAGCCTCGCGACCACCTCGTCGACCGCCTGAGCGGCGAGGTGCAGGACGAGCGTCGTGCGGTGGGCCGCGAGGGCCTCGAGCTCCTCGCCGGGCGGCATCGGCGTCGCGCGGCGCGCGTGGCGGGTGAGGATGACCGTCTGCGCCACCCCCGGCAGCGTCAGCTCCTGCCGCAGCGAGGCGGCGGCGGCCGCAAACGCCGGCACCCCCGGGGTGAGGTCCCACGGGATCTCGAGCTCGTCGAGCCGGCGGGCCTGCTCGGCGACCGCGCTCCAGATCGAGAGATCGCCCGACTGGAGGCGCGCCACCTCCTCACCG
>Ga0136616_10000255_pt1 | contig 23167 bp, 21 predicted proteins | sample AntDrymUQ2992106_2_FD_106648 | JGI IMG/M metagenome (GOLD analysis project Ga0136616, IMG submission 106648) | Polar desert sand microbial communities from Dry Valleys, Antarctica - metaG UQ299 (21.06) | ecosystem: Environmental > Terrestrial > Soil > Desert | place: Antarctica: Dry Valley... | reverse complement strand
GCCACCGCGACGTCGGCGATGTCCTCGACGTCCACGAACGGCGTGGGGATGTCGCCGGCGGGCAGCGCCAGCTCGCCCGCGGCGATGGGCTCGGCGAAGTTCCCCTCGCTGAAGTTCTGCATGAACCAGCTGCAGCGCAGGACCGTCCACTCGGCGCCCGACTCCGCGAGGACGCGCTCGGCACGCTGGGCCTCCTCCTCGCCGCGGCCCGAGAGCAGCACGAGCCGCCGGCAGCCGGCGGCGAGCGCCTGCTCGGCGAGCGCGCGGATCGCCTCGGGCGCGCCCGGCACGGCGAGGTCGGGATAGAAGGACACGTAGGCCGCCGAGGCGCCCTTCAGCGCAGGTGCCCAGGTCGAGCGGTCGTCCCAGTCGAATGGGGGCTCGCCCGAGCGCGAACCGATCCGCACGGGCAGCTCGCGCGCCCGCAGCCGCTCGGCCACCCGCCGGCCCGTCTTGCCGTTGCCACCCAGCACGAGGATCTCCTGGCTCACGGTCTGTCTCGATTCTCTCGCTGTCGTCTGCACGAGCGTCCAGTTTCGGCTGCGCAGGCGCGAGCGTCTATGACCGGCAGTCGCGCGTTCATGCTCGATCGTCCAGACGGCAGAGACAGCGACGCGACATCGGCGATACTTCCGGCATGACCGCCACCGGCCCACGGCCGCCGGCGCGCCACCTCGTGGAGATCCTGCCGAGGCTGATCGCCATCGACGGCTCCGACGCGGCCCGGACACGCTGGATCCAGCCGCCGCCTCGTGAGCAGGCGTCCTAGGGCGAGAGCCCGAGTTGACGCTCCCGTGAGGGGGTGTCCTCGATGCCCCAGGCTTCGGTGATGCGGCCGTCGCGGACTCGGTAGAAGTAGACCTCGTCGACGCGCTCGAAGCGTCGGCCGGTCGGTGGCCGGCCGCGCCACGGTCCGAGGTTGGTGGCCGAGCATCGGAAGCGCCCGACGACGGTCTCGGCCTCGGCGATCAGCTCGACGATCTCCATCTGCACGTCGGGGAAGCTCTCGCGAAACGGCGTGATCCAGCCCCGTGCGCCGGCCGCCATCTGCGGCGCGCAGAGCTCGTCGATGACCTGCAGGCGCCCGTCGTTCATGACCTCGTCGATCAGCCGCCGCACGACGACCTTGGGATCGCCCGGGATGGCGTGATCTTGAGCTTGAAGCGACACGGCTTCTCCTAGGACTCGGGCGTTGGCCGACCGCCTGGCGCGGCCGCGCATCGCGTTGCTGCGGCGTTGCGACCAACCATGCACCTTGAACCCGTGTTGAAGTCAAGCCGTGCGGTCGGCGGCGGCGCCCGGGCGCCTGACCTGGCGCGCGTCGATCTCGATCGCGCCGGCGGGCGGCAGCAGCGTCGGGTCGACGAACAGCTCGCAGACGTCCACGGTTGTGCAGTCGCAGTGCTGCGCAACCTGCAGCCAGTGCCTGACGGCCTCCGATCGCGCGATCAGTGCGTCGATGTGCGGCAGCTTGTCGTCGGCCAGCGCGCGGATGTGCCGGCCCGCGTCGGCGCCGCGGTTGCCCGGACCGGTCAGCGGCGCGATCTCCGCCAGCGTCAGCCCGGCGCGCTGGGCGACGTCGATGATCGACAGCCGGTGCAGCACCTCGTCGCGGTAGCGGCGCTGCCCGCCCACGCGCTCGGGCGCCGGGAGCACGCCGACGCGCTCGTAGAACCGGATGTGCGAGGTCCGCAGCCCGGCCTGCTCGGCGACCTGCCCGATCGTCAGCAGCGACTCGACGCCCGTGGTGGCGGCCATGAGGCGAGTTCCCTTCACTTGAAGTCGTGTTCAAGGTGCACGGTAGAGGGCGTCACGTCCCACTGCGCGGAAGCTAGGTCGCCTGGGCGAGCGCCACGCCGGCGAGCAGCAGGAGCACGCCGAGCTTTCGCTGGGTCGTCAGCGCGCGGCGCGGGAGGCGCAGCAGCCCGAAGCGGTCGACGGCGAGCGACGCGAGCTGCTGGCCGGCCACGGTCAGGCCGATCGTCGCGGCGACGCCTATCTCGGGGATCAGCAGCGGGACGACGGTCACGTAGCTCGCGCCGACGAAGGCGCCGGCCCAGCCCCACCACGGCATCGAGCGAGCAGGAGGGTGCGGGCGCGGCGAGCGAGTGAAGGCTTGCCAGGCCGTCAGCACGACCCCCATCGCCGCGGTGGCGACCAGGAAGCTGAACGCGCCGGCCGTGACGGGGGCGTCGAGGTCGGTGCGCAGTTGGGCGTTGATCGGGCCCTGCAGGGCCAGCCCGCCGCCAGCGGCGAGCGCAAAGCCGATCCAGACGGGACGGTGCGCGAGCGGCACCCCGCCGGCGCCGGTGCGGGCGATCAGCACGGCGCCCCCCAGCACGGCCAGGCCGCCGACGACGCCGGCGACGCCGAGCGGCTGAGCGGCGACGCCGAGCCAGCCGAACCCATCGACGGCCAGGGAAGCGAGCATCTGCCCGGCGATGAACAGCCCGACGGCGCTCAGGGCGCCAAGGCGAGGGAACAGCAGGATGCCCGCACTGATGTACAGCGCCGAGCCGAGCCCGCCGATCAGGTGCCACGCCTCGACGCCGGGGATCAGCTCGACGGCGCCGAGGGTCCCGACCACCGCGGCCAGCACGACGAGGACCGTCGTGCCGAGCGCGAGCTGGGCGGTCGAGGCGCCGATCGGCGAGCCCATCGCCCCGGCGAGCTGGACGTTCGCGCCCGCCTGCACGGCGAGCAGGGCGCCGAGCGCCAGGGCGATGAGGACCAGCAGCGGCTCCACGGCGAGGCTCAGGCGGCCGCGGGGAGCTTGCCGGCGGTGGCGCCGCCGTCGACGGCGAGGGTCGTGCCGGTGATCCAGCTCGCGCGGTCGGAGGCGAGGAAGAGGATCGCCTCGACGACGTCCTGCGGGTAGCCGTGGCGGCCGAGCGGGTGGAAGGCGTTGACGGACTCGAGGACGGCGCGGGCTTCCCCGGGGCTCATGAAGCGCTCGTAGGCGGGCGTCTCGACGAACGCCAGCGCCACCGTGTTGACGCGGACGTTGGCGGCGGCGAGCTCGAGCGCGAGGTTCTTGGTGAGCATGTGCCGTCCGGCCTGCGCGGCGGAGTAGGCGCTGGTCGGCGTCGCGCCGATCGCCTCCAGGGCCCACATGGAGCCGACGCTGACCACCGCGCCGCCGCCGCGCTCGGTCATCGAGGGCACCGCAGCCTGGGTCACCCAGTAGGTCGGGCGCAGGATCGAGTCCAGCGCCTCCTCCATGTGCTCCTCGGTCTGCTCGAGGAACGGCACGACGCGGAAGATCCCCGTGCTGTTGACGACGACGTCGACGCCGCCGAAGCGCTCGGTGGCGCGGGCGACCAGGCGCTGCGCCTCGTCGCGGCGGCTCACGTCGCCGGCCACCAGCTCCACGCGCTCGCCGGTGGGGTCCAGCTCGGCCCGGGCGTCGTCGAGCACCGCCTGGCGGCGGCTGTTGAGCACGACCCGCCCGCCCTCCTGGAGGAAGCGTCGAGCGGTCGCCGTGCCGATTCCGCCTCCGCCGCCGGGGATGAGGATCACCTTGTCCTGGAACTCCATCGCCTGTCCCGTCTCGTTGCGGACCGTTGGTCCGTTTAAGAGGAGGATCGTAACAGATGCGGACCAATAGTCCGGATGACCGCTAGGATGTGTCGGGTGAAGGCCGAGCCGACGACACCGGGGTCGGTGCCCCGAGATCTGCCGGTCCTCGGGCAGCCGCGCAGAGAGCGCGCCGATGCGGCGCGCAACCGGCGCCGGGTGCTCGAGGCCGCGTCCGCTCTGATGGCCGAGCGCGGCCCGGAGGCGGTGGCCATGGACGACGTCGCTGATCTCGCCGGCGTCGGCAAGGGGACGCTCTACCGCCGCTTCGGCGATCGCCAGGGTCTGCTGCTCGCCCTCCTGGACGACGCCGAGCGCGACCTGCAGGACCGCGTGCTCACGGACCCTCCGCCCCTCGGCCCCGGCGCCCCACCCGGGCCGCGCCTGCGAGCGTTCCTGCACGCGCTCATCAAGCTGCTCGAACAGCGTGGCGAGATCATCCGCGCATCGGAGGCCAGCGCGCCCGGGGCGCGGCTGGGCGGGGGCGCCTACCGCGCATGGCATCAGCACCTCTCCCTCCTGCTCGCCGAACTGCAGCCGGAGCGCGAGGCGGCCACCGACGCCCACCTGCTGCTCGCCCCGCTCGCCGCCGAGGCCTGGACGAGCCTGCGCGCGGCGGGCCTGCCCCGTGACCGACTGACTCGTTCCCTCGAGCAGCTCTGGCCCATCTCGCGCTGACCCCCGAGGATCCGCCGCCGGCGGTGTGGGGCGCCGTGGCAGGCTGCTCGCGAGGTGCGCATCCCACGGCGCAGGGCGGGTGGGCCGACCGCGGCTGGCCCGCCCCCCGCGCGCCTCGCCCCGTTGCGAGGCTTCCTCCGTGGCTGTGTCAGACGGTCTGCCGGCGACGCGGACCGTGCTGCCTGCGGTGCAGCACCGTGACGCTGCCGGCACCGGCCAGCAGGATCAGGGTGAGCATGCCTCCGGCGCCGATGCCGGCGTCGGCCCAGTGAGCCCGCCGCCCGAGGTCGAGGCGACCGGGACAGAGGGCGCCGGCACCTTGACGACCGTGACCTCCGGAGCGCTGAACGTGCCGCGGCCATCGGCGGCGTCGACGGTGTCGGGCGAGCGCAGGTCCTGCGAGACGCTCGCAGCGGTGGCGGGAGCCGGGTCGCGACTGTCGGGGTTGCGCAGGTCCTGCTGGGCGATGGCGGCCGGCGCGGCGAACGCCGCGAGGGCCAGCCCGACGGCGGCCGAGCTGGTGATCCGCTGCTGCCTCATGGTGCAATCCTCCTCTTCGGGAGACCGCCGGGTGCGGTCATCTGTCGTGCACCTTGCGCCCCTGCGGTAGACGCGCACGCCCCCAAGCGGTAGAAGCGCGGTAGAGATGGAGTTCCGGCTTCTCGGTCCGCTGGAGGTGGTCGACGGTGGCCGCCCGCTGGCGCTGGGCGGTCCCAAGCAGCGCTCGCTGCTGGCGATCCTGCTGCTGCACATCGGCCAGGTCGTGTCCACCGAGCGCCTGATCGACGAGCTATGGGGCGAATCGCCCCCCGCGACGGTGGCCAAGAGCATCCAGGCCTACGTCTCCCGACTGCGCAAGCAGATCGGCGAGCACCGGCTGCTCACCCGTTCGCCCGGTTACATCCTGCTGCTCGACCCGCCCGAGCTCGACCTTGCCCGCTTCGAGCAGCTCGTCGCCGGGGCGAGGGGCGCCGATCCGGAGCGGGCGGCGCGGCAGCTGCGCGAAGCGCTCGGCCTGTGGCGCGGGCCACCACTCGCTGACCTCGCCTACCAGCCGTTCGCGCAGGCGCAGATCGCACGGCTCGAGGAGCTGCGGCTCACGGCGCTGGAGGAGCGGATCGACGCCGACCTGCGCACCGGTCGCCACGCCGAGCTCGGCGGCGAGCTCGAAGTGCTCGTCGCCGCACACCCGCTCAGAGAGCGCCTGCGCGGCCAGCTCATGCTCGGCCTCTACCGCTCCGGACGCCAAGCCGAGGCGCTCGAAGTGCACCGGGCGGCGAGACGGGTGCTGGTGGAGGAGCTGGGCATCGAAACCGAGCCGCGACCTGCAGGAGCTCCAGCGAGCGATCCTGGCCCAGGACGTGGCGCTCGACCTCGCGGCCCAGCCTCCGCGCCCGGCCCCCGGGCCGCGCATCGTGCCGCCGCCGACGCACGGCTCGCCGCTCGTCGGCCGCGAGGCCGAGCTCGGGGCCCTCGAGGCCGCGCTCGGCGGCGCGCTCGCCGGCCACGGCTCGCTCGTGCTCGTCGCCGGCGAGGCCGGCATCGGCAAGAGCCGCCTGCTCGAGGCGTTCCGCGCCAGTGCGCTGTCCGCCGGCGCCCGCGTGCTCTCCGGCCGCTGCTGGGAGGCGGGAGGCGCGCCTGCGTACTGGCCGTGGGTCCATGCACTGCGATCGCTCGTCGCCGACTGCGACGCAACCGTGCTGCGGGCGGACCCAGGCGCCAGCGCGGTGCTGAGCACGATCGTGCCGGAGGTGCGGGACCGCTGCCCCGATCTGCCGGAGCCGCCGGCCCTGGAGGGCGACGCCGCGCGCTTCTGGCTGTTCGACGCGATCGCGCGGCTGCTGAAACGCGCCGCCGCGGCGCGTCCCCTGGCGGTGACGCTCGATGACCTGCACGTGGCCGACGTTCCGTCGATGCTGCTGCTGAGGTTCGTGTCCGGCGAGCTGAAGGAGACCCCCATCGTGCTCGTCGGGGCCTACCGCGACGCGGAGATGAGCCGGAACCAGGATCTGGCGCCTGCTCTCGCCGCCGTCTGGCACGACCCCGACACCGTGCAGGTCCAGCTCACGGGCCTTGCCGCGGACGAGGTGAGCCGGCTGGTCGAGTCCCTGACGGGGGTCAAACCCGCGCAGCGGACCGCTGCGGCGCTCTACGAGGAGACCGAGGGCAACCCCCTGTTCGTGACCGAGGTGACGCGCCTCCTCACCGCCACGGGCGCGACGCTCGAGGACCACCAGGCCGTGCTCATTCGGTCCGCCGTGCCGACGAGCGTGCGCGAGGTGATTCGCCGGCGGCTGCGCGAGATGCCGGAGAGCTCCGCGAGCCTGCTGACGATCGCGGCGATCTTGGGGCGCGAGTTCGACCTCGACGTCCTCACGGCGGTGGCACGGCTCCCGAGCGACCAGGCGCTCGACCGACTCCATCCCGCCATGGCGGCCGGCGTGCTGGGCCAGGTCCCGGGCGACCAGCGCCGCCTGCGGTTCTCCCACGCCCTCGTGCGCGACGCGCTCGACGAGGAGCTGAGTCCCGGCGACCGGATGCGGTTGCATCGGAAGATCGGCGAGACGCTCGAGACCGTCTACCGCGACCGCCTCGATCCTCACCTGTCCCAGCTCGCGCATCATTTCGCGAACGCGCAGCGCTTCGATGACGACGATCGAGCCATTCGATATGCACGCCGCGCGGGTGACCGTGCGGCCGGGATGCTCGCGTTCGAGGAGGCGGCACGGCTCTATTCGACGGCGCTCAGGGCCGAGACGAGACGACCCGTCGACGCGGCGCTGCGCGCCGACCTGCTGCTCGCGCTCGGGGACGCGTGGGCCCGCGCCGGCGAGGCGGACGACTCCAAGCACGCCTTCCTCGAGGCCGCGGCGGTAGGACGCGCGGCCAGTCGGGCAGACGTCGTCGCCCACGCGGCGCTGGGGTTCGGTGGCCGCTTCCTGTGGCCGCGCGCCGCCAGCGACCGGCGACTGGTCCCGATCCTGGAAGACGCCGTCGAGGCGCTGGGCGAGGACGACAGCCGCCTGCGGGTGCAGGTCCTTGCGCGTCTTGCCACCGCGGTACGGGGTGAGGAGCCGGAACGACGCGAGCGGGTCATCGCGGAGGCCGTCGCCAGCGCCCGCCGCATCGGCGACCCCTCCCTCGTCGCCTATGCCCTGGACGCGCGCTGCGGCGCGCGATGGTCCGCCGACACGATCGAGGAGATCCGGGCGGACGCCGACGAGGTCATCGCACTGGCCAAGGCGACCGCCGACCTCGAGCGGGAGTTCGCCGGTAGGGAGCACGCCATGGAGGCCGCGTGGGCCCTTGGCGAGATGCGGTTGACGCGTTCGCACATCAACGCGATGGGGCTGCTCGCCGACGCGCTGGGGCAGCCCGCGCAGCAGTGGCTGATCACCGAGGCGCGGGGTCAACTCGCGATGTACGAGGGCCGACTCGACGACGCCGCGGCGCTGGTGGAGCGCGCCCGCGAGATCGGCAGCCACACGATGCCCTGGAACGCGACTGCGACCCACCGGCTCCAGACGTTCCTCCTCGCCGGCCTCCAAGGGCGGCTGGCGGATTTCGAGCCGACGGCACGGCGCTCGGCCATGGAGTACCCGGACTATCCGATCTTCGCCTGCGTGCTGGCCGACCTCACCGCCCGGCTCGGCCGCCATGAGGAAGCGCGAGCCGCGGTCGAGGCGCTCGCCGCTGACGACTTCGACGCGGTGGGCCACGACGAGATGCGCCTGGGCAGCATGATGCTGATCGCCGAAGTGGCCGCCGGGATCGGCCACGCCGAGCACGCCGCCTCGATCTACCGAGAGTTCGCTCCCCACTCGGCCCTGGTCGTCACCGTGCCACCGGAGCTGCATCTCGACTGCGTCTCACGCGTACTCGGCCGGCTGGCCGGAACGCTCGAACGTTGGGAGGACGCCGAGCACCACTTCGCCGCGGCGCATGCACAGAACGTCCGGATCGGTGCCCGCCCGTGGATTCCGATCGGTGCTCACGAGCACGCAGCGGTCCTGAACGCGCGCGGTCGACCTCAGGACCGACGCCGCGCGCGCGAGCTCCTGGCGCGGAGCATCACCGGGTACCGGGAACTCGGCATGGAAGCCCGAGCACGAGAAGCAGCCGCGCTCCACGACGAGCTGTCGTGAAGCGCGCTGCGGTGTGACCCCGCCCCTGGTCGACTGAGCGCCACGCTCACCCCGCCCGCTCCGCCGCCCACGGGCGCAGCTCGCGCTTGAGTAGCTTGCCGGTCGGGTTGCGCGGCAGCGGGCCGTCGTGCATCAACACCGCGCGCGGGCGCTTGTAGGAGGACAGCTCGGCGCGGCAGACGCGCTCCAGCTCCGCCTCGTCGATCGTCTCGCCCTCGACCGTCACGAGCACCGCCACGGGCGCCTCGCCGAAGCGCTCGTCGGGCACGCCGACGACCGCGACCTCGCCGACGCCGGCCAGGCCGGCGAGCACGTCCTCGATCTCCTTCGGGTAGACGTTCAGCCCGCCCGAGATGATCATGTCCTTCGTCCGGCCGACGATCGTGACGAAGCGCTCGTCGTCGACCTCGACGAGGTCGCCGGTGTGCAGCCAGCCGCCCGCGAGCGCCGCCTCGGTCTGCTCGGGCAGGCCGTGGTAGCGGAGCATCGTCGCGGGAGAGCGCATCAGCAGCTCGCCGCGGCCGGCGTCGGCGATCGTGCCGTCGTCGAGCCGCACGGCGACGTCGGTGTGCGAGAGCGGGCGGCCCGCCGACCCCCCGTGCTCGAGCGCCTGCTCGGGTGTCAGCAGCGTGGCGATGGTGGGGAACTCGGACATTCCGTAGGCCTGGCACAACCGGCAGTCCGGCAGCTCCGCGCTGAGCTGTTCGATCAGCGGCGGCGGCACCGGCTCGGCGCCGGTGACGATCCAGCGCAGGGAGGAGCGCCGCAGCCGCTCGAGCGCGCCGTCATCGGTCCCGAACTGGCGCAGCAGCGAGGGCACGAGCATCACGTGGGTGGCCCGCTCGCGCTCGATCGCGTGGACGATCCGCTCGACGGTGAGCCCGCCCGTCGGCATCAGCACGCTCGAGCCGCCGGTGAAGACGAGCCCGAGCATGAGGTTGTGGAAGCCCGCCGCCCACGAGAGCGACGGCACGACCAGGTAGCGGACGTCCGGCCCGAGGCCGATGTCGACGATCTGCCCGAACGAGTTCCAGAGCACGTTCGCGTGGCTGTGGACCGCCGCCTTGGGCAGGCCGGTCGTGCCGGACGAGTAGTAGTGGATCAGCACGTCCGAGCCGGCCGGGCCGCCGCCGCCGGCGCCGGGGAGCTCGGCCTCCGGCAGCGCCTCGTAGGCGAGCGCGCCGTCCGCGTCCACCGCGCCGACCGTGACGACCAGCTCGGGCAGCACCTCCAGCTCGGCGAGCTTGGGCTCCCCCAGCTCGTCGACGATCAGGCAGCGCACGTCGGAGTCCGCGCACACGTGGCGCACCTCGCGCCCGGTGAGCAGCACGTTGACGGGCACGCACACCGCGCCGAGCGCGGCCAGGGCGAACAGCGTCTCCGGCCACTCGTGGCGGTTGCCCATCAGCACCGCCACGCGGTCGCCCGGCTGCAGCCCGGCGCCGTGCAGCCCGCGCGCGAGCCGCAGCGCCCGGTCGCGCAGCGCCACGAACGAGCGCTCGTCCCCATCGAACATCACCGCCGGGCGGTCGCCGCACCGCGAGCGGGCGGAGCGCTCGAGCATCTGAAACAAGTTCATCGGAGGTGCCCGCCGTCGACGGGCAGCAGCGCGCCGGTGGTGGCGCCGGTCACCACGGCGACGCGATCGGTCAGCTCGAGCACGATGCGATGCTCACCTGACGGTCAACGCCTCGAGCGTCCTCGTGAAGGCGAAGCCGGGACGGTCGCCGCCCTCGAGCGCGTAGACGCGGCGGCCGCGGGCGACCGCGCCGAGCCCGTGGCGCGGCGTGCGCATGTCCGTCAGCGCGCGCCAGCGCCGGGTGCGCGGGTCGTACAGCTCGACCTCGCGGATCGTGCCGGCATCCTCCTCGCCGCCGACGACGACGATCCGCCCGCCGACCGTGGCGTCGGCGATCCCGCCGCGCGGCTTGCGCAGGTCCGGCACGCGGCGCCAGCGCCCCTCGCGCGGGTCGAACGCCTCGACGACCGAGAAGTTGCCCTGCCCCGCCGCCCGCCCGGCGATCGCGTAGAAGCGCCCGCCGGCCACCGCGCCGGCCAGGTGCTCGCGCGCGAGCGCCATCGGCGGCCCGGCGCTCCAGCGCCGGCGAGCGAAGTCGTAGATCTCCAGCGTCGCGAGCGCGCCGGCCGCGTCGCTCGCGCCGCCGGCCGCGTACAGGCGCCCGCCGATCACCCCGACCGCCAGCGCGCCGCGCGCCGTCGGGGCGGAGGGCAGCTCGCTCCAGCGGTTGCGCTCGAGGTTGTAGCGGTACAGCGCCGCCGTCTCGTCGTTCAGGCTGCGGCGGCCTCGATAGCCGCCGAGCACGTACACGTCGCCGGCGTAGGCCGCCGCGGCGGCGTGGTTGAGCGCGACCGGCATCTCCGCGACGCGCCGCCAGCGGTCGCGCTCGATGTCGTAGCGCTCGGTCATCGCCGTCGTCGCGTTGCGCTCGCGCTCGAAGCCGCCCATCACGTACACGTGGCGACCGACGCGGACGGCGGCCACCTCGGTGCGGGCGAGCGTCGCGCGCGCCAGCGGCGTCCAGCCGCAGGCGGAGGCCGCCGGCGGCGCGGGGCCGCCGCCGGAGGTGGAGCAGCCGGCGAGGGCCAGCGCAACGGCGAGCACGGGCCAGGCGAGCCGGGTCGGGCGCACGCCGCCGAGCGTACCGCCCGTCCCAAGAACCTACGCGGGCAGCGCGCGCCGGCGGCGCAGCGTGCGCACCGCGACCGCCGCCGCGGCGAGGACGGCGAGCGCGAGCGCGCCGTGGGTGAAGGCGTCCGTGGCGGTGCCGAACGAGCGGTGGAAGGCATAGCCGACGAGCGTGAACGTGGACGCCCACAGCGCCGTGCCGAGCAGGCTGAACGGCAGGAAGCGCGCGAGCGGCAGCCGCGACGCGCCGGCGAGGAACGGCGCCACCGCGCGCACCAGCCCGACGAAGCGCCCGATCAGGATCGCCTTGCCGCCGTGGCGGTCGAAGAACCCGTCGACCCTCGCCAGCCGACCGGCGCCGACGCCGATGCGGGGCCCGTGCGCGACCAGGAACGGGCGGCCGAGGCGCCGGCCGAGCGCGTAGCTGGCCAGGTCGCCGAGCGCCGCGGCGAGCCAGGCCACGAGCAGCATCAGGGGCAGGCTGACCTCGCCCTGCGCGGCGACCACGCCGCCGAGCACGATCGCGGTCTCGCCGGGGGCGACCAGGCCGACGAACGCGCCGGTCTCCAGGAACGCGAGCCCGGCGACGAGCGCGTACGTCCAACCGCCGAGCGCCTCCGCCAGATCGGTGAGCGCGCCCTCGAGGTCGGGTGCCTGCACGACGCCCGTCGCGAGCAGCACGAGCACCGCCGCGGCCACCGGCCCGGACGCGAGCACTGCCGTCCGGGCTCGGCGGGAGGAGGGAACGGCGGCCATGAAGCGAGTCTGCTCTCCCCGCGCCCGCGCTTCATCCGGGCCAGCCCCCGAGGCCGGGTGTGGACGTCCGCACCCGCAACCTCTCAGGCCGCCGCGGCGTCGCCGTGCCGGTGCCAGTCGCACGGCGACTGGCGCGCGGCCTCCTGCGGTGCCCCGGCGAACTGCCCTCCGGCACAGCCCGCGGCCGCGACGCCCCGGCGCGGGTTGCGGATCCCGATCAGGCCGAGCAGCCCACCGAGCGCCACGAGCGCGGCGGCGATCCCGACCCCGAAGCGGAACGAGTCGACCGACGCCTGCGTCTCGGCGGCCGCGAGGCGCGCCGCCGCCGCGGGCTCGAGGCCGGCCACCAGCTCGACGCTGAACGGCCGCTCGCGCGCCGCCTCGACGGCCGCCGCCACCAGCGGCTCAGCGCCCGCCGGACCGAGCGCGTCGTCGAGCCGCGCGCCGTACTGACCGGCCACCAGCGCGCCGATCGCCGCGATCGCGACCAGCCCGGCGACGCGCGCGATCGCGTTGTTCACCGCGGAGGCGATGCCGGCGTTGCGCTCGTCGGCGTCGGCCAGCACGGTCGCCGTCAGCGGCGCGACCGTCAGCGACAGGCCGAGCGCGAACACCACCAGCGCCGGCAGCAGGTCCGACCAGTAGTCCACGGCCGCGTCGAGGCGCAGCATCAGCACCAGCCCCAGCGCGCTGACCAGCGGGCCCAGGCCCATGAACAGCCGCGGGCCGATCCGGTCGGCCAGGCGGCCGAAGCGGGCGGCCAGGAAGAACATCACCAGCGTCACGGGCACGCTCGCGCTGCCGGCCTCGAGCGCGCTGAAGCCGGCGACGCCCTGCAGGAACAGCACGAGCAGGAAGAACACCACGCCGAGCCCGCCGTACATGGCGAACGTCTCGACGTTGCCGACGGTGAAGTTGCGCCGCGCGAACAGGCCGAGCGGCAGCATCGGTTGCGCCGCCCGCCGCTCGTAGGCGACGAAGCCGACCAGCAGCGCCGCGCCGACCAGGAGCGCCGAGGCCACGAGCGGGTCGCCGAAGCCGCGCAGCGGCTGCTCGATCAGGCCGAACGTGACGCCGGCGAGCCCGGTCGCGCACAGCAGCGCGCCGAGCAGGTCGATCCGGGCGCCCGCGCGGCGCGGGGCGTCGGCGGGGATCACGCGCGTGACGAGCAGCATCGTCCCCAGCACGAGCGGCAGGTTGATCGCGAAGATCCAGCGCCACGAGCCGGCGTCGACGAGCTGGCCGCCGACGACCGGGCCGAGCACCGTCCCGATCCCCGCCCACGCCGTCCACGCGCCGACCGCCCGGCCCCGCTCGGTCTCGGGGAAGGTGCGCACGATGACCGACAGCGCTGCGGGCGTGAGCAGCGCGCCGGCGACGCCCTGCAGCGCGCGGGCCGCCACCAGCGTGCCGATCGTCGGGGCCAGCGCGCACAGCAGCGACGTTGCGCCGAAGCCGCCGATGCCGGCCACGAACACGCGCCGCTCGCCGATCAGATCGCCGAGCGAGCCGCCGATCAGCAGCAGCGAGCCGAGCGTCACGAGGTAGGCGTTGGCGGTCCACTGCTGGCCGGCGAGGCCGCCGCCCAGGTCGGCCGCGATCGCCGGCAGCGCCACGTTGACGGCGGTGCTGTCGACAGTGACCACCGTGGTGCCGAGGATGCAGGCGACGAGGACGAGCCGCTTGGTGGCGTCGTCGGATCCGGCCCGGCCGGCGGTCGCGCTCACGCGGCGATCATCGCACCTCGCCGGCGCGGGTCAGGCGGAGCCGACCAGCTCGAGCCGCGGGCGGCGCGACTCGTAGCGGCGCGCCACGTCGGCGAGCACGTCGAGCATCGCGGCGGTGGCCGGCGTGCGGTAGCCGCCCCCGGCGGCGGCGTAGATCTGGCGCATCGGGGTCTCGCGGCCGAGGTCGCGTACGGCGATGTCGTCGCGGATCGTGGTCAGCCCCAGCTCGGCGATCAGCGACACGCCGACGCCGGCGGCGACGAAGCCCTGCACGGCCGCGTAGTCGTCGGTCTCGAAGGCGATCCGGGGGTCGTAGCCGGCGCGTGAGCAGGCGCCGTAGATCAGGCGGTTGCACTCGCAGTCCTGCGGGCCGCCGATCCATGCCTCGTCGGCCAGGTCGGCCAGCCGCAGGTTGCGCTTGCGCGCCAGCGGGTGCTCCTGCGGGAGGACGAGCAGCATCGGGTCCTCGATCAGGAACCGCCGCTCGATGTCGTCGTCCAGCTCGAAGCGGGAGCCGAAGCCGAGCACGAGGTCCAGCTCGCCGCTCTTGAGCTGCGGCTCGGTCTCCTCCGGCTCGCCGAGCGTCATCGACAGCTCGACCTCCGGGTGCTGGCGGCTGAAGTCGGCGATCGCGAGCGGCATCAGCGTCGCCCCGGCCGACTCGAACGCCGCCATCCGCAGGCGGCCGCCGCGCAGGCCGGCGATCGCCTCCAGCTCGGCCTCCGCCTCGGCGAGGCGGGCCAGCACCGCGTCGGTGTGGCGCACGAGCGCCTCGCCGGCCTCGGTGAGGCGGACGCCGCGCGCGCTGCGCTGGACGAGGATCGTGCCGGCCTCGCGCTCGAGCGCGGCGATCTGCTGCGAGACGGCGGACTGCGTGAAGGAGAGGGCCTTCGCGGCGGCGGAGAAGGAGCCCTGGACGGCGACCTCCCTGAGGACGCGCATGCGGCGGACGTCGAGCATCAGTGCAGCTTATACGAGTGGGAGGGAAATGTCATTTGCGCTGATGGCGCAGGTGATCGAGAATGCGTCTCACACCGTGTCCACCGCCCCCGTTGAAAGGATCATGATGACCCCGCTCACCACCGCCCCTTCAGTCCTGATCCGCGCCGCCCGCGGCTCCGACGGGCCCGCGCTGGAGGCGCTCGCCGGGCTCGATTCCGCCGCCGTCCCCACCGGCGGCCTGTTGGTCGCCGAGGCCGACGGCGAGCTGGTCGCCGCGCTCGGCGCCGGCGGCGAGCGGATCGCCGACCCGTTCCGCCGCACCGCCGACGTCGTCGCACTGCTCGAGCTGCGCGCCGGGCGCACGCGCGGCGCTCGCCGCCGTCGCGGGCTCGGCCTCAGGCCGGTCGCGCACGCGCGCGCCGCGTGACACCGGCCGCCGTCTCTCCTCCCCCAGGAGCGCCGGCCGGCGCGATCCCCAGCGCGCCGGCCGGCCGCGCTCCGCCCGCGTGGCGGACGTGGACGGCGCTGTGGATCGTCTACATCGTCTGGGGCTCGACGTTCCTGGCGATCCGGATCATGGTCGAGACGATGCCGCCGCTGCTGAGCGCCGGCGCGCGGTTCCTGGTCGCCGGGGCGGTGATGGTGGCCGTGCTGGCGCTGCGGCGCGGCCTGGCCGCCGTCCGGCCCTCGCGCGCGCAGCTGCTGAGCGCGCTCGCCGTCGGGCTGCTGCTGCCTGGCGCGAACGCCGTGGTGACGGTCGCCGAGCAGGAGGTGCCCTCGAGCATCGCGGCGCTGCTGATCGGCTCGGTGCCGCTGTGGGTGATCCTGCTGCGGGCGGCCGCGGGCGAGGGTGTATCGCGGAGCAGCGCGTTCGCGGTGCTCGTCGGCTTCGCGGGCATCGCGCTGCTGGTGCGCCCCGGCGAGCAGTCGGGGGACGCGACGGTCGTGGGCCTGCTGGCCTGCGTCGGGGCGGCGGTGATGTGGGCCTCGGGCTCGTTCGCCTCGCCGCGCCTGTCGCTGCCGGGCGACCCGCTGGTCTCGACGGGCTGGCAGATGCTGCTGGGCGGCGCGGTGATCGTGCTGGTCGGCGTGGTGGCCGGCGAGGCCGGCTCGGTCGAGCCCGCGGCGTTCTCGCTGCGCTCCCTGCTCGCGCTCGCCTATCTGATCGTGTTCGGCTCCTGGGTCGCCTACACGGCGTACGCGTGGCTGCTCCAGAACGCGCCGCTGTCGAAGGTGGCCACGTACGCGTACGTGAACCCGGTCGTCGCGATCGTGCTCGGCTGGCTCGTGCTCGACGAGCTGGTCACGGCGGTGATGCTCGTGGGCGCCGCGGTCATCGTCGTGTCGGTGGCGCTGGTGGTGCGGGTGGAGTCGCCGCGGCGGCGGTAGCCTTCGGTCGCATGTCGCTGACCGCCGGCAGCGGGCCGTTCGGCGAGCGTCCGGCGGGGCGCTTCAACGTCGCCGTCCCGGAGCGGGTGCTGTTCATCGAGGGGGTGCACCCGCGCATCCGCGGCGTCGCAGAGGGCGAGACGGTGGTCGACAGCCCGAACGCGCGGCTGCTGCACGAGACCGGCCGGCTGCCCGTGTACCACTTCCCCGCGGACGAGGTCCGGATGGACCTGCTCGCGGAGTCGGGCGCGCACGAGCCGAGCGCGCGCGGCGAGCTGGCCTGGCACGACCTGCAGGTCTCCGGTCGGGAGATGCCGGGCGCGGCGTGGACGTATCCGGAGCCCGTGGAGAGCGCGCCGTGGCTGGCCGGCCTCGTCGCGTTCCGCTGGGCTGCCCTGGACGAGTGGTTCGCCGAGGCCGAGCAGCTGTTCGGCCACCCGCGCGACCCGTACTCGCGCATCGACGTCTGCCGCACGGCGCGGCACGTGCGCGTGTCGCTGGACGGTGTCGTGCTCGCGGAGTCCCGCCGCGCGCGGGCGCTCTACGAGGCGGCGCTCCCACCGCGCTGGTACGTCCCGCCCGAGGACGTCCGGACCGACCTGCTGGTGCCGAGCGGCCACATGTCGCGCTGCGCGTACAAGGGCGCCGCGTCGTACTGGCACGTCCGCGTCGGCGACCGCGTCGAGGAGGACCTGGTGTGGGCGTATCCGGACCCGGAGCACGACGCCGCGCCGGTGCGCGACATGTACTGCTTCTTCTCCGAGCGGGTGGACCTGGAGCTCGACGGCGAGGCGGTGGGGCGGCCCGAGACCCAGTGGTCGCCGTCCGAGGGCGCGAGCGGAGCGTCCGCGCTGCGCGGGCTCATGGGGCGGCCGGACGCGTAGCGGCGGTGGAGGGCGCCGGCGGAGGTCAACGGCGCTTGTAGGGAAGGCCCGGAGTGAGTCGTTGTCAGCACCCGAACCAGCCAGCGCCACGGTTGCACTTTCGTAACGGCCCGGGCGGCTTCGTGCGTGCATAGCACCCCATGAAGCCGCCCACCCCGGCTCGCCCGACCGGGTCTGGCAGCCACGCCGGGCCCCTCACCTCCCTACCCAGCCGCAGTAGACGCCGCGGCCCGCCCCCTACTCCCGAGCCAGCGCCTCCAGCGCCCCCGTCGTCGCCCGCGCCGCCTGCGCGGCCAGCTCCGCGTCGACGTTGGCGATCGTGTCGCACGCCCGGTGGTAGCAGCGGTCCAGCCCGGTGAAGATCCCGCCGACGGGGATCCCGGCGCGGGCGAAGGACGCGTGGTCGGAGGAGCCGCCGAAGTCCTTCTCGCCCGCGCCGTCGGGGAACCCGCGGCGCAGCGCGGACTCGATCCGCCGGCCGGCGGCGTCCTCGCCGTCGTAGACGCGCGCCTCCGCGCGCGGGCTGCCGACCATGTCGAGGTTGACGTAGGCCGTGATCCTCCGCCGCTCCGCTCGGGTCAGGCGTGACACGTAGCGGCGCGAGCCGATCAGGCCGATCTCCTCGGCGCCCCAGAACCCCACCCGCAGCGCGGCACCGTCCGGCAGCGGGCGCCCGGCGAGCTGCTCGGCCACCTCGAGCGCGGCGGCCACGCCGCTGCCGTCGTCGTTGAGGCCCGGCCCGGCGGTCACCGAGTCCAGGTGCGCGCCGGCCATCACGACGCGCGCCGCGTCCGCCGGGCCGGTCTCCGCGATCACGTTGCGCGTCGTGCGCCGGCCCGAGTCGGCGTCGACGCGTACGCGCACGCGCCCGCTCAGCTCGCGGCCGGCGCGCTCGCTCAGCGCCAGCACCGGGATCCGCACGCCGGGCCCGCTGAGCGAGCCGTTGAACGGGCCGCCGCTCTCGGCGGCCACCAGCAGTGCGCCCGCACCCGCGGCCTGCGCCCGCCGGGCCTTGCTCTCGAACGTGCAGATGCCGCGGTCGGCGAGCACGATCTCGCCACGGCGGACGCCGCGCAGCGCGGAGGGCTCGCAGCCGAGCCCGACCCGACGCACGGCGCCGCGCGCGCTGCCGGCCCCGGAGAAGTTCAGCGTGCGGAAGTCGCGGCCGCGGCGCAGGCCGGAGACCCGTGCGGGCGAGCGCTCGAAGAACAGCGGCACGCGGAAGGCCTGCTCGGACACGCGGTAGCCGGCGGCCCGCAGGCGCTCGGCGAGGTAGCGGGCCGTCGCGCGGTCACCGGGCGTGCCCGCGGCACGCGTGCCCTCGCTCCCGGCCGCGTCCTGCAGCGCGCGCAGGTGCTCGCTGATCCCCGCCGCCGCGATCGACTCCTGCCGCGCCGGAGCCGGCGAAGCCGACGCCGACGGCGTGGGGCTCGGCTGCCGCACCGAGGCTGCGGGGCGATCGTCGCCGCCGGAGCCCGCGATCACTGCCACGACGACGGCTGCCGCCGCGAGTACGACCACGAGGACTCTCATCACCCCAGGGTGCCGCGACCGGATATTGCCGCGATTAAGGGGCGGCTCGGCCCGGCGGCTCCTCGAACGGGCGCTCGAACAACGTCGACAGCACGATCTGGGTCTGGGTGCGGGTGACGCCCGGGTGGTCGCGGATGCGCTCGAGCGCCTCCTCGAGGTGCGCGGTGTCGCGCGCGCGGACGCGGAGCATCGCGCTCGACTCGCCCGCGACCGTGTAGGCGGCCTCCACCTCCGGGTGGCGCTCGACGGCCTCGCGCACCTCGGCGGCGGCCATCCGGCCCTCGCAGGAGAGCGCGACGAACGCGTGCGTGCCCCAGCCGAAGCGGGCGGGGTCGACCGCCGCGGTGTAGCCGCGCAGGACGCCCGCGGCCTCGAGCCGGTCGACGCGGCGCTTGACCGCCGGCGCCGAGAGCGAGACGCGCAGGCCGATGCTCTGGAACGAGCGGCGGGCGTCCTGGCGCAGGAGCGCAACGATCTGCTGGTCGATGTCGTCCATCTCGCCGTCATTCTGACATCTCACGCAACAGATCGCGCTTGAGCGCACGCTCCGACGGCGCAATCATGAAGGGACGAACTTCGCGAAGAGGGAGGCCTGACCGTGAGCACCCAGCCAGTCGTCGCCCCGCACCCTGCGGGCACCGAGGACTTCATGCCGCTGCACGGCATCGACCACGTCGAGCTCTACGTGGGCAACGCGGCGCAGTCCGCCTACTTCTACACGCGCGCGCTCGGCTTCCGCGAGGTCGCCTACGCGGGCCTGGAGACGGGGCTGCGCGACCGCACGTCGCACGTCCTCGAGCAGGGGCGCATCCGCCTCGTGCTGACCGGCGCGCTGACCGCGGACCACGAGATCGGCCGCCACCAGGCCGCGCACGGCGACGGCGTGAAGGTGATCGCGCTGTCGGTGCCCGACGTCGGGCACGCGTACCGCGAGGCCACCGCCCGCGGCGCGGAGGGCGTCCGCGAGCCGTGGGAGGAGCGCGACGAGCACGGCGTCGTGCGCCTCGCCACCATCGCCGCCTACGGCGAGACGCTGCACACCTTCGTCGACCGCGCCGACTACGACGGCCCGTTCCGCCCCGCCTACGCCGCGCGCGACAAGGCCGCCGGCGACACCGGGCTGCTCGCGATCGACCACGTCGTCGGCAACGTCGAGCTGGGCGCGATGGAGCGGTGGGTGAAGTTCTACGAGGACGTCTTCGGGATGACCGAGATGCTGCACTTCACCGACGAGGCGATCTCCACGGAGTACTCCGCGCTGATGTCGAAGGTCGTCACCAACGGCAACGGCCGCGTGAAGTTCCCGATCAACGAGCCCGCCGAGGGCAAGCGCAAGTCGCAGATCGACGAGTACCTCGAGTTCTACGGCGGCGCCGGCGCCCAGCACGTCGCGGTCGCCACGCGTGACATCGTCAAGACCGTGACCGCGCTGCGCGAGCGCGGGATCGAGTTCCTGACCGTCCCGGAGACCTACTACGACGACGTCCCGGAGCGGATCGGGGAGATCGAGGAGTCGCTGGAGGACCTGCGGCGGCTCGGGATCCTCGTCGACCGCGACGACGAGGGCTACATGCTGCAGATCTTCACCAAGCCGGTCGGCGACCGGCCGACGATGTTCTTCGAGGTCATCGAGCGCCACGGCGCCCGCGGCTTCGGGGAGGGCAACTTCAAGGCGCTCTTCGAGGCGATCGAGCGCGAGCAGGAGCTGAGGGGGAACCTCTGATGCGCTACCACAGCCTGGGCCAGATCCCGCAGAAGCGCCACGTCCAGTTCCGCGATCCGGAGGCCTCGTCGGCCAACGGCGACGCGCCGCTGCTGATCGAGGAGGTGCTGGGCTTCGAGGGCTTCAGCGGCAACGAGTCGATCCTCTACCACCTGTGGTCGCCCTGCCGGGTGAAGGACGTCGGCGACTTCACGCCGAGCGAGCGAGAGGAGTGGGTGCCCGACACCCACGTCCACCGGCTCACCAACACGATCGGGCTCGAGCCGATGGGCGACAGCGTGCTGGGCCGGCGCGTGCTCGAGTACAACGCCGACGTCGAGATCGGCCTCTGCATCCCCGAGCGCGAGGCGGATTACTTCTTCCGCGACGGCGAAGGCGACGAGGTGGTCTTCGTCCACGAAGGCGAGGGCGTGGTGGAGACGATCTTCGGCACGCTGCCCTATCGCAAGCACGACTACGTCGTGATCCCGCGCGGCGTCACCTACCGCTTCCGCTTCGACACGCCGCAGCGCTGGCTGACCTTCTACACGCCCGGCGAGATCGAGACGCCCAACCGCTACCGCAATCGCTACGGGCAGCTGCTCGAGCATGCGCCGTTCTCCCAGCGCGACTTCCTGCCGCCGTCGACGCTGGAGACCCACCGCGAGCGGGGCGAGCACCTGGTCAAGGTGCGCGTGCGCGGCGGCTATCAGGACTATGTGACCGACTACCACCCGCTCGACGTCGTCGGCTGGGACGGCTACGTCTACCCCTACACGTTCAACATCGCCGACTTCGAGCCGAAGGCGGGCCGGCTGCACCAGCCGCCGCCCGCGCACCAGACCTTCCAGGGCCCGAACTTCGTGATCTGCTCGTTCTGCCCGCGGATGCTCGACTGGGACCCGATGGCGATCGCGCTGCCCTACCACCACTCCAACGTGCAGTCGGAGGAGATGATCTACTACGTCGACGGGCAGTTCGGCTCGCGCAAGGGCGTCGACGTCGGGGCGATCACGCTGCACCCCTCGGGCCTCCCGCACGGGCCGCAGCCGGGGCTGGTCGAGCAGTCGCTGGGCACGACGCGGACCGAGGAGCTGGCCGTGATGTGCGACACGTTCCGGCCGCTGAAGCTGACCACGCTCTCGCGCGACCTCGACGACCCGAGCTACGCGTACTCGTGGTACGACGAGCGGCCCGAGCACGCGGTCGCCCACACGGATTGAGCGCGTCCTTCACCTGGCACGACGGCGAGCGGACGATCCGCTTCGGCCGCGGCGCGGTGGCCGACGCGGTCGAGCGGCTCGGCGGGCCGGGCTACGCGCTGCTGACGACGGCGCGTGCGGGCGCGATGGCGCCGCACGTCGTCGAGGCGGCGGGCGCGCTGCACGAGGTCGCGCCCGGCCGGGTCGACGAGCTGGCCGGCGAGCTGCTCGAGGTGGTCGCGAACGACCGGATCGTGGCGCTCGGCGGGGGTCGCGTGGTGGACGTGGCGAAGGCGCTCGCCGCGGCGAGCGGCGGAGCGGCGCGCGCGATGGCGATCCCGACGACGCTGTCGGGCGCCGAGATGACGCGGATCCACCGCCAGGCCGCGGGTGCGCCGGAGGGGTCGAGCGGGGTGCGGCCGGCGGTGGTGGTCAACGACCCGGCGCTGTCGGCCTCCCAGCCGGAGCCGGAGCTGGCGGCGAGCGCGCTGAACGCGCTCGGCCACGCCGCCGAGGGGCCGTGCACGCCGCGCGCGAACCCGGTGGCGACGCTGGCGGCGCTGGAGGCCGCGCGGCTGCTGACCGGCGCGTTCCGGCGCGCGCCCGACCGCGACGCGCTGGCGCTCGGCGCGCTGCTGGCCGGCTTCACGATCGACTCGACGCTCTACGGCCTGCACCACGTGCTCTCGCAGACGCTGGTACGGCTCGCCGGCGTCGGCCACGGTCCGGCCAACGCGATCATGCTCACCCACACCCTCGGCGCGCTCGCCTGGCGCTTCCCGGACTGGAACGAGCGGCTCGGCGAGGCGGTCGGCGGTGACCCGGCGGAGGTCGCGGCCCGGCTGTGCGCGCTCACGGGCGCGACGGCGCTCGCCGAGGTGGGCGTCGACGCCGACGCGCTCGACGGATGCGCCGACGCGGCCGCCGAGCGCGCAGAGCTGGATCTCACGCCCCCGCGAGCGGACCGCGCCGAGCTGCGAGCGCTCTACGACCACGCGCACTGAGGGCGGGATGACCGACGCGGAGCTGTCAGAGCTCGCCGCGCGAGCGCTCGCCGCGTCGGGCGGGGGCGCGCAGGCGCGGGTCCTGCACGAGCGGCGGGTGCGAGCGGGCGAGCTGCGCGAGCGACTGGTGGTCGAGCTGGCGGTGGCGCGCGGCGGTCGCGTCGGGCTCGCGCGGACGACGGACGCCTCGGAGACGAGCCTCGCCACCGCTGCGGCGGCCGCCGCTTCCGCCTGCGACGGCGACCGCCACGGCGGCTTCCCGGGCTGGCCGGAGCCCGCACCCGGGCGCGCCCACGAGGGCTGGGACCCGGCGGTCGCGCAGCTCGCGCCCAGCGCGCTGCCCGCCGGCGTGGTCGAGGGTCGCGCCAGCCGCATCGCGATCGCCGCCTCGACCGGCCTCGCCGTCTTCGAGCGCCGCACGCGCGTGGTGGGCGCCGACGGGAGCGCCGCGCTCGGCCCGGCCGCGCTCGAGGCGGCGCGCGCGGCCTGGCCGGGGGCCGGCGGGACGGGGCCGGAGGCCGGCGGATCAGGGCCACGGGCCGGCGAGACGGGGCCACAGGCCGGCCGGACAGAGCCGACGGCCGGAGCGCTCGGAGCCGGGGCAGCGGCGACGGTCGCCGCCGGCGAGCACCACGCGGTGCTCGCGCCCGCGGCCGTCGCGGCGCTGCTCGACGCGCTCGGGCGGCTCGTCTTCGGCGGGCTGGCCGTCGCGGAGGGGCGCTCGCCGCTGGCCGGGCGGCTCGGGACCCGGGTGGCGGCGGCCGCGATCAACCTGTCCGAGTCGCCGCGGTTCGCCGGCACGCTGCCGCGCAGCTACGACGCCGAGGGCGTGCCGGTGGCTCCGGTGCCCCTGATCCAGGACGGCGTCGCGCACCGGGTGGTCCACGACACCCGCTCGGGCGCGCTCGCCGGTGCCGCCTCGACCGGCCACGCCGGCCGGCCCGGGGGCTCGCCCGGCGGCCCGTGGCCGCGCAACCTCGTG
>Ga0136616_10000254_pt1 | contig 23168 bp, 14 predicted proteins | sample AntDrymUQ2992106_2_FD_106648 | JGI IMG/M metagenome (GOLD analysis project Ga0136616, IMG submission 106648) | Polar desert sand microbial communities from Dry Valleys, Antarctica - metaG UQ299 (21.06) | ecosystem: Environmental > Terrestrial > Soil > Desert | place: Antarctica: Dry Valley... | reverse complement strand
TTGGCTGCCGGCGGCGAGACGAAACGGAGACCGGTCGCGTTGTTGACGGCGACGAGGCCGGGAATGACGACGGTAAAAGCCGCGCTCGATGTCATCGGCACGGAGAAGAAATTGGCCTCGTTCCCGCTCGTCGGCGCGCGACCGGCGAAGCGTCGAAAATTTTCGATCAGCAGATCGTTGCGGCGCGGGTTGAAGTCGGTCGGGTGCGGAAGGTGATGCGCGCCGACGAAAATATAACCGACGGAGAGCGACATGTCTTCCGTCAATCGACGTTCAATCGCCAGATTGGCTTGCGTCGCCGAGGCATACTCGAAATTTTCGGCGACGGGCAGCGTGAACGGCAGAATCGTGCCGAAGCCGGGGAAGGTCTGATCGTCGAAACGCTGGCGACCGCGTTGATAATTCGCTGACGGCGCAACGCCCGGTGTGCAATTCACGCCGGGCTGCGCTCCGGCGAATGAGCAAGGAATGACCGTCCCCTGAAAAATCTGCGCCGCATTTAAGAGCGTGGTCGGGGCGGGGTTGTTGAAGATCGCCACGAACTGTTGCTGTTGCGCGGCATCGGCGATGTCGGAGTTGAAGGCCGCCGCCAAGAGCGGATGATCGTAAAAGAGACCGATAGCGCCACGAATGACCGTCTTGCCGTCGTTGGCGATGTCGTAAGCGAAGCCGAAGCGCGGCGCAAAATTATTAGTGTCGCGCGGGAAACCCTGCTGGACGCCGAGCGCGTCTTGCGCGTTTTGAATGTCGGCGGCGGACAGAGTGATCCCGGACAGCGGATCGCGGAAACCGACGGGCGCGATCTGATCCGTCTGTTCATAATCGTAGCGCACGCCGTAATTGAACGTGAGGTTCGGGCGCACTTTCCAAGAGTCCTGCGCGAAGAGCGCGAACGGGCGATTCTTCAATCCGCTGACGGGATCGCCGAAGCCTTGAATATAGACCGAAGGCAAGCCCAAGCCGTATGACTGCGCCGGCGTAAAGTTCGGCACTGCGCCGGGAAACGCGCCGAGCAGCGTCGGAGTGAACTCGCCGAAGTTGAAGAGTCCGGCAAAGTTTAATTCAAAGGTCGCGTCGATGCTGATGAAGTTGGCATCGCCGCCGAACTTGAAATTGTGATTGCCGGCGACGACGCTGACGTTATCCGTATATTGATAACGATTCTCGGTGCGGATGACGGGCGAGAACAACTCGCGTCCGATGAATGCGGTGTCGGAGATGTTGAAGGAAACGGCGTCGCCATTCTGCGATCTGAAGGTCGCCTTGCGTTTGCCGAACGAGAAGCGCGCTTCGTTGACGACTGTGTCAGAGAGAACGGAATTGAGCGTGGTGACGAACGACGAGTCTTTGAGCGTCTGAATGCCGGTGCGCGAAAAGTCGTTCTGGCCGAGCGATTGATTCTGCGACTCGACCTGAATGCCCGTCACCTCGCTCGGATTATAGCCGAAGCGCATCGTCAGTTGGTTGCCTGCGGTGATCTGGTGATCGAGCCTGAAAGAAGAGAACGTCGTGTCCTCGGAAATAGGGAAGACTTCTTGCAATTGTGTGAGCGGGCGAAACGCGATGGGACTGACGGGGACGGGCGTGCCGGTGATTAAGAAACGGCTGCCGATCACTTGTCCGGCCCCAATCGCGCCGCCCGTGCTGATCAGCGGATTCGTGCCGTTGAGCGCGGTGGAGCCGCCGCTCGAGGCGAGGTAAGCGTACTGCACTGCCGCACCAATCGCCTGCGGATTCCCGGTCGCGAGCAGTCCGTTGATATAGCCCGCTTGCGCCGCTGTGATGTTGCGGAAAGTTTGCACCGGCAGTCCCGGAATTGGAATCGTGACGCTGCTCGTTAAATTCTGTGTCACGTCGGTCGTGAAGAAACCGGACTCTTGCCGCCGCCGCTGCTCGAAGGCGAAGAAGAAGAAAGTGCGGTCTCTATCGAGCGGCCCGCCCAAAGTCGCGCCGTATTGCGCGCGTGTGAACGGCGGTTTCTCGTCGGGGTCATTGTTGATGATGGGCGCGAAAGCGTTGCGCGCTTGAATCGATTTGTGGCGGATGAAGCCGAAGAGATTGCCGCTAAATTCATTCGTGCCGCCTTTGGTGACGACGTTGACGACGCCCCCGGTCGCACGCCCGAACTCCGGCGCATATGAATTAGTGGCGACTTGGTATTCCTGCACGGCTTCTTGCGAGACGGTTGAGCGCGCAGCGTTGACCGAGTTATCCGTAAAATCCGCGCCGTCAACATTGACTTGCGTGGAGCGTCCGCGCTGGCCGCCGATGTTCAAGCCGGAACTGGGCGCGGGACCAATGGGTCGTCCGTTGTCGCGCCCGACGGTTGAGATGGTCAGCGCAAACCCGGTCGCGCTTCGCTCATTGATTGGGAGATTGTCAATGCGCTCTTCCGTGATCGTGTTCGCCACCACTGTCTTATTCGTCTCAACGATGTTGGTCGTCGCGTCCGAGACGGTGACGGTCTCGCCGATCTGCCCGACTTCCAACTCCGGGTTCAACTCGCCGCGCTGCCCGACCGTCAATTGCAGATTTGAATAGACGGCGCGCTTGAAATTCGGCGCTTCGACCGACACTTCGTACTCGCCCGGCGGCAATTGAACGAACTGGTAAAAACCCTCTTCGTTCGTTGTCGTCGAACGCTCAAGGTTGATGGCCGGATTGCGCGCCGCGACGGTTGCGCCGGCGACGACCGCGCCCTGCTGGTCACGCACGAAACCGCTCAGGCTCGCGGAAGTCGCATCGGCCTGTGCCTGCGCCGCGCTTGCCACAAATAATAAACAGGCGACGGCAAAGGCCAATCGCAAAGCGGTCGGGACACGTCTCGGGGAAAACGCACGCATACGATCTTCTCCTCAGTTGAAATATCAGGCTGCAAAGTTTTTTAGCGGACACGAATGGATGATTGCTCGTCACACAAACAAGGCGCGGCGGATTCGGGAGCGGAAAGAGACATGGCCGAACGCGCACCAGCATGAGCAGTGCGCCTTCGGGCGTCAGACGCCGCGAGCAATCTCAACTAACACGTCGCACGTTGTACCGCAAAACATGACGTGTGGCAAGACATAATTCAATTTTCCGGGGGCAGGATGCCTAGACATATATCGTCCATCAGAAGATTTCTTCGTTGACGGTACAAAACCACCGAGTGGAAGGAGTCCCGTTCCGTTTTCTCACGTCGGCTCACGTTACCTAACAACTATCCCAAGTTATTCGCAACGAAGCAGAAGGTATGGCCGCAATGACGACACAGGAATTCAGCGTAAGCCTCCCGACGCTCGACGAAACGCACGTAGTGGCCGGCGAAGAGACATCTGACGGGGTGCTTGATCTTCGCGCTGTTCCGTGCGTGCTTGAGAAAGCAGTGACCGCAGTGACAAGCATACTCGGTCAGTCCGTTTCGCTCTCCAACCTGATGTACCCGATGCCCAAATAGATTGCAGAGATAACGGACTCTCTTGCTAAACGTTTTCTGCTGCCCGTAGGAACCATCGTCAGCTTTGAAAAGCAGCGGATGCCCACACTCAAGACAGACGTACTCGTGATGATTGTTTCGCGCTCCCGCCCTTGTATATCGATGACCGCCCAAGAAGCATGAAACAGTGTGACTGATCCGCGTCTCCGAGTCATCCTCTGCAAGGTACTCTACTTCGCAACGACACTGCTTGGAATGCCCCCGCGTACTGTTAAAAACACGATTGCTGACCTGATGACCAAACAACGCGCAAACCATTCTCAGGTAGAACCGCTGCGGCGGGCGCTCGCCAAGCACAGCGCACCTATTAGCAGAAAGTGCAGTAGGATTCGTATGCAAAATTATTCTCCTGTCACCGCCGACGAAGTAGAGCGAGATGCGAGGCGAAGGTCGTCGCCATGTTTGATGGAACGGCAACTGTCATACCGGAAGCGGTTAGCTGCTGGAAACATCTCGCCTCTTCAATCTTTAGAGATTAAGGAGCAGCGCCGGGTGCAGGAAATTTCCCACTACCGGACAAAGTTGATTGCGGAACTCGCGCCAGCGAGTGTTGAGCTAGGTCGCAACATCTCGTAGCTTGAGCTTGGCACGCACCTCCGGGCGCGTTAGGGCCGGCCGAATCTCAGCCGATATTCGGTCGAGTTCATGAAACCGTTGACCATCGTGCGGAAATCGGTCGGGTTAGCGTTTAAGTGTCTGAGCCAGTCTTGATAACCGGCTTCTTCCGGCGTGCGCCGCAAGTAACCGTAATACTGCATCGCAACGAATGCGCCGTTGAACTCGGCTCGATCCACTTCGCGACTCTGCACGATGGCGCGCAGCACGGTGGCGCGCGTCAGCGTCCCGGCGCTCAATCGACTGATCAACTCGTTGAGCGTCAGCGTCACGAACTGTGTGCCGTCGGGGTTGGCCGGATCAATCGTCGTGATCGCCGAGAGGTTGTAGCGCGAGAGCAGCGTGAACACAAACATATCGTCCGGCACTGTGTCATAAGTCGCGCGGAACTCCGGGCGCGCGACCCAAGCGTTGGCGAAGGCCGCGCGCTTTTGGAAGAGTTCCGCCGGTGTCTGCCCGGTCACGCTCCGCATGTCCGGGATGATCTCTTCGTAGAGCGGGCGGCGGTTGAGCGAGACGCGATAGAAGAGATAGACGAAGTAACCCTTCAACTGAAATTCCTCCGAGCGGAAGAAGGATGACGAGACTGTGATCCGATCACACTCTGGATTGTTGTTCACGTCTGAGCAGTTGTTCAGGACGTTCAACCAATCCTGAAAGCCTGCCGGCTCCGGCTCGCGCGAGAGGAAGTCGAGGTACTGCATCCGCACGAAAAACGGCGAGGCGAGGATGGGATTTGGGACTGCGCTGCCTGTCTCATCACTATTAATGATCAAGGTGGCGGCGCTATTCGCGCCGAGCGACGCGCCGGACGGATTGCTCAATCTGAGCCGCACAGTTTCGGGCGGCTCAAGGTGCGCGTCGTTGATCAGTGGGATGTTGAAGGAGGCTTGCGTCTGGCCGGCGGCGAAGGCGAGCGTATCGATGGTCGTCGCGTAATCGCAGCGGGCGTAGGCCGTACCCGGCGAGACGACGCTGATAGCATCGCAACGGACGGGTGCCGGATCGTCGATGGTCGAGTAGTCAACCGTCGCCGCTGCGGAAGTATCGCCGCTGCGCTGCACGCTGATCGTCGCGCTCTCGCTGGTTTCGTTCGCTTGATAAGTCGCCGCGCTAAAGGCAATCGTACTCGTTGGCGGCACGGACGAGACGGTTTGCCAGTCAGGGAACCAATCGAGATGCGAGTTATTCGTCAGCCGCATTTGATTGCCGCCGCTCGCGCTCATCACGTGCAACTCGACGCCGCGCTCGTCCGACACGTCGCCGCTGGCATAGACGATCTTCGTCCCGTCCGGCGACCACGCGGGGAAGGCGTCGCTCACGTTGTTGTTGGTCAGTTGCGTGCGGCCCGTGCCGTCGGCGTTCATCGTAAAAATTTCCGCGCCCGCCGGTTCGGAGATCGCGCTGCTCGCAAAGACGAGCTTCGCGCCATCGGGGGACCAAGCGGGTTGCACGTCGGCAACCGAGTTGTTGGTCAACCGCGTGCGGTTCGTGCCGTCGGCATTCATCGCGTAAATTTCAAAACTATCCGGGTCGAAAATGCTGCCGCTGATGAAAGCGATTCGCGCGCCATTGGGCGACCACGCCGGCACAGCTTCGATTTCGTCGTTATTCGTCAGCCGCACTTGATTGCTGCCGTCGGCATTCATCACGTAAATCTCCGGCGAAGAGGGATCGAAGAGATCGCCGCGCATAAAGACGATCTTCGCGCCGTCGGGCGACCAATTCGGAAAGCCGCTGTGTTCGTCGCTGTCGGTGAGCCGCCGCACGTTCGTGCCGTCGGCGTTCATCGAATAAATTTCAAAGTTACCGTCGCGTCGGCTGGTGAAAGCGAGCCGCGCGCCGTCAGGGGACCAAGCCGGCCCCACGTCGCAGGCTGGATGAAAAGTGATCCGCGTCGGGTTCGCGCCGTCGGCGTCCATCACATAAATCTCATCATTGCCATCGCGCCGGCTGGCGAAGGCGATCTTGCCATTCGCTCCCGGCACAGTGGCCGGAGCGAGCGGCGCAGTGGCCGGGACAGGCGCGAAGCTGAACCAGTTGATCGCCTTGACCGGAGCCGCGGCAGCGTGTGGCGGCGCGTCTGAGCTTGAGACCGGCGGCGGTTCGCCGACACTTGGACGCGCGGCTAGGAAGTAAGTCGGCAAGCCGAGCAGCAACGCCGCCGCTGCGGTGAGGACGATGAAATTCAGACGTTTGCACATGGCTTTATCTCCTTGTCACCGAGACCCTTTGACGATTATGGCGCTAGAGTCGTGATGACCCCCGCGTGGTCAGACGGCCAGAGGCCGGAAGGCGTGCGCTCGTCCTGATCGATGCCGACGATCTTTGCACGGATGACGCGCGCGGTGGGGCGAGCGAGTACATGGTCGATGCGTCCCTCCGGCAGCGAGAGGGGATCGGGGTTGAGCAGATTCTCGGCGTTGCAGCAGGTCACACCGGGGTCAGAAGGATTCGCCAGCACCCACGTGTCCACGAACCCGTTGGCGAGCAGGTTGGCGTAAGCCACGAACGGTCCGGGAGGTTCGGTCGGGCCAGAGTTGAGATCGCCGACGAGGACGACCGGCAAATCCGTGTTGGCCGGGCCGAGCAAAAGCTCGAACGACTGAAAAAAGCGCAGTTGTGGATCGAACGATTCCAGGTGTGTGTTGATGAACCGGAAACTCCGCTTGTTGTTCAGCATCACGTCAACCGAGACCCAGCCCCGCGTCAGAGTGATGGGGCCGGCGATAGTTTGCAGATCGAAGGAAGTGAGAAAATTCGCCGCTTGGACGTTAGTGAGGACGAGCTTATGGGGAGGGATGTCCGCTTTGGCGAGGATCACGTCACGTAAAGTCACCCGGAGATCGTAAAAAAATGCGCTCGGCACTTCGGCGTCGAATTCGTTCTGTGCCACCACCACAGAGTATTCAAGCCCGAGGGCGGAAAGCTCGCTTTGCAGACTTTGCAGGAAGTCGTAGAGGACGATTGTCGCCGGGGTGGCGGGGCCATCAAGGACGCCGAATTCTCCGCGCCGCCAGAGAGCCACCTCCTGTAGTCCGATCAGTTCCGGGTCCGCATCATCAATCTCTCTGGCGAGCAGCTTCGCCCGTGCCGGGAAGTCCGTGGCCTGAACCCGCCCGAAGGCGAGCGCCGCATTGACGAAGAGATTATTATCTTCAGTGGGATTGATTGAGGTCGAATTTAGAACCGGCGTGAGGTCTGCGCCCAGATAGAGATTGCGCGTCATCACCTTGATCGGCTTTCCGGCAGCCCGCGCAGGGTTGGTCAGGCCCGCTGCGACCGTCGAGGTTTGCTCCGTGTCGCCGGCTGCGACCGCGTTTGGTAGAGCGCGCACATCGGGCTGGTGCGCCGCGAGACAAATGATCGGGGAGGCCAACAAAGTACAGCACAACGAGAGGGCAAGGATGAGCGATGAGTGTTTCTTGAGCATGATTTTTCTCCTTATTCATGAGGCTGGCATGATGGTACGGCTCACAAGCTATCTTCTGTTTGTTCGTTCTCATCGGAGAACAGCATTCATTGGAGATTGTGGGCGGCAACCCGCTTGATGTTGCCGCCCACCGGCGGGGCCGTGTTCTTCCGCTGTTGCTCACGGCACATAGTTGATCTAGCAATTGACAGCCTCGCGCTCCGTCTCCGGTCTCAAAAGATACCGATGCGTCCGGGGCTATCATTTTTGGTGGCTACCGCGATCGCGACGATCACGGCGACCGCGATGCCGACGCCGATGGCGACCTTCGCGCCGGTAGACAAGTTATTTCCTTTGCCGGGCGGCGTTTGCGGGACGGCGAGGAGCGGGGCGTTACGCTCGGCTCTGGTATCGTCCACGAGCTTGAGCAAGTTAGTCTTCAGACGCTCTTTCCGTTGCTGCGCTTCTTTCTCTGCGGCTGTAGCGGCGGGAGGCGAGGCCAGAGTCGTGCCGCTGAAGGCGCAAACCATGACAGTGATGAGCGCGAGTGATAGGCATTTCTTGAACATGAGAATTTTCCTTTCAGGTGATCGAGAGCGCATTGCGGTCGTCGCTCTCTGGCAGTGAGTGGCCGGAGACAAAAGGCCGGCCCGGCGATCAGGCATTCTGCTGAAGTCCATGTGTCCGGCGGTTGAGGCCGGGACGACGTGTCAGCACATGGCCGATTTTGTTGAAGAGCGGTCGGCTGGCGAGACGGTCGCCGAGGAAACGGCGCAGGGACAAGAGCAGTACGCCGCGCCGCGCCAGCGTCGCCTGCGAAGCGACGGCGTGCCAACGCCCGTCGCGTTTCACGAGAATGTCCGTGTACTGGCACTCGCCGCGAAAGCCGAAGCCTTTGTAACGCGCCTTGAACGTCGAGCGCGCCGTCACGACCGCGGTCAACCCATAAACCCGCACGCGGATGTCAGCGCTATTGGTATCCTCAATCACACACGCGCCGGAACGGATGTGCGCGATGTTTTTTCGCTTGTCCGAAACCTCGCCCAACGGATCGGTGAAGGTATATTCGTCGGCAAGAATTTGTTCGAGCGCCGTCATGTCACGCCGGACGTAAGCCACGCCCCACGCATACTCAAACTCGCGAACTTCTTGCTCTAAACAGCGGAGCGTGTCGGCTTCCATAACGATTCTGTGGTGGCTGGTATGTGCGCTCATGCTTTTCATCTTTCTCACGGACCGGCGTTCAACGATTGGTCCCACGCCTTTCGTGCTGGTTCAATGACAAGTGGCGATTGCGGCCAAAACATTTCACGGCCTGCGGAGGAGTCGGAGAATTTTTGTTGATTGATGGATCGGGCAGAAGGGATCAGTCGCAGATGGATGCGGAGCAATGCGGATCACCGCAGGGAAGTTTCACGCAAAGGCGCAAAGGCGCAAAGAATGTCCGCGAAGAAATACGCCCCGAACTTTTTAAACTCCACTTAGAAATAGCTTGCTTTGATCCGAGTTCGTCTGGAACTTTTCGTGAAGGCTTACTTTTTCTCAACTTTGAAGTAATAGTCGGCGACTGCTTGCAAATGATTTTCGGCGTCTAAGCCGCTCAAGCTGATGAGGTAGTCGCCGCTGTCGAGCAGGCTGGCGGGCAATCGAAAGGAGATGGCTTTCGCGCCGCGCCGCGAGGGTTGAGCTTTGAGCGCGCGGCGGTTGAAGAGTTCGCGGCCTTCGACTGTGGCGAGCGTGACGCGATAACTTTTGAAGCGCTGCTCGGTATTGAAGTCAAGCCGGAGTTGGACGAAGTCCGCGCCGCGCGGAAGTAGCAACACATTCGTGCTATCGCCGGTTGGCGCGTTCGGCGTTAATGAATTGGCCGGTAATGAAGGTGAAACTGCCGGCTCATCGCTGCCTCTCACGAGTCCGGGCGAGAGCGCGAGCGTGATGATCGTGGGGCGTGCCGCCGCCGGCGCGGCGGACGGGCGCGGGCGGCTTTGCGCCGTTCGCTCTGTCGGCTGCACGCTTCCGCGTTGCCCGCCAATAGTCAAACCGGAAGTCGGCGCGGGACCAGTGAGCGGCGCGTTGCCGTTCGCCTGCTCGGTGACGGGCGGCGTATTTTGTCCGGCTGTGGTCTGCTGTGTCGGAGGCTCTGACTGCGGTCGCGCCGCTGGCTCCGCCGCAAGTTGGTCGCGCCTCGCGTTGCGCTCGAAGATGAGCCAGACGCCGCCAGACGCCAACACAGCGACGACTGCCGCGAGCGCCAAGCTCAAGGCCGGACGCCGCCCGAACGATGGTACGAACAAAGACTGCCACCATGAAGTTTTCTGCCGAAGGTCGGGAGACGGCGGCACATGCGCCGGCTCTGCGGCAGAGACACGAGCGCTTGCCCGCCACAACTCTCTAGCGAAGGCCACCCGTTCCCGTCGCCGGGGCGTGCTGAGAAAATGGGCTTCAAACCGCGCTCTCTGCCGCGCGGGAAGCTCTCCGCTCACATAAGCGTCAATCAACTCATCCTCGACGGCAAGCAATTGCTCGAACGCTTCATCGCGCGCGAAGTATTCATCTTCGACGCACGCCTGCTCGCCCGCCGGCAACTCTCCGAGCAGATAGCGAATCATCATCTCGTTTTGTTCGACTGGTCCCTTCAAGTGCCAAATTTCTTATCGGTGACAGAAGTACTGGGTATTGAGTGAAAATGTTTTTACTCAGTACCCAGTACTCAGTACTTTTTTATTTCCACTCGCCCTGCAACTGAAACGCCGCCCAATAGTACGGCGCTTGCCAGCGCGTCTGTCGCCACATCTCGACTTGCGCCGCGCGCAGAGCCGCCGCCGGGCGCAGACGGTCGCGGAGCATCTTCTGATAAAAACGCTTCATCAACTCGGCGGTCGCCACATCGTCCACTTTCCATAAACTGGCGATGACGCGCGGGCTACCGGCATACATGAAGCCGCGCGTCAATCCGATCAAGCCCTCGCCTTTGATCTCTTTGCCGAGACCGGTCCGGCACGCGCTCAAGACGACCAACTCTGCGTTCAATTTCAGATTGTAAATCTCGTTCAAGCGCAGGAAACCGGCGACGGGCTGCCCCGCCTCATTCACCAATGACAGTACGATGCCCGACAGCTCCGGGTGCGTGCTGTCGAGCAATCCGTGGGTGGCGAAATGCACGAAGCGATAATCGGCCAACTCGTCGCTCAGAGCCATCGCCCGGCTGGCCTCAAAGTCGAGAACTTTCTTGGCCTGTGCCGGCGGCGCGACGGAGAAGATCGCTTCCGCCTCGCGTCGTGTGAAAGGCAGACGCGAGATCGTCAGATCGTCGTGAGCAAGGCCGATGTCGCGCACGGCCCGCGCCATCTCGGCGTTGCGTTCAGCCGCCATCTCAGGCAACCGCGCCGCCTGCCGGGAAACTTGCGCCTCGCCGTTCTTCCCGTCCGCCTCTACTCTTCGCACGCGCGCGTCCGTCTCCGCAAAAACCGGATCGGCCAACACCGCCACCACCTTCGTCGCCCGCGCCCGGCCTTCCGAATCCTGTCGCAACAGCGAGATGGTCGAAGCCGACGGCAAGCTCACAATCTCATGCTCGACGATCAACGGGTGTCGGGTGTCAGGTGTCAGGTGTCGGTTTGAATTTCCGACTTCCGACACCCGGTCCCTGACACCTGACACCTGCGCCGAAGGCGCTGGCAGCGCGCCGAACGGGACGTACTGCAAAGCGCCGTCGGCCACGATCACCAACCGTTTGGACGTTAAATGCGATCTGATCGGGACCAGCAGCATCTGGCTGAGACGCTCAGACGCTTTGCGGTATTGCACGCTTGCCTGTGCGCTCTCGCGCCAACGCTGATTGTCTGACACTAAGCTGTAAAAGCCGCGCACCGCGTCTTCGATCTCCGCGCGCTTCGGCAGTTCGTAGCTGTGGAGCGTGGTCTGCGTCATCGCCCACACGTAGCTGCGCTCTTCGCCAAGCGCGTATTCCAACAATAATGTCTCTGCATCAAGGATGCCGGTTTGCAACTCGCGCACGGTGAGCGGCTGCGGCTGCGTCAGCGCCGCATAGCGCGGACTGTGGCGGCGGATTTGCGCTTGCACGTCTTGATATTCAGCGGTCAGCGCGTTGATCTCTTTCTTCAGCGCCGCCGCTTGCTCCGCCGTGTATTTGCCGCTCAAGAGTCGCGTCTGGTGTTCGGCTCTGGCGTTGAGCTGTTGCTGCAATGTCGTCGCGCGCACGCGCAGCACGGGGTCAATGCCTTGACGAATATCGGCGCGGGCTTCGCTCAACGCTTCGAGTAGCGTGCGTGCGCGTACACGTTCGTTCATCTGCAAGGCCAGCGCGTCGTGGCCCGCGGACGGATGCTCCTTGTGTTGTTGCATCAGCAGGTCAATGTAAAGTTCATATGGCTGCTGCACCGTCGCAAAGAATGAGGCGCGCGCTTCTTGTCCAGCGATGTTTGAGCGCAGGGCTTCAGTAACGGCAATGGCTTCTTCAAACGCTCGGCGAGATTGGACGGACTGCTGTAGCGCGCGGTATGAGATGCCTGCAATGATGCGCGCCTCTCGAAGAAGTTCGCGGCTATTGATTTGTCGTGCGATGGCGGCAGCGCGCTCGACGAATTCAAGTGCCTGTCTATGATTGCCTTGTCTTTCGTAGATATTTCCTAGCCCCTTCAGGGCCTCGACGATTCCCGACTTATTCCCTATTTCCTCATTGAGATGCAGACACTGCTGGTAAAACTTCAAAGCCAGTACGTAGTTACCTTGTGCCATGTAAATGTTCCCGAGATTGCGTAGCGAGAAAGTAATCCCCAACTTGTTGCCTAATTCCTCACGGAGGGTCAAACTTTTCTGGTAATAGTCCATCGCTTGGGTGAGATTGCCCTGCGCGGAATAGACCGTTCCGATGTTGCTCATAGTGTCGGCAATAGCTGACTTGTGGCCTATTTCCTCAAGCAGCGCTAAACTTTTGTGGAAATACTCCAACGCCTGTGTGTAATTACGCTGCCTGAGATAGAGTAGGCTGATGATGTTCAGCGCGCGCGAAATGCCTCCCTTGATCCCTAATTTTTCATTCAACTCTAGACTTTGCCGGGCGTACTGCATTGCCTCATCATAATTGCCCTGCAAGAGATAGACATCCCCGATGTTGCCAAGCGCGGTGGCAATCCCCCATCGATTCCCGAACTCCTCATTGAGCTTTAAATTCTTCTGGTAATGTTCTAACGCCGCGGCATAGTTACCCTGCAAATGGTGTACATACCCGATATTTCCAAGTATGGTGGCGATCCTCCACCTATCCCCTATTTCCACGCTCAACGCCAAACTCTTTTGATAGTATTCTAACGCCTCAGCGTAATTGCTCTGCGCGCGGTGAACCACGCCAATGCTGCCAAGAACGCGTGCAATCCCCTCCTTGTCTCCTGATTCCTCGGATAGTGTCAAACTCTTTTGGTAATACTCCATCGCCTGAGCGTAATTGCCTTGGTTAGAGTGGACTCGACCGATGTTGCCTAATGCACGAGCAACATCCGTTTTTAGCCCTTGCGCTTCACTCAACGTCAAACTTTCTTGGTAATACTTCATCGCCTGAGCGTAGTTGCCTTGGGCAGCATAGACAAGACCGATATTGTTGAAAATAGCGGCGCTCTCTGCCTTGTCATTAATTCGCTCGGCTATATTTAGCGCGAGAAAGAAAAGAGCGAGAGCCTGTGCGTAGTTCCCTTGACTCTCAAGCTGCTTACCTTGATTGTTCAGTGTTTGTGGCAACGTTGCTGTAACTAATTGCTTCTCCTGTGTCAGCAGTCCGGCGCGTTCTTCTTCTGTCTTGGCTGCGGCTAGTGCAACTGCTAAGGCTTCCGCTTTGTCTTGCATAGTAGCTTCCCGCAATGCCTCAACCTTCACTTCGTAACATCCCGCCGCCGTCTTTTCTAATGAACGGACTTCCAACCGATAGCCGCCCGACATCTTCGTCACCACTGAAATCGGCTCCAGCCCTTGCGTCCCGTTCGGGCTGGCAACTTCCGTCATCATCTGACCGTCAGGCGCGAACAACGCTACCGCCACATCAATGCCGCGCTGATCAACAACTACCCGTAGAAACTGGCCGGAGGTGAGATGGATCTGGTAGATATGAGTTTCGTTTTCCGTCAGTTCTCTTTCAATCAACTGACCCAGCTCAAGCGTTGTTATTTTCTCTTCATTCTGTACTGTCGGATTCGAGCTGGCGCGCGGTTGCGCTACCGTTGAGAGAAAGCGTGCGGGCATCATCGCCCAGAGCAAGAGCAGGCTGAGGATCAAAGCGGTGTTGCGCCGAACGCCGGTTCGCTGACCACGCCGGCAGACTTTGGAAGATTGATTGATCTGGCGAATCACGACGAATTTCCCACCGACCGTTTCGGCTGGCCGCCCCTTCTTAAATAGAAGTGGCGGGCAAGCCGAAAACATTTCAACGCTCGGAAGCCTGCTCAACACAACGGCAGACGCGCTCTTCAAGCTGCGACTTGATGCGGCAGATGCGGATTCGGAGGGCGTTCGGCGGGATGCCCAGCGTGGCGGCCACTTCTTTTCGCCTTTTGATCTTGGCGTGTTTCTCGTCTTGATAGTAGGCCAAGAGCAATTCTCGGCTTTCGGCGTCGAGGCTTTGCAGGCAAGTCTCGAAACAACGCCGGCGGATTTCGTCGGCGTCATCCATTATTGGCGCGGGATGCGAGTTTTGCGGGAGCTGCCGGAAAGCGCGTTGCTGTTGTTCGCGGCGCTTGAACTCTTCTTTCAGAAGCAGCCGCCCCACGCCGAGACAGTATTGATTGAGGTCTTGAATCTCCGCGCCTTCCGCGAGTTTGCGGGCGACGCGGCTCAGTGTTTCGTCGGCCTGCTCAACGGGATCGTCCGCGCCGCGCCACTCGAAAAACTTTGAGAGCTTGCGCCGGAGTAATTCATATTGTTCTCCGGCCCGCTCGCGGTCGGCGTCGAATGCCGACAGCAAGCCGTCGAAAGCGTCTTGGGTTAAAACCCACGCTCTCTTCCGGGAAAATGATCCGCTCACGGCTATCGCCCTCTGGTCAGACCGTCGAGGATTTGACATGGCGCGGCGCTCCTTGGCGCGCATTCGCAGGCGCTGCTGGCGGAGCCGCTACCAGCCTGATGTGGCGCGCGTCACATCAGACAACGTTCATCCCTCCGAATCGGGGCTGAAGAATTAGCACAGTACGCCTTCATCTCAGCCTATCGACAGGGCAACGAGGTCGGGCAACTACGACTATAGATGAAGCCCCACGTGATGAACACGGCTACGGCAGCCCCGGCTCCAACAGCAATTTTAGCGCCCGTTGAAAGACCGCCATCGCCCTTGCTTTTGACTTGTGTGACATCGCTATATGCGACTGTCGTGTTCGTGCCGGTCTTGTCATCTGTGATCACAAAGGAATTTTCCTGTATTTCGCCCGCGCGTCCTCTCAATTTTGTGCCGTCTCGTCGCGTAATAGAAACGCGCTTATGTTCGACAAGGCTGATCACGCTGATCCGTTCTTTCACTTTGGCAATCCGCTGCCGTTCTTTATCTGTTTGCAGGCCAGCCGAGACGGGCGTCACGCAAAGCGCTCCGAGCAGTATTGAGGCGAGCGCGAGCGATAAGGACTTCTGGAACATGACGTTTCTCCTTTATTCATGGTTCGGAAACTGTAGAGTGGAGTGACAAATAGCCAACTGACATAAAATTATGGCGGTTGCCTTGTTCTTGCTCAGGCCGTGAGACTGGCACTACAATGCAGCTTGTTCACAAAGGGTCTGCATCCCTTTTCTCTCAGTGTCATTCTCATAGCGCGGCGAAGATTACACGCTGCGTGGCCGAAAAGTCCTTTGGTGAGTCTGAAAAAAATCTTAAAGAGTTCTTAAGACACCGATGCGCGAGCCGGCGGCAATCCTCTACGAATTTGGTCCGTTTATTTTGGACGCAGCGGAGCGGCTCTTGCTGCGTCATGGCAAGACTGTGCCGCTCACGCCGAAGGCCTTCGAGTCGCTGCGGCTGCTCGTCGAGAACAGCGGGCGGATCGTCGAGAAAGAGAAGTTGATGGAGCAGGTTTGGCCGGGAACATTCGTCGAAGAAGGTAATCTTTCGGTCACGATCTTCATGTTGCGGAAGGCGCTCGGCGAAGGCCGGGGTGAGCAGAAGTATATCGAGACCGTCCCGAAGCGCGGTTATCGTTTCATCATGCCGGTGCGGAAAGTGCCGTGCGACGAACAGCGAGGGGACCAATCCCGTTCGCACGCGGTTGCCGTCGATCAGGAAGATTTCCACGACACCGATTCGACTGCGCCGCCGTCGGGCGACAGCGCCCCCAAGTTTTTGCGCGGCGGAGCGACGCTGCCGAAGGCCGCGCGCGCGTTGAAAGAGCCGTCATCAACGCTGTCGGCTTCGCGCCGCGTTCGCGCCAAACACATTGACTCGCTCGCCGTCCTGCCTTTGATAAACGGTAGCAATGATCCAAATGCCGAATACTTGAGCGACGGCATCACCGAGAGCATCATCAACAGTCTCTCGCAGCTTCCACAGTTGCGCGTTATGTCGCGCAGCACCGTGTTTCGCTACAAAGGGCGCGAGGTCGATCCGCAGGAAGTCGGGCGCGACATGAGCGTGCGCGCGGTGCTGATCGGGAGAGTTTTGCAACTCGGAGATCGTTTGATTATCAGGACGGAACTCGTTGACGTGGCTGACGGTTGGCAATTGTGGGGCGAGCAGTATAACCGCAACCCTGCGGACATCCTCGCGGTGCAGGAGGAAATCTCCCAAGAAATTTCCGCGAAGCTGCGTTTGAAATTGAGTGGCGAGCAGAAACAACGCCTGACCAAGCGACATACCGGCAGCGCCGAAGCCTATCAGACTTACCTCAAAGGCCGTTACTATTGGAACAAGCGCACGCACGAAGGCATCAGGAAAGGGATCGAGTATTTCACGGAAGCGATCAAACTCGATCCCAACTACGCACTGGCCTATGCCGGGATCGCCGATTCTTACGCGCTGCTCGGAGCCATCGAGTACAGCGCGCTACCGCCGCACGAAGCCATGCAAAAAGCGCGCGAGGCGGCCTTGCGCGCTCTAGCCATCGATGACACGCTCGCCGAAGCGCACGCCTCTTTGGCTTACGTCAGAATTTACGATTGGAACTGGACTGAAGCCGAGAAGGAGTATCGCCGCTCCATCGAGCTGAACCCGAACTATGCGACCGCACATCATTGGTACGGACATTTTCTCACGGCGATGGGGCGGCAGACCGAAGCCATCGTCGAACTGATGCGCGCGCGCGAACTCGATCCGCTCTCGCTGCCGATCAATGCCGGGATGGGCTGGCATTATTACTTAACCCGCCAGTACGATCTCGCCATCGCCGAGTATCGCAAGACGCTGGAGATGGAGCCGAATTTTTACATGGCGCGTTTCCTGCTCGGCATGGCTTATGAGCAAGTCGCGCACTACGAAGACGCCATCGGCCAGTACCAAAAAGCCATCGCGCTCACCGGCGGCGGCCCCGTCATGATCGCGGGGACAGCGCACGCTCATGCCATGCTGGGCCGCACAGACGAAGCGCGCCGCCTGCTCGCCGAATTGCAAGAATCGTCGCAGCAGCATTACGTCTCGCCGTACTACATCGCGTTTATCCACACCGGACTCGGCGACAAAGAGCAGGCCTTCGCGTGGCTGCGCCGCGCCTGCGACACGCAATCCGAAGGACTCACATGGCTCGCCGTCGATCCCTTCCTCGATAGCCTCCGCACCGATCCGCAGTTCACAGAGATCATGGGGCGCGTCGGATTGGAATAAGCCGCAGAAAATAATTGATGGGCAAACGAGGCAGAGTCCGAACCAATCTTGAGTACGCAGCAGTGCGCTCTTTTCTGTCCGGTTTAGGATGGTTGCCAAGGCCGCTGGCCATCGGGATCGGCCACGCGGTCGGGCGGATTGCTTATCGCGCCAGCCGGAGACTGCGGCAAACCGGCGAGCGCAATCTTAAATTGGCCTTCCCCGAAATGAGCGAGCGTGAGCGCGAACGCATCTTGCGCGGCTGCTTCGACAATCTGGGCCGGCAACTCGGCGAGTTCAGCCAATTCTCCAAATTGAACGCTGAAACTTTGCGCCAACTCGTTGACTGCGAAGGCTTGGAGCATCTCGCTGCGGCGCAGGCGCGCGGGCGCGGCGCGATCATATTCACCGCACATTTGGGAGCTTGGGAACTGTTAAGCCTTGCGGTTTCCGGTTTCGGTTATCCATCTAGCGTCCTTGTGCGCCGGATTGATAATCCGAAAGTCGAACGCCTAGTTGAGCAAACACGCACCCGCTTCGGCAATCGCACCATCGATAAACGCGCCGCCGCCCTCTCAATGATGCGAACCCTCCGGGCAGGCGAGAGACTCGGCCTGTTAATCGACACCAACATGTTGGCGCATGAAGGCATCTTTGTGGATTTCTTTGGCACGCCGGCATCAACTACCTTCATCACGGCGAAGCTGGCGTTACGCACCGAAGCGGCTGTGATCCCGGTTTTCGCTCCGTGGGACGAACAGCGTCAACGCTTCGTCTTGCACATCGGCGCTCCCCTCCACTTTGAACGCACCGGCCATGAAGCAGAAGACGTTCGGCAACTGACTGCTCTATTGACGAAGGTCGTCGAGGATTATGTCCGGCGCTACCCCGATCAGTGGTTGTGGATTCACAAACGCTGGCGCACGCGACCAGCGGGAGAGCCGGACATTTATCAGGAAGCGGTCTAGTTGTTTGAGGTGATGCAAGTCTCCTCAGACAGTCGCGCTCGTCGCTTCCTTCAGCAGTTTATCCAACCACAAGTTCGCCAGCTTTTCTTGCACAGTGTTGGCGCGTAAGCGGTCGTTCAGATTTTTGAAATCGACTTGATCGAGAAGTTGGTCTTGATTGAAGCAGGAGAAGACGAAAGTTTCCGCGCCGGTTTGCGGATCGACGTGGCGTTGGAGGCACTGCGCGCAGACTTCCTTCATCATGCATTGCATCGGGCTGTTGATGGAGCCGATGCCGATGTGCGCCGCTTTCAAGTGCGGGGCCAGCACGCCGGAGCGCGCCGCTTTGACGGCAGCCATCATGCGATCAGAACCGATGGCGATCAAACGATCTACTTCCCGGAGATCAAAGAGCGGCGTGCCAAGTTCGCTGTCGGCATAAGCCTTGATCGCCTGCACGATGTTGCCGCGAAAATGGCGGTCGGGCGGGCGGCGCGGCGCGATCTCGACGCCGGTATCCGTCGCCCAGATCACTTGATCGGTGGCGGCCTCGATCTCTTCGCGCTTGAACAAATCCTCGCCGCGCTTGTAGCCCGCGAAATAAATGACGCGGTTATCTTGCTCGCGTAACGCTTTCGCGATGGAGAACAGGACGGCATTGCCGAGGCCGCCGCCCGCAAGCAGGACAGTCTCGCCCGTGGGAATCTCGGTCGGCGTCCCCGTTGGTCCCATGACGACGACTTCCTGTCCCGGCTGCAAGGTCGCGCACAGACGCGACGATGCGCCCATCTCCAAGACAATCAAACTCAACCAGCCCTGCTCTTTATCCACCCACGCGCCGGTTAAAGCCAAGCCTTCCATCAAGAGTTTCGTGCCATCAATCACGACGGCGTCGGTCTCGTAATTTTGCAGGCGGTAAAACTGTCCCGGATGAAATTTCCGCGCCTGCGCCGGCGCGCGGACGATGACATCGACGATAGTCTCGGTCAAACGATCCACCCGCACGACGCGCGCGATCAACTCATCGTCAAGCCGGTCAATCAGCCGCGCAAACTGCGCTTCACGTTCCGGCTGTTCCTCATCCTTGAGAGTCACGATCTCATCCGCGAAGAGCGCGGCGACTTGTTCATAGCCGTGCTTGGCTGAAGCCATCGCCTTGACGACGTTGCCGGCATAGACCGGATGGTTATCGCCATAATAAGAGATGAAGCGCCCGTCGTCCGCGTAAGAGGTGAAGAACGCGCGCTCGCCCTGCGCCGCCGGGACGAGTCGCTTAATCCCCGCCTCGTCCATCTCAACACGATGCGGCGCGAAGAACTCGCGCCACTCGTCGAGGGCAAACGTACCCGGTCGCTCCTTCTCATAGATCGTATTTGGACTGGTCCCCGCCGCGACGCAGACTGTCCGCGCCGGCAGCCTGATGCTTTCGCCGTCGCTCCCGGCAGTGCGCTTGCAGAGAATCGCAGCGACTGCGCCGAACTCATCCGCGACGGCCTCGACCGGCGACAAATTCTCGATATAATCGATGCCTTCTTCGAGCGACTTGGCGACCTCTTCGTGATTCAGACGGTACGCGGGCGAATCCTGCAAACGCTTGCGATAGACGATGGAAACCCCGCCCCACCCGCGCACGAGCGGCACGAAGTCCAGCTCTTCATTCGCGTCTCTCGCCCGCTCTCTTTCAGCGCGGACGGCGCGACCGTGCGCGAGAAACTCTTCATAGACGCTTAACTCTTCGGTGTCGAACCGCGACAGCACCGTGTCTTCGCCGAACTCGGCGGTGAGTTGTTCATGCCGCTCCAAAATCTTCTCGACCTGCACGGGGTAATAAGCGAAAAGTTCCGTCGCGGTATCAATCGCCGTGAGGCCGCCGCCGATCACGATGGCGGGCAGGCGCACTTGCAAGTTGGCGAGCGCGTCGCGCTTGAACGCGCCGGTCAACTGCAAAGCCATCAAAAAGTCGGATGCCTTGCGAATGCCGCGCAGCAGATTGTTCTTCATGTCGATGATCGTCGGTCGGCCCGCCCCCGCCGCAATCGCGATGTGATCAAAGCCGCGCGCCCAAGCATCCTCAATCGTCAGCGTCCCGCCGAAGCGCACGCCGCCGTAAAAACGAAAGTGATCGCGGCGCGCGAGCGCGAGATGAATCAACGTCAGAAAGTTTTTGTCCCAGCGCACAGTGATGCCGTATTCCGACACGCCGCCGAAGCCCGCCAGCACGCGCGTGTCCAAAGGCGATTCAACTTCGCGCACGTCTTTCACGGCGCGCGGCACATTGCGCCCGCCGTCGCCGGTCAGCGACCCGTCCAGCCGCTCGATCTTCAACCCGTCGATGCCGACGACGCCGAAGCCTTCATTCAAAAGGTAATGCGCGAGCGTGTACCCGGCGGGGCCAAGACCGACGACGAGGACATTCTTGCCGTTGTACGGCAGAGCAAAGGGGCGTTTCGTGTTGAGCGGATTCCAGCGTGTGAGCAGAGAGTAAATCTCGAAACCGTAAGGCAGTTCTAAAACATCTGTGAGGATACCAGTCTCGGCCTGCGGGATATTGACCGGCTCTTGCTTCTGGAAGATGCACGACTTCATGCAATCATTACAGATGCGGTGGCCTGTGCCGGGACACATCGGATTGTCGATCATCACGAGCGCCAGCGCGGCCAGCGAATCGCCCGCTTTCTTCAGCACGTGCATTTCAGAAATCTTCTCGTCGAGCGGACAGCCTTCGAGCGCGATGCCGAGCGGATTGCGCTTGAACGAATTGTCTTTCTCTCGCAAGCCTTTCGCGCAGGAATCCTTGTCGCGTTCGTGGCAATAGAGGCAGTAATCAACTTCGTCGAGAACTTCGCGTTTCGTCGCGCGCGGGTCGGTCAACCGGAATCCGTCGCGGCGGCGCAGATTCTTTTCCAGCCCGCGCATTAGTTCCGGCAACTCCGGTTGCGGCCTTTCGATCTGCACGAGATGTTGATAATCGAGCGGATGCGGCAAGTGGAACGAAACCCATCCGCGCACGCGCTCCTTCGCCGCGATTTGCGTCGCATGAACGGCGGCCCACGCTTCGACGACGCGCAGCGCAGTCTTAACGAACGCCAGATTCGGTTCGGCAAAAGTTTCTGATTGAAACTGAGCCAGCGCGTCTTCAGCTTGTGTCCCGCTGCTGCTCAAACGCGCCCGCTCGATCTCGCGCGACAGAGCAGAACTCTCGTCGCCGTCCGCCGCGCCCTTCTCCAAATACTTTTCCCACTCCAACAGCCGCGCCGTTATCTGCGCAATGCCCAACTCATCGTCATCTGCGAGCGTGTCGGCGAAAGCCGCGCGGCGCAGACTTTCGAGCGCGTCCTGCGCCAGCCCCGCGTCAATCGTCAGAGCTTGCTCGGCGGGAAACTTTTTCAGCGCGCGGCGCGCGACGAAAAACTTGAACTGAAAGATCGCGTCCTGCGCCCGCACGCTCTCGATCTGCGCGTCCCGCTCCGGTTCAACCGCAAACAACCGCGCGACGAAGCGCGACAAGTGCGGCGCGGCGGCGATCAGCAATTCCGATTCCCGCTTGGTCCCCGCGTAGCCCTCGCCGCGCACGTTCAAATAATCCATCAACGCGCTAAACAACTCTGGATCGGCGCGCTCGACTTCCGCATAAAACGTCTCGGCCAACGCGCGCAAGCGTTCCGGCTGATAAAGATCGCCATAACTAAAATCGCCGATGCCTAAAGCAAAATCGGCGCTGCCCGTCTCCACGGCAGACGGCGCACCGCCACTATTTTCGAGGATCAAGTTTTGCATCATTTCGTCAGGATAACTTTGAATATCAGATCGAGGGGAGATTCGCCGGACAGCGCGCGAGATCAATCACCAAACAAACAGCGCGCGCAATCCACACAGAGCGATTATAACACTTGCCTGACGCGCTCCTTCAAACGGCTTCGTCCGCTTGCTAACACTAAACGCGCACACTTATAATCGCCCACGTTTTAAGGCGCTATGGTGTAGTCATCAGGCCCGTTCGTTTAGCGGTCAAAATATGGGGTGTTGGTGGAATTGGTTACCACGCCGCCCTCTCAAGGCGGAGGCTACGGGTTCGATCCCCGTACACCCTATTTCATTTTACAAGGCGGAGTCGCGAGTTCGATCCTTATAGGCGCTGTGTTATAGATCTAAAAGGCTGCTTCGAGAGAGGGGGCCTTTTCTGTTTCCATCTCGTCGTTAGGTTCGTGCGCCGACGGCGGGGCGCAGATTTTTCTTGACTCTCCCCAGTATCTCCGTAATATCTCAGGCTCACGTTAACGGACGCCCGCTTCTCATCAAACCTTTGGCGGGCGTTCGGGTCAGCAACCAAGAGGAGCCGCCATGCCCCCACCGCCGGTCAAAATTTTCTGCTCTTACTCGCACAAGGATGAGGAATCCCGAAAGGAACTTGAGGAGCATCTCTGCATTCTGCAATACGAAGGTCTGGTCCAAGAGTGGAACGACCGCATGATCGGCGCGGGCGAGGAGTGGCGCGGGGCCATCGACGAAAACTTGAAGACCGCTGAGATCGTGTTGCTGCTGATCAGTTCGGGGTTCATCTTTTCGGACTACTGCCGGGACGTAGAATTGCGGCTTGCCATAGAGCGTCACCGCGCCGGCAAAGCCTGCGTGATTCCGGTGATCATTCGCGCCTGCCGCTGGCAGACCTTGACAATAGACGGTTTTGCGCTCGGCGAGTTGCAAGGTTTGCCGGTCGGAGTCTCGCCGATTGCCAGCATCGAACACCGGGCGCGGCGCGACGAGGCTTATGTGAATGTGACAGACGGCATTCGGAAGGCGGCGGAAAAAATCAGGGCCCAAGCTGCTCAATCGCAACCGCCCCCGGCGCTCGGCGGCGAGAGCCGCTTCGTCAAGCCGCTACTCGATCCGCGGCGACGGCGCTTGCTGCCGTATCTGTGTGATCGCAGCCCGCAGAGA
>Ga0136616_10000253_pt1 | contig 23172 bp, 22 predicted proteins | sample AntDrymUQ2992106_2_FD_106648 | JGI IMG/M metagenome (GOLD analysis project Ga0136616, IMG submission 106648) | Polar desert sand microbial communities from Dry Valleys, Antarctica - metaG UQ299 (21.06) | ecosystem: Environmental > Terrestrial > Soil > Desert | place: Antarctica: Dry Valley... | reverse complement strand
GCTCCGTCCAGTCCGCTCCTGCTGTGTGCTCCCGAACGGAGCCGACCTCGTGACCGTGACCCCGGTCGGCTCCGTCCAGTCCGCTCCTGCTGTGTGCTCCCGAACGGAGCCGACCTCGTGACCTATTCGATAGTCGCCCGGGATCCCGACAGCGGGCAGCTGGGCGTGGCCGTCGCGACCGCTGTCCTTGCAGTCGGCCGGTCGGTCCCCTGGGCGCGGCCCGGCGTCGGGGCGATCGCGACGCAGGCACAGACCAACCGGATGTACGGCGCCACCGGCCTGGACCTGCTGGCGACCGGGATGGCGCCGGAGGACGTCCTCGCCCAGCTGCTCGCAGCGGACGCCGAGGCCGCGGACCGTCAGGTCGCCATCCTCGACAGCACCGGACGGGTCGCCGCCTGGACCGGAGGCAGCTGCGTCCCCGCCTGCGGGCACGTCCGCGCCGAGGGGGTCAGCGTGCAGGGCAACATGCTCGTCTCGCGCAGCGTCGTCCCGTCCATGGCTGCGGCGTACGCCGCGACCGCCGGGCCGCTGCCCGAACGTCTGCTGGCCTCGCTCAGGGCGGCCGAGGATGCCGGCGGTGACCTCCGGGGCCGGCAGTCGGCTGCACTGGTCGTCGTCGTCGGCCCCGACGGCGGCGACCCGGCGGTTCCGGTCGACGTCGACCTGCGGGTCGACGGCCACGCCCAGCCCCTCGCCGAGCTGGACCGACTCCTGCGCCTGCAGCGGGCATACGAATCAGGGGACTGGGAGCGGCTGCGGCACGAGGCGCCCGCGGGTCTCGGTGAGCTGTACGGCGCGCTCGCGGCCGCACAACGCGGCGACCGGGACCGGGCGCGAGCAGCCGTGGCCGAGCTGCGGCAGCGGCCCGGGTGGGACACCTTGCTGCGCCGGATGCACGCAGCCGGTCGGCTGCCGCACGCCGGTGAACTGCTCGACTGACCGCAGCAGCGCTCCTCCCTCCGCCGCCCGCGCGCCAACGTCCGTGGTCTGGCCGGTATGGCGCTCAGATCTACGGACGCTAGCGCTGACCTGGCATGGCATGATCGCGGCCGTGACCGCGCAGGCAGCCCGCACCCGGATCGGGGTGCCCCGGGAATCCGCTGCCGGGGAGCGGCGAGTAGCGCTCGTGCCGAAGATCGTCTCCGTCCTCTGCGCACGGGGTGTCGCGGTCGTCGTCGAGTCCGGAGCGGGTCTTGAGGCGCTCATTCCGGATGAGGACTTCCGAGCCGCGGGCGCAATGATCGGTGATCCGTGGGACGCCGACGTGGTGCTCAAGGTCGCACCGCCGACCGAGGCGGAGATCGCCCTGTTGCGCAGCGACGCGGTGCTGATCGGGTTCCTCGCACCCCTGAGCGCTCCCGCGACCATCGAGCAGTTACGCACCGCCGGAGTCACGGCGTTCGCCATGGAGGCGGTCCCCCGGATCTCCCGGGCGCAGTCCATGGACGCGCTGAGCTCCCAGGCGAACGTCGCCGGCTACAAGTCGGTGCTGATGGCGGCGGAGAAGTCCACCCGGTTCTTCCCGATGCTGACCACCGCTGCCGGGACCGTGAAACCCGCGACCGTCCTCGTGCTCGGGGTCGGGGTGGCCGGACTGCAGGCCCTGGCCACCGCCAAGCGGCTGGGCGCGCGCGCCACCGGCTACGACGTCCGCCCGGAAGTCGCCGAGCAGGTGCGCTCACTCGGAGCGCAGTGGCTCGACCTCGGCATCGACGCCGCCGGCGAGGGCGGCTACGCGCGCGAGTTGACCGAGGACGAGCGGGCCGAGCAACAGAAGCGGCTCACCGAGGCGATCACCGGCTTCGATGTAGTCATCACGACGGCGCTGGTACCAGGCCGCCCCGCCCCTCGACTGGTCACGGCCGAGGCGGTGCAGGGGATGCGTCCGGGCAGCGTGGTGGTCGACCTGGCCGGTGAGGCCGGCGGCAATTGCGAGCTCACCGAGCCCGGGGCGGACGTCGTGCGGCATGGCGTGACGATCGCCTCCCCGCTCAATCTGCCGGCGACGATGCCGGAACACGCCAGCGAACTCTATGCCCGCAACGTCGCCGCCCTGCTCGCATTGATGCTGGACGACGACGGTGCGTTGGCGCCGGACTTCACCGACGAGGTGCTGGCCAAGGCGTGCGTCACCCGAAGGGAAGGCTGATGGACGGCACGCTGCTGGCCAACCTCGCGATCCTCGTCCTGGCCGGCTTCGTCGGCTTCGCGGTCATCTCCAGGGTGCCTAACACGCTGCACACACCGCTGATGTCCGGGACCAACGCCATCCACGGCATTGTCCTGCTCGGCGGCATCATCGTCCTCGGGCGAGCCCAGGATCCCTCCGTGCTGGACCAGATCATCCTCGTCGTCGCCATCGCTTTCGGCATGATCAACGTCGTCGGCGGTTTCCTCGTCACCGACCGGATGCTCGGGATGTTCAAGTCCCGCCCGCCCAGCGAGCCAACACCTTGAGCACGCTCATCTCGCTCCTGTACGTCCTGGCGTTCGGGTTGTTCATCTTCGGGCTGAGCGGTTTGACCGGCCCGCGGACCGCCGTACGAGGAAACCTCATCGCCGCCGCCGGAATGGCGATCGCAGTCGTCGCCACGCTGCTCACGCCGGGCACCCAGAACTGGCTGCTCATCGGCCTGGGTCTGGTGATCGGCACGCTGCTCGGGGTTCCGTCCGCCCGCCGGGTCAAGATGACGGCGATGCCGCAGATGGTGGCACTCTTCAACGGCGTCGGCGGCGGGGCGGTCGCCCTGATCGCGTGGTCGGAGTTTCGTACCACCGACGGCTTCGCCGCCGAGCCGACCTACGTGATCGTCGGTTCGCTCTTCGCGGGCATCGTCGGGTCGGTGTCGTTCTGGGGATCGCTCGTCGCTTTCGGCAAACTGCAGGAGATCCTGCCGGGGCGTCCGATCGGCCTGGGCCGCGCGCAGCAGTTCGCGAATGCCGTGCTCCTCATCGGTGCCGTCGGGTGTGCCGTCGTGGCCGGTCTCGGCGAGGCGAGTGAGCTTTGGATCATCGCGGCGCTCCTGCTCGCCGCCGCGCTCGGCCTGAGCGTGGTACTGCCGATCGGCGGCGCCGACATGCCGGTGGTCATCTCGCTGCTCAATGCCCTGACCGGACTTTCGGCGGCCGCCGCCGGGCTTGCGCTCAACAACACCGCGATGATCGTGGCCGGAATGATCGTCGGGGCGTCCGGTTCGATCCTGACGAACCTGATGGCCAAGGCGATGAACCGCTCGATCCCGGCGATCGTGGCCGGCGGCTTCGGCGGTGGGGGTGTAGCGCCGGGTGCCAGCGACGGCGTGGACCGGACGGTCCGCTCGACCAGCGCCGCGGACGCGGCGATCCAGTTGGCGTACGCGAACCAGGTCATTGTGGTGCCGGGTTACGGGATGGCCGTTGCCCAGGCGCAGCATGCCGTGGCCGACATGGCCGACCTGCTGGAGGCCAAGGGCGTTCAGGTGGTCTTTGCGATCCACCCCGTGGCCGGACGGATGCCCGGACACATGAACGTGCTCCTCGCCGAGGCCGACGTCTCCTACGACGTACAAAAGGAGATGGACGACGTCAACGGCGAGTTCAACCGCACCGACGTGACGCTGGTGATCGGCGCGAACGACGTGACCAACCCCGCCGCCCGCACCGATCCCAGCTCACCGATCCACGGCATGCCCATCCTCAACGTGGACGAGAGCCGCTCGGTGATCGTGCTCAAACGCTCCATGAACTCCGGCTTCGCCGGCATCGACAACCCGCTGTTCTACGGCGAGCGGACCTCGATGCTCTTCGGCGACGCCAAGAAGTCCGTGATCTCACTTACCGAGGAGCTCAAGGCGCTGTGACCGGCCTCAGTACCTGAAGGTGGCAACCAACCCGGTGGCCGAACTCCACATGGCGTAACCGCCTTGGAAGTCGCTTCTGGCCCCACCGTTGATCGCGTATTCGTCGCTGACGGGATAGCCCAGGAACGACGTTTGCGCACCCAGGCGGCGCCACTCCGCGCGGATTCCAGCCCGCACCTCGTGCGCGGCCGTGGACGCCGTCCAGTAGATCGAGTTCTTCGCGGTGAAGTCGTTGAAGCGGCCGCGACCGTCGCCGGCCGCAAGCTCGTCAGTGACGGGGTACCCGTGCGTCGCCGTCGCACCCAGCGCGCGCCACTTCGCCCTGATCGCGCCACCCACGTTGTGCGCCTTGGAGTACTTCGACCAGTAGATCGAGTAGTTGAGGCTGAAGTCGTTGTAGGTGCCGCCTCCGCTGGCCGCGAGCTCATCCGTCGTGGGCAGGCCTCGAGTCGGATGGCCGCCGCTGCTCAGGTATTTGTTCAGGATCGCACCGAACAACGCGTGAGCCCCGGTGCTCGGCGACCAGTACATCCGGCCGCCCTGGTAAACCTGCCAGCGCACCTTGGCATCGCCCTGCTCCAGTCCGATCTCGGGCCCAAGGCGCTGACGCAGCGCCGGCTCCCCGTTGTACCGGTTGATGATGGCGGTGATCAGCTCGGTCGGGCCGCCCGTCGTCGGCGAGCCGTAGAGACCGACGCTGCGCGAACAGGACGGCCACGCATCCCACCCCTGCTCCAGCAGGGTGCGGTTGGCGACGACCATCTGCTCCTCGGGTGTGGCCAGGTCCGCCCGCGAGGCGAACTCGCCGCCGCCGAAGGCGTTCCACGTCGAGGTGGAGAATTGCAGGCCGCCGTAGTAGCCGTTGCCGGTGTTGATCGACCAGTTGCCACCGGACTCGCACTCGGCCAGTCGCTCCCAGTCGGCGGTCGTGGCGGCGTTGGCCACCGACGGAACGGCGACCAGCGGGATTGCGGTCGCGGTCAGGAGGATCGTCGCCGCGCGGGCGGCGTGCCGGCGAAGCGTCCCCCCGGCGCGTGTGGTGGGCTGCACCCGATGGCGGCCGCGTGACGCTCGGTCGGCCGTCGAAGGCGCAGCAAGCAGGACTCTAGACATCGATGGGCCTCTCGACGCCTGCGAGCTTCAGCTGTCGGATTCGGATCGAGAGGCTCCCGAGACCGGCTCCGTCCGGGAGCACACAACTGGCGCGGACTGGACGGGGACGGTCGGGGTGGCAGTGACCCGGCCGCTGCACGCGGCTTCACCCCAAGACACCTGGCTACCAAAGTAATTGGTACGGCGTCACGAACGTTGGGTTGCCCGCGACCGCCCTTTCCTGATCATGTCTCGTCCTGCAGGGGCGGTCTTCGGCGTTCTGGGGACGAGGCCTGGCGCTTGCGCAGGCAGACGGCAGCCTAAGCCATGTGACGGATGTGACGGAAGCCCTCTCGGGTGACTTACTTGAGCAGCTGGCGGGCCATGACCACCCGCTGGACCTGGTTGGTGCCCTCGTAGATCTGGGTGATCTTGGCGTCGCGCATCATCCGCTCCACCGGAAAGTCCCTCGTGTACCCCGCGCCACCGAATAGCTGGACCGCCTCGGTGGTGACCTCCATGGCGACGTCGGAGGCGTAGCACTTCGCCGCCGCGGAGACGAACCCGAGGTTGGGCTCGCCGCGCTCGGCCCGGGCAGCCGCGACGTACACCAGGTGTCGGGCCGCCTCGACCTTCATGGCCATGTCGGCGACCATGAACTGGACGCCCTGGAAGTTCGCAACCGACTGACCGAACTGCTTGCGGTCCTTGACGTAGCCGATGGCCTGGTCCAGTGCACCCTGCGCGATGCCGACGGCCTGCGCCCCGACCGTGGGGCGGGTGTGGTCCAGCGTGCGCAACGCGGTCTTGAAGCCCGTGCCTGGCTCGCCGATGATGCGGTCGGCCGGGATCGTGCAGTCGGTGAAGTGGATCTCACAGGTGGGCGACCCCCTGATGCCCATCTTGCGCTCCTTCGGGCCCACCTCGAAGCCGGGGTCGTCCTCATGAACGACGAACGCGGAGATGCCGTTGGCCCCCTTGCCCGGCTCGGTGACCGCCATGACCGTGTAGTAACTAGAGACACCCGCGTTGGTGATCCAGGCCTTGGTCCCGTTGAGCACCCAATGCGCGCCGTCGAGGCGGGCTCGCGTCTTCATTGCCGCTGCGTCGGAACCGGCCTCCCGCTCGGACAGCGCGTAGGAGAACATCGCCGTCCCCTCGGCCACCGCGGGCAGCACCTCCCTTTTCAGCTGCTCGCTCGCCGACAGCAGCACCGGGGTGGTGCCGAGCTTGTTCACCGCCGGGATCAGCGAGGAGGTGGCGCACACCCGGGCGATCTCCTCGATCACGATGCAGGCCGCGACGCCGTCCGCTCCCGGTCCGCCGTACTCCGCGGGGATGTGGGTGGCGTGGAAACCGGCCTTGGTCAGCGCCGCAAGCGCCTCGTGCGGGAACCGGCTGTCCTCGTCGACAGCGGCGGCGTACGGCGCGATCGCCTTTTCCGAAAGCTCTCGGACCGCAGCCCGGACGAACTCGTGCTCATCGGTCAACCGGTACGTATCGAAGTCGCCGCTCACGATCGTGAGTCTAGGGACGGGTTCTTCGCTCGCGCACCGGCTTCCAGTTCGCGCTGGAATCGCACCATCCGGTCACGCAGGTCCTGGTCAGTGGCGGCCAGGATGCGTACGGCGAGCAGCCCCGCGTTGCGCGCTCCACCGACCGCCACGGTCGCGACCGGGACGCCGGCGGGCATCTGCACGATCGACAGCAAGGAGTCCAGGCCGGACAGGTGCGCGAGCGGCACGGGTACGCCGATGACCGGCAGCGGGGTGAGCGCGGCGACCATGCCGGGTAGGTGAGCCGCCCCGCCGGCGCCGGCGATGATGACGGCGAGCCCGCGGTCGGCCGCCGTCTCGGCGTAGGCGACCATGTCGCGGGGCGTCCGATGCGCGGAGACGACTCGGACCTCATGGCCGACGTCGAACTCGGTGAGCGCCTGCGCGGCCGCCGACATCGTCGGCCAGTCCGAATCGCTGCCCATGATGACACCGACCACCGGCGCGCTCACGACGGATCCGTGCCGGCGAGATACCCGGCCGCGGCGGAGGCGGTTGCGCGGACCTCGCCGATCGCCTCGCCCAGGACGGTGACGTGCCCGACCTTGCGGCCGGGGCGAACCTGCTTGCCGTACAGGTGCACCTTGGCCGCCGGCCACCGCGCCATCAAATGGTGCAGCCGCTCGTCGATGCCGGGGCCCTCCGGAGGGCCGCCGAGCACGTTGGCCATCGCCACCGCCGGCGCGGTCATCCTGGTGTCCCCCAACGGGTAATCCAGCACCGCACGCAGGTGCTGCTCGAACTGGCTCGTGCGGCTGCCCTCGATCGTCCAGTGTGCTGAGTTGTGCGGACGCATCGCGAGCTCGTTCACCAGGAGGCCGTCCTCCGTGCGGAACAGCTCGACCGCGAGCACGCCCACGACGCCGAGTTCGATTGCCAATCGGATCGCCGCCTGCTGGGCGGCCAGCGCGGTGCCGTCGTCGAGACCGGGAGCGGGGGCGAGCACTTCCACGCAGATTCCGTTTCGTTGCACCGTTTCGACGACGGGCCAGACGGCCAGCTGCCCGTACGGCGACCGCGCCACCACGGCGGCGAGCTCGCTCGACATGGCTGTGAATCGTTCGGCGAGCAGTGGAATCCCTTGCCGCACAATCGGTTGGGCGGTCTTGACGTCGGACACGACGAACACACCGCGGCCGTCGTAGCCGCCGCTGACCACTTTGAGCACCACCGGCCAGCCGTGTTTCTCCGCGAACGACTCCACATCGTCCACAGTGGACACCGCGGCCCACTCAGGTACGCCGATTCCCAACTCCTCGATCCGCGCCCGCATCCGCTGCTTGTCCTGAGCGAAGAGCAGCGCATCCGCTCCGGGCAGCACGGTGTGGCCCTCCGCGGCGAGCCGGCGGATGTGCTCGCCAGAGACCTGTTCGTGGTCCCAGGTGACGACGTCGCAACCGGTGGCGAAGCGCACCAGGTCGTCGTACGACGCGTGACTGCCGATCATGACGTCCGCACCGACGAGGGCTGCTGACTCGTCCGGGTCAACAGCCAGGATGCGTAGCGACTGGCCGAGCCCGGTCGCAGCCTGATGCGTCATCCGGGCGAGCTGGCCGGCCCCCACCATGCCGACGATTGGCAGCCCGGTCCGCCGATCCATGGTGGCAGGCTAGCCGCCCGGGCCGGCGGCCGGCGGCGGCGGCGGGCGATAGCCCAGGACGAGCAGCCCGGCCAGCACCAGCGCAGCTCCGACCGCGCGTGCGGCGGTGACCGGCTCGGCGAGCACGAGGACGCCCAGTGTGCTGGCCACCACCGGTTCGGCCAGGGTCAGCGTTGCGACGGTGGGCGCCGGCAGCAGACCCAGGCCGCGGGCGAAGAGCACGTAGGCAACCGCCGTCGGAACGAGCGCCAGATACAGCACGACGAGCAGGATCGACGGCTCGGCTTGCACCGCGGCCGGTCCGAGGGCCACCAGGACAGGCGCGAGCAGCAGGCCGCCGAGCCCGAACGAAGCCCCCATGACGCCGACCGGCCGGTGACCGTCGTCCAGGAGTCGCTTGGCGGCCACGGTGTAGATGGCGTACGACGCGCCGGCGAGCAGCGCGAATGCGATCCCGAGCGGGTCTGCGGACGACTTTCCCTCGCCGGAGCCCGCCAACAGCGCACCGCCGGCGATCGCCAGCGCGGTAGCGGCCGCCCACACCCCCATGGGACGGCCCTGCCCGGAAAGCCAGCCGAGCAGACCGGTGAACGCCGGCGCACTGCCGATGGTGACGATGGTCCCGACCGCGACGCCGGCCCGATCCACGCCGGTGAAGAACCCGACCTGGTAGCCGGCTACACCGACAGCGGCGGCGAGAACCACTGCCGGCCGCCACGCGATCCTGTCGCGCAGTTGCCCGGCGGCGGCCGCGACGACCGCCAGAATCAGCCCACCGAGGGCGATCCGGCCAGCTCCGACGACGAGCGGTGACAGCTCCGGCGGCCCGAGCGCCTGCGCCGTACCGGTCGTGCCGAACAGGATTGCGGCCAGGACGACGAGCCCCGCCGCCCGGTCCTCGGCTCGTGGACGAGCCGGCGGCTGCACGCGGCCACGGTACGGCGTACCGCACTGTCCGGTTCCCAGCCTGGCGGGCGCCTTGGGCTGACGTATGTATGCACCACTCGATATGCTGCACCATATGCGGACCACCATCAATCTGCCGGACGGTCTCGCCCGCGAGGTGAAGCTGCGGGCCGCAGCGGAAGGTCGGACCGTCACCAGCCTGGTCGAAGAAGGACTTCGCATGGTTCTGGGTCGCTCCGAGGAGAGGCCGGTCGACGAGCCGCTGCCGGCCTACGGCGATCCCGGCGCCCGGTTCCTGGTCGATCTGCATGATCGCGAGGCGCTGTGGCGGGCGCTGGGCGACCGTCCGCGGTGATCCTGCCTGACGTCGATGTGCTCGTGTATGCCTTCCGCCGGGAGGCCCCCGATCACGGACGCTATGCGGGATGGCTGTCGCAGGTCGTGTCCGGTGCCGAGGAACTTGCCCTGCATGACGTCCCGCTCGCGGGCTTCCTTCGGATCGTGACCAATCCCCGCATCCTCGAGCAGCCCACGCCGACCGGCATCGCCCTGGGCTTCGTTCGTCGGTTGATCGCCGCCCGCCGGGCCCGATGGCTTCCCAGCGCAGCAGCTACCTGGAATCACCTGGCCGGCCTCGTGGATGAGGATCCAGCGCTGCTCGGAAACCTCGTGCCGGACACGCACCTGGCGGCGCTGTCGTTGGCACACGGTTGCCGTCTGGCCACCGCGGACCGGGGCTTCGCGCGGTTTCCGGGTCTTGATTGGTTCGACCCGATCCGCTGAATCGTCGAGTCCAGCAGGGTGTCAGCCGATGTTCACCGACCCGTGCACGCCCGGAGCGAACACCTCTCCTGCCTCCGCTGGAGTCCGTAGACTGGCGGCTGTGTCGGCTCTGCGGCGGTTGCGGGAGGAGCTGCGGGCGACCTGGCGGATCCTGCTGCGGGAGATCTCCACGTTCGGCGCCGTCGGGTTCTTCAACCTCGGCTTGGACATTGCCGTGTTCAACCTCTGCTCGCAGCTGTTCGGGATCGGTCCGCTGACGAGCAAGGTGATCGCAACACTCATCTCGGCCACGTCGGCGTACTTCATGCACCGGCACTTGTCGTTCGCGCATCGGGCGCGCACCGGCTTCCGGCGCGAGTACCTGTTGTTCTTCTTCTTCAACGCGGTGGCGCTGGTGGTCGGTCTGGCGATCATCGCCGGTGCCCGGTACGGGCTGGACCGAACCGACCTGCTCGCCTTGAACGTGGCGAACCTGATCGGCATCGCGCTCGGCTCGCTGTTCCGGTTCTGGTCCTACAAGCGCTGGGTCTTCCCAGCCGTGCAGCGAGACGGGTCGCAGCTGGTCCGCACGTGAGGCTGTACTTCGAGGACCTGACCCCCGGCCGCAGCTTCGACCTGGGCTCGGTCGCCATCGACGAGGCGGAGATGCTCGAGTTCGCCCGCCGCTTCGACCCGCAGTGGTACCACGTCGATCGGGAGCGGGCGACAGCCTCGACCTGGGGTGGTCTGATTGCCAGCGGTTGGTTCACCGCGAGCCTGTGCATGCGGATTTACGTCGACGAGGTGCTGTCGCAGGCAGCCGCGGACACCTCACCGGGTCTGGAGGAGCTGCGGTGGCTGGCCGCGGTTCGGGCCGGTGACACCTTGCGGGGCGTGCTCACCGTCGTCGACGCGCTGGATTCCTCCCGCGGCCCAGACCTGGGTACGGCGGTGCTGCGGTGGGAGATGATCCGAGACGACCCGATCCCGGATCAGGTGGTGCTGCGGATGCAGGGCCGCGGCTGGTTCCACCGCCGCCCACGCTGACCCAATTCGCGAGCGTCCTGCATGACGATCCGCTTCGGCCCGGTGTCAGGCTCCGTGATCGCCGACGCCGCCGTGAATCCGATCTGGAGGGGAGACCGACCGTGTGGATTTGTCAGACCTGTGCCGTCGAGCATGCCGAGGTCGTCGAGGTGTGCGCCATCTGCGCCGACGAGCGGCAGTGGGTGCCAGCCGCCGGGCAACAGTGGACCACCCTCGACGAGCTGGCCGCGGCCGGGCACCAGACTCGGGTGCGAGAGCTCGAGCCTGACCTGTTCGGCGTCACCGTTGAACCCGAGGTCGGCATCGGCCAGCAGGCGCACCTGGTGCGGACACCGGCCGGAAATCTGCTCTGGGATCCGACCGGCTACCTCGACGACCAGGCCGTACGGCGGATTCGCGAGCTGGGCCGGGTGGTCGCGATTGCGGCGAGCCACCCTCATATGTTCGGCGTGCAGGTGGAGTGGAGCCGGGCGCTGGGCGGCGTACCGGTGCTCGTCGCAGAGCCGGACATCGAGTGGGTCTCCCGGCCGGATCCGGCGATCCTCGCCTGGGCCGGCACACTGGAAGTCCTGCCCGGGGTCACGCTGGTTCAGCTGGGCGGGCACTTCCCGGGCAGTGCTGTCGCGCTCTGGGCGGCTGGTGCGGGCGGGAACGGCGTCTTGTTCGGTGGGGACACGATCCAGACGAACCCGGACCGGGCGTCGGTGACGTTCATGCGCAGCTACCCCAACCGCATCCCGCTCTCGGCGAGGGTCGTGCAACGGCTCACTCAGGCGGTCGAGGAGTTCTCCTTCGACCGGACGTACGACAACTTCGGCGGCACCATCGACACCGGCGCCCGCTCGGCCGTCCGCCGGTCGGCCGAGCGTTACATCGGCTGGGTCCGGGGCGACTTCGACCACCTCACCTGAGGGCAGAGGCCGCGCAGAGGCGGGGTGATCGAGGCACGGGTGCGGGTTCAGACGTCGTCGAGCAGCTGATGGGCTAGGTCGAGGCACGACCGGCGCGATGACGTCGATCGCCGGTTCAAGGCGAGACACCCGCTCGCTCAGGAGCGCTTGATCTCCTGGAGCGACCAGCCGTTGCCGTCCGGTTCGGCGAAAAATGCGAAGCGTGAGCCCGTAGTGCCTTCGGGTCCGAGCTGCTGGACCTCGCTGATCTGGACACCGCGGCCCGCCAGTGCCTCGCGCGCTGCGTCGATGTCCTCGACGACCAGCTGGGGCCCCTTCGTCGAACCCGGCTGACCGAGCGGCAACCCCTCACCGATCACGACCGAGCAGCTCGACCCGGGAGGGGTCGTCTGCACGACTCGGATGCCCTCGCCGGGGCGCATGTCGTGGTCAAGACCGAAGCCAACCTGGTCGGTGTAGAACGCCTTGGCGGGAATCGAACTCTGGATCGGTTGATATGGGGCGATTCTCAGTCATAGTGCTGGAACGCAGGCCAGATGGTGTCCCAAGTGCTCGACCGGGTGCGGCAGACCGCGATGGGCCGGCCCTGTTCCTCGTTGTCGACGCCGACCTGGTTGTCCAGCGTCGCGGCGACCTCGCAAGAGGCGAAGTAGTCCCGGGCCGTTTCGATCTGGTCGCCGACGACGATCGCAACCTCGGCGTCATCCGGTGGCCTGGCCGCGAAGTAGAGCTGGTTGTGGCCGCTGTAAACCTGGGGAAGTCCGAAGGCGGGTCCGTACCGCGCGACGGCGCCGGCTTCGCCGTAGTTGCTGGTGAGGATCACCGAACGGCCGGCTTCGGCTGCCGGCAGTGCGTCGTACACAGCGGCTATCTGCCGGACATATGTCGGCCACCCGATCTGGTCCCGCGCGAGCTGGTTGATTCCCGGCACCGGGGTGTCGCCGACCACGGGCAGGGGTTCAGCGGCAGCGCGATGACAGCTGACACCGCAGCGTTCACCGCAATCGCGCCGGCCAGCACAGCGCGCCACCGCCCTGATGACCGCGACACGAACTCGGTCACCGGCACGCACCCGGCGGCGAACAGCACCACCAACAGTCCGAACGGGTAATAGAACTGTGAGCCGGCCAGAAACGTCAGCAAGAGCAGGACCGGGAAGGCGACAGCCAGGGATCGTACCGGCCGCCACGCCCGCCGGCGCCACAGCGCCACCAGCCCGGCCACCCAGACCGGGACCAGGGGCGGACCGAGCAACAGCAACAGAAACGGCCACATCAGCACCCGGACCTCGTCGGCGTTGTTCTCCGACAGGGCCGCCCCCATGCTCAGCTGCGGCCAGTCGTGGGTGGCCTGGTAGGCGAGGTTCGGTGCTCCGATCACGATGGCTATAGCCGCTGCGCCGAGTACCCACTTCGACCAGAGCACACGGCGAGGGCCGACGAGCGCCAGCCCTACGCCCAACGCCACCAGCAGCAGAGCCACGAGCAGCTTGTTGTACATGCTCAGTCCAACCACGACACCAGCGCCGAGCCACCATCTCGGCTGCGCACGTAGCAGCGCCCGCATCACCATCAACGTCACCGCTGGCCAGACGAGCAGGTCGATCGTGGAGGTCAGCAGCACGTGACCCATCAGCAGCGGTGTCGAGGCGAACGCATAGGCCCAGGCGCACAACGTTTGCGCACCGCGACCTCCGCCGAGCTCCCGGGTGATCAGGACGACCACGACGACCGACACCGTGGTGATCACTGTGGCCGGAATCCGGATCGCCCAGGTCTCGTCGGCGACCAGCCCACCGAACGCGCGCACCAGCAGCGGAGTCAAGGGAGGCTGATCGACGTATCCCCAGGCAGGATCCAGCATGCGAAAGTACAGCTCGTCGCGGTGATACCCGTACCCCCGACTGAAGACGGTGAGCACGACCGCGACCGCCGCCATCGCCGAGAACACCGGCGCACGCGCCAACTTCGGCCGACCGGCTACGCCGTTCCGGAGGTCATCGCCGCCGCCCGCCCCCTCGCCGCCAACGGCCACCGGCCGAACCTACCGAAGTCCCTACCCCGGTGATGCCGCACGTGGGCAGGTCAGGCGGAGATCTGCTCCAGGATCGATCCGGCCCGGCCCTTGTGGACGTGCAGCCGGCTCGGTATCCGCGCTCGCATCTCCTCGACGTGGCTGACCACTCCGACGACGCGGCCGCCCGCACGCAGTTCGTCCAGCGTCGACATCACCTGGTCGAGGGTGTCGGCGTCGAGGCTGCCGAACCCCTCGTCGATGAACAACGTCTCCAGCCGAACACCCCCGGCCTCTGCGGTCACGACGTCGGCCAGGCCGAGGGCGAGGGCGAGGGAGGCCAGGAAGGTCTCACCGCCGGACAGTGTCTTGGTGGAGCGGGTCAGGCCGGAGAAGTCGTCGGCCACCACGAGCCCGAGTCCGGCCCTCAGCCGCCGGGAGTCGGCGGTCTCAGAATGCTGGAACGTGTACCGCCCGCCGGACATCTGCTGCAGGCGGTGGCTGGCGACCTCAGCCACGTCGGCCAGCCGGGCGGCCAGGACGTAGGCCCGCAGCGTCATGTTGCGCGCGTTCTGCCCCTGTCCGGCCACCAGGTCTGCCAGCGTGCGCACGTCGGCGTACTCCTGGCGTACGGGCGCACCGGCCGCTTCTGCCTCCGCCAGCCGGGCCGCCAGCCTGGTGACCTCGGACGCGCGTCGGCGCAGCGCCGCCGCCTCTGTGACCGCGCTGAGATGCGAGGCGTCCGCGGCCAACAGCGCCTGCGCGGTCGGCGCGGGGTCGATCGGCGGCTGGGTGGCCGACGCGGCGACCGCCAAGTCGTCCAGCCCGGGTTCGGTGAGCAACTGCCCGAGCGCCGCCTCGCGGCGCTGAAACGCGTCGATGTCACGCCCCCATGCGGACACGTCACCGGGGGGGCGGGCAGCGGCCGCCACAGCGGCGAGATCGGCGAATCCGGCCTGTACGGCGTGGTCCTCGGCCAAGGCACGCGCCTGCTCGGCCGCAGTCCGGGCGGTCTGGTCGGCCGCCGCGGCCGCCAGCAGGGCGGCAATCCGCCCGGCGGCCGCATCGAGCCGGGCCATCCGGGCCTCGATCGTCGGATCCTCGCCGCGGACCCGGTCCAGCATGTCGCCGATCTTCGCGGCCGCCCGCTGTGAATTCCCGGCGCGTTCCTTGAGTTCCGCCACGCCGGTCTCTGCCTCGATGAGCAGCGCCGACAGCTGCTCGCGTTCGGCCTGCAGTGCGGCTACCACCGCCGCACGGTCGGGCAGCTGCGACCCAGCCGCCTGGACTGCGGCCAGCTCCCGGGCGGCCGCGTCGAGCTGCTCGGCGAGTACAGCCGCGGGCCGCCCGCCGCTGCGGGCGAGCGACGTCGCCAGCTCGGTGCTGACGGTCTGCCAATCCTCCTGCACGGTGGTGCGCTCAACGGCGGCCCGCTCTTGAACGGCTGCCGCCGCCCGCTCGTCGGCTTCGGTCACCGTCGTCGCGGTCAGGTCGGCCGGAGCAGGATGGGCGCTGCTGCCGCACACCGGGCACGGCGCGTCGTCGACAAGGCGCCCGGCCAGCTCGGCGGCCATCCCTGCCAGCCGCCACTCACGCAGATCCTGGACCACGTGGATGCTCTGCTGGTGCCGGTCGACCGCGTCTTGGAGCTGCTCGCGCAACTCGCTGAGACGCGCCTGGATCTCGGCGGCTGCGCGGGCCGCGTCCAGCGCCGCCTGCTGCCGCTCGACCGCGGCCCGCAGGCCACCCGCCACCGCGGCGGAAGCGGCCGCCTCCGCCTTCAAACGCTCTGCCGCAGCGATGAGGGCGGGCAGCGTCGCGTGCCGGCGACCGGCCTGCTCAGCCAACGTCTGCAGTTCCGCGAGCCGGTCGAGGTCGTGGCCGGCCGCGGCCAGCAACTCGTCCTGCTCCGCTCGCTGTCGGACCAGATCGTCGAGTCGTCCGTATTCCTCACGCAGCCGCCGCTGCACCCGCACGAGGCCGGCCGCGTCACCGGGGTCAACACCTTGCCCGCCGTCGAGCGTGGCCAGCAGCGCGGTCACGGCCTGGAGCAGCGCGCGGACGGCGCGGCCGCCGGCCTCGCGCTCCGTCTCGGCTCGGCTCAGGGCCACGAGCAACGGCGCCACCACCGCGGCCTGCCGCGCTGCGGCGAGATCCTGCTTGAGCCGGTCGATGCGGGGGCCGGCCTCGGCCACGGCCCGTTGCTCGCGGTCGGCGAGCATCCGCCGGTCCTGCAGACGGCGCCGGGTCGCGGTGTCCTCGGCCGCCCGACGTGCCTCGGCCAGTGCCAGCGCGCTGTCCCGAACGAGCACCTCAGCCGTCTGCGCAGCGGCTTCGACGCCGATCCGCTGTTCGGTCCGCCAGGTTTCATCGGCACGATGCAGGGGCGGCTCGGTCCCGTCGGCGAGGCCGAGTTCCTGGCACAGCCGGTTCAACCACGAGCGCATCGCCGACTCCGTGGCCTCGACCCGGATCGCGCAGTCGCGCCGTCGCTGCGCCAGCCAGTCCTGCACGTCGGCGAACCGCTGCGTCCCGAACAACCGCTCCAGCAGTGCCTCCCGCTCGAGCGACTCAGCTCGCAGGAAGCGGGCGAACTCACCCTGCGGCAACAGCACCACCTGGAAGAACTGGTCCGCGCTCATCCCGATCCAGTCGAGCAGCTGGTGTGACACCTCGTCGATCCGGGTGGAAAGCCCCACCCAGACGCCGTCGCGGCACTCCTCGAGCAGCGCTGTGGCCTGCTGCCGCGTCGTACCAACCCCGCGGCGCTTGGGCCGCTGCCACTCAAGGGATCGGCGGACCCGCAACCGTCGGCCGGCGAGGGTGAGCTCGAGCCGCACGGACGTGGCGACGCCTGGGTCGGCCTGGTCGCAGCGCAGCCGCCCGGCCTGTTGGCGGGAGCCGGGAACCCGGTTGAACAGGGCGTAGGCGACGGCGTCCAGGACCGATGTCTTACCAGCGCCGGTTTCCCCGTGCAGCAGGAAGAGGCCATCGGCGCCGAGCCGGTCCAGGTCGACTGTCTGGGTGCCGGCGAACGGTCCGAAGGCGGTCAGCTCCAGCCGGTGCAGCCTCACCCGGCGGCCTCGGTGACCCGGGTGGCGACGAACGCCGCGGTCAACAGGTCGCGCTCGAACCGGCTGGGCCGGGAGTTGCGGACCCACTCGACGAACGCCTCGGCGGTCGAGAGGTCGTCGGCGTCTCGGCTCCGCCGGGTCGGGTCCAGCCGCTCGACCGGCCGGCCCCCGATCGGCCGCCACTCGACGGCGACGGCGTACGGGAACCGAGCGTGCAGCCGGCGCATCGGGTCCAGCGGCCGGACCCGGTCGGTCAGCACGACCTGGAGGTAGTCGCCCTCACGATCGGCGTACTCCTGCTGGGTCAGCAGGTCCTCCAGCTGCCCGGTGAGCACGGCCAGCCGCCGTGGCACGGGAAGTTCGATCCGGCGGACCGCGGCCAGTCCGCCGGCGTCGAGATCGGCCAGCAGAACGGATTTGCGCTGGCGCACCTCGGAAAACGAGTAGGCCAGCGGGCTCCCGGCGTAGCGCAGCCACGGCCGCGTCGGGTCGGGCTGCTGGCAGCCGTGCAGGTGCCCGAGCGCGACGTAGTCCACCCCGTCGAACAGGGGTGTCGGTGCGGTCTGCACCCCCCCGGCGGACAGTGATCGCTCGCTGGCCGAGGTGTCGGCGTCGGACTCCTTGCCGGCCGCGGGGAGGACAAAGGCGTGGGAGAGCACCACCGACCTGGTGCCCCGCGGGCGGGCCGCGAGATCCCGGCGTACGCCGTCCATCGCCGCGCCCAGGACTCCCGCGTGGCCGCAGCCGGCGGGAGCCCGAAGCGGAAGCCGGGCGGTGTCCGGCTCGAGGTAGGGCAGCCCGTAGAACGCGACGTCGCCGTGCTCATCGGGAATTATTGTGGGCGTGGCGCACGACTCCACATCGGTGTGCAGGTGCAATCCGCCCGCGGCCGCGAACCCGGCGAGAACTCCGAGCCGGGCCGCGGAGTCGTGGTTGCCGGAGGTCAGCACGATCTGGGCTCCGGCGGCCCGGATGCGGGCAAGCGCCCGGTCGTAGAGCCGGACCGTCTCGGCGTTGGGCAGTGCCCGGTCGAACACGTCCCCACTGACGACAACGACGTCGACACTGTGCTCGGCCACGAGATCAGCGAGATGGGACAGCACGCGCTCCTGGTCGGCAAGCAGGTCGCAACCATGGAAGGTGCGACCGAGATGCCAGTCGGAGGTGTGCAGGATCCGCATACGTCGGACGCTAGCCGCGGCCGCCGACAGTTCCCTTGGAACGCGCCGATGGCGCACTAGGGTTGCCGGTCATGGTTGATTCACCCGGACCGGGATTGCCGGTGACGCTGTCCATCCTGATGCCGGTTTTCAACGAGGAAGCGACGTTGGCGACGGCGGTCAAGCGGGTTCTCGACGTGGAGTATCCGTGCGACATCGAACTCGTCATCGTCAACGACGGCAGCACAGACGGCACGGTGGGTGTGCTGGACACCCTGGTCGACGCCCGGATCAACCGGGTCGAGCATCCGGTCAACCGGGGCAAGGGGGCGGCCATCCGCACCGCCGCGGCCGCGGCGTCCGGCAGCTACGTCATCATGTGCGACGCCGACCTGGAGTACGCACCGGAGGAGATCCCGGCCCTGCTGAAGCCGGTGCTCGACGGTGAGACCGACGTGGTCTACGGCAACCGCACCTTCGGCAGCCACTCGGCGTTCTCGTTCTGGTATGTGATGGGCAACAAGCTCGTGACGACCGCGGCCAACGTTCTCTTCAACTCCTATCTCGGCGACCTGGAAACCTGCTTCAAGCTGATGCCGCTGGCGCTGTACCGCGACCTCGACATCCGCTCACCCGGGTTCGGGATGGAAGCGGAGATCACCGGAAAACTGCTCAAGCGCGGCATCCGCCCGTTCGAGGTCCCGATCACCTACCGCGCCCGCAACCGCGAGGAGGGCAAGAAGATCACCTGGCGAGACGGTGTGGAGGCACTCTGGATCCTTGCTCGGCTGCGGATCGGGCGGTAGCTCAAGCCGTGACGACCAGGCACTGCCCCGGACGGAACGGCGCCAGCGGTTCCGGCACATCCTCCGGCGGCTGCGACAGGTCGTAAAGCACGGCCGCGGCGTTGCCCTCGCCGGTCACCGTCCGGACCACCGTCCCTACCGTGTCCAGCCTCGATCGGTAGACGGCAACGGCGTCCGGTTCCGTCGACAGCGCGTGGGCGAAGATGACCCAGACCCGGTCATAGGAGCGCAGCTTGGCCAGTTGCGCCTGGTCGTCGCAGGCCGGCAGCCGCCGCATGGAGACCACCGCGTCCTGCTGCAGGCCGAGCGGTTCGCCGTAGTACTGGAATGTCGCCACCGCGGCGGTGTGCAGGACGACGCCGTCGCCCGGTCGCGCATCCGCGGCAACCTGCGCGTAGATCTCGCGGGTCTCGGTGACGGTCATCGGCCGCCCGAGGACTCCGACCCCAGCGAGGACCGGCGGCACCACGGTCACCGCCAGACCGGCCGCCAGCAGCACCGACACGACCACGCTCGCCGGCCGCGGCAACCGCTTGGGCACGTCGAGTGCGGCGGTCATCACGATCAGCGCCAGCGGGACCAGGAAGAGGATGAACCGGAGCAGGACCGGGTAGGCCTGGACGGTCGCGGCCGCCAGAACCACGAGTGGAACGAGGAGGACGGCAAGGCCGACGGTACGCCGACGCGCCACCACTGCGACGACACCGAGCGCGAGCAGCAGCAGGCCGACAACGGTCAGCTGAACTTCCAACGGGTCGGTCATGAAACCCGTCGCCATGTCGGCCAGCCAGGAGGCGTAGGTCCGGGCTCGGAGAGGCAGTGGCGCGTAGCCACTCAGCCAGGCCGAGCGGACCACGTCATTGCCGGCGGCCACCCGGATCGTCACGACGTACACAACGGCGAGCAGCGCGCCGAGGACCGCACCGGCGAGGGCGGTGTCGACGATCCGCCGGCCGTCTCTGGACAGCAGCGCCTTGACCGCGATGGCCAGGCCGCCGGCCGCCGCGGCGAACAACGCGGCGAAGGAGAAGAAGATGGCGATGCCGGCCGTCAGGCCCCAGACCACCGCCGTACGCCGGGACCGCGACGCCTCGGCCCACCGCGCGGTCAGCCACAGCACCAGCAGCACCGCGAACACATCCACGCCGTACGGCTTGGCCTCGTCGGAGTAGTAGACGAGTTTCGGCCACACCGCCACCAGGCCCACTGCCGCGGGAACCAACCACGCGCTGAGCAGGCGTCGGGCCAGCCGCCAGGTGAGGAACAACGCCGCGACGCCGGCAAGCAGTGCGGGCAGGCGCAGGGCGTACTCGTTGTTGCCGATGAGCAGGACCGACGTCTTCGCCGCCCACAGGTAACCCAGCGGCGCTGCCTGATCGTAGAGCAGCCGGCTCGACAGCTCGCCGTAGTCGAAGTCGGTGATGCTCAGCGACAGGTACGCCTCGTCCAGCCACAGCGAGCGCCGGCTGGCGTACTGCCGCAGCCGGAGTGCGATGCCGAACGCGATCAGCAACAGCGGCAGCCAGGTCAGGTACGCCCCGGCGAGCCGGCTGCGCAGCCCGTGGTCTGGCGCAGGATCCGTTTCAGCCACTGGCGGTCGGGAGACGACGTCGGTCATACCGGCTTCTCGGCGACGGCCAGGACGGACTGCCCGAACGGCGGCCGCAGCTGCCGCTCGGCTCGGCGCAGGACCGGGACTACCAGTTTGTCGTAGCCGGTGAGGAGCAGCCCTTCACGCGGCCGGCCACCCAGGAGCCGGACGAACACCAGCCATCCAAGCAGGCCGAGACTGTTGAGGTAGCCCACGTGCAGCGGGTGAAGCCCTGCCGCCGTGAGCTTGCCGGTCATGGAGGCGACGCGGTAGCGCCGGAAGTGGCCGATCTCGCGGTCGAACCCGCTCATAGCGAACTGGAATGCCGGAACGATCAGGACCACCCGACCGCCGGGGCGGAGCAACCCGGCGAAGCTGCGCAGCGCGGCGACGTCGTCCTGAATGTGCTCCACCACGTTCACGGCGACGACCGCGCTGTGCTGCGCGGTGTCGGTGATCGGCACGGCCAGCTCGCGCACCATGACGTCTCCGCGATCGGCGAAGCGCCGCGACAGCCCGGCCAGCCGGCCCGGATCGGCCTCGGAGACCGTCGTGACGCGACCCGACCGAGCCCAGAGTTCGGCGTAGTCGCCGAGCCCGGAACCGATCTCCAACGGATCGTCCCCGAGCCAGGGATCGGTCAGCGCAACTAACCAGCTGCGGTAGTTGACCGCCGATCGCAGGTCCTCCAGCACCTCCGACTGCAAGCCGGTGGACTGCGCCAGGCTCGCGGGTTCCGGCTTGCGGCGGCGGGACGTAACCATGCTCGGCTCAGGTTAGCCGAGGCGCGACCGTGTGCCGGCTGTCGGCGAGTCGCACAGTCCGGCCCTGCCGCTCGAGCAGCTCCAGGAGCGGTACGGCGACGCGGCGGCTGGTGCCGAGGGCCTGCCGGGCCTCGCTCAATGTGAACGGCTGCGGCAGCCCCGCTAGCAGCCCGGCGGCGCTCTCGTCGGCGCCGGGCAGCAGGAAGACCCCGTCGGCGACCTTGAGCAGCGCCCCCACTCGCACGGCGGCGCCGAGTTGCTTGGCCCGCAGTCCCAGTTCGGCCAGCCGATTGGCATCCGGCGCTGCGTACGGGGCGACCGTCAGATCCTGTCGTACTGCGTCCACCGCTCGTTGGACATCGGCCGGCAGTGCGGGTCCGGTGTCCGCCGGCAGCACTCGTCCTTCGTGCAGCGCCAACGGAGGTCGGACGAGCGCGGCGACCAGCCGTACGTCGGGCAGCCGCAGCTCGCGGCGTAGCACCTCGACCGGTGCCCCCTGTTCCAGCGGGTGCGCCGCGGCGTACCGGGTGGTGGCGGCGACCAGGTGGGCGCTGAGATCGGCGCGCAGCGTGTCGTCGACGAGCCAGTCGCCGGCGACGGGTGCGCCCGGCGGTGTCGCACCCATTGCACGCAGGTCGCCAGCCTTGATGATGCCGCGCCGACGCACTTCCGCCAGTCCGTCGGGGGTACCGTCCATGTCGGACAGCACCGCCGCTCGGACGGCTCCCGCGCCGCGGCGGCGCAGCGCCGGCGGGCGTATGTCGAGGACGGTGGCACCGGCGGCGATCTTGCGGCGACCAGGGTCGCGAAGCACCGCGACGTCCCCGACCCGCAACGGCAGTGCGCGATTCAGGCTGAGACGTGCGGTGTCGGCGCCGAGCGGGCGCACCCGTGCGGTGACCGCGGCGGATCCGATGTGCAGCGCGAGTTCACCGGGAAGGTCGGCCGCCGAATCCCCGCGCAGCCGGACGTCGAGCAGGCTTGTGGTCAGCCATCGCTGCGGAGTCAACAGGGCATCGCCACGCCGAACGTCATCGAGGGCGACGCCGCGCAGGTTCGCCGCGACGCGGGCCGTCGCCGTTAGGCGCGGGACCGTCTCGCCGAGGGACTGCAGGCCGCGTACTACGACCCGCTGGCCGCTACCGGCCACCACCAACTCCTGACCCACGTGGAGTTGCCCCGCAGGCAGCGTTCCGGTGACGACCGTCCCGGCCCCTTTGATGGTGAACGCCCGATCCACCCAAAGTCGCACATCACTATCCACACTGGACGGTGCCAAGGCGGCGACAAGCAGGTGCAGCGCCAGTCGCAGGTCGTCCAGGCCTTTGCCGGTCCGCCCACTCACGCAGACGGCTGGTACGGAGCCGAGTGTCGTCGCGGCGATCTCGGCCTGCGCCTGCGCCTGCGCGGCAGCCGGGTCGGCCAGGTCGCTACGGGTGACGACGAGCAGGCCGTGCCGGACACCCAGCGCGTCGAGGGCGCCGAGATGCTCGGCGGACTGGGCTTTCCAGCCCTCGTCGGCCGCCACTACGAACATCACCGCAGGCACCGGCCCGACCCCGGCGAGCATGTTCGCGACGAACCGCTCGTGACCGGGGACGTCCACAAAGGCAACCGTCTCCCCGGTAGGAAGCCCGGTCCAGGCGAACCCGAGGTCGATGGTCATACCGCGGCGGCGTTCCTCCGCCCACCGGTCGGGCTCCATCCCGGTCAACAGCCGGACCAGGGTGCTCTTTCCATGGTCGACGTGACCGGCGGTGGCGACGACGAACACGCCTCGCTCAGCTCCGGCCGGCCGCGTCCAACACGGCAGCCAGCACCACCGTGTCCTGGTCGGGCGGGAGCGCGCGGAGGTCGAGCAGACAGCGCTCGCGCTCGATCCGGCCCAGCACGGCCGGATGGCCGGTACGCAGTGTTTCGGCGTACGACGAGGGCAGACTCACCGCGGCGCTGGCCAGCCGCACGCCTGGAGCACCGCCGCCGCCCACGGCCGCTTCACTGTCCACTGTGGACGCATCGATTCCCCTGCCACGCAAGGCATCCGCCAG
>Ga0136616_10000252_pt1 | contig 23176 bp, 27 predicted proteins | sample AntDrymUQ2992106_2_FD_106648 | JGI IMG/M metagenome (GOLD analysis project Ga0136616, IMG submission 106648) | Polar desert sand microbial communities from Dry Valleys, Antarctica - metaG UQ299 (21.06) | ecosystem: Environmental > Terrestrial > Soil > Desert | place: Antarctica: Dry Valley... | reverse complement strand
TCCGCACGTGCCGAACCCGGCCCCGGGCCCGCCTCAGGCGAGCCGTCGCAATCCGGAATCGACCCGTCCCTGTTCGGACGGGGGCTCGCCGCCCTGCGCATCTTCTTCGGCGTGATCCTCTTTTCGAATGGAGTCGCGAAGCTGTTCGAGTTCAGCGCCTTCACCATCGGGCCCTACTCCGCCAACCTGGTCGACCGCGGCGTCACTCGCTCGATCCTCGAGAACAACGCGGCGAAGACCGAGGTGCCGCTGATCCCAACGATCGTGAACGATCTGCTGCTGCCGAACTTCGGCTTCTTCCAGTGGGTCATCACCGCCACCGAGCTCGGCATCGGGGCGCTCCTGATCGTCGGCCTGGCCACGCGCGGCGCCGCCCTGGTCGGGCTCGGCCTGCAGATCTTCCTCGCGCTGCTGTACTTCTCGAGCAATCGCTGGGTGTTCGAGCAGCCCCACGAGTACGTTCCGCTCGCGATACTCAGCCTCGTCCCCGCTGGCCGCATCTGGGGTCTCGACGGTCTGATCACCCGAGCTCGTCCGCTGCTCGGGCGCTGGCCGTTCTGAGCACCGCACAGCCGGCGCCACCGCCGGGCTCGACCCCTGAGACCGGGCGTGCCGACCCGCTCCTCTCGGTCATCGTGCCGACCCTGAACGAAGCTCGGGCCCTGCCCGGGCTCCTCGACCACCTTGCCGCGCTGCCCGGCCGCTTCGAGGTAGTCGTAGCCGACGGGGCGTCCGTCGACGGCACGGCCGGCGTTGCCCGCGCCCACCCGGCCGCCCCTCGCGTGGTGGAGGCTCCGGCGGGCCGTGCTCGGCAGCTGAACGCCGGAGCTGCCGCCTCGGCGGGCGAGCTTCTGGTCTTCGTGCACGCCGACAGTCGCCTGCCGTCCGACGCGTATCGGTCGGTGACCGCTGGGTGTCGAGACCGTCGCGTGGTGGGCGGCAACTTCAGGCTGCGATTCGAAGGGGACGACCTCTTCTGCCGCACCCTCGCGTCCTACTACCGGCTGTCACGCCGCCTCGGCATCTACTACGGCGACTCCTCGATCTTCGTCCGTCGAGAGGTCTTCGAGCGTCTCGGTGGCTTCCGGGAGCTTCCGATCATGGACGACTACGACTTCGCCCGCCGACTAGAGCGCTCGGGCCCGACGGCGTGCCTGCCTGGCCCAGCCGTTACATCCGCCCGCCGCTGGCGCCGGGCCGGAATACCGCGCACCATGGCCTCCTGGGTGACGATCCAGGTTCTCTACTCGGCCGGGGTGTCCCCCGCGCGGCTTGTACCCCTCTACCGCCGCCTCCGCTGACGGCCCGCGCAGCGGTGGCCCGATTCGCTCAGCTCCCTCGCCGCCCGGGGGGCGCGATGTACGACCTGGTCGTGCTGGGTGGCGGTACCGCCGGGCTCGTCGCCGCCATCGTCGCCGGGGAGCTCGGCGCAAGGGTCGCCCTGGTGGAGCGAGCCTCGACCGGCGGCGACTGCTTGTGGACGGGCTGCGTTCCATCGAAGGCGCTGATCGCCGCCGCCGGCCTCGCCCAGCGCTTCCGGCGAGCAGACCGAGTGGGGCTCGAGCCGGTCGAGCCGCGCGTCGACTTCGCGCGCGTGATGGATCACGTGCGGGGCGTTCGGGAGCAAATCGCACCACACGACTCCCCGGAGCGCCTCCGCCGCTCCGGGGTGGAGGTAATCGAGGCGGAGGGAGCCTTCGTCGCTCCCGGCGTGGTCAGCGCCGACCGGCGCCGGCTTGCCGCCCGTAAGTTCCTGATCGCCACTGGCTCGCGGCCGCTTCTCCCCGACATCCCCGGCCTGGCCGCCTCGGCGCCGCTCACCACCGACACCGTGTGGGACATCGAGGACCGCCCCGACCGCCTGCTCGTGATCGGAGGAGCCGCAACCGGCTGCGAGCTGGCTCAGGCCTTCGTGCGCCTGGGGTCCACGGTCACGCTCGTCGAGGGGGAGCCGACCCTGCTCCCACGAGAGGAGCCGGAGGCCCAGGCGCTCGTGGCTCGCCGGCTCGGCGAGGAGGGCGTTGACGTCCGGCTCGGGGCGCGGGCCACGCTCGTCGAGCGCGGCCAGGTGCACCTCGAGGCCGATGGCGGAGGGAACGGCGACCGAGCCTCGGGCGCTCCTGCTCAGCCCGGCGCCTCGAGCGTGCCCTTCGATCGCATCCTCGTGGCGGCGGGGCGGCGCCCTGACACCGCGGGCCTCGGGCTCGAGGCGGTCGGCGTGGAGGTGGATCGAAACAGCGCCGTCCGGGTGGATCGGCGCCTTCGCACGAGCGCGCGCGGGGTCTATGCGGCGGGCGATGTGACTGGAGAGCTTGCTTTCACCCACGTGGCCGCCTATCACGCGCGCATCGCGGTGGCGAACGCGCTGTTCGGCCTGCCGCAACGGGTGGATTACCGAGCGGTGCCGTGGGTCACCTTCACCGACCCCGAGGTTGCCCGCGTCGGGTTGAGCGAGGCCGACGCGCGCGAGCGGTGGGGCCGCCGCACACAGGTCGCGCGCTATCCCTACGCGGAGCTCGACCGCGCGATCGTCGCGGGGGAGACGGAGGGCTTCGCCAAGCTCGTGAGCGATCCCCGAGGCCGGCTCGTCGGCGCCACGGTCGCGGCGACGTCCGGGGGCGAGGCGGTGGGCGAGCTCGCCGCCCGGATAGCCTCAGGAGGCACCGTCGTCGGACTCTCGCAGGCGGTACACGCCTACCCCACCTTCGCCGAGGGCGCCGTGCGGGCGGCAGAGGATCGAGCGCTCCGCCGCTGGACGGCTCCCCCCGCTCGAGCGCTCACGCGTTCCGCGCTGGGCGTGCTCCGCATCCTTGACCGAATGAGGCCACGGGACGCGGGCTCGCCAGCACGCACACGGACGGATAGCCACGATTGACCCATCGCACCCGCCGGACCGTGAAGTGCTCGCCGATCTCGGCACGCGGATCGAGGCTGCGCAGCCCCGAGGCGAGGCCCGAAGACCTTTCGGCCACTGCCGCGACAGGCCTCAGGAGGAGCCGCCCCAGGGCGGTTCGCTGCAGCGCCGGCGTGACCGTCGCAAGTCGGCCCTCGGGGCGCAAGACTCGGTAGATCTCTTCGAGGACCCGCGCCCGGTCTCCTCGATCGAGAACGTGCAGGACATAGCTCGTCGTCACGACGTCGAAGCTGTCGTCGGTAAAAGGAAGGGCACGAGCGTCGGCCGCCACCAGCTCCCACTCGGCGAGCCGGTGCCCCGCAGCGGCCAGCATCTCCGACGACGAGTCGACCCCAACCGCTCGCACCGGACGGCTCGGACGACCCGCCAGCTCGCGCAGGACGCCTCCGGTTCCCGTCCCCACGTCGAGTAGCTCGTCGCTCGCCTGTGGGGCAGCGAGGTCGACCACCGCGCGGAAAGCCGGCCGCTCCAGGGCGAGCTGCCAGTCGTAGACGCTGGCAACGCTGCTCCAAATGCCTGTGGACGGGTTCACGACGATCAAGCCTAGATCGGCGATGCTTCACCCAAATCGAGGAAGGCGAGGGCGCGCAATGAAGATCCGTGCCGCGGTGCTCGAGGAGTTCGGCGCGCCGCTCGAAGTGCAGGAGGTCGATCTCGAGGAGCCGAGAGTGGGCGAGGCGCTCGTTCGGCTCGAAGCCTGCGGGGTCTGCCACACCGATCTCTACACCGCGTCCGGCGCCGACCCCTCCGGCTATGCGCCGACCGTCCTCGGGCACGAGGGCGCGGGTGTGGTCGAGCGCGTCGGCGAGGGTGTGCGGCTCGTGCGGCCAGGCGACCACGTGGTCACGCTCTTCTCGCCGCAGTGCGGGGAGTGCATCCACTGTGCCAGCCCCAGGACGAACCTCTGCCTCGCCATCCGCGAGCAGCAGAACCGCGGCTACCTGCCCGACGGCAGCACACGGCTCTCGCGCGACGGAGAGCCGATTCGCCACTTCATGGGCACCTCGACCTTCGCGGAGTACGCCGTACTGCCCGAGATCGCGCTGGCGAAGGTATCGTCGGACGCCCCGCCCGACCGGGCGGCGCTTTTTGCATGCGGCCTATCGACCGGGCTCGGCGCGGCGATGTTCACGGCCGAGGTGCGGCCCGGCTCGACCTGCGTCGTGTTCGGGGCGGGCATGGTGGGACTCGGGGCGGTGGCCGGGTGCCGGCTTCAGGGAGCCGAGCGCATCGTGGCCGTCGACCTTTCGCAGGAGCGGCTCGCGCTCGCCAGAGGTCAGGGAGCGACGGACGCGCTGATCGGCGGCCCCGACGCGGTCGAGCGGATCCTCGAGATGACCGATGGCTTCGGGGCCGACTACACGTTCGAGGCGACCGGGAACGTCTCGGTCATGGACCAGGCGGTGGCGGCGGCACGGATGGGCTGGGGCCTGTGCACGATCGCGGGCGTTGCCGGCAAGGGCGAGGCGCTGTCGATCGTCCCACGCCTGCTCATCACTGGTCGGCGGGTCTGCGGCTCCTCCTTCGGCGGCGTGAAGGGACGTGACCAGGTCCCCCAGCTCGTGGACCGCTACCTCGCGGGAGAGATCGACGTCGATGCCTTCCTCTCGCACGAGTTGACCCTCGATCAGGTCAACCGCGGCTTCGACCTCATGGAGGCCCAGGATGGGATCCGCAGCGTGATCCACTTCGGACGCGCGTGACGCCGGCCGCCGACCTACGTCGCCGCCCGCCAGTTCCGTCGAAGCTCTGAGACGTACCCGGCGCCGAGGGCGTCGCCTTGCTCGACCAGCCAGTCCTCGAGTCGGGTCCTCCCAAGCGGCGCTTGGCGGGAGACGAGCAGATCAGCCGCGAGGCCTTGAAGCTCCTCGCGTGTGATCATGACGTCACCGCGCGTGCGGCCGACAAGACGCGCGACCGAAAGCGCCAGCGCCCCCGGCACACGCGCGATACGGGTCCGGGCGCCAATCGCCGCTCTCATCACCCGCACCAGCTCTTCGAAGCTGTAGACGGAAGGCCCAGCGGCGTCCAGCGTGACTTCCTCGCCTCGCCGGCTGAGTTCGATCGCGAGCGCCGCGACGTCCTCGGCGGCGACCGGCTGGACGCGATAGCCGGCGTCGCCGGGCACGAGGAAGATGGGGAAGCGCCGTAAAGCCCAGGCGATGTTGTGAAGGAGGATGTCCTCCCGACCGAAGATCAGCGTCGGCCGCACGATCGCGTGCGACAGGCCGCAGCACCGAACCTCCCGCTCGACCATCGCCTTGAAGCGGAAGTAGGGAAGCGGCGACTCCTCGGCGGCGTTCGACACGCTGATGTGCACGATCCGCTCGACGCCGGCATCTTCGGCCGAACGCAGTAGCACGCGCGTGTTCTCGAGCACCGTCTCCCACGTCACCCCGGCGCGAGGAAAGCGGATCCAGTACGTGTTGTAGAGCGTGGTGACGCCTTGCAGCGCACCAGCGAGGGAGGCTCGCTCGAACGCCAGAGGCTCCCACGTGACGCGGTCGCTGAGAGGATGCGCCGGATCGGGTTCGCGCGACAGGGTCTTCACACGCTCGCCGTCCTCGAGCAGGCGGCGGGCGATGTAGCTCCCGGTGTACGAGAATGCACCGGTCACCGCGTTCACTGCTCGCCCTCCCACTCGGCTTTGCGCGGATCGACACGCTCGATAAGGTGTGGCAAGGCCGTTTGAATGCGGCTGCGAAGCAGGGAGGGAAGGTCACCTTGAAGCGTCGTCGCGCCATCGTAATCTCGGCGCCACTCATCGCCGTCCTATTGGTCGCGACCTTCTGGGCCCAGCCGAGCGGCGCGCAGGTCATATCGGAGCCGAGTCTGCCGGGCAGCGCCTCCTCCGACCGCGTCCCGCTTGGCTTCGACGCCTGCCGCTCCGGCAGACCGGGCTGCGTTCGCGCGACCATTCGCGAGATGTACCGGCGCTGGCGACCGCTCGACGATCGCTGTGACCACAAGGCGGTGTTCGCGCTGACCTACCTGCGGACCACCGAGGCGTTCGCGGACACCGTCCGGCGCGATCCCCGCTTCTTCAGCGACCCGCCGTGGGTCAACTGGGAGGACAAGGTCTTCGGCCAGCTGTACTTCGACGCCGTCGACGCGTGGGATCAGGATCGGCCGCTGCCGGGCGCCTGGCGGGTGGCTTTCGAGGCGTCTGAGTCCGGTGACGTGACGGGTCCGGGCGACCTGCTGCTCGGCATGAACGCGCATATTCAACGCGATCTGCCCTACACGCTTGCCCACGTCGGCCTCGTGAAGCCGGACGGCCGTTCCCGAAAGCGGGACCACGACCGAGTCAACGCCATCCTCGACCAAGTGATCGACCCGCTCCAGCAAGAGCTCGCTCGCCGCTACGACCGGCTCTTCAGGGACACCGACGCCGAGCCCGCGCCATTCGACGAGCAAGCCGCACTGCGCGCGGTGCGCGGCTTCCGCGAGGCCGCGTGGCGTAACGCCGAGCGGCTGGTGAGCGCCCGGACCGAGGCGGAGCGCGAGCTGGTGCGGCTGTCGATCGAGGAGTACGCCGAGTCCCAGGCGCGGCTCATCCTCGCCGCCAACACCGTCCCCGGCTACGGCGCCGTCCGCGACGCTCATTGCCGCGCTCAGAACAAGCGCGAATCGGGCCCGCGCGAACGAGGCTCGCGCGAGCCGGAGCGAGGCTCGCCGTCGTCGTCCCGGTCCGGCACCTTCTCGCGATCGACGCCCCCGCGCTTCGACCGCTGACCGGGCGACGGAGTCAGCTGGCGCCTGACGTGCCGCTCGAACTGACGACCGCTGAAGCGTCGGTCCGGGCCCGAGCCATTGCAGCCGTCGCCCGCACGGGTTAGGGTCGCGCGGACATCGGGACGAAACTGCGAGGAGGGCGAATGAGGTCGAGGATGATCGGTGGAATGGTGGCTTCGGCTGCGTTGGCGGCACTGGTCGGCGCTTGCGGGGGCGGCGAGGAGGAGCCGACTACCGGCGCCAGCAGCACGGAGTCGACGTCTGGCGGTACGCCCGGCCCCGCGACCGCCTCGGGTGAGGTCGCCGTCGAGGCGAGGGAGTACGCGTTCGACAACGTCCCCCAGACGGTGGAGGCCGGAGACACATCCTTCACGCTCAGCAACGTGGGTATGGAAGAGCACGAGATGTTCGTCGTAAAGCTGGCTGAGGACGCCACCTTCGAGGAGGCGATCGAGGCCAGGGGAAGGGAAGGCACCGTGGAGGAGGAGGTCGGTGGAGTCCGGCCGATCAAGCCCGGTGAGGAAGGCGACTTCGAGGCCAAGCTCACGCCCGGCGACTACGGGATGGTCTGCGCCCTGCCCGGACCCGAGGGCCAGCCGCATGTCGTGCTTGGTCAGCGTGCCGAGTTCGTCGTCGAATAGCTGACACGGGGGTCGAGCGCTCCCAATCAAACGGATGCGCCGGGGCTGCGAAGTCCTGATCGGCGGCGAGCTGGCGTAGTCAGCTCCAGCGCACGGTCGCGGCGTCCGAGCCTCGGATCTGCGCCACACGGGCGGCCTCGGCCTCCAGCTCGCCGCGGTCGATCCGCTCCAGTGGCTCGACTTCGATCTCCGAGCGCTTGCCCCGCACGCGGACGCGCCAGAGGCCTGCTAGGCGGCCATCCTGGAGCACCGCGCCTGGGCTCGCGACGGGTCGAAACAGGCGCTTTCGCAGGTTGGGGTCGGGGACGAGCGTCGCGTACAGGGCGAAGTCGTCGGGCGCAATCGAGTGGATGGCGGCTCGCAGGCTCGGAGCGAGGACGAGCTCACCGGAGTCGGTCGCGTCGTCGTAAGCCTGGCGGGTAACGGTGTCGAACCGGGCGGCAATCGCGAGCAGCCCCGAGCCACGCGTGAAGTCAGAGGCCGGACACGCCACGGCGTCGGCGAGTGAGGACGACCGGCGGGCGGCGAGGCCGTGACGCGCGAGGCGGAAGGCAAGTACCTGATCACGCTCCACAACCCGAGCGTATTGGCTTCGAATCGACCGCAAGGGGACCAGAATCCTGCCGTCGGACCGATGCCTTCATGACGTGCGCGAGCGCAGACGGATAGCCTTCCGGCCACGATCTGCGTGAGCGCAGGGACTAGGAGCGCTCCGCATCAAACGGATAGAGAGGGGCGGAATGTCCGCGGATCGAGGCGGGCCGGGCGCGTTAGCGCCGGACGACGATAATCCAGCGGTAGCGGACGTCGAGGTTCGACTTCCGAGCGACGTATCCCTGGACCAGGACCAGGAGTGGTGCGAGGTCCGCTGGAACGGAACCACGGAGCGGGTCCGGTTCCACGACTACGACCGGATCTTTTCGATTCCCGGCCTTTACGAGCTGCTCTTCTACGACATGCTCGGGTGCACCTCCCCAGAGGTCGTGACCACCCTGCTGGGGGAGGAGCTCGACAGCGAGGGAGTCGATCCCGCGGCGCTGGCCGTCCTGGATCTCGGCGCGGGCAACGGCATGGTGGGCGAGGAGCTGGCCCGCATCGGCATCGAGTGGATCACGGGGGTCGACTTGATCGAGGAGGCGCGCGAGGCGGCCGAGCGCGATCGCCCCGACCTGTATCACGACTACTTCGTGCTCGACATCGCCGCGATGTCGCCGGAGATGAGGAACCAGCTCGAGCAGCAGGGCTTCAACTGCCTGGCGATCGTCGCGGCCCTCGGCTTCGGCGACATTCCCACAGCGGCGTTCCTCGCCGCGTACGGGCTGATAGCCCCCGGTGGATGGATCGCCTTCAACATCAAGAAGGACTTCCTGGATGGGGCCGACGGAACCGGCTTCTCCGGACTGCTTCGTCTGATGCTCGAGGACGGCGCCATGGAGGAGCTGACACGGCGTGGCTATCGCCATCGCCTCTCCTCCAAGGGTCAGGGTCTCGAGTACGTCGCGATCGTGGCGAGAAAGCACCGCGACTTCGATCCCGAGCGGACGAGCCTGCCGGACCCTGCTTCCTAGGGGCCGCGCCAGATCGTCGGCTCGCGCGGTCGATCGTTCGAGCTCGCGTCATGGCAGGGAAGCATCGACCCCTAAGCTGGTTGGCCGCCGACGCCGTGCTTGCGCCGTGGCGATCGAGACCGCAAAGGAGAGGGTGCCTTGGCAACGCAGGTGAGTGAGCGTGAAGCACGCGACGTCGCCGAGGCGGCGCGCGAGCAGGATTGGAAGCTTCCGAGCTTCGGCAAGGAGCTCTTCCTCGGCAACCTGCGGCTCGACTTGATCCATCCGCAGCCGCGGCTCGACGCCGCGGCCGTCGAGAAGGGGGAGCGGTTCCTCGAGCGGTTCGCCGCCTTCCTGGAGGGCGACGTCGATCCGCTCGCGATCGAGCGCGAGGCAAAGCTCCCGTCCAACGTGATCGACGGTCTGAAGGAGCTTGGGGCGCTCGGCATGAAGGTGCCGGAGGAGTACGGCGGGCTGGGTCTCTCGCAGGTCTACTACAACCGCGTGCTCGCGTTGGCCGGCGGCTACCACCAGTCGATCTCGACGTTCCTCTCCGCGCACCAGTCGATCGGCGTGGCCGAGCCGCTGCTCCTCTTCGGCTCCGAGGAGCAAAAGCGCGAATGGCTCCCGCTGGTCTCGCGCACCCACGTGTCCGCGTTCCTGCTCACCGAGCCAGACGTGGGCTCCGATCCCGCGCGCCTGGCCACGACCGCCGAGCCCAGCGAGGACGGCTCGGGCTACGTCCTGACCGGCCGCAAGCTGTGGGCCACCAACGGGGTGATCGCGGACGTGGTCGTGGTGATGGCGCAGGTGCCGAAGAGCGAGGGGCACCGCGGCGGCATCACCGCCTTCATCCTTCCCTGCGACGACGAGCGCGTGGTGGTCGAGCACCGCAACGCCTTCATGGGACTGCGCGGGATCGAGAACTCGGTGACCCGCCTCGACGGAGTCTTCGTGCCGCGGGAGAACATGATCGGCCTCGAGGGCCAGGGGCTCAAGATCGCCCTGACGACGCTCAACACCGGCCGGCTGGCGCTGCCCGCCATCTGCGTGGGAGCCGCCAAGTGGTCGACGAAGGTGGCGCGCGAGTTCGCGAACGAGCGGGTTCAGTGGGGCCAGCCGGTCGGCAGGCACGAGGCCGTGGCGCACAAGGTCGCCTTCATCGCCGCCAGCGCGTTCGGGCTCGAGGCGATGCTCGACGTGGCCAGCCGCCTGGCCGACGACAAGAAGAGCGACATCCGTATCGAGGCGGCGCTTGGAAAGCTCTACGCGTCGGAGATCGGCTGGAAGGTCGTGGACGAGCTGGTCCAGGTACGGGGCGGGCGTGGCTACGAGACCGCCGAATCGCTCAAGGCGCGCGGCGAGCGCCCGGTGCCGGTCGAGCAGGCGCTGCGCGACATGCGCATCAACCGCATCTTCGAGGGCTCGACCGAGATCATGCATCTGCTGATCGCCCGCGAGGCGGTGGACCGCCACCTGCAGGTGGCGGGCGACATCCTCGACCCCGACACCGAGCTTGGCGATAAGGCCAAGGCGGCGATCGGCGCCGGCGCCTTCTACGGGCGCTGGCTCCCGCGGCTCGCCGTGGGCAAGGGCCAGCGACCGGGCTCCTTCGACGAGTTCGGCGAGCTGGCGAAGCACCTGCGCTTCGTCGAGCGCGGCTCGCGCAAGCTCGCTCGCTCGACGTTCTACGGGATGAGCCGCTGGCAGGCCAAGCTGGAGCGAAAGCAGGCGTTCCTCGGGCGGATCGTGGACGTGGGCGCGGAGCTGTTCGCGATCTCCTCCGCGGTCGTGTACGCGGACACGATCGCCAGGGAGCGGCCCGAGCGCGGCGCCGAGGCACGGGAGCTGGCCGACCTCTTCTGCGCGCAGGCTCGCCGGCGCGTGGACGCGCTGTTCCACGATCTATGGGCAAACGACGACGCCGCCAACTACACCGCCGCGGGCAGGATCCTCGACGGCCGCTACAAGTGGCTCGAGGAGGGGGTGGTCGACCCCTCTGGCGACGGTCCGCTATTTGGCGATCAGTCGGAGGAGGCGGGGGAGCCCGCCGGTCGCGAGGCCGTCCCGGAAGCCGCCGCGGGCGAGCCCGGCTCGGACGGGTCGAGCGCGCCGCCCATCGCGGCGAAGGTGCAGTAGCGCGTCGTCGAGCGAAGGCGAACCCAAGCCGCTTCCGGACGTGGTCGCCGACGACCTGACGGTTCTCTTCTGCGGCATCAACCCCTCCCTCGTCTCGGCTGCCACCGGCCATCACTTCGCGCGGCCGGGAAATCGCTTCTGGCCGGCCCTTAACCTCGCCGGCTTCACGCCGCGGCGCCTGCTGCCGGAAGAGGACGGCGAGCTCCTCCGCTACGGGTGCGGCGTGACGAACCTAGTCGACCGACCCACGCGCGCCGCCTCGGAGCTGAGCCGTGAGGAGCTGCGGGGCGGCGCCGCGGGCCTCGAGCGACTCGTTACGCGGCACCGGCCGAAGGCTGTCGCGATGGTGGGCATCACCGCCTGGCGTTTGGCCTTCGACCGCAAGCGTGCCCAGCTCGGACTTCAGCCGGACCGGATCACCGGGCGCCCGGTGTGGGTCCTGCCGAACCCGAGCGGACTGAACGCCCACCACCAGCTGCCTGAGCTGACCCGTCTGTACGGGGAGCTCCGGCAGTGGGCGTTTGCGTGAGCCGGCCCGCAGCGTGCCGGGCTACCAACCTGGCCCGCTGGCCGCACACGCGGGTGAAGGGCGACTGTTACAAACCTATCGCTGAGTGTGAGCGTGACGCGGCGCCCTGACGGAGGGGTTGGTCCTGTTGCGTCCCGCATACTGCCGCAATCGGACCAACCCCCTCAGAGCTGCGCTAGGCCAAGCGGGTCAGGCGGCCGATTCGAGAATCGTCCGCGCTACGAGTTCCGGGTCGTCCCACATCGGCACGTGTCCGACCCCGAGGAGCGATACGTGTCGCACGCGCGGGGCGAGCTCTCGCGCTCGCTTGCCCTGCCGCGGGAGCAGCAGGCGGTCCTTCGTGCCCCAGGCGATCGTCACGGACTCCGGCAGCTCGTCGAGGCGCTCGACTTCGCGGACCATGAGAGCCGCGCGCGTGGCGTCGAAGCCGGGGCTATCGGCGACGTTTCGCAGGGCAGCGGCGGCCTCCTTGGGCGTGAGTCGCTCGGCGTGCTCCGCGATCTGCCCGAAGACGAGCTTGCGCGCCCGAGGCCGGGCCAGGAGCTGATCGGCATGCGGCGCAAGCCGAAGGGCGCTCGCGCGCGTCGCGCGCAGCGAGCAGTCGCAGAACGTCCGCTCCCATCCACGCCAGAGGCCCGCGGGCGAGATCGCGCAGGTCGATCGCGCTCGGCCGCGGCGAGCCAGCTCGAGGACGACCAAGCCGCCGAGCGAGTTCCCGGCCACCGCCGGCGCCTGCCATCCGAGCTCGTCGAGGAAGGACGCGACGGCGTCGGTGAGCGCGCCCGGCGTGGGCTCCGTGCCGGCCGGCAGCGCCGCCGACTCGCCGAAGCCGGGCAGGTCGACCGCCACAACCTCACGCTCGCGCTCGAGCCGCGGCAGAACCGGCTCCCAGACATGCCAGTGGCTGCCGAGGCCGTGCACGAGCAGGAGTGGCGCGCCCGAGCCGCCGCGGTGGTGGGCGAGCGTCATCGGCGCCGCGATCGCCCCAGCGAGCCCCTCGCGGGAGGACCCGGCGCCGGAGCGCGCGCCGCTACGCCGCCGTCAGTCCGACGGGGCACGCAACGCCGGTGCCGCCGAGCCCGCAGTAGCCGCCGGGCACCTTCGCCAGGTACTGCTGGTGGTAGTCCTCGGCGTAGTAGAAGGGCGGCGAGGGCACGATCTCCGTGGTGATCTCGCCCTGGCCGGCTTCGCTCAGCGCGGCCTGGTAGCGGTCGCGCGACGCCTCGGCCGCCTCCCCTTGGGCGTCGCTGGACGTGTAGATCCCGGACCGGTACTGCGTGCCCATGTCGTTTCCCTGGCGCATGCCCTGCGTGGGGTTGTGACCCTCCCAGAAGCGCTGCAGCAGCCGCTCGTAGGGCACGACCTCCGGGTCGTAGACCACGAGGACTACCTCGTTGTGGCCGGTCCGCGCGCTGCAGACCTCCTCGTAGGTCGGGTTCGGCGTGTGGCCGGCGGCGTATCCCACCGCAGTCGTGTAGACGCCGTCGAGCTCCCAGAAGCCGCGCTCGGCACCCCAGAAGCAGCCCATGCCAAAGACCGCGGTCTCGAGGCCATCCGGAAACGGCGGCTCGAGCGGCGTGCCCTTCACGTAGTGGCGGTCCGGCACGGGGAGCGGCTGGTCGCGCCCCGGAAGGGAGTCCTCGGGGCTTGGCATCTTGGTCTTGTGGCGCGTGAAGAGCATCGGGCTGAACCTCCGGAATCGGTGTTGCTCAAGACTAGTCGCGTCCCTGGCCCATCGAGCGGAGCGAAGCCACCCGTCATGGACTCGCAAGGCGGGTCGCCTGGAGGCCGCTAAGCGTGGTGGATGGCCACGATGCGCATCGTGCGCGTGCCGCCCGGCGTCTCGAGCGTGCGGACCTCGCCGACGCTCGAGCCGGCGAGCACCCGGCCGACCGGCGAGTCGATCGACAACAGCCCGCCCGAGGGGTCAGCCTCGACGCCGGGGACCAGGCGGTGCGTCGCCTCCCCGCCGGTCTGCTCGTCGGAGTAGGTGACCGTCGAGCCCATTCCCGCGGCCTCGCCGCCGGCCGCGGCCTCGACGATCTCCGCCGAGCGCAGCTGCTCGCGCATGCGCGCGATCTTGGCCTCCAGCATCGCCGCGTCCTCCTTGGCGGCGTGGTACTCGGCGTTTTCCTTGAGGTCGCCCCATTCACGGGCGATGCCTATGCGCTCGGCCTTCTCGCGCCGACCCTCGCCCTCGAGTGCGGCGATGTCGACCTGCAACCGCTCGTAGGCGGCGGAGGTCATCCTGGTCGTGTCGGACATGCCAAGAGCCTACGCATGGGCCCTCTGGCGACTAGGCGATCGGGCGTGGCGGGATCAGCCGGAGGCGTTCACCGAGTAGACCGCCAGATCCTTTGGCGCCCCCTTCGCCTTGAACCGGCGCTGGCGCTTGAGATCGAACGAGTCGTCATCGAGGCTCACGCGCGCCGTCTCGGATACCAGGATTTCGCCATCCGGCGCGGCGGCGACGACGCGCGCCGCGATGTTCACGTCGACTCCGAGATAGTCGCCGCCGATCTTGCGCGGGCGGCCGACGTGGATCCCGGCACGAAGTTGCGGCCGGTGACCATCGATCTCTACCGCCCCCATCCGCTCTCGCGCCGCGAGCGCGGCCTCAACCGCGGCGGCGGGGTCTTCGAAGACGGCCATCAGGCCGTCGCCGAGGCGCTTGACTAGCGGCGACCCCAGCGACGCGGCTTTCGCCGCAAGCGCGCACGCGCGCGAGACAGCCGGGCCGGCTTCCGGCGAAAGCGAAGCGGCTTGCCGACGAGCGGTAGACGCCTACGTCCAGAAGAGCGCCGATGCTGTACCGCGATCGCGCCACCACCCACGCCGAGCGCCGCGAAGCACGCCGCGATCAGGCCCGGTCGACCCAGCAGCCTTCTGAACTCGCTCTGCACCTCGGGCCACAGCGCTTCCTCGACGAGCTTCCCCGCTTCCTCCGGCGTCGCTGCGATCTCCGCCACATGGATCGGCTCGGCGAAGGTCAGCTGCACACGCTTTGGCTTGGGGATCGGCCCGAGCCACAAGCGGTCCGTGCCGGTGATCGCCGCCGGCACCATCGGCGCGCCGGACTCGAGCGCAAGTCGCCCCGCCCCGCGGCGCGGCTGGCCGAGCGTCTCCGGGTCGCGTACGCGCGTGCCTTCGGGGAAGAGCGCGAGCAGCCCGCCCTGATCGAGGATCGCGCGGGCCGTGGCGAGCGCCTCGGCGTCGGCCTCGCCGCGCCGCACCGGGAACGCGCCCAGGCGCACGAGCAGCCGACCTCCGAAGCCCTCGAAGAGCTCGGTCTTGCCCATGAACCGCAGGTGGCGTCTGGTAGCGAGCGCGATGAAGAACGAGTCGTAGAAGCTCTTGTGGTTGGGCGCGAGGATCGCGGCGCCGGCTCGCGGAATGTGCTCGGAGCCCGAGATGTGCATGCGAAAGTAGAGCCGCAGCAGCGGCACGAGCGCGAGACGGACGGCGGCATAGAGCGGTCGCGAGACGCCCTTCTCGCGCGCGAGCCGATGAGCCTCTTCGTTCGTCATGGTCGGCAACCGTAGTGAGCGCGCGGCGCGGACGGCGGGTCACGCCCGCCCAGCTCATGGGCGCGGGGGCACGCGCGTGGTGTGTGTATTAGGGTGCCCTAATACATTGTCCCCGGAGAGGACCCTGACCATGGCCACCATCCGCAAGCTGCTCGCTGTTATCGGGACCGCCACGCTCGGCGCCGGGGCAGGCGCGGGGATCGCGGCGTGCGGAGAGGAGCGCGGGTCGGTCGAGGTCATCGGCGGTAGCGAGGGCGGCACGACCGGCGCTACCACGGGCGTGACGGGCACCACCGGCGCCACCACGACCGGCACGCCGACGGGCGGCACGACGACCGGCACGCCGACGGGCGGCACCACGACCGGCACCCCCCCGCCGTGAGCCACCTGCCGAAAAGCGCGACCGCTCTCGCGCTCTGCATCGCGCTGCTGCTGCCCACGCTCGCCCTGTCCGCCTGTGGCGGTGGCGATCCCGACCTCGTCGTCTACTCGGGTCGCTCCGAGCCGCTCCTCAAGCCGTTCCTCGACGAGTTCGCCGCGCGCGAGGGCCTGGACGTCGAAGTGCGTTTCGGCGAGACCGCGGGACTTGTGGGCACATTGCTCGAGGAGGGCGAGAACACGCAGGCGGACGTCTTCATCGGCCAGGACGCCGCCGCACTCGAGCGCCTGGCCACCGAGGAGCTGCTCCAGCCCTACGACGGCTTCGAGCGAATGCCCGCGCGCTATCGCTCGGCCGACCTCGAGTGGACCGGCCTGTCGGGTCGCGCGCGCGTCCTGATCGTGCCCGCCGGGGGCGAGCACCCGGACAGCATCTTCGATCTGACCGATCCGGAGTGGAGGGGACGGATCGCCGCTCCGGCGCCGACGAACGTCTCCTTCCGCGACTGGGTCTCGGCGATCAGGCTCGAGCGTGGCGACGACTTCGCGCGCTCGTATCTCGAGGGACTCAAGGCAAACGACATGGAGATCCTCGCCACGCATGGCGAGGTGCAGGCCGCGGTGGGCGAGGGAGAGTTCGACATCGGCCTCGTGAACCACTACTACGTCGAGCTGGGGAAGCGGCTGGGATCGCCCGTCGAGGCGATCTACACGGATCAGGCGCCGGGCGGCTTCGGCGTCGTCTTCAACGTCGCCAGCGCCGGCATCACGCGGTCGGCGGACGACCCCGAGAACGCTCGCAAGCTGATGGATTACCTGCTCAGCGACGATGTGCAGGAGCGCTTCGCCGAGGCGAACTTCGAGTACCCGCTGCTCCCGGGACTGGAGGCGGAGCCGGGTGTACAGCCGCTCGACGACGTCCGGATCACCGACGTCCCGCTGTCCGAGCTGGGTCCCGCCGCGGAGGGCACCGACCGCCTCCTCGACGAGGTCGGCCTCGACCGCTGAGCGTTCGGCCTGAATCAGGCGTGCCCGAGCAGCACGCCCACCGCGGCCACGGTGGCTCCCCCGAGCGTCACCTGGAGGAGCGACTGCGACAGCGAGACCTTCAGGTAGCGCTTGCGCACGTACGCAATCGCCAAGAGCTCGACCGACACCACGGCGTAGGCCACCGGCAGCGCCTCCTGCACGTCACTGATCAGGAAGGGAAGCGCGTGCAGCACTCCGCCGACGAAGGTGGCGGCGCCCGTGATCAGGCCGCGCGGGAGCGAGTTGCCGCGACCCGTGAGCTGACCGTCGTCGGAGAGCCCCTCGGACAGCCCCATGCTGATCGCGGCGCCGAATGCCGCGGCCAGCCCGACGAGCAGCGCGGCGCGCGACCCGGCGACGTACGCGGCGGCGAAGATCGGCGCGAGCGTGGAGATCGTGCCGTCGATCAGGCCGATGAGACCGGGCTGGATCACACGCAGTAGCCGCTCGCGATCGTCCGCGGCATGCCAAGCCTGTACGAGTGCGCGTGCCATGCTCGCTGCAACTATAACGAGCGACTAAGAACAACAGATTCATAAGATCAGCTACGATCTTAGGCATGCCTAACGATAAAGGCTCACCGGATGCCGAGCTCGAGCTGGCCCTGCGCGGCCGCGGCCATCGCGTCACGCCGCAGCGGCTCGTGATCAATCGAGCGCTGCGTGAGCTCGACCGCCACGCGAGCGCCGACGAGGTGCTCGCGCTCGTCTCCGACCGCCTGCCGAACGTCTCGCTGCCAACCGTCTACGCGACCCTCGACCTAGTCGAGGACCTCGGCCTCGCGCGGCGGGTCCGCGCCGGCGCGGGAGCGGTCCTCTATGACCCGCGCGTCGACGAGCACCACCACCTCGTCTGCGAGCGCTGCGGGCGCATTGAGGACATCGCGCCGCGGCTCGACCTGCGCCCCGCCATGCGGGCCGCGACGCGGCACGGCTTCGGCTCCTCGCGCGCCGATGTCGTGGTCACAGGCCTGTGTCCCAGCTGCGCCGCCGCCAGGCGCTGAGCGCCTACTTGCCCGGCTGCGGGAACTGGGTGGTCATGAAGGCGTCCCACAGGCGATCGGGCATCAAGCGCCGCTGGGTCATGACGATCCGCGCCGACGGCGTGACCGGATAGCGCGCACGCGGGCGCTTGCTCGTGATCGCCTTCGCGATCGCCTTGGCCACGGCATCCGGACCGCCTCCGAGCCGGGCCAGCGGCCCCTCGTAGACCGCGGTGGTCTGGCGCGCGAGCGCTCGATTGAACTCCGTGTATGGACCGTCGCTCGCGCTCTGGTCGCCGATGCTCCCCACGGCCGTGTCGCCGAAGCTCGTGGTGATGAGGCCCGGCTCGACGAGCACTACGTCGACGCCTTGCCCGCGCACCTCGAAGCGCAGCGCGTCGCTGATCGCCTCGACCGCGTACTTGGTGGCGTGGTAGATGCCCCCGCCCGGAAACGTCAGCTTGCCGCCCATCGAGCCGATGTTCACGATCTTCCCGTAGCGCTGGCGGCGCATTCCCGGCAGGACGAGCTGCGCCATGCGGATCAGGCCGAACACGTTCGTCTCGAACTGACGGCGGATGTCGTCGAGCGGGATGCCCTCGATCGCGCCGCTCTGGCTGTAGCCGGCGTTGTTGATCAGCACTCCGACGGCTCCCTCGGCCTCCTCGACCGCCGCGACGGCGGCGCCCATCGACTGCTCGTCGGTCACGTCGAGCGCGAGCAGCTTGCAGCCCCTGGACTCGAGGTCGCGGATGGAGTCGAGCTTGCGCGCCGTCGCGTACACGCGCCAGCCGCTGTCGGCCAAGTGCTCGGCCGTCGCGCGGCCGATGCCGGTCGAGCAGCCGGTGACGAGGACGGCTCTTGATCTCGGTGCCATGAAAGTCTCCTTCTCGGTCGAGCGGCGAAGGCTACGATGCCGGCCGTGCGCGCGGTCACCTTCCAGGCGCCCGGCGAGGTTAGCGTCGAGGAGCGGCCCGAGCCGGAGCTGATCGCCGGCGACGACGCGATCGTCGCCGTCGAGGCCACCGGCATCTGTGGGTCGGATCTCCACATCTACCACGGCCGCGTGCAGATCGAGCCGGGCTTTACGATCGGCCACGAGTTCGTCGGAACGGTGCTCGAGGCGGGCGACGCGGTGACCTCGGCGGCAGTCGGCGACCGCGTGCTCGGCTGTTACTGCACCGCTTGTGGCACGTGCTTCTTCTGCCGTCGAGGGGCGTACCACAAGTGCGACCACGGTCGCGTCTTCGGGCACGGGGCCACGCTCGGCTCGCTGCAGGGCACGCAGGCCGAGCGCGCGCTCGTGCCGCACGCGAACCTGACGCTGCGGCGCGTGCCGGGGGGCATGTCGAGCGACGTCGCACTCTTCGCCGGCGACGTGATGGGCACGGGCTATCACGCGGTGAGCGCGGCCGGCCTCGAGCCGGGGGACACGGTGGCGGTGCTCGGCCTCGGGCCCGTGGGCCTGTGCGCGGTGCAGGCTGCCAGGGCGGCCGGAGCGGCGCAGGTGATCGCGGTGGACTCGGTGGACGAGCGCCTTCGGATGGCCAAGTCCTTCGGCGCGCTTGCCGTGCACCTGACCGAGGACGATCCGCGCGCGGCGGTGAAGGCCGCCACCGAGGGTCGCGGCGTGGACATCTGCGTCGATGCGGTCGGCGATCCGCGCGCGCTCGACCTAGCCTGCCGGCTCGCGCGCAAGGCCGGCACCGTGTCCGCCACCGGCGTGTACGCCGAGCGCTGCGAGGTGCACATGGGCGTTGTCTGGATCAAGGCGCTGACGCTACGCACGGGACACGCGAACGTGATCGGCCACGTGGACCGCGTGCTCACGATGATCGAGCACGGCGTGCTCGACCCGAGCCCGCTCGTGACCCACCACATGCCGCTCGCCGATGCGCCCGAGGCCTACGCCGCCTACGACCGCCGCGAGGCGCTGAAGATCGTCCTCACCCCTTGAGCGCTCCGGGCGCCGAGATCGCGTTCGACGACTTCCTAGCCGTCGATATGCGCGTTGGTCAAGTGACGGCGGTCGAGGACTTCCCGGAGGCGCGAAAGCCAGCGTGGAAGCTCACGATCGACTTTGGTCCCCACGTCGGCAGCAAGCGCTCGTCCGCGCAGGTCGCCCACTACGCGCGTGCGGAGCTCGAGGGCCGGCTCGTGGTGGCGGTCGTGAACTTCCCGCCGCGCCAGATCGGGCCGGTTCGGTCCGAGGTGCTCGTGCTGGGGGCGCTGGACGATGAGAAGGGCGTCGTGCTGCTCGCACCCGATGCCGATGTGGCCCTCGGCGCGCGGATCGCCTAGCTCGGGGTGCGCGTAGCGATGGTCGTGTTTGCTTGGGCGCGACGCGTTAAGGTTGGCTGACACGATCCGAGGAGACAGCAAAATGGGACTGAAGGACAAGATCACCGGAAGGGCGAAGAAGGCAGCAGGCGACCTCAGCGACGACGCCTCGCTGCGCCGCGAGGGTCGGCAGGAGGAGCGCAAGGGGGAGGCCAAGGAGGAGCGCGACCTGGCCCACGAGAAGGCCGACGCGAAGTCGCAGGAGGTCGCCGACCTCGAGCGCAAGACCTGACGAGCCGCGCCTTTCCCGCGACGCTCGCCGAGGGTGCGCGAGCGTCGCTTAGAGCTTCACGACCAAGATCACCGCTGAGGCGAGCACGCAAATCACGATCACGATCTGCATCGCCACCCAGAAAGCAGGCATCGACTCATTGTGCCTGACGCCGGTTGGGCGGTTCGCCGCGCGTCACGCTGGCGCTCCCGCGCATATGATCGCGCCGGGCGTGTTCGCGGCGGAGGGAGATAGATGATCGGGTCGATAATCGTGGGTACCGACGGGTCCGAGACGGCCGGCGAGGCCGTCCGCCAGGCCACCGACCTTGCGAAGGCGGTCGGGGCGGATCTTCATCTCGTAAGCGCCTACGAGCCGGTGCGGACCCAGCAACTTCGAGAGGAGCGCCAGCAGGTCCCGCCGGACGCCGAGTGGATGGTCAACCCACGCGAAGACGTGGACGCCACGCTGCGAGCGGCGGCGGACGGCATCGGTGACAGCGGCGTCGATGTGTCCACCCACGCGCGCGAGGGCGACGCCGCCGACGCGATCCTAGACATCGCCGAAGAGCAGAACGCCGGCCTGATCGTGGTCGGCAACAAGGGGATGAGCGGCGCCAAGCGCTTCCTGCTCGGAAGCGTGCCCAACAAGATCTCCCATCACGCTCCCTGCAGCGTGATGATCATCCGCACGACCTAGCAGCGCGTCGCGCGGCGCTCAGCGAACGGCCGCGGCACTGTCCAAGAGCCCGGCCCCGTAGCGGTCGTCGAAGCCGTCCTTGCCGAGGTCGCGCGCGGTCTGCTCGAGCCGCTGCTCGACCTCCTCGGGATCGCGAATGCCGGTCGTGGCCATGACTAGCGCCGCGGTCGCCGAGACGTGGGCGGTCGACATCGACGTGCCCTCGTAGAACGAAGGAAGGCCGAAGTCATTGCAGCGCCGTGCCTCTCGCTTGCAGTCGAAGGTCTCCTGGTAGATGGGGTCGCCCTTCTGCCGCGGACGGCAGTTGCTGGCGTCGCGCGGATTGCGGTCCGATGACGAATCGTCGCCGCCGCCGGGCGCCGAGATATCGAGATCGTCGCCGCTGTTCGAGTAGTCGGCCTGGCAGCTGTTCTCGGTCGTCGCGCCGACGGCGATCACGTGCTTGATGTCCGCCGGGGTCGCGACCGTCGAGACGTCCTTGTTGCCAGCCGAGGCCACGAGCACCGCATTGCGCTCGTGCGCGTACTCGACGGCCTCCCGCAGTGGCCGGCTAGCTGTTCCGCCAAAGACCGAGCTCTTGGTCTCGAGGCTCATGTTGATCACCTCGGCGCCGTGGTCGGCTGCGAAACGGATTCCCCTGATCAGGTCGGCAGTGTTGCCGGAGCCGTTTACGTCGAGGATGCGGATCGGCATCATCGTCGCGTCGTACGCGAGGCCCGTGACCGAGCGTCCGTTGTCGGTCGACTGGCGAATCGTGGCCGCTACGTGCGTACCGTGGCCACGGCCGAAGTTCGCCTGCTTGTCGCGGTCCGCGCTCTCGTCGTAGGCGATCTTGTCCCCCGAGACGAAGTCATGACCCGTCGCCCAGTGCCTCTTCGACAGGTCGGGAGCGCGCTTGTAGCGACCCTTGTCGGTGTAGGCCACACCCGAGTCCAGGACGGCCACCGTGACGCCGCGCCCCCCTTCGGCGCCGCGCTCGCGTGCGGTCTCCCACGCCGCGGGGGCGTTCACGCCGCCACCGCCGTCGAAGTTCCACTGGAGCTTTCGCCAGTCGCCCCGGTCGCCCTTCGCTCGCCCCGGATCGTTCGGCACGTAGCCGCTCACCTGGGTGATGTAGTTGGGCGCGGCGTACGCGATCCCGGGCTCGTCGCGCAGCTCGTTCACGGTCTCGAGCACCGGCTCGCCATCGACGATCTCGAGCTCGCGTGTGTCCTCGGCGATGCGCTCGCCCTCATCGACGCCGGTGGCGCTGGCCGCTTCCTCACGACGGGTCGCGCCCGCGCCGCCCTCGTAGCCGACGATGACTTCCCCGGGTACGAACGCGGGCGTGCTCGTACCCGCGGGCGCGGGGGCGCTCACGGATGATCCCGGAATCGTCGTGGCGGCGATTCCAGCGATCGCGATCAGCTGGAGCAAGCGAGTGCGGCGCATTCGGTACGGTCCTTCGACGGAGTCTACGTAGGCTCTGAGTCTTCGCGCGCCGCTCAGTTGCAGATCAGCCGCCAGGTCTTCTTCCCGCTCGACGAGCACTTCATGCGCCTCGCGCTGCGAGAGGCCGAGCGTGCGCTCGAGCACGGCGACGTACCCGTGGGTTGCGTTATCGCCCGCGAGGGCGAGGTCGTGGCGGCGGCGCCGAACGAGCGCGAGCTTCGCCCGGATCCGACCGCGCACGCGGAGATCCTGGCGCTGCGCGAGGCCGCGGCGGCCACGCAGAGCTGGCGCCTTTCGGACGCGGTGGTGTACGTGACACTCGAGCCATGCGCGATGTGCGCAGGCGCGATGGTGTTAGCGCGTGTGTCGCGCGTCGTCTTCGGCGCGAGCGACCCGAAGACGGGCGCCGCCGGAAGCGTCTTGGACGTACTGTCCGAGCCGCGACTCAACCACCGGCCGCAGGTGGCGGGGGGCCTGCTCGCCACCGAGTCGGCCGATCTGCTCCACCAGTTCTTCTCGCCCAGGCGCTAGCCTTCGGGCGCCGCAGCGGCGGCCTGCTCGCAGCCGCCAAGCGCGCCCTCGGAGGGGTGGCAGAGCGGTTGAATGCGGCGGTCTCGAAAACCGTTATGGGCCGATTAGGTCCATCGAGGGTTCGAATCCCTCCCCCTCCGCTACACAAGGCCGTATCTGCGCCATTTGCAGCGGATAAGCGGCTGGCCGGTCGAAGTCGAGCGGCAAGGCTTGTGCCGCCTGATACCGCCTGAGGCCGCAGGAACTTAGATAGGACTGGCTCGCGGACTGGCTCGCGGCCAGCGGGACCCACGGCGCGCGGGCAACCGAGGGCCGCCCGCAAGCCGGGTCCGTTTCGGCCCGCGTATTGCTCGCGCCGACCGCTTGGATCGCACCCAGGAGGTCGGGGGTTCGAGTCCCCTTCGCTCCACTCCGTGAACGCCCTGCAATTGCCGCGCATCGTCGGCGAAGTTGAAGCTGCTGTGCTGGGCCGGCGCGCGAGCTGAAGCGGGGTATAACGTCAGCGCAGAGATGGTGGTGCGGACCGTCGCGCGATGTCTACGG
>Ga0136616_10000251_pt1 | contig 23203 bp, 22 predicted proteins | sample AntDrymUQ2992106_2_FD_106648 | JGI IMG/M metagenome (GOLD analysis project Ga0136616, IMG submission 106648) | Polar desert sand microbial communities from Dry Valleys, Antarctica - metaG UQ299 (21.06) | ecosystem: Environmental > Terrestrial > Soil > Desert | place: Antarctica: Dry Valley... | reverse complement strand
GGCTTGCCGCCACCCGCCACCCGCCACCCGCCACCCGCCACCCGCCACCCGCCACCCGCCACGCACCGCGCTTGGAGAACGTATGGCGCAGCGGGACACGGTGGCTCGGGGCCGGTCAATATCCTCCTCGCCATGGCCACGATCTCCTTCGCGCGGGGCGCGCCGTCGCTCGACATCGTCGACGTGGAGGGCCTCAGCGAGGCGGCGCAGCGCGCCTTCGCCGACGACCCCGCGGGCACGACGGCGTACGGCACGTCGGTGGGCTACGTGCCGCTGCGCGAGTGGATCGCGGAGCAGCACGGCGTCGAGGTCGACCAGGTGCTGGTCACCAACGGCTCCATGCAGGCCGACGCGTTCCTCTTCCAGCTGCTGGTCAACGCGGGCGACGCCGTGGTCGTGGAGTCGCCGACCTACGACCGCACGCTGCTCAACCTGCGCAACCGCGAGGCGGACATCCGGACCGTCGCGCTGGAGACCGACGGCATCGACGTCGGCGAGCTGCAGACGCTGCTGGAGGACGGCGTCCGCCCCACGCTCGCGCACGTCATCCCCAACTTCCAGAACCCGGCCGGCCACACGCTCAGCGCGCCGAAGCGCGAGCGGCTGCTCGCCCTCGCCGCCGAGTACGACTTCACGGTCTTCGAGGACGACCCCTACATCGCGATCCGCTTCGAGGGCGAGGAGCTGCCGACGATGCTCTCGCAGGACAGCGCGGGCCAGGTCGTGTACGCCTCGTCGTTCTCCAAGACGGTCTGCCCGGGGATCCGCGTCGGCTACCTGGTCGGTCCGGCGGCGGTGATCAAGCAGGTCCAGGGGATCGCCACCAACACCTACATCTCGCCGAACATGGTCGCGCAGTCGATCGTCAACGCGTTCGTGCGCTCCGGGCGCATGGCCGCGGCGGTGGCGACCGTCAAGGACGCGCTGCGCGCGCGGCGCGACGCGCTCGTGACCGCGCTGGAGCGCGAGCTGCCGGAGGCGGCGTTCGCGGCGCCGGAGGGCGGCTACTTCATGTGGCTCGACCTGCCCGAGTCGGTGCGGGTGAGCGATCTGGAGCGGGCGGCGAGCGAGCGCGGCGTGATCTTCGTCAAGGGTGCCGACTTCCTGCTCGAGGGGGGCGAGAACAGCCTGCGCCTCGCCTACTCCGGGGTGACGCCGGAGCAGATCGACGAGGGGGTCACGCGGCTGGCGGACGCCGTGCGCTCGCTCGGGGTCCTCGCCTGAGGATCGCGCGGCACCGCTACGGGGCGTTGCGCTCGCACTACGGCGAGCTGTTCCTGCCCGACGATGAAGGCGACGGCCCGTTCCCCGTCGCGGTCGTCCTCCACGGCGGCTTCTGGCGAGCCCGCTACGGGCGCAGGCTGATGCACCCGGTGTGCCGCGACCTCGCCGCGCGCGGCTGGGCCGCGTGGAACCTCGAGTACCGGCGGCTCGGGCGGCTCAGCGGGGGCGGCTGGCCGGCGACCTTCGAGGACGTCGCGGCGGGCGTCGACCACCTGGCGGAGCTGGCCGTGCCGCGCGGGCGCGACCCGGCGACGGGCGCTCTGCTCGACCTCTCGCGGGTGGTGGCGATCGGCCATTCGGCGGGCGGCCACCTCGCGGCGTGGGCGGCGGCGCGCGCCGGGCTGCCCGACGGCGCGCCGGGCGCCTCCCCGCGGGTGACGGTGACCGCGGCGGTCTCCCAGGCCGGCGTCGTGGACCTGCGGCTCGCGTGGGAGCTGCGGCTCTCCGGCGGCGTGGTCGGCCGCCTGCTCGACGGCGATCCGCAGCGGCGCCCCGAGCGCTATGCGCTCGCCTCCCCCGCCGAGCGCCTCCCGCTCGGCGTGCCGGTCCTGCTCACCCACGGCGGCCGCGACGACATCGTGCCGCCGGCGATCAGCGAGCGCTTCCTCGCCGCCGCCCGCCAGGCGGGCGACGCCTGCGACCTGCACCTCGAGCCCGACGAGGACCATTTCGGCCACATCGACCCGGGCAACCCGCTGTGGACCGCGGTGGTCGAGTGGTTGGGGTGACCCCCTGGGGCTGCGCCGTGGTGGAATGGCGGGCATGACCCGCGAAGGACACCCCGACCGCGCCCACGCCGCGGCGCTCGACGCCGCCGACCCGCTGGCGGGGTTCCGCGCGCGCTTCGTCCACTCCGGCGACGAGCACATCTACCTCGACGGCAACTCGCTCGGGCGCCTGCCGCTGGCCACGCGCGAGCGGCTCCACGCGCTCGTGGAGGAGTGGGGCGAGCGGCTCGTCGCCGGCTGGCCGGACTGGATCGACGCGCCCGCGCGCACGGGCGACCTGCTGGCCGCGGCCGTCCTGGGGGCGGGGCCGGGGGAGGTCGTGGTCACCGACTCCACCACGGTCAACCTGTACAAGCTCGTCAACGCCGCCCTCGACGCCCGCGGCGAAGGCGCCCTGATCAGCGATCGCGACAACTTCCCGACCGACCGCTACGTGCTCGAGGGGATCGCTGCGGCGCGCGGGCTCGAGCTGCACCTGTTCGCGACCGACCCGCTCGCCGGACCCGTGTCCGAAGACCTCGCGGCTAGCGCGCCGGGTGACGTCGTGGTCTTCTCCCACGTGGCGTATCGCTCCGGAGCGCTGGCCGACATGGAGCTGATCACCCGCGCCGCGCATCAGACGGGCGCCACCCTGATCTGGGACGTCAGCCACTCCGCCGGCGCCGTCCCGGTCGACCTGCGCGCGCACGGCGTGGAGCTGGCGGTCGGCTGCACCTACAAGTACCTCAACGGCGGCCCGGGCGCGCCCGCGTTCCTCTACGTCGCCGAGGCGCTGCAAGCCGAGCTGCGCTCGCCGATCTGGGGCTGGTTCGCCCAGAGCGAGCAGTTCGCGATGGACCGCGCCTACGAGCCGGTGGCCGGCGCCGGCCGCTTCCTCGCCGGCACCCCGGCGATCCTCCAGCTCGCCGCCGTCGAGGAGGGCGTCCGGCTGACGGCCGAGGCGCGCATGGACCGCATCCGGGCGAAGTCGGTCGCGCTCACCGAGCTGATCGTCGCGCTGCACGACGCCTGGCTCGCGCCGCTCGGCTTCACGCTCGGCACGCCGCGCGAGCCCGCGCTGCGCGGCTCGCACGTCTCCCTCCGCCACCCCGCCGCCTGGCCGATCACCCGCGCCCTCGCCGCCGCCGGCGTCACGCCCGACTTCCGCGGGCCCGACTCGATCCGCCTCGGGATCGCCCCGCTCTACACCCGCTTCGTCGACGTCTACGACGCCGTCGACCGTCTCCGCGGCATCGTCGAGCGCGGCGACCACGAGCGCGTCGACGCCTCGCCGGCGCGGGTGACGTAAGGCGCGCGCTGCGTCCCGATTCCGGCGCGAAAGTGTGACTTCTGCGCCGCAGTGGGCCGGGAGGCCGGGAACTGCGGGCAAGGTAGGGGTGTGGTCCGGTTTGCACCCGCATTTCGTGACAGTTGGCGACCTCCGCGCGGGTGGCTGTCACGAACTGCGCGCAGGAGCCGAGTTTCGTGACACGCGTCTCGGTGGACGAGGCTCGCCGTCACGAAATGCGGGTTGGGGATGCCGCGGTGATGGCGATCGCGGCGTCCCAGCACGGCGTGGTGACCACCGCGCAACTCGCCTCGGCCGGGCTGAGCCGGGACGCGATCGTGCACCGAGTTCGCGTGGGACGGCTCCGGCGGCTGCACCGCGGCGTCTACCTGGTCGGGCCGCTCACGGGACCGCTCACGAAGGAGATGGCGGCGCTGTTCGCCTGCGGCGAGCGGGCCGCTCTGAGCCACGCCACCGCGGGGGCGAGGGGCGGCCTGCTGCCGGACTCGCCGGTCGTGCACGTGAGCGCCGCCGGCAACTTGCGCCGTCACGGCGGCGTTCGCGTGCACCGGGTCGCGCGGCTCCACTCCGCCGATATCACCGTACGGGACGGCTGCCGGCTGACCACGCCGGCGCGGACGCTCGCCGATCTCGCGTCCCACCTGGCGACCCGCGAGCTGCAACGGGCCGTCGAAGAGGCGCAGGTCCAACGGCTCGTCACCCGCCACGAACTCCTCACCCTCCTACCCAGCCGCAGTTCGCCGGCACTGCGCCGAGCGATCGAGGATCACCAAGAACCCGCCCTCACCCGCTCCGAGGCCGAGCGCCGGCTGCTCGACCTCATCCGCAGCGCGCAGCTCCCACCCCCACGGACCAACACCCGAGTCGGACGGTATGAGGTCGACTTCTTCTGGCCCGACCAGCGCCTCGTCGTCGAGGTCGACGGCTTCGCCTTCCACTCGACCCGCGCCGCTTTCGAGCGCGACCGCCTGCGCGACGCGAACCTCCATGCGGCGGGCCGGCGCGTCATGCGCGTCACCTGGCGCCAGATCGCCCGCGAGCCGGAGGCGCTGATCGCGCGCCTGGCCACCGCACTCTCGACCTGAGCCGACCAGACGCCCGCGGCCTCGAGCCACGGCGGCTCTCGTCGACACGCTCGTGGCGGACGTCGAACCGGAACCGCGCGGCCTGGGCCGGGCGGCGGCCGGACGCGGGGCGCTCAGCGCCCGTAGCGGTCCTTGGAGAGCACGAGCTGCTCGGGCAGCGCGGTGCGCGGCGGGGGCGAGGGGTCGGCGGTGACGGACACCGTCTCGGCGACGGAACGGGTGAGAGTGGCGATCGTGCCGTCGAAGTCGACGGAGACGGACTCCTCGTCGGCGCCGGCCACGAAGCCCTCGCGGCCCGGCTCGACGCCCTCGTGCTTGAACAGGTGCAGCAGCTCCTCGGCCTCGTTCTCGAAGCGCAGGATGACGACCCTGGCGCCCTTCTCGGCGTCGGCCAGCGGGACGCCGGAGATGCGGGCGCCCGGCTGGATCGGGTGACCGTGAGGGCACGTCTTGGCCGCCCCGATCGCCGCGAGCATGCGCGCCTCGAGCACCGGCGACATCGCGTGCTCCAGGCGCTCGGCCTCCTCGTGGACCTCGTCCCAGGGGATCCCGAGCACGTCGGTGAGGAAGCGCTCGATCAGCCGGTGGCGGCGCACGATGCCCTCGGCGTGCTCGCGCCCGTTCTCGGTGAACGCCAGCGTCTTGTCGCTGTCGCGCGTCACGTAGCCGTCGCGCTCGAGCCGGCCGATCATCTCGTGCACGGTCGGCGCGGAGAGCTGCATCGCCCTGGCCACGTTGGCGCCGGTCATCGGCAGCCCCGCCTCCTGGAGCCAGAAGATGGTCTGCAGGTACTCCTCCTCGGCGACGGTCGCGTGATCGTTGGCCATGCCGTCATCGTACCTGCGCCCGGGCGCCGTCTTGCGCCCGGGGTGAACCGCCGCCACGCGCGGTGCGAAGATCCGAGCCACATGGGACCCGGCTCGCAGGCGCGGGAGGCCCAGTCGCGCGGCTGCCGAGGCTGCCCTGATGGGGCGAGTCGCGGCAGGCGAACGAGAGGCTCCGCTGATCGAGTTGTACGAGCGCTATGCAACGCCCGTCTATCGCTTCGCCCTCCAATGGTCGGGCGGGGACCGCCAACAGGCCGAGGACGTCGTCCAGGAGACCTTCCTGCGCCTGTGGCGCAGCGCCGAGCGCTTCGACGCGGCACAGTCCTCCGTGCGCTCGTTCGTGTTCCTGATCGCACGGCGCGTGACGATCGACCTGCACCGGCGCGCCTCGGTCCGGCCCGAACACGCTGCCGAGTCGGTCGAGGCGGCGGACGAGGCGGCCGGCGGCGAGGCGGCGGAGCGGATCGTGACCGGGATCACCGTGCGCGAGGCGCTCGAGGCGCTGCCGCCCAAGCACCGCCAGGTGCTCGAGCTGGGCTTCGACGACGATCTCACCCAGGCCGGCATCGCCTCCCGCCTGGAGCTGCCGCTGGGCACGATCAAGAGCCGCACTTACCGCGCGCTGCGCGCCCTGAAGGGCGAGCTGGACCGGAGGGGCATCGGTGCCTGACGGCGACATCCACACCGACGTCGCCGCCTACGCCCTGGACCTGCTGGCGCCCGGGGAGAAGGCGAGCTTCGAGCAGCACCTGGCCGGCTGCGAGAGCTGCCGCGAGGAGCTGGCCGAGCTGGCTCCGACCGCGCGGGCGCTCGCGCTGACCGCGCCCCGCGACGAGGCTCCGGTCGACCTGCAGGCGCGGACCTTCATGGCGATCGAGCGCGAGGCGGGCAGCAGCGTGATGGCGCCCGCGGCGACGGCCCGGGCCGCGCGGCCGCGCCGGCGCCTGGCGCTGCGCCTCGCGCTCGGCGGGCTGGCCGTCGCCGCCGTGATCGGGGCCGCGCTGATCGGCGTGCGCTTCGGGGAGGAGCGCACGCCGGGCACGCGCGAGATCGAGACCGCGCTCGTCGGTCCCGACGGGGCCGAAGCCGGCTCGGCGCTCGTGACGGCCACCGGCATCGGCAGGATCGTGAGGCTCGAGAGCCGCGCGCTCCCGGTCCTCGACAACGACGAGGAGTTCTACGAGGCCTGGTTCGTCGCGCCCGGCGACACGCCGGAGGAGCCGAACCGCGTCTCGGCGGGCACGTTCCACCCGGACGCGGAGGGCCGGACGGACGTGCGCCTCACGGCGGCCGTCGTGCCCGCCAACTACCCGGTCCTCAGCGTCACCCGCGAGCCGCGCGACGGCGACCCGAACGCCGCCGGCCGCGAGGTCCTGCGCTCGGACTAGGCGTCCGCCTCCGCCTCGGCCTCGAGGCGCCGCCGCAGCGCCCCGACCCGCTTCTCGGCCACCGCCATGAACGCGCGCGTGGCCGGGGAGAGATGCGCGTCACGGCGCGTGATGAAGGCGAAGGTCTCGAACAGCGGCGGGTCGAACGGCACGGCCGAGAGACGTCGCCCGAGTCCGCGCGAGACGAGGATCGAGCGGGCGGCGACCGTGTCGCCGAGGCCCCGCGCGGCGAGGTCCAGCGCCGCCGTCATGTACTCCACCTCGATCTGCGGCTCGAGCTTCACGCCCGCCCGCTGGGCACGCTCGTGCAGCTGCCGGCGCGTCGGGTCGTCGGTGCCCCAGCGCGCGTCGTAGAGGATCAGCGGGGCGGCCGCGAGCGTCTCGACGTCCACGGGCTCGCGCGTGCGGCGCGGCTCGGCGGACACGTAGAGCAGCTCCTCGCGCATCGCCGGGCGGACGTCGAGGCCGCGGTCGTCGATCGGGAGCACGACGAGGCCGGCCTCGAGGCGGGCCTCGCGCACCGCGTCGGCGACCTCGGCGGAGTTCTGGCCGACCACCCGCACGCGCACCGCGGGGTGGCGCGCGCGGAAGTCCTGCACGAGCCCGCCGAGCAGGTAGTGGTGCGCGCTGCCGAAGGTGCCGAACTCGACCGTGCCGCCGGTGACGTCGCGCACCTCGCGGACGGACTCCTGCGCCTCGCGCGCGGCGTCGAGCGTGCGCTCGGCCTGCGGCTGCAGCAGGCGACCGGCCTCGGTCAGCTCGAGCCGCCGGCCGGTGCGCGCGAACAGCGGCACGCCCAGCTCCGCCTCGAGCCGCCGGATCTGCTCGGACAGGCTGGGCTGGGCCATGTGCAAGGCCTCGGCGGCGGCGCTGAAGGAGCCGTGCTCGACCGCGGCCACGAAGTAGCTCAGCTGCTGCAGCGTCATACAGGCGCATCCTATCGACGCAGTAGTCAATCAAGGCTACAACAATGCCGCACATGGGTCGATAATGAGTGCATGTTCACTCTCATCGCACTCGCCGCCTCCGCAGTCGTCACCGGTACGCTCGGTGCGCTCGCCGTCAGGTTCGGCGCCGAGGACCGGCCCGGCTTCGACGAGCGCTCCCCGCTCGCCTGATCCCCGACCCCCGCCGCTCTCGCGACGGGGGTCGATGTCATGTCAGCGCACGCGGAACGCCTTGACCATCCCGAGCGTGTTGTGCGAGGCCCCGCGCTCACCGTCCGAGAGGAAGCAGGCGAACACCCAGTTGCCGGGCCTGCGGAAGTTCACCTCGACGTCGTTGACCGCGCCGCCGGAGACGATGCCCTGCGGCTCCAACGTGTCCCGCTCGACCGTAAGACGGCCGAGCCTGCGCTCCTGGTTACGGATCAACGCCCGCACCGCCGCGGGCCGGCTCGCGCCGCGGCGCAGCCGGAAGGCGACGGCGATGTGGACCCGCTCGCCGCGGTTCTCGAAGCGGACCACGCCGTTGCGCGGCAGCGTAGGCGCCATGGCGTAGGCGAAGTCGTACAGGCCGACGACCGCGTCCGGCGTGGGACGGGTGGCGGTGCCGGGGGACCCCACGGTGAACGCGGTGATGGGAGCCTCGGCCGGGTTGTCGCCGATGTTGGCGACGACGTAGGTCGTGTCCGGCTTGAGGTCCACGGTCGTCGTGTAGGTCCCGCGCGGCGCCGCGAAGCCGCCCGCCTCGAAGCTCATGATGCGCTTGAGCGAAGCGGGCGTGACGCGGCGGTTGCGCAGCGCCTGTCGCAGGCGCTGGACCGTGACGCCCGGCCGCAACGCGGCCATGCTGATCTCGGCGGGACCCCGGCGGTTGGTGTTGCGGAACACGAAACGGGTCGGCCCGGCGGCGATCCCCGCCGTGTCGAATGTCACTGCGCGGGCGCGACGGTCACCTCGATGGTGGGCGCGACCCCCTGTGCCGACCCGACGGCCGCGGCTATCCCCAGGGCCGCCAGCACTCCCGCGACGGCGATGACGATCCGGACCGGCATGGCGCTCTCCCTCTCGGCGTGGTCGAGCCGACCCTATCCGCGGCGCTTCGCAGAATGCAAGTTAGGATCGGGGCCGTGGCCCTCCCGCTCACGCCGCCCGTCCTGCCCCAGCTCGCCCGCCCCGCGAAGAGCCTGCCGACCGGCGAGGGCTGGGTCTACGAGCCCAAGTGGGACGGCTTCCGCACGCTCGCGTTCGTCGACGGCGACGACGTCTACCTGCAGTCGCGCAGCGGCAAGCCGATGCGCCGCTACTTCCCGGAGCTGACCTTCCCGGCGGGCCGCTACGTGCTCGACGGGGAGATCGTGCTGTTCGACGCCCAGGGCCGCCAGGACTTCGACGCGCTCGGCCAGCGCATCCACCCCGCCGAGTCGCGCATCAAGATGCTGGCCGGGCAGACGCCGACGCGCTTCGTCGCCTTCGACCTGCTCGCCGTCGACGACGACGATCTGCTCGCCCTGCCCCAGAGCGAGCGCCGTGACCGGCTCGCCGGCCTGGTCGCCGCTCCCGTCGACCTCACGCCGGCCACGGAGTCGCCCGAGGAGGCGCAGCCCTGGCTGCACGGCGCGGAGGGCGTGATCGCCAAGCGCCAGGACGCGCCCTACGCGCCGGGCGAGCGCACCGGCATGGCGAAGATCAAGCGCGTGCGGACGATCGACGCCGTCGTGCTCGGCTGGCGCCCCGGCAAGGAGGAAGACACCGTCGGCTCGTTGATCCTCGGGCTCTACGACGACGACGGCCACCTGCGCCCGGTCGGCCACACCTCCGGCCTCAGCGCCAAGCGCAAGCGCGAGCTGGTCGGCGAGCTGGCGCCGTACGAGACCGGCAAGCGCGGCTCGGGCGACCCGAGCCGCTGGGACGCCGGGCGCGAGCTGGAGTGGGTTGAGCTGCGGCCCGAGCTGGTGGTCGAGATCACGTTCGACCACACGAGCAACGATCGCATCCGTCACGGCGCCAAGATCGCCCGCTGGCGCCGGGACAAGGCCCCGGCCGAGTGCCGGATGGAGCAGCTGGGCTCTTAGCTCAGATCATCGAGGCGGGCGGCGCGCCGGCGCGGCTGCGCGCCTGCAGGCCCTCGCGGCTCGAGCGCCACTCGAGCATGCGGTCGTACTGCTCGCGCGCCGCGAACACCTCGGCGCGGTGCTGCACGCCCCAGCCGGCCAGCGGCGCCAGCGCCGCGAGCAGCCGCTCCCCGACCGGTGACAGCTCGTATCCCACACGCGCGGGCACGCGCGCGTACACATGCCGCTCGACGAGACCGTCGCGCTCGAGCTGGCGCAACGTCGCGCTGAGCATCCGGCGCGACACGCCGTCGATCTGGCGCAGCAGCTCGTTGAAGCGGCGGCTGCCCGTGGCGAGTTGCGCGAGCACGACGACGCTCCACTTGGCCGCCAGCACGCCGACGGCGGCCTGCAGCGCCTCGAGGGTGTCGTCTTCGGGGGGAAGCGTGTGCGCGGCCATCTCCGTGCAAGACATGTCGCGCAGGGAGAATCTGTGTCACCCCACGGGGTCAGATCTTGCATTCGCGCACCGCGAAGCGGTGTGCTGCGATGCAAGATCTGACCCCGGCCTGGCACGATGGCGTGATGGCCGTCCCGGAACGCCCTGTGCTCGTCGCCCCGGACTCGTTCAAGGGCACGTTCAGCGCGCCGCAGGTGGCGGGCGCGATCGGGCGCGGGCTGGAGCGCGGCGGGCTGATGCCGCCCGACCTGTGCCCGGTCGCCGACGGCGGCGAGGGCACGCTCGACGCGCTGCTGCCCCAGCTCGGCGGTGAGCTGGTGGCGGCAGAGGTCCAGGACCCGCTGGGCCGGGCGATCAAGGCCGGCTTCGGGCTGGTCGAGGACGGCGGCACCGCGCTCGTCGAGATGGCGGCCGCCAGCGGGCTCGGCCTCGTGGCCGAGGGCGAGCGCGACGCCTGGGCCGCTTCGACCTACGGCACCGGCGAGCTGATCGTCGCCGCGGCGCAGGCGGGCGCGCAGGTGATCCTCGTCGCCGTGGGCGGCTCGGCGACGACGGACGGCGGCGCGGGCGCGCTGGAGGCGATCGAGGCCGGCGGCGGCCTGCGCGGCGCGAGGCTCGTCGTGCTGTGCGACGTGCGCACGGTGTTCGAGGACGCGCCGCGCGTGTTCGGTCCGCAGAAGGGCGCCGACCCGGACATGGTCGAGCGGCTACGCGGGCGGCTCGACGAGCTGGCCGCCCGCCTGCCGCGCGACCCGCGCGGCGTGCCGATGACCGGCTGCGCGGGCGGGCTCTCGGGCGGGCTGTGGGCCGCCCACGGCGCCGTGCTCGAGCCGGGCGCGCCGTGGGTGCTCGACGCGCTGGACTTCGACGCGCGGATGCGCGCCGCGCGCGCCGTCGTGACCGGCGAGGGCAAGCTGGACGAGCAGACGCTCGAGGGCAAGCTGGTCGGCGAGATCGGCACCCGCGCCCGCCAGGCCGGCGTGCCGCTGCACGCGATCGTCGGCACCGATGCGCTCGACCCGTTCGGCAAGCGGATCATCGACCTGCAGCGGACGCTCGAGGCGACGACGCTCGAGGAGCTGGAAGCTGCTGGTGAGCTGCTCGGCGCGGAGCTGGCCGAGGGCCGGGCGTAGCCCGACGGAGGGTGCGCGCGCCGCGGGCCGCCGCCGCGCGGCGTAACGCGCGCGCAGCGGCTGGGTAGGGGAGTGGATGCCGCCCCGCCCGCACCTGGCGCTGCCGACGCCCGGCAGCCGGCGCGCCGTCGTGGTCGGCGCCGGCTCGTTCGGGACCGCCACCGCGGTCCTGCTCGCGCGCGGCGGCTTCCGCACCACGCTGCAGACCCGGACGCCCGAGCAGGCGGAGCGCCTGGAGGCCGACCGCGAGAACCGCGCCTACCTCGCGGGCGTCGAGCTGCCGCGCGACCTGCGCATCGAGCCGGCCTCCGAGGGCCTCGCGCGCGCGGACTACGTCTTCCTCGGCGTGCCCTCGCGCGGGCTCGACGAGGTCATCGCCGGCCTGGCCGGGGCCGGCCTCGGGTCACGCACGCCCGTGGTGTCGCTGGCCAAGGGCCTCGTCCCGCCCGACGGCACCGGGCCCACGGTGCTGCTCTCGGCCGCGCTCGGCTACGGGCGGATCGCCTGCGTGGGTGGGCCCGCCCACGCGCGCGAGATGGTCACCGACGGTGCCGGGCTGGTGGCGGCCTCGCTGGACGAGCGGCTCGCGTCGACGATCGCCAACGTGTTCCTGCGCGCCGGCGTGGTGTGCGAGCAGTCCAGCGACCCGATCGGGGTCGAACTGGCCGGCGTGGCCAAGAACGCGGCCGCGCTGGCGGGGGGCGCGACCGAGGCTGTCGGCCTCAACGCGGCCGGCGCGGCGGCCGGGCACATCTTCCAGGAGGTCTGGCGCTACGCCGAGCGCCAGGGCGCCCGCCCGGAGTCGATGATCGGGCTGGCCGGCACCGGCGACCTCGTCGCCACTGCGCTCGCTCCCCAGAGCCGCAACCGCCGGGCCGGCGAGCTGCTCGCCCAGGGGGTGCCCGCGGCCGACATCCCGGATCGCATCGGCCAGGCGGTCGAGGCGCTCGACGTGGTGCCGCTGCTGGCCGAGGCGCTCGCGCGCGCGTCGGTCGAGGCGCCGGTGACCAACGCGCTGTGCCGGCTCATCTCGGGCGAGCTGCCGCTGGACGCCTGGGTCGCCCAGGTGCGCGCCACCGTCCCGCCGCCGGCGCGCTTCGGCCCGCGCGGCGCGAGCCGGCGGGCGTGGGAGCAGGCGCGCGCGTGGGTCCGCCGCCGCAGCCGGCGGCGGACCACGCGCGCCTGAGCGTCACCGCGGCTGCGAGCGGCGGATCTGCTGCTTGGGCAGCTTGCGCGGCGTGGGCTTGAACACCTTGCTGCTGCGCGGCTGCAGCATCGGTCGCTGCACCGGGGGCCGGCGGCTCGACGGATTGCGTTGCATGGGGACTCCTTCTCGAGATCGGACTGGCACGGGGCGCCGCCGGAGAGGTGGGACGGGGCGGCGCGGTGGCGGGACTAGCGTGTGCGGTGAGAGTCCATGGCAAGCGAGGCTACCGCACCGGCGCGGCGCTGCCAGTGCGGGAGGCCGCACATTTCCTTAGAGCGCCCACAGACAGCATTTAGGGTCCGATGAGCGCCGGTTCAGGTTCGCTTGGCGCGCCGCTGCTGGGATGGCCTCCATGACTTCACCCCGCGCCTCGAACCTGCTGTACCTGATCATGGGCGCCGTCTCCGTGGCGATCGTCGCCGGCGTGCTCGCGGCGAGCGGGGTGTTCGACCGCGACGACGCCACCGCCGAGTCGCCCTCCCCGCCCTCCTCCGGCGCGAGCTCCGCCGCCGCGCCGACCAGCGTCGCCGGCATCTACGAGCGCGTCTCGCCCGGAGTGGTCTTCATCGCCGCCACGTCGGCGCAGGGGCAGGGCTCCGGCTCCGGCTTCGTGGTCGGCACGGACGGCACGATCGTGACCAACGACCACGTCGTCGACGGCGCCGAGCGCGTCACGGTGCGCTTCACGGAGAAGGGCGACCCGCTGCCCGCCGAGGTGGTCGGGACCGATCCCTCGACGGACATCGCGCTGCTCGACGTCGACGAGAGCAAGGTCGAGGGCGGGGTCGACCCGCTGTCGCTGGCCGACTCCGGGGAGCTGCGGCCCGGCCTGCCGGCGATCGCCATCGGCAGCCCGTTCGGGCTCCAGGGCACCGTCACGAGCGGGATCGTGTCGGCGCTCGACCGCGAGATCCAGGCGCCCAACGGCTTCACCATCTCGGGCATCATCCAGACGGATGCGGCCATCAACCCGGGCAACTCGGGCGGACCGCTGCTCGACGGCGAGGGCCGTGTGATCGGCGTGAACTCCCAGATCGCCACCAACGGCGGCGCGAGCAACTCCGGCGTCGGCTTCGCCGTGCCGATCGACACCGTCAAGTCGGTCATCCCGCAGCTCAAGCGCGACGGGGAGATCGAGCGCGCGTTCCTCGGCGTCTCGACCTCCGAGGCCCCGCCGCGCGACGGCGCGCTGGTCAGCGAGGTCACGGGCGCGCCGGCCCAGCGCGCCGGCCTGCGCACCGGCGACCTGATCGTCTCCTTCGACGGGCGCACGATCGCGACGCCCTCGGATCTCGGTCAAGTGGTGCTCACGCGCAAGCCCGGCGATACCGTGGAGGTGGTGGTGCAGCGCGACGGGAGCCGTGAGACGCTCGACGTGACCCTCGGCGCGCGCCCCGACCAGCCCGTGCAGCCGTGATGTCGACCCAGGAGACAAGGACGTGACACCCGAGGAACGGCGCCTGCGCGCCCTGGAGGGCGAGGACGAGCGCCGCCGCGGCGCCACCCCCGCTCGCGAGGCCCACGACGCGCTGGAGGCGGCGCTGTTCGAGATCAAGCGCGTGATCGTCGGCCAGGAGTCGATGCTCGAGCGCATCATCGTCGCGCTGCTCGCCGGCGGCCACGTGCTGCTCGAGGGCGTGCCCGGCCTGGCCAAGACGCTGACCATCAAGACCGTCTCCGACGTGCTGGGCGGCTCGTTCAAGCGCCTGCAGTTCACGCCGGACCTCGTGCCGGCCGACCTCGTCGGCACGCGCATCTTCCGGATGGACACCGGCGGCTTCGACGTCGAACTGGGGCCCGTGTTCTGCAACTTCCTGCTCGCCGACGAGATCAACCGCGCGCCCGCCAAGGTGCAGTCGGCGCTGCTGGAGGTCATGCAGGAGCGCCAGGTGACGATCGGCCACCAGAGCCACCCCGTGCCGGCGCCGTTCCTGGTCATGGCCACGCAGAACCCGATCGAGTCCGAGGGCACCTACGCGCTGCCCGAGGCGCAGGTCGACCGCTTCATGTTCAAGCTCGTGGTCGACTACCCGGACACGCGCGACGAGGTCGCGGTGGTCGAGCGCTCGCTCGACGCGGGGGCGCGCGTGCGCCAGGTGCTCAGCCCCGAGACGCTCGCCGCCCACCAGCGCGCCGCCGCCCAGTCCTACGTGGACCGGCGGGTGATGGAGTACGCCGTCGCCCTGACGACGGCCACGCGCGAGCGCGGCGAGCACAACTGGGTGGAGTTCGGGGCCAGCCCGCGCGGCTCGATCAACCTGATCCACGCGGCGCGGGCGCTCGCCCTGCTGCGCGCGCGCGACTACGTGCTCCCCGTCGACGTCCGCGACCTCGCCCGCGACGTGCTGCGCCACCGCATCGTGCTCACCTACGAGGCGCTCGCGGCCGGAGTGGACGCGGATCGCGTGCTCGACGACGTGCTGCGGCGCACGCCGATGCCGCGGATCGAGCTCGCGGTCGAGCGCGCGGCGCGCTAGCCGGAGGATGGGCTTCCGCGAGCCACTGGTGCTGGCCGGGCTGGCGCTGCTGCCGCTGGCCGTGCTGGCCTACGTCGCCGCCCAGCGCCGGCGGCGGCGCTTCGCGGTGCGCTACACGAACGTCGACCTGCTGGCCGGCGTGGCGAGCGCGAGCTGGCTGCGCCACCTGCCCGCCCTGCTCGCGCTGCTGGCGGTGGCGGCGCTGCTGATCGCGCTCGCGCGGCCCGAGCGCACCGTCGCCGCCCAGCGCGAGGAGGCGACGGTGGTGCTGGTCACCGACACGTCGGGCTCGATGCTCGCCGATGACGTCCGTCCCGACCGGCTGACCGCCGCCCGCGAGGCGGCGCGCTCGCTGACGCGGTCGGTGCCGGAGGACTTCCGCCTCGGGCTCGTCAAGTTCGGCTCGACCGCCGAGCAGGTGGTCGAGCCGACGACCGACCGCACGCGCATGGAGCTGGCCCTGCGCGCGCTCACGGTGCGCGGGGGCACGGCGATGGGCCAGGGGCTGGGGCTCGGCCTGGAGGCCGCGCGCACGCCGATCCCCGACGGCCTCGGCGGCACGCGCCGGCTGCCGACCTCGATCGTGCTGCTCTCCGACGGGGCGAACACGCGCGGCGACGACCCGATCGACATCGCGCAGGAGGCCAAGCGGGTCAAGGTGCCGATCTTCACGGTCGCGCTCGGCACGGCCGGCGGGACGCTCGAGACGCAGCGGCCGGACGGCAGCGTGCGGCGCCAGAGCGTGCCGCCGGACACGCTCACGCTGCAGGAGATCGCGCGCGAGACGGGCGGGCGCTACTTCAACGCGCCCGACGCCGATCAGCTCGACGCCGTATACGCGAACCTCGCGACGCGCTTCGCGACGCGGCGCGAGAAGCAGGAGGTGACCGCGGCGTTCGCCGGCGGCGGCCTCGTGCTCCTGCTCGGCGGCCTCGCGCTGTCGCTGCTGCGCGGGGGGCGGCTGCCGTGAGCGGCCCGCTCCACGGTCGTCGCCCGGCGCCGGAGCGGCGTCCATGAGCCCGCGGCTGCGGCTGGTCCCGCCCGCCCCCGAGCGGACGCCGGACCGCCCGGGGCCGGGCCCGGTGCCGCCGTCCGTGCTGCGGGCGCTGGACCTCGCCGTGATGCGCCGGGTCGAGAGCCTGATCCCGGGCGAGCACCTCACGCCGCAGGTCGGCGGCGGCACCGACCTCGCCATGATCCGCCCTTACCGGCCGGGCGATGACGTCCGCCACATCGACTGGAACGTGACCGCGCGGATGCGCGAGCCGCACGTGCGCGTGCACGTCGGCGAGCGCGCGCTGACCGCCTGGCTGCTGCTCGACATCTCGGCCTCGATGACGTTCGGCACCGCCGACCGGCGCAAGGCGGACGTCGCGGAGGGCGTCGCGCTGGCCGTCGGCCACGTCGCGACGCGGCGCGGCAACCGGCTCGGCGTGATGGCGTTCGGCGACGCCGAGCCCCGCGTGCTGCGCCCGCGCCAGGGCCGGCTGGGACTGCTCGGGCTGCTGGCCGAGCTGCGCCGCGAGCCGGGCGCCGACGGCGCCGGCAGCACCTCGGTCGGCGAGGCGGTGCAGCGGGCCGCGGCGCTGGCCCGGGCGCGCGGGCTGATCGTGGTCGTCTCCGACTTCCGCACCCAGCCGACTTCGTCGGCGGGCACAGGCGGGCCGGCCGACTGGGAGCAGCCGCTGAAGGCGCTGCGCGGCCGCCACGGCCTGATGGCGGTCGAGGTCCGCGACCCGCGCGAGCTGGCGCTGACGCCGATGGGCGACGTGTGGGTGATGGACCCCGAGACCGGCCGCCAGGCGCAGGTCAACACGAGCCGCCGCCGCGTGCGCGAGCGCTTCGCCGCCGCCGCCGCGGCCGAGCGCGACGAGGTCGCGGCGGCCCTGCGCCGCACGGGCGCCGACCACGTCGTGCTCTCCACCGAGGGCGACTGGCTCCGCGACTTCGCCCTCCACCTGCGCCGCGGCGAGGCCGCGCTGCGCGCCGGAGCGCCGTCCCGCGCGTCGGTCGTGGCGCGGCTGAGCCAGGAGGGCACCCCGCGGCCGCCCGACCCCGACCCGGAGCCGGCGGCGTGACCCGCTCCGCGGCCGCCCGACCCGGAGCCGGCGATGTGACCCGCTCTGCGGCCGCCCGACCCGAGGTGTGCTCGTGAGCTTCGGCGAGCCGATCCTGCTCTTCGGGCTCGTGCTGGTGCCGCTCGCGGCGCTCGTCTACCTCGCCATGCAGCGGCGCAAGCGCAGCGAGGCGGCCGGCTTCGCCAACCCGGCGCTGATGCCCAACCTCGTCACGAGCCGCCCGGGCTGGCGCCGGCACCTGCCGCCGCTGCTGCTGCTGCTCGCGCTGACCGCGATGGTCGTGGCGCTCGCGCGGCCGCAACGGACGGTCGCCGCGCCCGAGCGCGCGGCCACGGTGATGATGGTCACCGACATCTCCGGCTCGATGAACGCCACGGACGTCGAGCCGAATCGCATCACCGCCGCGGTGCGCTCCGCCCGGCGCCTCACCGACGAGCTGCCGGAGACGTTCCGCCTCGGCCTCGTGACGTTCTCGGACTTCGCCGAGCAGCGGGCGGCGCCGTCGACCGATCGCACCGCCGTGCGCGGCGCGCTGAACCGCCTGACCGCCGTCGGCGGCACCGCGATGGGGCTCGGGCTCGAGCGCGGCCTCGAGGCCGCGCGGATGCCCGTGCCCGACGAGACGGGCACGGGCACGCGGCGGCTGCCCGCCGTGCTCGTCCTGCTCTCCGACGGCAAGGACACCCAGGGCGGCGTCCAGCCCGTCGCGGTCGCCGAGCGCGCCCGCGCCGCCGGGGTCCCGATCTACGCGATCGCCCTCGGGACGCCCGACGGCGAGGTCGAGGTGCGCGACTCGTTCGGTCTGACCACCCGCATCCAGGTGCCGCCGGACATCGACACGCTCAAGGAGATCGCCCGCGTCAGCCGCGGCCGCTTCTACGAGGTCGCCGACACCGACCGGCTCGAGGAGATCTACGCCGGCCTCGGCACCCGCCTCTCCTCGCGCGAGGTCCAGGAGGAGGTCACCGTCGCGTTCGCCGGCGGAGCGCTCGTGCTCCTGCTCGCCGGCGGGGCGCTGGGGATGGCCTGGTTCGGCCGGCCGGTGTAGCGGGCGGCGATCTCGGCCGTTGCGCGGCGCGCGGCGCTTACGGCGGCTGGGTAGGGAGGATGAGGGTTCGAGCCGAGCCGGCGCGATCACCGCGATCGTGCGTGTTCCGTACCGGGGGTGGGCGGCTTCGTGGGGTGCTATGCACGCAAAAAGCCGCCCACGGTGGAACCTTGCGTCGTTTCCCGTCAGCGCCCGGACCTCCCCACCACGGCCGGCTCCCTCCCACCACGGCCGGCTCCCTCCCCACCACGGCCGGCTCCCTCCCCACACAGCCGGCTCCTCCCTCACCCTCCCTCCCCAGCCGCCGTAGACCTCCCGCCCTGCCGCTTCGCCGGCGGACGCCCCACTCACCGCCGCTCCGCCAGCTCCGTGATCACCGCCTCGTAGACGCCGGCCCCGTTCGCGCCCTCGCACACGCGCACGTTCGGCGCCAGCCCGACGCCCAAAGACGGGTCGCGGGCGAGCCCGTTCGCCACCAGCCAGAACGTGCCGACCGCCTCGGCGGCGCCCATGTCCTCGCGCGAGTCGCCGACGGCGATGCACTCCTCGGGCCGGTATCCCAGCGTGCGCATGTGGAACGCGACCGCGCGGGCCTTGCTGGCCGCGCGCGGGATCAGGTGGTAGGCGCGCGGGCGCTCGATGCCGGGCAGCCCCGGCGAGCGCGCGGCGATCGCGCCGTTGTCGACGAGCCGGAGGTCGGCGTGGCCGGAGCGCTCGAGCAGCACGTCGGCCTCCTCCGAGTCGACGTCGCCGCGGAACAGGTGCGAGACGTCGCGGTCCAGGTGCCAGGGCGCGTGGTACTCCAGACGGCCCGCGTAGCGCTCGAGCAGCAGCGCCGGGGCGCCCGAGGCCTCGATGACGTCGAAGATCGTCGCGCCGTCGCGCGGAGCCAGCTCGCCGGTCAGCCAATGCAGCTCGCCGTCAAGCACGAAGCCGGCGCCGGCCTCGAACGCGTAGGAGCGGACGCCGAGCAGCCTCGCGTCGTGGAAGAGCGTCGTGCGGCGGCGGCCGGAGTAGAGCACGACCTCCGCGCCGGCCCGCGCGCAGGCCTCGAGCGCCCGCGCGCCGAGCAGGGAGACGGAACCGTCCGCATCGTGCAGGAAGGACGCGTTCTGACCGAGCAGGGTGCCGTCGAGATCGCAGTAGACGCAGCGCAGAGGAGTGCTCACGGCGACCTAGTATGCGAGGCCGGTATGGCCGTCGTGCGCGACATCGAGCCCTGGGACGAGCTGCTGCACGCCGGTCGCGCCGACGAGCGGCTCGTGATGCAGTCCGCGCAGCACCGCCGCCCGGGGCGCGCGGTGGCGATTCCCGAGGAGCTGCACCCGCGCGTCGCCGAGGCGCTGCGCACCCGCGGCATCGAGCGCCTCTACTCCCACCAGGCCGAGGCGCTGCACGCGGCGTGGGCCGGCGCGACGATCGTCACCACCGGCACCGCCTCGGGCAAGTCGCTGTGCTTCCAGCTGCCGACCCTCGACGTCCTCTGCCGCGACTCCAAGGCGCGCGCGCTCTACCTCTACCCCGCCAAGGCGCTCGCGCAGGATCAGGCGCGGGCGCTGCACGCGTTCGGCGTCGACCGGGTCAAGCAGGCGATCTACGACGGCGACACGCCGCGCGAGCAGCGTTCGGCGATCCGCAAGCGGGCCAACGTCGTGCTCACGAACCCGGACATGCTGCACCTCGGCATCCTCCCCAACCACCGCGCGTGGGGCGACTTCTTCGCCAACCTGGCCCTCGTCGTGGTCGACGAGGCGCACGTCTACCGCGGCGTGTTCGGCTCCCACGTCGGCAACGTGCTGCGCCGGCTGCGCCGGGTCGCCGACGCCTACGGGACCGAGCCGCGGTTCGTGATGGCCAGCGCCACGATCGCCAACCCCGGCGAGCTGGCCGAGCGGCTCACCGGGCTGGAGGACTTCACCATCGTCGAGAACGACGGCTCGCCGGGCTCGCGGCGCACGATCGCGATGTGGAACCCGCCGATCACCGACGAGAAGCTCGCCACCCGCCGCTCGCCGCTGGCCGAGGCCGCCGACCTGCTCGCCGAGCTGGTCGCCAAGGGCGCGCGCACGATCGTCTTCATGAAGTCGCGCAAGGCGGTCGAGCTGATGGCGAAGTTCACGCAGCTCGCGCTCGAGGACGCCGGCCACGGCGAGCTGGCCGAGCGGATCGCGCCCTATCGCGCCGGCTACACCGCCCAGCAGCGGCGCGAGGTCGAGCGGCGGCTGGTCGAGGGCGAGCTGCTCGGCGTCGTCTCCACCGACGCGCTGGAGCTGGGGATCGACATCGGCTCGCTGGACGCGGCGATCTGCGTCACGTTCCCCGGCACGGTCGCCTCGCTGCGGCAGATGTGGGGCCGCGCCGGGCGCCGCGGGCGCGGCCTCGCGGTCTACGTCGCCGGCGAGGACGCGCTGGACCAGTTCTTCTGCCGACACCCCGACGAGTTCCTCGACCGGCCCGTCGAGGCCGCCATCCTCGACCACGAGAACGAGCAGATCCACGCCGCGCACGTGCTGTGCGCCGCCCACGAGGGCCCGCTGGACGCCGGCGACGACGCCACGCTCGGCTCCGGCTGGCGGCGCACCGCCGAGGTGCTCGTCTCCTCCGGCGACCTGCGGCGGCGACCCAACGGCAGCTTCGTCCCGCGGCGTACCGACGACTTCCCGGCCGCCGCCGTCTCGCTGCGCTCGGCGAGCCGCGACCACGTGGCGATCGTCGACACCGGCTCGGGCGAGCTGCTGGGGACCGTCGACCTCGCGCGCGCCCACACGACCACGCACGAGGGCGCCGTCTACCTGCACGGCGGGCGCTCCTACGAGGTCGAGGGACTGGACCTCGAGCAGCGGCGCGCGCTCGTGCGGCCGTTCTCGGGCGACTGGTACACGCAGCCCAAGCGCGAGACCGACACGCACATCGAGCGGCTGCTGGACCGCCGCGAGGCGCTGGGCGTGACGCTCTCCTTCGGGACCGTCGTCGTCACCGAGCAGGTGCTCGCGTTCCAGAAGAAGCGCATGGCCGACCACGAGGTGCTCGACCTGGTCGGGCTCGACCTGCCGCAGACGTCGTTCATGACGCAGGCGCTGTGGTACGAGCTGGGCGCGGAGGTCATCTCGCCCGAGCTTCAGCTGGGCCAGCTGCTCGGCGCGCTGCACGCCGCCGAGCACTCCCAGATCGCGGTGCTGCCGCTGCTGGCGATGTGCGACCGCTGGGACATCGGCGGGCTGTCGACGAACCTGCACCCGCAGACCGGCGGGGCGACGATCTTCATCTACGACGGCCACCCGGGTGGGATCGGCATCACGCGCCGCGGCTATGACGCCTTCGAGGCGCTCGTCGACGACGCGCACCGCCTGATCAGCGAGTGCCCGTGCGAGACGGGCTGCCCCTCGTGCGTGCAGTCGCCCAAGTGCGGCAACCTCAACGAGCCGCTGTCCAAGCTCGGCTCCGCACTGCTGATGGGGCGCATGCTGGCCGCCGGGTCCTGAGCGCCCGCCGGCGGTCGGCGCCGGGTCGCAGGATCCTGTTCACGGGTGCAGCGGGGCGCCCGCAGCGCCGAGAGATTGTGCATGCGGCTCCTCCTGACCGCGCTCGTGCTCGCCGCCGTGCCGGCGCCCGCGCTCGCCCAGAGCGGCGGCGCCGCGGCCCCCGCCGGGGGCGGCCACGCCTTCGAGCAACCCGTCGCGCCGAAGCCCGTGCCGCGCTTGCGCGCGAGCATCTTCACCGTCTCGGCCGGCTCCGTCGCGCTCGGCACGCCGCTGCGCTTCGCCTGGCGCGTCGACGGGCCCGTACGCCGGGTCCGCGCCCGCGTGGAGCTGGTGCCCGCGGCCGACGGGGAGACCGTGCGGATCGCGCTCGGCACTCGCCGCAGCGGCACTCGCGCGCTGCGCACCTGGACGCCGCGCGCAGGCCACGTCGTCCCCGGCCGCTACACGGCGCGGCTGCACGCCTCCGCGCCGCGCGGCGCCATGCTACGCAGGACGGCGCGCGCCTCCGGGCGGCTCACGCTGGAGATCACCGCTCCCGCTCCTCCGCCGCCTGCGGCCCCGGCGCCGGAGCCGGTGCCGGTGCCGGCCGGCCTGTTCCCCGTGCAGGGCGCCTACGACCTCGGCGGCGCCGGGTCGCGCTTCGGCGCCAGCCGGGGCGGGCACGTCCACCAGGGCCAGGACATCGCCGCCGCCGAGGGGACGCCCGTCGTGTCGCCCGTGGCGGGCGTGGTCCACTGGCGCGCCTACCAGGCCTCGGGCGCCGGGCACTACGTCGTCGTCCGCGGCGACGACGGGCGCGACTACGCGTTCATGCACTTCCAGGACGGGTCCGTGCTCGTGCAGAAGGGCCAGCGGGTCGCCGCCGGCCAGCGCCTCGCGAACGTCGGCGACACCGGCGCCTCCGACGGCGCCCACCTGCACTTCGAGATCTGGCCCGACGGCTGGTACGCGTCAGCCGAGTCCCACCCGATCGACCCACTGCCAGACCTGATGGCCTGGGCCGCGGGCTAGGGTCTGCAACGAAAACCCGGCCCGGATCTATGCGGGGCTGGCCTCCTGAAGTGTGACGGCGTGACCGAGGTTCTCGAGCTGGGCGACGAGGCGGCGGGTGAGGCGTTCGGGGTTGCGGCGGGCGTAGAAGTCGCCGCCGGGATCGGCGTAGATCTCGCCGGTCTGCAGCATGTGCCAGGCGGCGACGAGGATGGAATGCCCGACGGCGGTCATCGCTTTGCGGGGGCCGCGGCGTGCGGCCAGCCGGCGGTATTGGGCGGCCAGGTAGGCGTCCTTGGTGCGGGCCGCCGATAGCGCGGCTTCGGCCAGCGCGCCGCGCGGCCACTTCGATCCTTTGCGGGTCGTGCCGGTGCGGCGCTTGCCGGCCGACATGTCGTTGCCGGGGCACATGCCGGCCCAGGAGGCCAGGTGCTTGGCCGATGGGAACGCGGTCATGTCGCCGCCGGTCTCGGCGATGATCACCTCGGCGGTGCGCTTGGCGACGCCGGGGATCGTGCACAGCAGCTCAACCGCTTGGGTGAAAGGGGCGATCTGGACCTCGATCTCCTCCGAGAGCGCCTGGATCGACTCGTCGAGGAAGTCCAGATGCGCGAGCAGCTGGCCGACGAGCAGCGCGTGGTGGGCGTCAAAGCGGCCCTGCAGCGCATCGCGCAGCGCCGGCAGCTCTTGACGTAGGCGGCCCTTGGCCAGGTCGGCCAGGACGTCGGCGTCG
>Ga0136616_10000250_pt1 | contig 23216 bp, 25 predicted proteins | sample AntDrymUQ2992106_2_FD_106648 | JGI IMG/M metagenome (GOLD analysis project Ga0136616, IMG submission 106648) | Polar desert sand microbial communities from Dry Valleys, Antarctica - metaG UQ299 (21.06) | ecosystem: Environmental > Terrestrial > Soil > Desert | place: Antarctica: Dry Valley... | reverse complement strand
CGAACAGGTCGGCGTAGGCGCGGCGGAAGGCCAGCCGCTCGGCCTCGACGGCCGGGTCGACCGGCTCGGCGATCAGGGCGTAGGCGCGGACCGGCTCGGCCAGCGCGCGGTGGACGAACGCCTCCACCCACGCCGCGAGCCGCTCCGGCACCGGCAGCGTGCGATGGCCCAGCGCGACGAGCACGTCGACCTCGCGCTGGGAGGCGCGCCGGAACGCCTCGGCGAACAGGTCGCCCTTGGACGGGAAGTGGCGGTAGACGCTGCCGGTCGCGACGCCGGCGCGGCGGGCGACGGCGACCATCGACGCCGACGCGTAACCACCCTCGGCCAACTGCTCCAGCGCGGCGGCGACGATCCGCTCGCGCGCGGCGGCGGCACGCGCGCGCGTGCGCTCGGTCGGGCGGTAGGCCATGACAAGGAGTGAACCACAGTTCACTCGGTCAATGGCAGGTGCCTGCCCTCATCCCCAGATCGAGGCGATCGGTGCGGCGATGATCCTGTCGTCGAGTTCCCATAGGCGCGGCCCGGTGTGCAGGAGAACGCCCGTCACGAAACGGTCGCCGAGCTTGTCGCGCAGCCACTTCAGGTGTCGGGCGTCGCGGGAGCCGGGAGCCGCGCCGGCCTTGATCTCGATGCCGGAGGCGGTCGCCGCCGAGCTCGGCGACCAGGTCGATCTCTTCCCGGGCCGAGTGGGTGCGCACGTGATGAAGCCGCGGGCGGGAGGCGGAGATCGCCGTCTCGGGGCGCAGCTGGGGCGGCGACGAAGGTGTCGAGCAGCCGGCCGAGCAGATCTCCGTCGTTCATGACGCCCTGGCCATCCAGACGCAGGGCAGCCGCGACGAGCGCAGGCTCGACGACGTAGCGCTTCGGGGCTCTGGTGAGTCGCTTGAGGCGATTGGTCTCCCAGGACGGCACCTCCTCGATCACGAACAAGCGCTCGAGCAGGTCGTCATAGCCCAGCGCCGTCACCCGGTTGACGCCGGCGTGGTCGTAGATCGTCTTGTGCTCCGCCTCGCCGGCCGTGTTCAGCGCGCAGGCCTCGAAATAGCGGCGCAGCCGTACCGCGTCGCGCGAGCGTGTCGTCGAGCCGGTCGCGGCCTGGACGACGCGGGCGAGCAGGTGTTCCAGGTAGCTGTCCATCCACATGCGATGCGCGACGCCGGACAGGCTCAGCGCCGCCGCCGGGAAACCGCCGCGTAGCGCGAGCTCGACGTAGCCGCGCAGGTCCGGAGGGTCGTGAGGGACCGCCAGCTCGGCGCCGTCGACCAGCTTGTCGAAGAAGGTGCGCGCATCGATGCTCCCGGCCTGCTCGCGGATCGTCATCGGGTACATCGACGCCTTCACGATCCGTCCGGTCGCGGGCCAGACACCGTGGCCGAATTCGGCGTGCACGGATCCGGAGAGCAGGAATCGGCTCGGCGACGGGTCCGCCTCGACCGCTCGACGCACCGCTCCCAGCACCCCGGGCACTGCCTGCCACTCGTCCAGCAGCACCGGCTCGTCGAGCCCGCGCAGCGCGGCGTCCGGATCGGCCTGGAACGCTGCCGCCTGCGCGGCGACGTCGAGCCGGGATCACCGTCGCCGCCCGACGCGCGAGCGTGGTCGTCTTACCCGCCGCCCGCGCTCCGTCGAGCATCAGGGCGGGGAGCTGCGTCGCGAAGGAGTCGAGGAGCGGATCGAGCAGGCGCCGACGATAGGCGGGGGGCGGAGTCCTGGCGACCATGGAAGCAGTCCTAGCGTTACTACGCAGGTAATACTGTTGTTTTCACGCGTAGAACAATACTTCTCACACGCGACAGTACGTATGGTTCTGACGCGGCGAAGGTCAGCGCCGCGGCGACCAGCGGAACACGCGCAGCGCCAGGACCACGCCGGCGACGCCCCACGCGGCCACGACCGCGAGGTCGCCCCAGGCGACGCCGATCCCGGTGGCGGTCGGGTCGAACGCGGACAGCAGCGAGTCGAACAGCGGCTTGACCGGGAAGACGCTCGCGATCGAGTCCATCCAGTCGGGGATCTGGTCGGACGGCACGAAGATGCCGGAGATGAACTCCAGCGGGAGCACGAGCACGTTCGCCACCGGCGGCGCGGCGTTCTCCGACGGCACCTGGCCGGCGGCGGCGAAGCGGAGCGCCGCCAGCGAGACCGTCCCGACGACCACTGAGACGAACACGCCCGGCAGGGTCGACGTCGGCAGCTCGACGCCGTAGAGCAGCGCGCCGAAGCCGCACACGATCACCACCATGATCGCCGCGATCGCCGCGGAGGTCAGGGTCCGCCCGCCGATCACCACCCACGCCGGCACGGGCGTCGCGCGCACGCGCTTGAGCTGCCCGCGCTCGCGCTCGATCGTCAGCCAGATGGTGAGGTTCACGAACGTCGCGTTGATCAGCGACAGCGCGAGGATCGCCGGCACGTAGTAGGTCGAGGTGTCGATCTCGTTTCCGTTCACGACCGTCTCCTCGCTGCCGAAGATCGCCGCGAACAGCGTGAAAGAAGCTCAGCGGCAGGACCACCGTGAAGAACACGGACGCCGGCTCGCGCCAGAACTGCTTCTGGTCGTAGCGGTACTGGTGCAGCAGGAGCCTCATTTCACTGCTCCGCGTGCGTTCTGGGAGACGAGCAGCACTGTCGAGCCGAGCCGCCGGGTCATGCGGTCAGGTCCAGGTACACGTCCTCGAGCGTCGGGCGCGTGACCGTCAGGCCCGGCAGGTCGTGGCCGTGCTCGCGCGCCCAGCCGGTGAGGATCGCCAGGTCCTCGACCACGCGCTCGGTGCGCAGCTCGACCGTCCCGCGCGCGCCCGGGCGCGGCGTGGCGGAGAGGCCCGCGGGCAGCTCGGCCGCCGGCGGCGTGAACGCGATCGTGGCCTGGCCGGCGCGCTCGCCGGCCAGCGCGTCGGGCGCGCCCTCGGCGACGATCCGCCCGGCCTGCACGATCGCCACGCGATCGGCGAGCCGCTGCGCCTCCTCCATGTAGTGCGTGGTCAGCAGCACCGTCTTGCCGAGCGCCGGCAGCGAGGCGATCACCTCCCACGCCTCGCGCCGCGCCGCCGGGTCGAACCCGGTGGTCGGCTCGTCGAGGAACAGCAGCTCGGGGTCGCCGACCAGCGCCATGGCGACGTCCAGCCGGCGCTTCTGGCCGCCCGAGAGCTTCCCCGCCCGCTGGTCCGTCTGCGGCTCCAGCCCGACCCGCGCGATCGTCTCGGCCACCGGCCGCGGTGCCGGGAAGTAGCCGGCCAACAGCTCAAGCGCCTCGCGCACGGTCAGCAGCCCCGGCGGCTGGGACTCCTGCAGCACGACGCCGATCCGCGCCCGCCAGGCCGCGCTCGCGCGGGCGGGGGTCCTCGCCCAGCACGCTGACCTCGCCGGCGTCGCGGACGCGGAAGCCCTCGAGGATCTCGACGGTGGTCGTCTTGCCCGCGCCGTTGGGCCCGAGGAAGGCGAGCACCTCGCCGGCGCGGACCTCCAGGTCCAGCTCGCGGACCGCCTCCACGCTGCCGTACGCCTTGCGCAGGCCGCGGACCGTGATGACGGCGTCGGCGCTCATTCCGGCGCGATCTTGAGGTAGTTCAACGCGAAGCTCGTGATCTTCCGGAACGCCGGGCCGGCCACGAGGCCGCCGTAGATCTCCCCCTGCGGCTCGTCGACCATGACGGCCACGAGCAGCTTTGGCTCCTTGGCCGGCGCGAAGCCCACGAAGGAGGCGACGAACTTGCTCTCCGAGTAGCCGCCGGTGACCGGGTCGGCCTTCTCCGCGGTGCCGGTCTTGCCCGCCAGCACGTAGCCGGGGATCTCGGCGCCCGAGGCCGTGCCGCCCGGCCCGATCACGCCCTCGAGCATCCGCCGCACCGACGCCGCAGTGGCCGCCGAGATGACGCGGCGCCCCTTCGGCTTGCGCGCTCCGCGCTCGCCGACGGCCTCGACGATGTGCGCGGGCCTGAGGACGCCGCCGTTCGCGATCGCCGCGTAGCCGGTGGCCATCTGCATCGGCGTCACCGCGATGCCCTGGCCGATCGGCAGGTTGCCCATCGATGAGCCCGAGTAGCGCTCGAGCGGCAGCACGATGCCCTGCTCCTCGCCCGGCAGGTCGATGCCGGTCGGCTGGCCGAAGCCGAAGCGGCGCACCCACTGGTCGAAGCCGCGGGCCCCGAGGCGCTGGCCGATAGTGATCGCGCCGACGTTCGAGGACTGCTCGAGGATCTCGCGGGTGTTGAGGGTGACGTAGCCGCGGGGGTGCGACTCGCCGATCTCGCGGTCGGCCACCATGATCGTCGGCGGGAGGTCGAACTCGGTGTCGGGCGTGACCTCGCCCTCCTCGAGCGCGCCCGCGACGGTGAAGGCCTTGAAGGTCGAGCCGGGCTCGTAGGTGGCGCCGATGGCGCGGTTCTGGCGCGCGTACTCGGGGGCGTCGCCGGGCTCGTTCGCGTTGACCCGCGGCCAGTTGGCGAGCGCGAGCAGCGCCCCGTCGCGCGGGTCCATCACGATCGCGGTCGCCCCCTTCGGCTTCCACTCCTCGCCGAGCTCGGCGAGCACCTCCTCCGCCTTGTCCTGGATGTTGGCGTCGAGCGTGAGGCGCAGGTCGGTGCCGGACTCGGTCGGCGTGGTCTCCTGCAGCTCGATCGGCTCGCCGAGCGCGTCCTTGACCAGCCGGCGCTGACCGTCTTGGCCGCGCAGATAGCGGTCGAGCGAGTACTCGAGGCCCGAGAGCCCCTGGTTGTCGGTCCCGACGGCCCCCAGCAGCTGGGAGGCCATCCACTCCCGCGGGTAGACGCGCGTGAACTCGGGGATGAACTCGAGCCCGGCGACGTTCAGCGCCTGCACCTTGCGGGCCCGGGCCGAGGGGACCTTGCGCGCGAGATAGGCGAAGCCGGTGTCGCGCCGGGCGAGCTGGCGCAGCAGCTCGTCCTCGGGCTCGCCCAGCAGGTCGGCGAGCCGGGCGGCGACCTTCGTCGGCTGCTCGACCAGGTACGGCGTGGCGGCGATCGTCACCGCCGGCTGGGAGACGGCCAGCTCGTTGCCCTCGCGATCGGTGATCGCCCCGCGCCGGGCGGGCACGAGGATGTCGGACTCCTGCTGGGTGGCGGCGGCGCGCTTGAGCGTCCCGGCCTTGACCACGCCGAGCCAGGCGGCCTTGCCGGCGCCGACGACGAGCAGGGACAGGAAGACCGCGAACAGCAGCCCGATCCGGCGCTCGATCAGCTTCACGTCAACCGCCGGGCGCGGCGGCGGGCTCGAGCGGAGCCGGGGTGGGCGCGGGGGTGCCGATCGGCTGTGGCGTGGCGGTCGGGGCGGGCTGGACCTCCACGGTGGGCGTGACCGGGGCGACCGGGGCGACCGGGGCGGGCGTGACCGGGGCGGGCGCGAGCAGCACCGGCGCGTGGCCGCCGTTGGCCATCAACCGGCTCGCCTCGTCGCTGGGCGACTGCATGCGCTCGGCGGCCAGGCGCGGGTCCATGTCGGGGCGGGCACGGAGGAAGCCGACGTCGCCCGCCGGCGGGGCGACCATCCCCTCGGCGGCGGCGGCCTGCTGGATCCGCTCGCCGGAGGCGAGGCGCGCGACCTCGGTCTGCAGGTCCGCGTTGACGCGCTCGAGCGTCGCCGCCTTCTCGACGCTCTGCGAGATGCCGGCGTTGAGCTTGAGCAGCGAGACCTGCATGGCGACGATGCCGCCGAGCATCAGCCCGATCAGCCAGATCCACGCGCGCCCGCGCAGCAGGCGGTCGACCATCCGGTGGTCGGGCAGCGCGCGCAGGCGCTCGAAGGCGCCGGTCGAGCCCCGCCGCGGCGCCGGCGCCGGCACCGGCACGGCGGGCACCGGCCGGGCGATCGGCCCCGAGATGCGGCGGGGCAGCGGCGCCGCGCGGCGCGGGTGCGTGCGGGCGTGCGGGCGGGCGGCATGCGTGGGCGCCATCAGCGCTCCTCCTCGAGCTTGCGTGCGGCCCGCAGGCGAGCCGACCTCGAGCGGGGATTGGCGGCGACCTCGTCGGTCGACGCCGCGACCGAGCGGCGCAGCACCAGCGCGGCCTCGGGCGTGCGCCCGCAGCCGCACACCGGCAGGTCGGGCGGGCAGATGCAGCCGCGCGTGCGGGCGGCGAGGAAGCGCTTGACGCGGCGATCCTCCAGCGAGTGGAAGGAGATCGCGGCCAGGCGCCCGCCCGGCTCGAGGAGCTGCCAGGCCAGCGGCAGCGCCGCGTCGAGCTGGGCCAGCTCCTCGTTGACCGCGATCCGGATCGCCTGGAAGGTGCGCTTGGCCGGGTGCCCGCCGGCGAAGCGCGCGGGCGCGGGGATGGCGGCCGTGATCGCGTCGACCAGCTCGAAGGTGGTCTCCAGCGGCCGGCGGCGGACGATCTGGCCGGCGATCCGGTCGGCGTAGCGCTCCTCGCCGTACTCGCGCAGCGCCCGGGAGATCCGGCGGCGCTCCCACGTGTTGACCAGCTCGCGCGCGGTCAGCTCCTGCTCGGGGTCCATGCGCATGTCCAGCGGCGCGTCGTAGGCATAGGAGAAGCCGCGCTCGCGCGTGTCGACCTGCATCGAGGACATGCCGAGATCGAGGTAGGCGAGATCGGCGGCGACGCCCTCCTCGGCGAGGACGCGCAGACCCTGCTCGAAGTCCGCGCGCAGGAAGCGCGTCGCGCACGGGACCTCGGCGGCGAGCTCGGCGAACGCCTCCTCGGCGAGCGGGTCGCGGTCGATCGCGATCAGCGTGCCGGCGGGGCCGATCCGGTCGGCGACCAGGCGGGCGTGCCCGGCGGCGCCGAGGGTGCAGTCGACGGCGACGTGGCCCGGCTGCGGGTCCAGGGCGTCGATCAGCTCCCCGGCGAGGACGGGGACGTGCGTGCGTGGCATGTCAAGCAGGATGGCCAAGGGAAGCGGTGATGTCAGGCGCGCGCGCCGTGAGGTCCGTGTCGTAGGCCGCCCAGGTGTCGCGGTCCCACAGCTCCAGGCAGTCGCCGGCGCCGATGAGGGTGACGTCGCGCCCGATGCCCGCGTGCTCGAGCTGGCGCGACGCGAGCATCACGCGGCCGGCCGAGTCCAGCTCCACCGCCTGGGCGTTGGCGCGGAAGTAGCGGTTCGCGTCGCGTCGCTCGTCGGAGAGTGGGTTCAAGCGGGAGAGGGCCGTGTCCACCAGCGCCGAATAGGTCGCCGAGGGATACAGGGCGATGCACCGGTCGGCGCCCTTGACCAGGAAGGCGCCGTCGGAGAAGGCGGCGCGGAGCTTCGACGGGACCGTCATCCGGTGCTTGGCGTCGAGGGTGTGTTCGAAGGTGCCGTGGAAGGCCAAGGCTCATGTCCGTGAAGCGAAGTGGTCAGTCGATCCGAGGTGGCGGAGTGGGAGGAGCCCCGCCACCCCGGACCGGCTTCGCGGCAGCAAGGTATCCCACATGCTCCCACTCTGCAACACATTTCTCGTCATTTCCCCCACATTGGATGAGCGCCGGCCTCATCGTCGACGGAAAGCGCTGCAAATGAGCGGTTTCACGCGGTGGGTCGGACGAGGCTCTTCTTCCACCGTTTCGCGCAGGACTTGTTGCAGCCGGCCGTGCTGCACGCGTTCTTGCGCTCCGGCCGGACGGGTTCCTATCCTGTGCGGGGTCGCGTGGGAGGCGCGGCAGCCGGATCCGACCGCGGAGGAGGAAGTTCCGCCATGCCACGCATCGCCCGCCTTGCCGCCCTGGCCGTCCTGTGCCTGACCGGGCCGCTCGCCGGGTGTGGAGGCGGCAGCGCCTCCGGGGGCGAGGAGCCGGCGAGCGCGGTCCCGCGCGACGCGGCGGTTTACTTCGAGGCGACGGTCCGGCCCGAGGGGGCGCTGCGCGAGGACGCGCTGGCCGCGGCCGGCAAGGTGCTGCGCACGCCGGATCCGCAGGCGCGGATCGACGAGCTGGTGGCCCAGGTGCTCGCCGACTCCGACGGCCCGACGCTCGACTACGAGCGTGACGTCAAGCCGTGGCTGGGCGAGAAGGTCGGCTTCTGGCTCGCCACCGGGGGCGAGGGCCAGGAACCGGGCGGCGTCGCGATCCTCGCGGCCACCGACACCGAGGCGGCGCAGGCGGCGATCGACCGGGCCGCTGAGGGCAGCGACCAGCCCTTCTCCGAGCGGCCCTACGAGGGCATCGACCTGCAGGTCAACGAGGACGGCGACGTGGCGGGCGTGGTCGAGGACTTCGCGGTGCTCGGCTCCGAGGCCGAGGTCAAGCGCACGATCGACACGCTCGAGGGCGAGGGGCTCGAGAGCGACGAGCGCTACACGGACTCGCTCGCCGGGCTCGAGGACGAGCGGCTCGCGCACTTCTACTTCGACACCAAGGCCCTCATCGACCAGGCGCTGCGGCAGGATCCGGAGGCGGCCGAGCAGATCCGGCAGTTCCGGGACGTCATCCCGATCGACCGGCTGGGGCCGGTGGCGGGCGCGTTCACCGCCGACGGGGACCGGCTCGCCGTCGACAGCGTGACCTCCGCTGAGGCGGGCGAGCTGTTCTCGCGCTACGGCGCGCTGACCGGCACGGGCTCGACGCCGCTGCTGGGCGAGCTGCCCGGCGACGCCTGGCTCGCGCTCGGCTCGCCGAAGCTGGGCGAGACCGCCAAGCAGCTCTACCAGCAGCTCGCGGGCGCGTTCGGCGGGGCGGCGATCGCCGAGCAGCTGCGCTCGCAGCTGGGGATCGACCTCGAGCAGGACGTCTTCAGCTGGATCGGGGACGTCGCCTTCTTCGCGCGCGGGACCTCGCCCGACGCGATCGACGGCGGCGCGGTGATCGAGGTGCTCGACGAGGAGCGGGCCCGGACGGGGTTCGCGAAGCTGATCGGCGTCGCGGTCGATCGCGGCGAGCTGCAGGCGAAGCCCACGTCGGTGCCGCGCGCCGAGACGGCGTTCGAGCTGCGCCGGGCGGGCGCGCCCGCGCCGCAGCCCGTCGTGGCCGCGTTCAGCGCCGAGCGCGTCGTGATCGCCTACGGCGTCGAAGCCGCGGCGGCGGCGCTGTCGCCGCGGGAGAAGCTCGCTGACGGCGAGACGTTCGGGGAGGCGCGGGCGCTGCTCGGCGACGGCATCGAGCCGGGCTTCGTGCTCTCGATGCCGGCCGTGGTGGAGCTCGTCGCGGCGATGAGCGCCGGCGATCCGGACTTCGAGAAGGCGCGGCCCTACCTGGAGGCGTTCACCGTCATCGCCTCCGGCGGGAGCATCGAGGACGACCGCGGCCGGTCACGGGTCGCGGCGGGGCTGAAGTAGGGCGGGCCGCGACGGCGCGCACCGCGGCGGCCACCTTGGGGCGGGGCGGTGCCCGCGGCGGTCAGCTCGACCCGCCCGCCAGGGCGGGCACGAGAGCGGCCGCGACGAGCAGCATCACCGCCGGCACGAGCAGCAGCGCGACGACGAGCTGGACCTGCGGCGCGGCGCGGGCCGCGGCCTCGACGGTCCGGCGAGCACCGTGCTCCCTGGCCCGCGCCGCCTGCGCCGCGAGGGCGGGACCGAGCGGCGCGCCGTGGCGCTCGGCGCGGCTGAGAGCTGCCACCAGCGGCGCGATGCCGGCGGTCGGGCAGAGCCGCTCCAGCTCGGCCAGCGCGCCCGCCGCGGGAGTGCCCAGCGCGGTGAGGGCGGCGGCTCGGCGCAGCTCCCCCGCCAGCGGGCCCGGATGCCGCCGCCCGACCTCGGCCAGCGCCCGCTTGGGCGACAGGCCGGCGGCGACCGCGACGCGCAGCAGGTCGAGCACGTCGGCCAGCTCGGCGTCCATCGCCCGCCCCCGCCAGAGGGTCCGCCGGTGCAGGTAGGCGTCCGGCGCGAGGAACGCGGCCGCGGGAGCGGCGAGCAGCAGCACGGGCGCGAGCCGCCCGGGCGCGGCCGGGGCGACACCCCCGGCCACGGCCAGCGCCACCACCGCCGCGCCCGCCTTCACGCCCATCACGTCCGAGGCCGGGGTGCGGAGCCCGGCAGCGGCGACCCGGTCGCCCAGCGTCCGCGGAGCCTTCGCCCCGACCGACCGCCCGAGCCGCGAGAGCAGCACCACGCCCCGTCCCCGCCGCCACGACCTCCGCTCGCGGCGGCGGAGCACCGCGACCGCGTCGGCCACGCCGCAGGAGGCGAGCACCACGGCCAGCCCGGCCACCAACCCCGCCGCCGTCACCGCACCCGCTCCCCGCCGGCGATCGTGACCGCCGCCGTCACCGCGCCCGCTCCCCATCGGCGATCGTGACGTCCGCCATCATCGCACGCGGGTGAGGTGGCGGATCGCGAGCATGGCGGTGAGCTGGAGCGTCGCGGCGGCGAGGATCAACGCTGCGGGGATCGGGTCGGCGACGCGGGCGGCGAGCAGTCCGGGAGACGCCAGCTCGGCGAGCAGCGCCGCCCCGGCCGGGAGCAGCAACACGAGCCGGGCGGTGAACCGGGCCTGGGCGGTGGCGGCGTGGCCGTCGCGCTCGGCGCGGGTGGCGGCGTCGAGCGAGCCGGCCAGCTCGCGCAGCAGCGAGGCGAGATCGCCGCCGGCGTCGCGCTGCAGGAGGATGCCGGCGACCATCGTGTCCCAGGCCGCCGACCCGGCACGGGCGCGCAGGACCTCGAGCACCGCCTCGGTCCGGTCGCCGTAGCCGAGCGAGCGAGCAGCATGGCGCAACTCCCGCCCGGCGGGCCCCGGGACGCCCGCGGCGGCGGCGATCGCCCCGCGGACCGAGTGGCCGGCCCCGAAGGCGTCAGCCAGCGCGCGGGCGGCGTCCGGTGCGCCGCGGCGCAGCTCGGCCGCGTAGCGCCGCCGCCGGGCGCGGACCACGGCGAACGCCGCGGCGGGTCCCGAGATCGCGGCGACGAAGGCGACCACCGGCCCGCCGACGAGCCACCCCGCGGCCATCAGGACACCCGCCGCGAGCACCCCGAGCCGCACCCGCTCCGGCCGGCTCGGCTCCCGCCCTTCCCGCCCGGCGCGGGCCACCGGCTCGACGATCCGGGAGACGCCCGCGAGCAATCGGGAGCGCTCCACGGCACCGAGCAGCTCCCATGCGCCGAGCACCCCGGCGGCGGCCGCCGCGAAGGCGAGCGGAGCCGACAAGCTCACCGGGCACCGCTTCCGCGGAAGCGCCCCCGCCGGGGGCTTGCAGCACCGCTTCCGCGGAAGCGCCCCCGCCGGGAATCCGGCCCCCTCACGCCGCCTCCGCGAGGCGGGCCGCGAGCGGGTCGGAGAGGGCGGCTCGCCAGTGGCTCCTGCCGTCGCGCCACGCGTAGAGCTCGCGGGCGGCGGCGCCTCCGGCGACGCGGACGACCTCGGCCACGGCGACGACGCGGCGCGCGCCGTCGGCGGCGCGGGCCTGGCAGACGACGAGGTCGAAGGCGTCGGCGACCTGCTCGCGCAGCGCAGCGTGCGGCAGGCCGAGGCCGGCCATCAGGGCGAGCGTCTCGATCCGGCGCAGCGCCTCGGCCGGGCTGCCGGCGTGGACGGTCGAGAGCGAGCCGTCGTGGCCGGTCGAGAGGGCGGTGAGCAGGTCCAGCGCCTCGCCACCGCGGACCTCGCCGACGACGATCCGGTCCGGGCGCATCCGCAGCGCGTTGCGCACCAGCCGGCGGATCGTGACCTCGCCGCGGCCCTCGAGGTTCGGCGGGCGCGCCTCGAGCCGCACGACGTGCGGCTGGACCAGCGCCAGCTCCGCCGCGTCCTCGATCGTGACGACGCGCTCCTCCTCGCCGATGAACGAGGAGAGTGCATTCAGCGTCGTCGTCTTGCCCGAGCCGGTGCCGCCGCAGACGAGCACGGTGCAGCGAGCGCGCACCGCGCGCGCGAGGAACTCGAGCAGCGGGCGGGTGAGCGTCCCGTTCGCCACCAGGTCCTCGGGAGTGAAGCCCTGCCGCCGGAAGCGCCGGATCGTCAGCGCCGGCCCGTCGAGCGCGAGCGGCGGGATCACCACGTTGACGCGCGACCCGTCGGGCAGCCGCGCGTCGCACAGCGGCTCGGCCTCGTCGACCCGCCGCCCCAGCGGCGCGAGGATGCGCTCGATCGCCTCGCGCAGGTCGGCCTCCCGCGCGAAGCGCACGTCCGTGCGCTGCAACCGCCCGCGCCGCTCCACCCACACCGGCGCGGTGCCGCTGACCATCACCTCCTCGACCTCGGGATCGCTCAGCAGCGGCTCCAGCGGACCGAGCCCGAACGCGCGCTCGGCGATCCGGTCCACCAGCCCCGCCCGTACCTCGGCGTCCAGCACGCCCGCCTCGCGCTCGACGAGCGCGCGGATGCGCTCCTGAGCCCCTTCTCCCGCGTCCGGCTCCCCGGCCGCGGCCAGCAGCCGCTCGCGCAGCTCCGCGGCCAGGGTGTCGAGATCGGCGTCCACCCACCCCATAGGCGAGCGGCGGCGGAGTTCGCCCCGGAGTTCGCCCCTAACTCCGTGGGCGGTAGGTATGCACGACGGCGCCCGAGCCCAGCGTCCTCGTCCCGACGAGCTCCAGAACCGTGCTCACGCCGCCGTCGAAGTAGCGCTTGCCCCGGCCGTGCACGATCGGGTCCACCCAGATCCGGTACTCGTCGATCAGGTTCTCCGCACGCAGACTGTTCGCGAGGTCGGCGCTGGCCAGCAGCAGCATGTCGCCTCCCGGCTGGTCCTTGAGTCCTTGGATCCGGCGGACGACGTCGCCGGAGATGAGGCTGGAGTTCTTCCACTCGACCTCCTCGAGCGTGCTCGAGACGACGTGCTTCGGCAGGGCGTTCATCCGCTCGGCCTCCGGGTCCGTGGCCGACGGCCAGTAGTCGAGGAAACCCTCGTAGGTGAGGCGCCCCATCAGCAGGGCATCCGCGGCGACCAGTTCGTCGACGCCAAGGCGCTCGGCCTCCTCGTCGACGAACTGAAGCGACCATTCCTCGGCGCTCCCATGACGCCGTCCAACGTGACGTGTACCAACGCGACAACTCTCATCGGGGCCCTCCCTCGTCGATCTCCGTCTCCATCCATGCCCGTCCGCCGCTTTCTGCGTCGGCGACGGCGGCGCTCAGCCCGGCAGGCGCACCTCGACGGCGAGGCCGCCGAGTGCGGAGTCGCCCAGGTGCAGCTCGCCGTCGTGGAGGGCGACCTGCTGCGCCACGATGGCCAGGCCGAGGCCGGTCCCCGGCGCGGCGGTGGCGCGACCGCGCGCGAACGGCTCGAGCAGGCGCTCGTGCTCGGCGGCGGGGATGCCCGGTCCGTCGTCGGCGACCCGCAGCAGCCAGTGGCCGTCGTCGTGGGACAGGTCGACGTCGACGCGACCGCCGTCGTCGTGCCCATGCAGCGCCGCGTTGTCGAGCAGGTTGTCGACGACGAGGCGCAGGCCGCCGGCCCAGCCGTGCAGGCTGCCGTCGGCCGCCTGCTCGCGCAGCTCGAAGGCGACCTGCGGATGACGCCGACGGGCGGCGTAGACGGCGGCGTCGACGAGGTCGCCCAGCTCGATGTCCTCGCGCGGCAGGGCGTCGGCCGCCTCGCCGCGGGCGAGCGCCTGCAGCCCCTCGAGCAGGTGGACGATGCGGTCCTGCTCGGCGCTGCTCTCGCGCAGCAGGGCGGCGCGCTGGGCGGCCGGCAGGTCGGGGTTGCGCTCCAGCGTGTCGAGGGTGGCGCGCAGGCCGGTGAGCGGGGTGCGCAGCTCGTGACCGGCGTCCGCGGCGAAGCGGCGCGTCGCCTCGGTCGAGGCCTGCAGCCGGGCCAGCATCCCGTTGAGCGCGCCGGCCAGGGAGCGGACCTCGTCCGGGCCCTCGTCGGGCAGCGGCGTGCGCAGGTCCTCGGCCCCGCTCACGCGCGCCGCGCCCGCCTGCAGGCGGGCGAGCGGCCGGATCGCGAGCGTCGTGAACGCCCACGCGGCCAGGCCGGTGAGCGCCAGTGCGAGCAGGCCGAGCAGGAGGATCAGGCGGCGGATGGTGGCCACCCGCGCGTCGACCGGCGCCAACGTCGCGAGCACCTGCAGCCGCGCCTCCGGCGCCCCGTCGAGGAAGAGCGTGAGCGAGCGCCACGAGCGCCCGTCGATCTCGACGGTCCGCAGGCCGTCCTCGTCGGGCGGCGCGGGCGCGCCGGCCGGCACGTCTCCCCGTTGGGCGACCACCTCGCCGCCGTAGGCCACCTGGACGAACGTCCCCGAGCCGGCCAGCAGCCGGTCCGGGCCGCGACGGCCGCCGCGGCCGAAGCCGCGGTCGTCCGGCGGGCCGCGCAGCACCTCGGCGGCCTGCTCGCGCAGGGCCTCGTCGACGGCCCGGCGGCCGTCGCGCTCGACGGCCGCGAGCAGCAGCCCACCGGCGATGGTCCCGCCGATCGCCACCGCCAGCAGCGCCGCGAGCGTCAACCGCGCGCGCAGGCTGCGCGGCGCCCTCACGGCCGCAGCGCCCAGCCCACGCCGCGCACCGTGTGCAGCGTCCGCCCCTCTCCTCCCGCCTCCAGCTTGCGGCGCACGTAGCCGACGAACACGTCGACCACGTTGGTCTCCACGTCGGACGCATAGCCCCACACGAGCCGCAGCAGCTGCTCGCGCGAGAGCACCTGGCCGGGGTGGCGGACGAAGACCTCCAGCAGGTCGAACTCGCGGCGGGTCAGCTCGAGGTCGCGGCCCTGGCGGGTGGCGACGTGGCGGCGCGCGTCGACGACGACGTCGCCCACGACCAGCGGGCCGGTGCCCGGCGCGCCGCGACGGCGCAGGAGCGCCTGCAGGCGCGCGGTCAGCTCGGCGATCGCGAACGGCTTGACGAGGTAGTCGTCGGCGCCGGCCTGCAGGCCGGCGACGCGGTCCTGCACCTCGTCGCGCGCGGACAGGATGCAGACCGGCACGTCGATCCCGCCGGCGCGCAGACGCCGGACCACGGAGACGCCGTCGAGGTCGGGCATCGTCACGTCGAGGACGATGACAGCCGGCGGGCGCTGGGCGACCGCGTCGAGCGCCTCGCGGCCGCCGGCGGCCGTGGCCACGGCGAAGCCCTCGAGGCGCAGCGCGCGCTCGAGGGCGGTTCGCACCGAGGCCTCGTCGTCGACGACGAGGACCAGGGGCTCACGGGTGGCGATGGCGGCCCCGGGCAGGGAGATCGTCGAGCGCGGCCTCGACCTTCGCCGTGTCGAGCTTCAGGCGCTCGGCGAGGGCGGCGGCGAACGCGGCGCGGCGCTGCTCGTGCTCGGCCTCGTGGTCCTCGTGCAGCTCGTCGAACGCGGCCCGGACCCTCTCGGTGGTCAGCCCGAGGGCCTTCGCCAGCTCGGCGGCGCGGTCCTCGCGCCGGTCGCTCCGGTCGCCGCGGAAGTCGCGGCGCAGCGCGCGAAACGCGGCCTCGAGCCTCGCCTCGGTGACGCCGATGGCCTGCGCCAGCTCGGCGCGGCGTTCGCCGCGGTCACCCGGGCCCGGGCGGCCGTCGTCGTGGAGCCGCTCGAAGGCGGCGCGGACCCTGGCGGCGTCGATGCCGAGCTCGGCGGCGAGGGCGCTCGCGAGCGCCACGTGACGGTCGCCGCGCTCGGGGCGCAGCTGCTCGAGCGCGGTCCGGAGCTTCGCCTCGGTCACGCCCAGCGCGGTGGCGAGCGCGGCGATCCGCTCCTCGTGGCGCTCGTCGCGGGCCTCGGGGCGGATGTCCTGCAGCGCGGCGCGCAGGTCGGCGACCGACACGCCCAGCGCCGTCGCCAGCCCGACGGGTCCGAAGCCGGGGCGGCCGAAGCCGCCGCGGCGAAAGCGCGGCGCGGCCGCCGTCGAGCCGGCGGCGGTGTTGGCGGTGGCGGAGCTGGTGCCGGCGACCGCGTTCCCGTCGCCGCTCTGGGAGCCGAGCGCGTAGGCGACGGAGGACAGCGCGACTCCGGCGCTCACGACGATGGCGGTGGTTCGGGACTTTGAGGTCATGACCGGGAAGATCGGCGCTGCGGTTGAGAACAGACTAAGAAGTCGAACCGGGTCGGCGTTCTAGCCGCCCTCCATGAGGAGCGGCGGCGACCGCCGGCGGTCGCCGGGTGCGCGGGCGAGCAGGCGGATCTCGCGGGCGGACGAGCCGGCGGCCGCGAGGTAGACCGCCTGGCGGAGGCTGACGCGCAGGGTGGCCGAGACCTGACGTGCGCCGGCACGGGCGCCGTCGGCCGCCGGCACGGGGCGCGCGGCCAGCACCTCGACGTCCTGCAGCGCGAGCTGCGTTCCCCCGCCCCCGCCGCCCGCCCGCTCGCGCGTGACCACGACGTCGACCCGCGCGCCGGCCACGACGGTCCCGGGCGCGGCGGCGGCGGCGATCTCGGCGGCGCGCTCGTCGCGGCGCACGCCCGCGGCGCCGGCCGGCTCGGGCCGCTCGAGCAGGAGCGGCCCGACGTGCCCGCCCTCCGCGACGGGCACGGCAAGCCGCTGGCCGACCATCACCGCGGGCAGCACCGCGCCTCCCGCGGGCGCGAAGCGCTCCGGCACGCGGCGCACGGCGAGGTCTGCGCGCATGAGCCGGCGGCCGGCGTCAAGCGGCCGCCGGGCCACGAGCACGTCGACCAGCGGCGCCAGCTCCGCGCGCAGCGCGGACTCGCGCCGCGAGACGTCCGAGGCGGCCAGCGCGCCGAGCACGAGCGCGAGTCCGAGCAGGAGCGCCGCCCGCCGCCGCCGGCTCATGGGGCCGCCGGGCCGGGTCGTGTGCCGCTCATGGCCGCGGCGCCTCGGCCGCGGGACCGGGTCGGCTGCGGCGCCTGCGCCGGCCGCTTCCGTCTGCCGGGGCCGCCGCGCAAGGCAGCTCGAGGACGAGGCGCGCGCCGCGCGGCGAGGGTGCCGTGGTGAGCCGGCCGCCGTGGCGCTCGGCGATGCCCGCGGCGAGCGCCAGGCCGTGTCCGCGGCGCGTGTGGCGGCGGCGGGCGGCCGAGACCAGCTCGCCGATCGGCGCGGGCAGGCCCGGGCCACTGTCGGTGACCTCGATCCGCGCGCGCCCGGCACCCGCGGTGCGGGTGCGGACGTGCACCGCTCCGCCGCCGTGCTCGATCGCGTTGGCGACGAGGTTGCCGCACGCCTGGACGAGCCGCAGCCGGTCGGCGCGCACCGTCACCGGCCCGAGCGGCGGCTCGACGACGAGCATGACGCCGCGCGCCGCCGCCAGCGTGTGCCACGCGCCCCCCGCCTCGCCCAGCAGCGCGCCCAGCTCGACCGCCGCGGCCTGCTCGGCCACCCGGCGCCCGCGTGGCGCGGCCGCCAGATCGTCGAGCGCCAGCGAGGCCCGTCGCAGCTCGAGGTCGATCGCGGCCACCCGCGCGCCCGCCCCACCCGCCTCGCCGGACGCCAGCCCGTGCAACCCGAGCCGGGCCGCGAACAACGGCCCCCGCAACTCGTGGCCCGCCTGCGCGACGAGCACCAGGCAGCGGCGGCGGCGCACCTCCGCCGCCACCGCGGCGGCGACGGCCGCGAGCGTCAGGAGGCCGAGCGCGGCGCTCACGCGTCCGCCCCGTCGACCAGCCGGTAGCCGACGCCCCAGACGTTGACGACGAAGCGATCGCCCGCCGCGGCGAGCTTGTGACGCAGCCGGCAGGCGTGGCTGTCCAAGGTGCGGGTCGTGCCCATCGAGCGGAAGCCCCAGACGTCGCGCAGCAACTCCTCCTTCGTGAACACGCGAGTCGGCTCCGCGGCCAGCGCGAGCAGGAGCGCGAACTCCTTCTGGGCGAGCGCGACCCGCTCGCCGCGCAGGTGCACCTCGCGGCTCGCGGGGTCGATCTCCAGCTCGCCGACGCGCAGCCGGCCGTGCCCGCGGCGCTCGCCGCTGCGGCGCAGCAGCGCCTCGATCCGGCGCCGCAGCTCGCCGTAGGAGAACGGCTTGGGCACGTAGTCGTCGCACCCGCGGTCGAAGCCGCGGATGCGGTCCAGCTCCGCCGTGAGGCCCGACAGGACCACCAGCGGCAGCGCCGGGTCCAGCCGCGTCGCCACCCGGTCGGCGGCCCGGACGCGGGCCACCAGGTCGAGGCCCGAGCCGTCCGGGAGCGCGACGTCGACGATCGCCAGGTCCGGCTTGTGGTACTCGAGCACCCGCATGCCGTCGCGCAGGCTGTCGGCGACGAGCACGGCGAAGCCGTCGGCGGTCAGGTTGTCCGCCAGGAAGGTGCGGACGATCGGGTCGTCCTCGACGAGCAGGATGGTCGCTGGGTCGGAGGCGTGCATGCGCCCGAGAGGGCGCGCGCGGAAATCCTCGCCCCCCAACGGTGTGCTGCGTATGGCGTCAGGGCGTAGGATCCGCCCATGGCGCGGATCGTCCGCCAGACCGAAGCCAACGAGTGCCGTCGCTGCTCTGCGTTCTGCGACCGCGTCATCGCTCCGGCCGCCTGCGTCGCGCAGGCATGCCAGTTCCTCTACTCCTACGACGAGCCGCTGTCCGGCCGGCGCTTCATGGGCTGCATGCAGCAGGTGTTCGCGACGGAGATCGACGTCGAGCTGTTCCGGGAGGCCGAGCGCACGCGCGCGGGCTTCGGGACCGTCCGGCTCGCCGGGCGCCCGCTGGCCCGCTGCTCATTCGAGGTCGAGCGCGCCTACGAGACCTCCGAACAGCGCTGCGTGAACCCGCGCTTCTACGACTGGCCGGACTCCGGACGCGACGGCATCCGCGCGTTCGACCTGCGCGACCGCTGCGGCTGAAACTTTCGCTTCACCGGACTCTGGAGGGAGGAGGCGGGCATAAGATGCAGACGCCCCGGCGGAGCCGCGGCGCCTTCCCCCTCCGATGGACTCCATGCGCCGCGGCAACTACGACTCTGGACAGGACTACGTCCTCGAATACGGCGAGCTTCGCTTCACGTTCAACGAGCGTGACTTCTCCGAGCGTGTCGAGCAGTCGGCGCACCGGCTGGGCTTCGTCGGAGGCCGGCTCGGCGGCACCGAGCTGGAGGACCTGGTCAACCTGACCGTCAACGGCGAGGTGCAGGATCCCGCCTCGGCGCTGGGCGAGCACGTCAACGACTGCTGGCCGGAGCTGGTGGGGCCGGCCGAGCGCTCGCTCGTGCACTGGCTGCGCCGACTCGTGTTCCGCTCCGCCTGGCTCGACCAGCGCGTCAAGGAGGGCGAGCTGGACATCGTGTTCGACGACCGCACGCAGTCGTTCGGCTACGTGCAGCCCGAGCGCGATCACGAGCCGATCGAGCTCTCCCCCGAGCCCAACTGGGGCCGGGTCGCCTACCAGCCGCGCTGATTCGCGCCTATCGACAGCTCCTGGCCGGCGCCGGTGCGCGCCGGCTCGCGGTCGCGTCCGCGATCGGCTGGGGGCTTCGGGGCCCTGGCGCTGGCGATCGTCCTGACGGTCCAGCGGGCGACCGGCTCCCCATCGGCGGCGGGACTGGCGCTGGCCGCCGAGGCCATCGGCGCGGGCGCGCTGGCGCCCCTGCGCGGCCGGCTCGTGGACCGGTTCGGCCTGAGCCGCGCGCTGGTGCCGATGGCGCTCGCCGCCGCCGCCGGTCTCGTCGGGCTGTCCGCGGCCGCCGCGGCGGACGCCCCCGCGCCGGTGCTGATCGCGCTGGCAGGCGCTTCCGGCCTCACCATGCCGCCCCTGATCGCCTCCGCGCGCGTGGTCTGGCCGCAGGTCGTCGCGCCGGAGGACCTCCAGCCCGCCTACGGGGTGCAGGCGCTGCTGGGCGACCTCGGCGGCGTGGGCGGGCCGGCGCTGGCGGGCGCCTTGGCGGCGCTGGCCTCCCCCGGCGCCGCGCTCGTGGCGTGCGGGCTGGCCCCGGTGGCCGGCGCGCTGCTGCTGGCCACGCTGCCGTGGCCTGAGCCGCAGCCGCGCGCCGGCCGCGGCGGCGCGCTCGCGAGCGCCGGGATGCGGACGCTCGTGGCCGCCGACCTCCTGCTCTACGCGGGCTTCGGCGCGCTGGAGGTGGCGCTGCCCGCGCTCGCCGACCGCGAGGGAGCGGCCGCGGCGGCGGCCGTCCCGCTCGTCGCGTTCGCCGCCGCCAGCGCGGTGGCCTCGCTCGTGTACGGCACCCGCCCGGCGCCGGCGGCGCGCCGCTACGTGCTCGGGGCGCTCGTGCTGGCCGTGAGCCTCGCGCCGCTGGCGCTCGCCGGCTCCGTGCTCGTCGCGGCGCTGGTCCTGCTCGCCGGCGGCGTCGCGTTCGCGGCCGTCAACGTGGCCGTGTTCGAGCTGCTCGACACGGTCGCCCCGCCCGGGACGGGCGCGGAGGCGCTGACCTGGCTCACCACGGCAGGCGCCACCGGCACGGCGGCGGGCGCGGCGCTGGCGGGCGTCCTGGCCGGCTCCGGAGCCATCGGCGCCGCGCTGGCGCTGCCGGCCGGCGGCGCCGCGCTCGCGGCTGCGGTGGCGCTCGTGCGTGCGCGGACGCTGGGTGACGGGTGCCGGCGCCGCGGCGGGCGCCGGCCAACTGCGGCTGGGTAGGGAGGTGGTGAGCCCGCCACAGCGGCGATGCCGCGATCGTGCGTGTTCCGCAACAGGGTGGGCGGCCATGAGGGGTGCTATGTACGCACGAAACCGCCCACGGTCGGACCTCAGGCGGGTTCCTGTCAGCGCTCGGACCCCGCAACACGGCCGGATCCACCGTCTCCCTACCCGGCCGCAGTCGACGTTGGCCGGCGGCTTGGCTCACGCCGGACGGAGCCACGACGCCCCACTCAGCGAGCCGCCTCCGCGCGCGCCTTGGCGATCGGGTCGGCGCCGGCCTCGCCGACCAGCAGCTCCGGGCCGGGTGCCCGATCGAGGTAGAGGACGCATCACGCCCAGGGTGTCGGATCACCGGGCGAATCAGTTGGTGCCTCCGGCGACGGGGAGGTAGGCGCCCGTGACGTTGCCGTTGGCGGGGCTGCCGAGGAACACCGCCACGGCAGCGACGTCTTCTGGCACCGATAGGTGACCGGAGGGCGTCCGCTGGCGCACCGGCTCGCGGACGTCGTCGCCGAACCTGGCGAGGTTGCGCTCGGTGACGGTGAACCCGGGAGCGACGGTGTTGATCAGGATGCCGGCGTCACCGCCTTCCCATTTCAGCGCGGCGGCGAGGCCCTCGAGGCCTGCTTTGGAGGTTGCGTAGGCACTGGCGCCACGCATCCCGTGCCGAGTGACCCCTGTGGAGATGAGGACGACGCGGCCCTGGCCCGACGTGGAGAGGGATGGCCATGCCGCTCGCACGGTGCTCGCCGTTCCTTCGAGGTTGGCTCGGACGGCACGCTCCCAGGCGAGCGGGTCGGAGTCGACGAGCGGGCCGCCGGCGTCGTGTGGCCACCGGACCGCATTGGCGACGAGCACGTCAAGGGCTCCCCAGCGGTCGAGCACCTCCTGGACCGCGCTCTGGATGGACGCCGGGATACTCAGGTCGAGCGGCACGGCCAACGCCTCGGCACCCGCGGTTTCGATCTCCGTCACGACGTTCTCGGCGGCGTCACGGTTGGACGCGTAGGTGATCGCAACTCGCGCGCCTTCGCGCCCGAACGCGACGGCCGTGGCCCGTCCGATGCCGGAGGAGCCGCCGGTCACCAGGACCACCCGACCACCAAGTTGCATGTCCATCAGGCGCTCCTGGGTCCGGCCTCGCACGCCGCGACAACGAATCTGCGCTCTGGACTTCCCATGATGCCTCCGATAGTTAGCCGTCTAAATATCTAGGGCTCACTGTAACGACGAGCGAGGCCGACGACAATCCCGTCAGGTGACGTTGTCCAGCATCCGAGCCAGCGCCCGCTCCACGAGGTCGCGCTCGGAACGGTCGACGCCCCGGAGGACCCTGCGCTCGACGGCCTGCCAGAGCCCCTCGACCGGCTCCCGAAGTGAGCGCCCGCGTTCTGTGAGCCAGACGCGGGAGGCCCGCGCGTCCTGGCTATCCGCCTCACGTGTCACCAACCCGGTGCGGTCCATGCCCCTGAGCACCTTCGTGACCGTGGGCGGGGCCACGCCGATGCGCTGGGCCAGGTCAGAATGCCTCAAGCCGTCCTCCCTCCACAGCTGCACCAGGACCAGCTCCTGTCCGGTGTGCAGGCCCAGCTCGGCGAGACCTTCGGCAACGAGCCCTCGATGTGCCTTCGCCACCCGGACGAGGCGATACGACATGCTGTCCAACAGCGCACGTTCCATGGCCGGCAGAGTATTGAGCCGGCTAAGAGATCATGCTCGCCGGTGCGGGGGTCAGCGCAGCGCCGCCAGCGGGCGGCGCTGGTGGCCGTCGGCGTCGAAGTTCCCGGGCGCCAGCCAGGCCTCGAAGGCGGCGCGCGCGGCCGGCCACTCGCCGTCGACCATCGAGAACCACGCGGTGTCGCGGTTGCGCTCCTTGACGATCATGTGCTGGCGGAAGACGCCCTCGAAGGTGAAGCCGAGACGCTCGGCGGCGCGGCGGGAGCGCGCGTTGGCGGCGTCGCACTTCCATTCCAGCCGGCGGTAGCCGAGATCGTCGAAGGCGTGGCGCGCGAGCAGGTAGATCGTCTCCGTCGCCGCGGGCGTCCGCTGCAACTCGGTGCCGAACCAGATGTGGCCGATCTCGATGCAGCCGTCGGCGGCCTCGACGCGCAGGTACGACACGACGCCACCCGCCCGGCCGGTCGCCGCCTCCACGACTGTGAGGAACAGCGGGTCGGAGGAGGCAGCACGCTCGGCGACCCAGGTCCGAAGCTCCTCGGCGTCGGCGAACGGGCCGTATGACAGGTAGCGCCACAGCTGCGGGTCGGCGCCGGGGCCCTGCGCGGCGGCGAACAGGTCGTGGGCGTGGCGGTCCGGGTCGAGCGGCTCGAGGCGCACGCGGGTGCCGTGCAAGGGGCGCCGCGCCGGCCGGGTCGCCGGATGCAGGCTCACGCTTACGCCAGCGCTTCCAGCGCGCGATCCACGTCGGCGAAGGTCGCGGGTAGGTGGCAGCTCATGCGCACGCGGCCCGCGCGGACGGAGGCGCGGATGCCCGCGCGCGCCAGACGCCGGGCCGCGTCGGGGTGCTCGGCGATGACGATGGCGCTGTTCGACGGCGGCATGCCGAGGCCATGGCGCAGGCGGGCTGCGAGCGCGAGGTCGTAGGCGCCGACGGCCTGGACGCCGAGCTCGGCGATGAGCTCGACGGCGGGCGCCGTGCCCGCCCAACACGTCCAGGCCGGCGAGACGTCGAAGCGCTTGGCCGTGCGCGGCAGGCGCAGCGGCCCGCCGTAGCACGTCGACCACGGCTCCTGAGCCGAGTACCAGCCCGCGGTGTGCGGCGCAAGCCGCACGACAGCCTCGCGCCGGACGGCGAGGAACGCGGTGCCGCGCGGCGACAGCAGCCATTTGTACGCGCCGCCGCAGACGTACGTGAAGCGCCGCGCGTCGATGGGCAGCCAGCCCGCGGCCTGGGTGACGTCGAGGAACACCTCGGCGCCGTGGTGCGTG
>Ga0136616_10000249_pt1 | contig 23218 bp, 26 predicted proteins | sample AntDrymUQ2992106_2_FD_106648 | JGI IMG/M metagenome (GOLD analysis project Ga0136616, IMG submission 106648) | Polar desert sand microbial communities from Dry Valleys, Antarctica - metaG UQ299 (21.06) | ecosystem: Environmental > Terrestrial > Soil > Desert | place: Antarctica: Dry Valley... | reverse complement strand
GCAACCAAGGTCGGCCGCACCAGCATCAGCGCAAGCCCCGCGTCATCCAGGTCCTCCAACGCCCGCCGAAGGTGCTCCACGAATCGATCCATGCCGCCGCCTCCCACGCCCGCCCCGTCCCACGTGAACGATAGAGGGTGGATTCGCAGGCTGGTCACGCTCGCTACCCCCACATCACCGCCGCGGGACGTGGAACCGCCGAGGCGGACGGGTTCGTGGGACCTGGGTCAGGATCGAGGATCGCAGAGGCCGGAGCGCGGACTTCGACCCCCGCCCCGGAGAGCTCTTCGACATGTCCGTCGCCCTGTTGCTCAATGCTGGCGCGCTCACCGACCCGCTGGGCGTGGGCCGATCTCCTCGGCTACTGGCACCCGGCGCTGCGACGAGTCCTGATGCTGGCCCTCCTCCTCGCACCCTCGAGCCTCACGGGCGTCCTCGTGTGGAATCTCCGCACGCTCGTGGAGGGCTCATAGGTAGCAGCGGGCGACCTACTCGAGGACCGCGTCGAACCAGTGGCGCAGCGCGTCGAGGCCCTCGGTCACCGGGTCGATGACGGTGCCGGCGCGCCGCAGCGCCGAGGCGGGCCGGTCGGCGACCACGAGCACCGGCCCGGCGTGGCCGGCGACGATCGCGGCGAAGTCGCCGTCGCCGGAGACGAGCACCAGCGGCTCGGAACCAGGGCGGTAGGCGCGGGCGAGGACGACGTCGGCCTCCTGCCAACCTTCCACGGCCACGACCTGCGCCCCGCGCGGCCAGTCCAGCGTGGCCAGGGCGTGGGGGCTGCCCGCCACCAGCACGTCGACCTCACCCGAGGGCAGGGCCCGCAGCAGGGCCCGCAGCCGCGCGACCGGCACATTGTCCGCGTCGACGAGCACCTGGATCACCGGCGCAGCCTATGGCTGGCCCGCCGAGGCCCACCCACCGGGCGCGTTAGGCTCGGGTGCGATGGCGATCCATGCGGACGTGGTGGTGGTCGGGGCTGGCGCGTCCGGGCTCGGCGCGGCGGCCGCCGCGCGGCGCAAGGGCGCCTCGGTGGTGCTGGTGGAGCGCGGCCGGCTGGGCGGTGAGTGCACCTGGACCGGCTGCGTGCCCTCCAAGGCCCTGCTCGAACGCGCGCGCGAGGTGTGGGGCGGCCGGCGACAGGGGCTCACGGGCGAGGTCGACTTTCCCAGGATCATGGACGAGGTCCGCGCGGCCAGCCTGGTGATCGGCGAGGACGAGTCCGCCGAGGCGCTGGCGGCCGACGGCATCCGGGTCCTGAGCGGCGACGCGACGTTCACCGGGCCGCGGCGGCTGTCGGTCGACGGCACGGCGGTGGAGGCCGCGCGGGCGGTGATCATCGCCACCGGCTCCATGCCGCTGGTCCCTGCGGTCGAGGGCCTGGCGGCGGCGGACCCGCTGACCAATGAGTCCGTCTTCGACCTGCGGGCTCTCCCCCGCCGGCTGGCGGTGCTCGGCGGCGGCCCCATCGGCTGCGAGCTGGCCCAGGCGTTCGCGCGGCTGGGCAGCACCGTCACCGTGATCGAGGCGGAGAAGATCCTGGCGAAGGAGGAGCCCGAGGCCGCGCAGGTCCTCGCCGGGGTCCTCGCCGACGAGGGCGTCGACGTGCGCGCCGGCGTCCGCGTGGCGCGCGTGACACGGCCCGACCCCACGCGCCCCGTCACGCTGGCGACCTCCCACGGCGGTTCCGTCGAGGCCGACGCCGTCCTGGTGGCGGCGGGCCGGCGGGCCCGCACCGACGGCCTCGGCCTGGAGCGGGCGGGGGTGCGCGTCGACGACCGCGGCTGGGTGCTGGTCGACGACAAGCTGCGGACGTCCGCCGAGGGTATCCTCGCCATCGGCGACGTGGTGGGCGGCCTGCAGTTCACCCACGCCGGCTACGAGATGGGCGCCCTGGCCGTGGGCAACGGCCTGGGACGCCGCTCCCGGACCTACGACCCCGCGGCGCTGCCCTGGGCCACCTTCACCGATCCCGAGATCGGCAGGGTGGGGATGACCGAGGCCCAGGCGGCGCAGGCGCATGGCGACGCCGCCCGCGTGGCCTACCTGCCGATGTCGGAGACGGACCGCGGGCGGGCGACGGGGCGGACCGAGGGGTTCGTGAAACTCGTGGCCGGCCCGCGGGGTGCGCTGCGCGGCCTCGGCGGCGGGGTGCTGCTCGGCGCCACCGTGGTCTGCCCGACGGGCGGGGACGTGATCCACGAAGCTGCCCTGCTCATGCGCTCCGGCGCCTTCGTCGGCCGGCTTGCGCAGACCGTCCACGCCTACCCCGCCTGGGCGCTGGCCGTGCGCGAGTGCGCCGTGCAGTTCTTCCTGCCCCACCGCGGACGCTCGGCCCGCCCGGCCCATGGCGACGGCGGGGCTTGAGCACTGTCCACAGCGCGCCGATCAAGATGACGAGGAACGGGACGGCCGTCCTCTACCCTTCAGCGGGATGACGACGACCCTCACCTCCGAGCCGCTGGACGAGGAAGCCGAAGCCCCGCTGCGGCTGTCGTTCTCGCGTGTGGACACCTACCGGCAGTGCCCGCTGCGGTTCCGCTACAGCTACCTCGACAAGCTGCCGTCCGAGCCCAGCCCGCACCTGTCGTGGGGGACCTCGGTGCACGCGGCGCTGGAGCGCTTCTGGACCCAGAAACTGCCGGTCGCGCCGCCGGTCGAGGCCCTCCTGCAGGGCCTGTTCGACTGCTGGGACGACAGCGGCTTCGAGGGCATGCCCCGCGAGGAGAAGCTGGCGTGGTACCGCCACGCCCAGGACGTGCTGCGCCGCCACCACGCCCGCTACGCCGACACCTTTTTGCCCGCGGTGGCAAGCGAGGCCTGGTTCGCGCTGGACCTCGGCGACGACCTCGAGGTGGTCGGCTCGATCGACCACGTGGCGCGCACGCCGTCGGGCGGGATCGGCATCGTGGACTGGAAGACGAACAAGCGCGCGAAGACCCGCTCCGACGTGCGCGGCAGCCTGCAGCTGGCGATCTACACCCTCGCCGCGGTGGAGCTGTGGGGTCACGAGCCGGAGTGGGTGGCGCTGGACTTCGTGGTCCCCGGCGTGCGTGTGACGGTGGCACGGGAGGACATCGACACCGAGGGCGCGCTCGCCGCCCTGCGCGAGGTCGCCGCGCTGGTCCGCGCCGAGGCCTTTGCGCCGAAGCCGTCGGCGCTGTGCGACTGGTGCGACTACCGCGCCCTGTGCCCCGCCTTTGCCGGCGACGGCCCGGACGTGGCCGGCCGCGCGGTCATCGAGCTGACCAAGCTGCGCCGCCAGCACGCCCGTGACGCCGCCCGTATCGCCGAGCTGGAGCGCCTCGTCACCGACCGCCTCGGCGACGGCGCCACCCTCGAAATCGGCTGACCTTCGGCCTGTTCCGTTGATCCGGTAGTAGAGTAGTAGTAGAGTTCGACCATGCCCAGAGGGAATCCGTCTCCGAAGCTTGCGATCACCGTCGACGCCGACGTCCACCGCGAGGTCGTTCATGCAGCAGCGGCCGAAGGGGTGAGCGTCTCGGCTTGGATGACGTCGGCTGCCCGCCGAGCGCTCAAGGTGCGCGACGGGCTGGCTGCGGTGGCCGAGTGGGAGGCCGAGCACGGCACCTTCACCCCGGCCGAACTGGCTGAGGCACGGCGCAGGGTCGCTGTGGAGGTCCGCCGGTCGGCATGAGCGACGTCGTGTACGACGCCGGCGTCCTCGTCGCGGCCGAGCGCAACGATCGCGGCGTCTGGTTGGATCACCGGGCACGTCTGGAGCTGGGATCCATCGCAGTCGCGCCCGCGGTCGTCGTGGCGCAGGTCAGCCGCTCGCCGCGCCAGGTGCAGCTGCGCCGTCTGCTCCAAGGCTGCGACGTCACCCATCTCACCGAGGACGTCGCACACCGGGTTGGCCAACTCATCGGCCAGGCGGGCACGTCCGACATCGCGGATGGGGCGGTCGTTGCGGAGGCCGTGAGCCGCTCGGCTCCGATCGTGACCGGCGACCGGAAGCACATCGCACGCCTGCTCGAAGCGGCTGGCGCCGATCTGCCCATCATTGACGTCTGAGTGGTAGGCCCGATGCGAGCAGCAGCGGTGTAGTGGAGGGAGCCGGCCGGTAAGCCGGATTCTGTACGCCGGCCCGGTCCTTGCGGACCGGGCCGGCGCGGCGGCCATCTCTCTGGGACCGGCGTCACCGCCGGCCTCGTGCGGCCTACCCGGTGCTCGGCGGGCCACGTCGACGCACCTGCTCGGCCTTGCTCCGGACGGGGTTTACCTGGCCGCTGGCGTCACCGCCGGCGCCGGTGCGCTCTTACCGCACCCTTTCACCCTCACCGGTACCCACCCTGACGGGCGGGCCCCTGGCGGTCTGCTCTCTGTGGCACTGTCCGCGCGTCGCCGCGCCTGGGGGTTACCCAGCGTCCTGCCCTGCGGAGTCCGGACTTTCCTCAGCGGGTGGCGAAACCACCCACCGCGGCCGCCTGGCCGACTCCCTCCACCACGAGCCTAGACCGCGCGCCCCTCGCAGGGTGACGTAGGCGTCGCATCCCGGAACTACGGATGGCTCAACACGTTGATCACGTGGCCGTCGGGGTCACGGACGAAGAAGCGGCGAACGCCCCACGGCTCGTCGGTCAACGGATGAACGATCTCTGCGCCCGCCGAGACGGCCGCGGCGTGACAGGCGTCCACGTCATCCACCTGGATCGAGGCCTCGGGGACGACCGGTGCGGTCGCGTCGTGGGTCATGAGGCTGATCTGAACACCCGGCCGCTCAGGATCGGCCGAGGTGATGATCCACCCGTGGTCCATCACCGGTTGCAACCCGAACACGTCGCCGTAGAAGTCCTTGGCTGCCTGCGGCGACCGACTAGCCAGATCTGGAACCACCCGGAGAACACCCATGCCGCGATCATCCCCGCTCGCCCACGGCGCGGCAAGGGCAGCGCTCAGACCGCCAGGACGAGGATGCGGCCGCATTGCTCGCAGCGGGCCAGCCCCTGCGCCGTCTCGGCGGCCACGTCCTCCAGTTCGATGGCGGTGAGCTCTAAGCGGCAGCCCATGCAGGTGCGCCCGCGCAACTCGGCCACGGCCACCCCGCCCTTGCGGCCGCGCAGCTCGTCGTAGTAGGCGAGCACCGGCGGGGGGACGTCGGCGGCGACCTCGACACGCTCCTCTTGGCGGACCTTGCGCTCGGCGTCGATGTCGGACGCGGCGAGGTCGCGGGACGCGGTCAGCTCCGCGACGGTGCGGGTCAGCTCGGTATGGCGCTCCTTCAGCGTCGCGACCAGCGACTCCAACTCCTCGCGCTGCTCCATGATCTCCAGCAGCGCGTCCTCGAGGTCGTTCTTGCGGCCCCGCAGCGACGCCAGTTCCGAGCGCAGCGCCTCCAGCTCCCGCTCCGAGGTGATCTGACCCGAGTACATCCGCCCGTCCTCGGTCTTGCGGCGCGTCTCGATGGTCCCGATCTCGTCCTCGTGCCACTTCTGCTGGCGGGCGAGCCGGTCGAGCTGCTCGCGGCTCGTGGCGTACTCGCCGACCACCGACTCCAGGATCGCTGAGTTCTCCTCCAGCGCCCTCTGCTCGGGAAGGTTCGCCCGCCGGTACTCCAGCTGGTGCACGGCGGTGTCGACCTGCTGCAGGTCGTACAACCGGCGTTGCTCTGCAGGCGTTGCGGCGATCACGTCAGGGGCCTCCACCCGCGCCGGACTCTCCGTCCCCTGGGCCGGGGACCACCCAGGGGTCGGTCACGACGCTCGACGCTAGCACCCGCGCCGCGAGCCCGTGCCGCCGCGCGGCCGCCTCCAGCTCGGCGGCCAAGCGGGGCAGCGCGGCGGCCTCGGTGGCGTGATGCCCGGCATCCACGACGGCCATGCCGAGCGTGCGCGCGTCGAGCGCCACGTGGTGGCGCAGGTCGCCGGTGACCAGCGCCTGCGCGCCCGCGGCACGGGCGGCGTCGACCAGCGCGTCCCCCGCCCCGCCGCACACGGCCACACGGGTCACGAGCGCGTCGAGATCGCCAGCCACACGCAGATGCGGCGCGGGGAGGCCGTCGCGGACGGCCGCCGCGAGCGCGCCAAGGGTGCGCGGCGGCGCGAGCTCGCCGACCAGCCCGATCCCCTTGCGGCGCGCGCCTTGCGAGCCGCCGGCGCCGGCGCCGGTGCCGACGCCGGGGAGCGCGGCAAGGGGTTGCAGCGGCACAGAGTCGACGAGCCCCAGCAGGTCCGCCACGGGGTCGGAGGTGCCGGGCACCGCTGCGTCGAGGTTGGTGTGGGCCGCGAGCACCGCGATGCGGTGTCGCGCGGCGTGCAGCGCGAGCCGGCCCGGTGCGGTGGCCGGGGTCAGCCGCGCGAGCGGGCGGAACAGCAGCGGGTGGTGGGCGAGCACGAGCTCGGCGCCCACGTCCGCGGCCTCCGCCAGCGTCTCGGGCGTGACGTCCAGGCAGACGAGGACCGCGCTCACGGGGTCGTCCGGGTCGCCGACCTGCAGCCCGGTGGCGTCCCAGACCTGCGCGTCACGTTCGGGATAGCGCGCGTCCACCAGCGCCACCCACTGCCCCACCCGGTCTCCGGTCTCCATAGCCGGCGATGCTGCCCCAGGACCCTGGCCGCAGCCAAGCCGTGCTGGTCAGGCGACCCTGCGCGGTTCCCCCGGTGGAAACCGCCGCGACTCCCCACCGGCCGCTACCGTTCCGACACCCCCAGGCCGCTGAGCAAGGAGCGAGTGCATGAGCGTCACCGACGAACTGCTGGCGAACGCCGAGCGCTACGCCGCCGCCTTCGACAAGGGCGAACTGCCCCTGCCGCCCGCCAAGGGCGTGGCGATCGTCGCCTGCATGGACGCGCGCCTGAACCCCTACAGCGTCCTGGGCCTCAGCGAGGGCGACGCCCACGTGATCCGCAACGCCGGCGGGGTCGTCACCGACGACCAGATCCGCTCGCTGGCGATCTCCCAGCGCCACCTAGGCACCACCGAGATCATCCTCATCCACCACACGGGCTGTGGGATGCTCACCTTCACCGACGACGAGTTCCGCCAGCAGATCGCCGACGATACCGGCATCAAGCCGCCGTGGGCGGTGGAGACCTTCGGCGACCTCGACGCCGACGTGCGCCAGTCGGTGGCGCGCATCACCACCAGCCCGTTCATCCCGCACAAGAACAGCGTGCGCGGGTTCGTCTACGAGGTGGAGACGGGCAAGCTGCGCGAGGTATCCCCGTAACGCCTGCGACACGGCCGGCGCGGGGTGTCAGGCGGCCAGCACGGAGCGCGCGGCCAGGACGAGCCCCCCGAGGACGACGAGGCAGGCGGTGGCCAGGGGTGCCGCCTCGGCGAGCGGACGCCAGCGCGCCCAGCGTGCCGGGACCGCGCGCCCGTCCATGCGCGACCGGGCCTGCAGGAGCAACCAGCCCGCGCCCACCAGCGTCGTGCTCATCCCCAGCCCGTAGGCCAGCACCCCTACCACGGCGAACTCGGCTCGCCCGAGGGTGGTGCCGGCCAGCAGCACGAGCAGCGCGGACGGGCTCGGCACCAGCCCCCCTGCCAGCCCCGGCGCGATCAACCCGCGCCACCCGGAGCCGCCTCCCCCCGGTCCGTGGTCGTGGCTGCGTGCCCCGTGGTCGTGGCCGTGGGGGTGGCCGTGGTGGGCGCGGCGGTGGGTGAGAGCGGAGCGTAGGAGGCCGAGGCCGACGGCGGCGAACAGCAGGCCGCTGGCGAGCCCGAGCAGCGGGTAGAGCCGCTCGGGGGCGACGGCCTCGCTCGCCGACAGTGCGGCGCCCAGGACCAGCACGCCCACGGTGTGGGTCACGGCCACCGTGACGCCGAGGCGCACGGCGTCACTCACCGAGCCACGCCGTCCCACCAGGTAGGCCGCCATCACCGTCTTGCCGTGCCCGGGGGCCACGGCGTGCAGCATCCCCAGCACGAACGCGACGCCCAGGGCGAGCGCACCCAGACCGGGCGTGAGCCGGCGCCGCGCGAGCAGGCCCCCGAGGAGGTCGTCCAGCCCCGCGATCGGGCCGCCGGGGCCGTCGCGCACATCCCCGGCCGCTGCAGGCGACCGGGCTCCACCGGACGGGTCGACGCGCAGCGTTGCCGTGGTCTGCGCGAGCGGCGCAGCCAACCGGTCCTGCGGGTAGGCCCGGAGCTGGTCGCTGGACGAGGCGACCGGCACGTCGCTGGCCAGCAGCCGGGTGCCCTCGCCGGCGGCGCTCACCTCGCGCCAGCCGATCCGATCGCGCCGGGTGTCGTCACCGTAGACGACAGTCGCCCCGGAAGGCAGCGGGCCGGTCTCCCCCCTCAAGGTGCAGGCGAGCCGGAGGGTCTGCAGGCCGGCCTCCCCGTCCGGGAACGTGAGCGCGGTCGCCTCGACCCGGACAGGCGCGGCCTGACCGTTCACGGCGAGCGTGAGACCCTCCGCGATCGCCGCGCACTCGGCGGCGGCGTAGCGCTCGCCCTCGGCTGTGGGCACGTCACCGTCACCGTCGGCGTCGATCGTCTGGCGCGCCTGGAACGCCGGGATTTCCGCGAGATCCAGCACGTAGTCGATGCGCGTCGCGGACGCGCCGACCAGCAGATGCGCCGAGGTGTTCGCGGTGAAGTTGCCCAGCGGATGGGCGAGGGCCGGGCTGGCGACGCTCAGGAGCGTCACCGTCAGCGCCGCAACGGCCAGCGCACGGACCCCGCGCCGGCTCACACCGACGCCCGTGGCGGGACGGCGGCGTCCCGTCACGGTGCGGAGCCTTCCGCAAGCGCTACGCCGAGGCGGCCGGCCAGCGCCTCGGCGTCCCGCTGCGCCGTCGGCGAGAGCAGCGGCCCCAGCGCGAGCGCGGCGGTCAGCTCCTCGCGTGCCGCGCGGTCGTCCCCGTGCGCCGCGAACACCGCGGCCGCGTGGGAGCGCAGCAGCCCGTCGGCGGTGCCCAGGCGGGTCGCGTCGCGAGCGAGTGCTACCGCCTCCTGCCCCTGCCCGGCGCGATGCAGGGCCCACGCCAGCGCGTCGGCGGCGAACACGTTGTCGGGCCGCGCGGCGTAGGCGCGCCGCGCCAGCTCGACCGCGTGGGCGGGATCGCCGTGGTCGGCCTCGAAGCGGGCCATCTCGAGGTCGGTCACCTGCCCGCTGGAGGACTGCAGCGCGGCGATCACGCGCACCAGCTCGAAGGTCTCGGCCGCGTCGGCGTCGCGTCCGGCGACGACCTGCAACTCGCCCAGCAGGATGACGGCCCCCGGCTGCGGGGCGCGCTCCACGATCCGTTCCAGCAGCGCGATGGCGGCGTCGGCGTCCCCGCGGGCGGCGAGCACGCGCGCGCGCCCGACGGCGGCGGGGGCGATCCCGCCGGCCAGCCGGTCGGCTCTGGCGTAGGCCTCGTTCGCGCCGTCCAGGTCGTCCGCGGCGAGGCGCAGGTCGCCCAGCAGCGCCGCCACCGCGGCCACGTCGAACACCGAGCCGGAGCCCGCGGCCTCGGCCTGGCTCATCGCCGCGATGGCGCCCTCGAGGTCGCCGTGCAGCTCGCGGAGGTAGGAGGTGCGCGACAGCGCGGGCAGATCGGGTGAGCGGTCCAGCATCTGCTGGAGGTGCCCGGCGGCGGCGGCGTAGTCGCCGAGCTCCACCTCGGCGTCGACCATCACGCCGAGGGCGGCGGCGCTGTCAGGCTGCTCGGCCAGCGCTCGCCGGCCAAGGTCGAGCGCGTCGGCGAACTCGTGGAGGGACAGCGCGAGGTTGCCCTGTCCGAGCAGTGTGGCGGGGTGGCCGGGGGTGAGCGCGTCGGCGCGCTCGAACGCCCCGCCTGCGAGGTCGTAGTAGGACGGGTCGCCCATCTCGGCGGCGCGGCGGGTGGCCAGGACGCCCAGCTCCTGCCAGGCGCCGAGGTCCTCTGGGTTCCCAACGGTCGCTTGCTCGGCCTCGGCCAGCGCGGTCGCCAGTGACCCGCCGAGGTCGGGCGCCGCGGCGTCACCGACCCGTGCAGGGGTGAACAGGATGAAACGCCCGGCGGCGAGCCCGGCCAGGACGGCGACGAGCAGGAGGCCGGCCCAGCGTCGGCGGACGCCCCTGGCGGGGAGCTGGTCACCAGCTCCCCGCCGGGCACCCTGCCGCCGCGTCGCGACGGAGGATGTGGTCATCGCCTACGGAACCTCGTAGCCCTGGTGCGGGCTCGGGATGTAGGGGAACTCCTCGAGGAGATCCATGTCGTTGTCGTCCGCGCCGTCTGTCAGCGCGTTGTTCGGTGCGATGTTGAAGTCCGGCGTCAACGGTGTGCCGCCGGCGACGGCCCGCAGCGAGATGTCCACGGTGTCGTCGATGAGCCGGCGCCCGTTCGGGTAGCCGTCGTTCTGCCCGGCCAGCAGGCCGAGGCGGTCCTGGTCGGCGAACGGCGTGGGCGGGATGGCGGTGTTGAGGCGGATCATCTCCGCGGGCTGGAAGCCCTCGGGGAACTGGTTCAGGCCCTCGATGCCGGTCAGGAAGATCGACACCAGGTCGTCACGGGGCGGCGGCGGCACCGTCACCCCCGGGTAGAGGACCGGGATCAGCCGGCCCAGTTCGGGATCTTGCACCACCGGAATCGAACCGTCCGGCTCGCTCAGCGCCGCCGCGTCCTCGGCGGGCTCCAGGGTGTTGAAGGTGTCCTTCAGCCCCAGCGGGATGACCACCTCGTTCACGAGCGGCATCCCGAGCCGCGAGACCTGCCTGAACGGGCCCGCGGACAGCGGCTGTGGGTTGTTGCCCCGTAGCACGCGCACGCTGCGCCGGTCGGTGGACGACCAGACGCCGATGACAGGCTGGTCGGGCGAGGAGGTGAGCTCGGCGATCGGCACCTGCAGGGCCACCGAGTGGACGTTGAACCCGTGGGTCGTGTTGACGCCGTCTTGCTGCGCCAGCGGGATGAGGTGGGCCTCGTTGAGGGGGCGAAGGCCGCCTAGGTCGAAGATGGACCCGAGGTCCACCTGGAAGGCCTCGTCGCGCTGCCCCGCGAACGAGCGCAGCCCGCTCGGCAGGTCCACGATGGCGGCCTCGGCCAGGGCGTCATAGTCCGGCGTGGAGCGCGGGCCGATGTTGTTCGGCGGCACCGGGAGGCGCTCGCCCAGCTTGGTGCGGTGGCCGTCCTTCACCACGGACAGCGAGTAGTACTGCCGCAGGTTGAAGTCGGGGTCGTCGAGCGACTCGATCGGCCCGGTGTTGTAGAGGAACGTGTCGGGGTTCTGGATCTCGGTGGTGAAGCGCCACTCGTAGGTGACGTCCTCGACGGCGTCGCCGTCGTTGTCGATCTTCACCGTGTAGAGGACGTCCTCGCCGAAGTTGTAGAAGTTCGGCCCGCCCGGCGGGAGCTCCAGTGGGATCCAGTTCGCGATGAGCGTGACGGTGCTGGTCTCGTCGGGGCTCACGAACGCGTAGGTGTCCGTGTTGTCCGCGACGGGGTCCTCTGCGATGAGGGGTGCTTCGCGGTGGCTGGACGCCCCCGCGGTCTGCAGCATGGCGATTGCCATGATGGCGATGAGGCCCAGCGCGAGCGTGGCTCGCGGCAGGGCGGAGCGGATGGTGCGGTGCTGGGTCATGCAGATCCTTCCTTGGACACTCGATCACGTATCTGCAGGCAGCGGTGCAACGACAACGGTCGGGGCGCCGCCCAGACCCCGGCTGTCGGTGTTCGGAGCGCCATGTCCCACAGATGGGTACGAACGCCATTAGCGTGTGAGAAACTACGCCCTCCACACTGGGGAAGGGGTAGGGCATTGGGGCAGGAGAGGAGCCGCCGGGTCGGCTCGATGCGCGGATGAGGCGGGAATCGCCCATCCACGCCCGGAGCGGCGCCGAACGGCCGGTATGACTGTCGACGTCCCCCGCACCGGCACCCGCAACCGGCGACCGTTGCAGTTCCTGGCCGTCGCGGCACTGGTCGGCTGCGGCGTGGCGCTGGGCCTCGCTCTCGCCCGCCTCGGCGACGGCGGCGACGGCGCGACCGAGCCGGTGACCACCACGCGCGTGGCCGGCCCCGGCGACGCCGACGCCGACGCCCTCGCTCCCCTGCCCGAGCCGGGCCCGCCCGTCGCGCCGTCGGCCGCGGGCAACGCGGAGCAGGCCGTCGCCGGCTACCTCACCGCCGAGGCCCGGGGCGACTTCGCGGCCTCCTACGACTTCCTCAGCGCTGCCGATCGTGTGACCTACCCCAGCGCGGCGGCCTGGGTCGGCGCGCACGCCGACCTCCCGACGGTCACCGCCTTCGCCGTCGAACAGGTGGGACAGGTCGAGCAGGTCGAGCAGACCGGGGGCGAGCAGGCCAAGGTGACCACGCTGACCGGCTACGAGCCGGGCCTGGACCAGGTGCTGGGACTCGTGCCGAGCCGGGGGCGGGCCATCTGGACGGCGGTCGAGGAGGACGGGGTGTGGCGCGTGCTGCTCGCCGAGAGCACGGTGGAGCCGCTCTACCCGCCGGATGACGCCGCGGCCGACGCCGCCATCGCCTGGGCGAGCGCCCGGATCGCCTGCGAGCCGACCGGTGAACTGGAGTCCGGCCTGCTGGGCGTGCCGTCGCTGGCCGCCCAACTGTGCGGCCGGGGGGGCGCGGCGGAACTGGGCGACGTGGCGCCGCTGGCCAGCACCGAGCCGGCGACCGCGCTGGTGTCGGCCTACGGGCCGGAGGTCACCGAGTGGGCCCGCGTCGTGCCGGTGCTCTCCCCCATCCCCCAGCAGGTCGTGCTCGCGCCGATCGGCGCGGAGTGGCGGGTCGTGGGCGTTCTGCCCGCCCGCCCCTGATACCCACTAGCCCTCCTCCTCGGGGTCGGCCTGCGTGCCGGCCTCGGACAGGGTGCGGAACTCCTCGGCCGTGAGCTCCACCCAGGCAGCGGCGACGTTCTCCTCGAGATGGTCGAGCGCGGCGGTGCCGGGGATCGGCAGGATCACCGGGGAGCGCTGCAGCAGCCAGGCCAGGGCGACCTGACCCGGGGTCGCGTCCTGCGCCGAGGCGATCTGGGCGGCCGGACCGCCGGACCCGGCCAGTTCGCCGGTCGCCAGCGGGAACCACGGCAGAAAGGCGATGCCCTCGACCTCGCAGGCCTCGAGCACGTCCTCGCCGTCGCGGTCGGTCAGGTTGTAGCGGTTCTGCACGCTCACCACGATCGTCATCGATTGCGCGCTGCGCAGCTCGTCCAGCGACACGTTGGAGATGCCGATGTGGCGGATCTTGCCCTCGTCCTTGAGCTCGGTCAGCGCACCCACCGACTCCTCGTAGGGCACCTTGTCGTCCGGCGAGTGCAGCTGGTACAGGTCGATCTGCTCCACCCCGAGCCGGCGCAGGCTGCCCTCGCAGGCCGCGCGCAGGTGGTCCGGGCGGCCGTTGCGCGGCCATTCCCCGGGACCGGTGCGCTCCAGCCCGCCCTTGGTCGCGATGACGAGGTCGTCGGGGTAGGGAGAGAGCGCCTCACGGATCAGCTCCTCGCTGACATCCGGGCCGTAGCTGTCGGCCGTGTCGATGAGGTTGATCCCCAGGTCCACGGCGCGACGCAGCACCGCCAGCGCACCGTCGCGGTCTTCGGGCGGCCCCCAGATGCCGTCGCCGGTGATGCGCATGGCCCCGTATCCCAGCCGTCGGACCGGCAGGTCGCCGCCGATGCCGATGGTCCCAGCCACCGAACCATCCAGATGCCGCAGGTCGCTCACAGGTTCGTCGTCTCCTGATCGCGCCGGTCGCGGGTTTGTCCCCGGCCGGCCTTTGAGTACCAGACCTCTCCCGATCACGGCGTCGCAAACGGGCAGCGGGATGGCCGGACGAGGTCGGCTACAAGAGTCCGTCCGTCGAGCTGGTCGAGTCCGAGGGGCTGCTGGAGCCCGTCGGCTGAGGCGAGCCGCCCGCCGGTGGCCCGAACGCGCGGACCGCGGCGGCCAGGCGGTGGCGCTCCAGCAGCTCGCGCTGGCGGGTGGCGCGCGCTGCCAGCTCGGCCAGCGGCAGCCCGGCGACGGCCGGGTGACCGGGCGCGGTGCGCCGCAGGGCCTCCCACAGGCCGCGCTTGCCCTCGACACCCAGGGCCAGCGCCTCCAGCTCGAGCAGCCGCGCGAGCTCGCGGCTGCCGGCGAACGGCAGTCCCAGCCGCAGCCGCGTCGCCTTCTCCCCCAGCCAGGCCAGGCCCTGGCGGACCGGGTCCGGGCGTACCCCGAGCCCGCGCATCACGCCCAGCAGTGTCTCGCGGTCCTCGCCCACCTCGGTGACCACCCCGTCCAGCTCGCGCCGGCCCGGGGCGTCGGCCGCGTGGTCGCGGCAGCGCCTGGCCAGCTCCAGGCCGACCGTCGAGCCGGCGAGGTGGTTGTTGAGGTAACTGCCCAGTTGCTCGGTCCCCGCGCCTGCGGTCATGGTGTCCTCCCGCGCGCCGGTCGGCGGTCGCCGACCTCTCCACGCCGCCCTAGCCTGCCCCGTCATGGACATCGACGTGCGCCGCATCGCCGCCGAGGAGTTCGCCGCCTGGTCCCGGGCGGTCAGCACCGGCTTCCTGGAGACCAGCAGCGAGGCCGCGATCGAGGCGCACCGGGTCGATGTCGTGCTGGACCGCACCTGGGCCGCGGTGGACGGCGGGCGGATCGTCGGCACCCTGCGCAGCTTTCCCACGCCGCTGACCGTGCCCGGCGGGTCGGTCCCGGCCTCCGCGCTGTCGGCCGTCACCGTCACCGCCACCCACCGCCGCCGCGGTCTGCTGACCCGCATGATGACCCGGACCTGCGGGCCGCGGCCGAGCGCGGTGAGCCCGTCGCGATCCTGATCGCGTCCGAGTTCGGCATCTACGGCCGCTTCGGCTTCGGCCCCGCCACCGAGCAGGTCAGCTACGACGTGGACACGGTGCGCGCGCGCCTGGCGCGCCGGCCGACGGGCTCCGTCGAGCTGGTGGAACCCGCGATGCTGCGCGGGGACGCGCCGGGGGTGTACGAGCGGCACCGCACCGCCACACCCGGCGCGATCGCCCGCGAGGGGCGATGGTGGGACCGCTGGCTCGGGATCACCCCGCTGCCGGGCCACGAGCCGGGGCCGCGCTTCTTCGTGCGCTCGTTCGACGAGGACGGCGCGACCACGGGCTACCTCGGCTATCACGTCGAACACCGCTGGGCGGAAAACCTCCCGCGCCACACGCTGGTCGTCGACGAGCTCATGGGCGCCGACCCCGAGGCCACCGCCCGGCTGTGGGCGTACTGCGTGGAGGTCGACCTGATCGCGCGGGTGCGGACCGAGTCGCGGGGACCGGGCGAGGTGCTGCCATGGCTGCTCAGCGATGGCCGCTCGGCCCAACAGCACCTGCGGACCGACGCACTCTGGCTTCGTCTCCTCGACCCGGCCGCCGCGTTGACCGCGCGCCGCTATCCGCTGGCGGGCGGGCTCGTGCTGGAGGTGCACGATGCCCTCGGCCTCGCCGCGGGCCGTTTCGCGCTGGAGGCCGGCACCGACGGCGCCACCTGCGCGCCCACGACCCGTATCCCGGACCTCACCCTCGACGTGAGCGTTCTCGCCAGCGCCTACCTCGGCGGACATCCGCTGCGGTTGCTCGCCGACGCTGGCTATGTGGACGAGCACCGAGACGGTGCGGTGGTCGCCGCCGACGCGCTGTTGCGCTCCCCCACCGCGCCCTGGTGCGCGACGGGGTTCTAGGCGCGCCGCCCCCCGCGGCCTACGGCCAGGGCGTGGTGACCCCGCACGCAGCGTTCCTCGCCCTGCCCCACGCGCCCCGACCAGGCGCTGGGCGACCTGGCGGCCCTGCGTGCCGACCTGGACGCCTACGGCGAGGGAGGCTTCCACGACGCGGTCAACGTGACGACCGGCAAGGTCTCCGAGGCCTGGCTGGCCCTGGACCAGTCGATGATCAAGGCGGCCATCGCAAACAAGCTGAGGGCCGACATCGTCCGGCGCTGGTTCCTGCGGGGCCACGTCGAGCAGGTGGTGCGCCCGCTGCTCGGCATCGAGACGTTCGGCACGGCACTGACGCCGTGACCGAGGCGCTTACGGACTGGCGACGTCGCAGCGGCCGCAGTCCCACGGGGCGCCTCGGCGATGGTGGCCGCGCTGCCCGCCCCCGGCGACCTGTCGGCCGAGCAGGCGCCGGGCAGGTCACCCTGCGCTGGAGCAAGGTGACGGGCGCGTGCGGCTATCTGGTGGAGCGCGCGGACGCACCCGTCGGGCCGTTCGCCGCGGTCGACCACGGCGGCGGGGACGTCCTCGCCGTCCCCGGCCCGCCCTACGCCGACACCAGCGACCCGGCCGGCGCCCGCCGCTGGCGCCGGGCGTGCACCGTCGCGGACCCGGACCGCCCGCCCAGTCCGGCCCTCGCAGGCGATGGTCGCGGCAGCGCTGCCCGCCACCGCCACCCCACCGGTGCTGACGGGTGGACGTGCGCGCGGACCGCTCGGCCGGGCGCCTGCGCCGGCTGTGGCAGATGATCAGCAGCGAGCGCCTGTCCCAGCTCAGCAAGCCCGGCACCACCGGCGGGCGGGTCATCGGCGCCGAGTTCGCCGCGGCGCTGCGGATGGCCCGCGAGGACTTGGGCGTGGACCGGGTCCGCACGCACGCGATCCTGCACGACGACCTCGGCGTCTACACCGAGACCGTCGACGGGTCCCGGTTCGACTCCTCCCGGGTGGACCTGACGTTCCACAACGCGAACACCGCGGTCGTCATCGACGGTCCACGGATCGGGCTGCAAGCGCAGGCGGCAGGACCACGCCGGGCGGGAACCGCCAAGCCGTAGCCACCTGGCGACGAGGCCGCTCTTCCGGTAGGTGGGACGTTCCGCGCGGTTGCCGAGACGAGCGACGTGAAGGCTCACAGGAGCGAGGGCGCGTGCCGAGGACGGCGGGGTAGGGGCCCCCGCCGCCCGCAGGCTCGCTTGTCCACGTGCTTCTGATGCGGACTCCATACGGGGTCCGCTTTCTGCTTTCCGCGGCCGGAGGCCGCGCTTGAACCTGTAGAGAAACTGCTCTCGGGACACGATGTCTTAAGCCGCTCGCAGCGCCGGAGGGCTAGAACAGAGCAAGGTGATCCTTGAAGGATTTCGTCAGGCTGTTAAGTATGGCGGCTCCCTTCTCGGCCGTTCCGAGGCTGGGTTGCCCGATCACCCCGGACTCTGAGTAGCCCGCTACGCCCGCTGTGAGCAGGTGGGGACGGGGGCCGGAGGAGTGATCCCACTGGCTGTATGTGCTGCCGACGAGACTCGGATGCAGGTGCAAGAGTAGAGATACCTCTAGCTCACCTGCATGCATGTCCTCAGTAGAGGTTGACGTCAGTCCAGCGGCATCGCGAGCGGCGTTCCAATCGAATCGGGCAGGGAAGAGGGTCATACGACGGCCATCTGCGTTGGCGGTTTGAACGACGTTGGACAATACGTAATTGCCGCCGTGGCCGTTCACGATTGCCAGCCGGTCTATTCCGGAGCGCCGGAGGGAGGCGGCAACATCGCCAATGATGGCTATGAGGCTCTCGGCGCTGATGCTAACCGTGCCGGGGTAGGCTGCGTGCTCATGGGAGCAAGAAAATGTCAGGGGCGGCAGTAGCAGCAGGTCGTATTCTCGGCTTACCCGTTCGGCGATTGCTCCAGCAATGAGGGAATCCGTTACAAGTGGCAGGAACTCCCCATGTTGCTCAAAGCTGCCAACGGGCAAGACCGCGAAGCACTCGCCGCCCGCCCAATCCTTGGAGGTCGCAGTGGTCATGACGTTGTCCATGACTGACATTCTGGCAGCCGCTCCCGCGAGGGCCACTACATGGAGGCCAACGCCTCTCGGAGCTCGCTGACCGATCGGGAGGAGGACCACCTGGCAAGCTGGCCCGGGAGGCGCTGAAGCTCGGCAAGTGCTCGGCCGGAGCCGGTTGCGCGTGCGATGAGAACGGCCTCGCGGGCCACAGAGCATGCCCGTTCCGGGTCGAGGTCGGCTGCGTGGGCGGTCGAGAGCCGCGCAAGGTGAAGCCCCCGGTCGCGTGGATAGCTGTCCGGCCAGCCTGACAACCCCTGCTCGAAGACGGCAACCGCCTTGCCGGGCTGCCCGAGCTGCATCCAGCAGTCGGCAGCTTCCATCTCGATGAAGGCAGGGGTGCAGTAGCCGGTCAGGGTTTCGTCGCCGAAGAGTTGCGCCTGCCCAAGTGCGGCCTCGTCCCGAGCAGTCTCCAGCGCACGCCCGGCCAACAGGTCGTCTCCTGCCAGGGCATGCCCGCGCGCCTCCTGGCGAAGCGCCAATGCGCGGGCGCGAGGTGTGAGCAGCGCCGCGCCGCGCAGCGCCGCCCGCGCGAGTCCCAAGGCGCGAGGACCCTCACCCAAACCGGATGCGAGGTTGCTGCGGCGCATCAGCACGTACGAAACCATCAGCGGATCGTTGGCTTCCTGCGCGCAGTCCATCGCTCGATCAAGGCAGCGTGTGCTGCCTTTGGGATTCCCGGCGTCCTGGTAGAGTCAGCCGGTGAACTCCGCGTACCGGGACGCAATGCGCAACATGTCAGACCGAGCCGGTCCGGACGAGGCAAGAAGCAACTCGTCAATACAGCGGAGCTGCGCGGATAGCACCGCGATGAGGCGACGAGGTCCGAGTAGGTTGTCTATCTTCGCGTACTCGACAAGGAGTACTCGCAGCGACTCCACCGACTCAGGATCGACGGAGCGCCCAACCGCCAGAGGAGAAGACATAGCTTCGCTGTGTTTTATGTCGCCGAACTCGAACCTGCTAGTATCTTCAACATGGCTGAAGCTGGTAAGCTCGCTGTACAGCGACCGCAGCGCGCCGTCGTCACGCAGTTCTTTTGCAATGCGCTCGACGGCCTCGGCGCTCGGCTTCTCTCGCCCCGTTTCGATGAGAGCGATGTAGGAGCGGCTGTAGTAGACGCGGTCCGCGAGGTCGTGCTGTGTGAGCCCGGCGGCCTTTCGTAACCGCCTGACCTCGTCTCCGAGCCGCGTGCTGACTGGCTGGAGGTTGAAATCACTCTGTGGCGTTCCCACCGAACTCCCTCACGTCCGACTGTCAGGGGAATGTTAGAAGACCTCGTCCAACATCGCCAACACCGCACTACCCGAGCTCTATTGGCCCGGTGAACAAGCTCCTTCTCCGGGCGTACCCCTCTGTTGGGGTTGTCGATCGAGCGCGAGCGGGGTGGCGCCGAGGTGTCAGGGGTGGACGACGGATGAGCGGCCGGTCTGGCAGGTGGTCGGGGTCTACGCGCGGGGACGGGGGTTGGGCGGCGGGGGGCACGCCTGTGGGGACTCCCGGCCTCGGGGGGCTTTGCAGGCGGCGCTGCAGGAGACGGGCAGGACCCGTGCGGCGCGGGTCGCCGTCACGGATCGGCGGGTGACGGTGCTGATGCGGGTCAAAGGTGACGACGAGCCCACCGCGATCGCGGACGCCGCCACCCTCATCGAGGGTGCCGCGACGCGCTGCGCTGCGGGTCTGCTGGGCGACGTCACGGCCATCCGGGTCTACGGCCCCGGCGCCCTCGCAGTCGGTTGAACCTGTGCTGGTTTGGCGGTCGGAGGGCGGCTGGAGCCTTCACCGGGTGGTCCCCGGCCCCCGACCGTCTCCAACTCTCCCACATCGGCGCGGTGGGTGAAAGAGCCGAACTCCCGCCCGACGGGAGCTGACGGCATGAAGGCGGAGGGGGTTGATGGTGTGGCGGTGGGGTCCCGAGCTGGGGAGGTCGCGCGGCTGCGGGTCGAGCTGGCGGCGCTGGTGGCCGAGCTGGAGCTGTTGCGGGTGTGGGCAGCCGGGCAGGAGGCGCGTCAAGCCCGGCTGGAGGCGCTGGCGGCCGTAATGGAGGGCTGGCCCTGGTACCGGGCGCGGGTGACCGCCTGGTGTGCCGGGGAGCCCCGCCGCACGCGGGGGCTCCCCTCCGTGCAACGAAACAAGTGGGATGAACGAATCGAATGAGATGGAATGGCGGGGTGGCGAGGCTCGTTGTCGCGTAGGTGTCAACGGGCGCCGTGGGGTAGCTGGTCGTGGGTGACGCTGGTGTCGGGGTCGATCATCGCGGAGGTTTGCGACCCGCAGCACGTGGCCGGCATCGACGTAGCGCGTGTGGCGCGCGTCGCGGGTGACAGCGTCCGGTGGGTAGCCGACCCGGTCGTAGTTGTCGGCGATCGCCACCACGGGGTCGAGCCGGTGGCGGCGGACGGGGACCTGCCAGGCGCGGTGCGCGGCGTCCTCGACCGCGGCCAGCACGAGGCTGCAGCGTGTGGGTACCGCCCGCCTCGTCGGTCAGGTCGCGCAGGGCGAGCGCGGCGGCGAGTGCGGCTGCGGTGAGCGGGGTCGGTGCCATGATGTCCTCCCGGGACGGGTGCGAGCCCGCGCCCGGCGGGGCGCGGCGTACTGCCTCGAACGCCCCCGACGGCGTCCGGGCGGTCTGCGGGAGGAGGTCGCGCTAGGCGCTACTCGGCGACGTGCACGGCGCGCTCGCCCTCCCGACGCCCTGACGGGGGTCGGGAGCGACGGAGATCGCCGGGGCGGTTGCGGCGTCCCGGCGCGCGGGAGGTCGTGCATCGCGCCATCGTGCAACGGTCGGCGACGTCGTGGCAGTCCCCGCACCGATGTCCAAAAGCCGCTAGCACCGCGGTAGCCGAGGCGTCAGGGTGAGTGGACATGGACGACACCTCGCGCTACCGGGCAGTGCAGAGCCGCGACAGCCGTTTCGACGGCGCCTTCATCACGGCCGTGACCACGACCGGCATCTACTGCCGGCCGAGCTGCCCGGCCAGGACGCCGAGCGCTGCGAACGTCCGCTTCTACCGCAGCGCCGCCGCCGCGCAGGGAGCCGGTTTCCGCGCCTGCAAGCGTTGCCGGCCCGACGCGACACCGGGATCGCCGGAGTGGAACATCCGCGCGGACCTCGCGGGAAGGGCGCTGCGCCTGATCGCGGACGGGCTGGTGGACCGCGAGGGCGTGGGCGCGCTCGCGTCGCTGCTCGGCTACAGCGAGCGCCACCTGCACCGCGTGCTGGTCGCCGAGGTGGGCGCCGGCCCACTCGCGCTCGCCAGAGCGCAGCGGGCGCAGACGTCACGGGTGCTGCTGGAGACGACCGACCTGCCCATCTCGGCCGTCGCATTCGCCGCGGGCTTCGCGAGCATCCGCCAGTTCAACGGCACGATCCGCGACGTGTTCGCGCTCACCCCGACCCAGCTGCGCAACGCCCGCAGCCGTCACGGCGACGCGGCGCACGCCGCGACGGCCGGCCTACTGACGCTGCGCCTGCCCTACCGCGCGCCGTTCCCGGCTGCGGCGCTGCTCGCCTTTCTCGGGCGCCGGGCGGTGGCGGGCGTCGAGTCGTTTGCGGACAGCAGCTACTCGCGCAGCATGGCGCTGCCGCACGGCCCCGGCGTGGTCACGCTGTCGCCGGGCGAGGGCTTCGTGCGCTGCCACCTGCAGCTCACCGACCTGCGCGACCTCGGCGCGTGCGTGCAGCGCTGCCGGCGCCTGCTCGACCTCGACGCCGACCCGGTCGCGATCGACACCGTGCTCGGCGGCGACCCGCTGCTCGCCCCGCTCGTCGCGCGGCTGCCCGGTCGGCGGGTGCCGGGCTGCCCCGACGGCGACGAGCTCGCCGTCCGGGCGGTGCTCGGCCAGCAGGTCTCGGTGGCCGGCGCGCGCACCGTCGCCGGGCGGCTCGTCGCGCGCTTCGGCAAACCGCTGACGAGCCCGTCAGGAGCCGTCACCCACCTGTTCCCCTCGGCCGCGGCGCTGGCCGGGGCCGACCCCGGCGACCTGCCGATGCCCGCGAGCCGGCAGCGGGCGCTGCTGGGGCTGTGCACCGCGCTCGCGGAGGGCTCGCTGCGCCTGGACCCCGGCGCCGACCGCGACGAGGTGGCGGCCCGGCTGCTCGCGCTGCCGGGGATCGGTCCGTGGACCAGCGGGCTGGTCAGGATGCGAGCGCTCGGCGACCCCGACCTGTTCCTGCCGGGCGACCTCGGCGTGCGCCAGGCGCTGGCCCGGCTCGGGGAACCGCAGGCGGCGGCGCTGACCCGCGCGCAACGCTGGCGGCCGTGGCGCTCGTACGCGGTCCAGCTGCTGTGGGCCGGCCTCCAACTCGCACCCGGAGACCCCGCATGACATCCCCGCAGCCCACGACCTACCGTGTCAGCCCCAGCCCGCTGGGCGACTTGCTGACCGTCGGCGGTCCGGCCGGCATCAGCGGGATGTACCTGTCCGCCCAGCGCTGGGCGCCGGCGATCGACGCGGACTGGGTCCGCGACGACGCCGCGTTCCCCGACGTCGTCGCGCAGATGCAGGAGTACCTCGCAGGCGAGCGCACGACCTTCTCCGTCGCGCTCGACCTGCGCGGCACCTCGTTCCAGCTCCAGGTCTGGGAGCGGCTGCGGGCCATCCCCTACGGGCAGACGCGCTCCTACGCCGAGTTGGCCGTCGCCGTCGGGCGTCCCCGTGCGTTCCGCGCGGTTGGCCTGGCCAACGGGCGCAATCCCGTCTCCGTGATCGTCCCCTGCCATCGTGTCATCGGCAGCGGCGGATCGCTGACCGGCTACGGCGGCGGGCTCGAGCGCAAGCGGGCGCTGCTCGCGTTGGAGGGGGCCACGCTCACGTTGGGTGCATGGGGAGGCGCCGAACGGGCACTGTGAGCGGTAGCGACTTCCCAGGACCCGGGAGTCGCCAGGCGCGGAGGGCTTCCCTCGGAGGCCCTCCGTGCTGCGACGGCGTGAAGGACTCAGAGGTCCTTCTACGCCAGCCTTGGGTGATCACGGCCAGTCCCGCATCCGCTCTTCGACGCGGCGCAGGGTACCGGCAACGACCGAGCGGCCGCGCTCCAGGCTTGCGGCGCCCAGCAGGAGCAGCGCACCGAGGACCGCCAGCGACACCCACAGCCACACGCCCCGCACCTGCGGCAGCAGGCGCACGAGGGGCACGGCGACGACCAGCACGAGCGCGGAGGCGGCGGCCGCGGCGCCCGCGAGCACCCGGCGGCGGATGCGGCCCACCGCGCCCCAGACGAGCACCGCCACGCCGGCGAGCACCGCCACCGGGGTGAGTTCCAGGCGGCCGGCGGCCACCTGCCCGACTGCGGGCAGCAGCGTCACGGCCAGGCCGGCCGTGTCGAGCGCGGCGACGGCCTTCGGCGCCGCGGGCAGCCGCCCCCGCCGCACCGCGCGCGCCGCGAGGTCGGCCTCGACGAGCAGACCGGCGCCAACGGGCAGCGTCAGTGCCAGCAGCGGGGGCGCAGGCAGCTCGACCACCGACACGAGGACGGCGAGGACGACCGCCGCCGGGGCGACGGCGAGCAGCGACGCCCGGTCCGTCGCCAGCCCCGCG
>Ga0136616_10000248_pt1 | contig 23370 bp, 24 predicted proteins | sample AntDrymUQ2992106_2_FD_106648 | JGI IMG/M metagenome (GOLD analysis project Ga0136616, IMG submission 106648) | Polar desert sand microbial communities from Dry Valleys, Antarctica - metaG UQ299 (21.06) | ecosystem: Environmental > Terrestrial > Soil > Desert | place: Antarctica: Dry Valley... | reverse complement strand
GACTCCGTCGTACGCGGCTCGCTGTCCTGCGGCATGCGCGGATGCTACGCGGGCTGGTGCCGGCTGCCGCACGGCTTGATGGAGTCACCAGGACGCTGGCGCTGGTTCGAGAACTTCGCCGCGGAGACCGACAAGACGCTGCTCGGCTTCGAGATCAACCCCCTGCACAACATCGTCCACCTCGTCATCGGGCTCGCCGGCCGAGGCGCTCAGCCGCACCCTTGCCACCGCGCGGACCTACGGCTGGCTCCTGGCCATCGAGTACGGCGCCGCGTTCATCTATGGCCTGTTTGCGGTCGGCAACTCCGACCTCAACTTCCTCAGCCTCAACACGACGGACAACATCCTCCACCTGGTGAGCACGCTTGTCGGTCTCGCCATCGCGTTGTTCCCGGTGCGCAACCAGCCGGCCACCAGGCGCGAAGCCTGACCGCGCGGGCGCAACCGGTCCGCGGATCGGCCCACTGCACTAGGCGGATGTGCTTGCGCCGTCGAGGACGTACTCCCCCCGTGGGCGCCAGACTCCGTCCGGGCCGTGCTCATACAGGTGGAAGCACTCAACGGAAAACTGCGCCGCGTACTCGGCGAGTTCCAGGTATGCGCTGTCCAGTACCGCATCGGGCAGGTCATAGGCGACCGTGACGTGCGGGTGGTAGGGGAAGGGCAGTCTGCGGGCGAGTGGCCCGGCGCGCACCTGCTCCTCGATCCGCTCGCAGTCCCCGATGCCGAGGGCCAGCGCCACGAAGACCACCGGCGACACCGGCCGGAAGGTGCCGGTGCCCCGCAGCTGCATGGGGAAGACGCGCTCGGCGGTCGCGACGTGGCCGAGATGGTCCTCGACCTCGGTCAGCGCGTCCGCTGATACCTGCGTCGGCGGCAGCAGGGTGACGTGAGTCGGGATGGCATCAGCCATCGGGTCGCCGAAGCGGCGTCGCCAGTCCTGCAGCCGACCGCCGTACGGCTCGGGGACGGTGATGGCCACCCCGATGGTGTGCTCGCGCACACTCACCTGACGGTGGGAAACAGGAAGCCCAGCCGCTCGTGCACGGCGGCGAGCGTCTGGGTGGCCACCGCGCGCGCCTTTACGGCGCCGCGAGCCAGCACGTCGTCGAGGGCTTCGGGCGCGGCGAGCAGCTCATTGACCCGCTGCTGGAACGGCCCGACGACGTCGAGCACCGCGGCAGCGACCTCCTTCTTCAGGTCCCCGTACCCCCGACCCGCGAAGCGTGCCTCGAGCGCCGGTATCGGAGTGTGGGTCAGCGTGGAGAGGATGACCAAGAGGTTCGTCACGCCCGGCTTGCTCTCCGGATCGACTACCACGTCGCGGCCGGTGTCGGTAACCGCGCTGCGAATCTTCTTCTCGACCACGCCGGGCTCGTCGCTGAGCCACAGGCAGCCAGGGCCGCCGACGCTGCCGCTCATCTTCTCGCCCGGGTGCTGCAGGTCGTAGATCTTCGCGGTCTCTCGCAGGATGTACGGCTCCGGGACGACAAAGGTCCTCCCGAAACGGGAGTTGAAGCGCTGCGCCAGATCCCGGGTCAGCTCAATGTGCTGGCGCTGGTCCTCCCCGACGGGCACCTGACCAGCCTGGTAGAGCAGGATGTCGGCCGCCTGCAGGACGGGGTAGGTGAACAACCCGACAGAGATCCGGTCAGAACCGTAGCGCTGGGTGCGGTCCTTGAACTGGGTCATCCGACTCGCCTCGCCGAAACCGGTGAGGCAGCCGAGCACCCACGCCAGCTGGGTGTGCTCGGGAGCGTGGCTCTGCACGAACAGGGTGCTGCGCTCGGGGTCGACCCCCGCGGCGAGGTACTGCGCGGCGGTCACCTGCGTACGGCGGCGCAGCACCCGTGGATCCTGCTCGACGGTGATGGCGTGCAGGTCGACGACGCAGTAGTAGGCGTCGTGACTGTCCTGTAGCGACACCCACTGCCGCAGCGCACCGAGGTAGTTACCGAGATGCAGCGAGTCGGCAGTGGGTTGCATGCCGGAGAGGACGCGAGGACGCGCTGGCGGCGTGAGGGACATGTCAGGTCATTGTGGCAGGCCAACAGCTCGCCGGCCCGCCGTCGGTCACGACCGCTCGTCCGCCGCCTCCGGGACCGCCACGTCCATCGCGGTCGCACCAGTACTCGCCCCGACGCCGGTGCTGTCCTCCGGTGCTGACTCCGCGACCGACCGCACGACGCCGACCCGCACGCGGGCCACCCGGCGACCGTCGAGTTCGGCGACCGTGAGCCGGTTGCCGTCGACATCGACGTACTCCTCGACCGTCGGCAGGTGGCCGAGCGCGTTGACCACGAAACCGGCGATGGTCTCATAGGGGCCGTCCGGCAACGCCAGGCCGGTCTCCTCCGTGAAGTCCTCGAGGTTGAGCAGGCCGTCGACCTCGAGGTCACCGGCGAGCGTGCGTCGAGTGTGCTTGCTCGCCACGTCGTACTCGTCGCGAATCTCCCCGACGAGCTCTTCGACGAGGTCCTCGAGGGTGACGATGCCGGCGGTGCCGCCGTACTCGTCGACGACGATGGCCAGGTGCTGGCCTTCGCGACGCATCTCCGACAACGCAGGTAGCACACGCTTCGTCGCGGTCAGCAGCTTGACGTCGCGGGCAACGTCGCCGACCCGCACCGACCGCCCGGCCAGACTCGGGTTGAGCAGGTCGCGAACGTGGACGAAGCCGACCACGTCATCGTGCGAGCCGCGAACCACGGGATAGCGGGAGTGCGGGCTGGCCACCACGTGGGGGATCGCCTTGAACACCGGTACGGCGGCGTCGAGGAAGTCGACCTCGGTGCGCGGCACCATCACCTCGCGAACCTGCTGGTCACCCGCGGCAAACACCTCCTCGACGATCGCGCGCTCCTCACTACCCAAGGACTCGTGGCCGATGACGAGGTCGCGCAGCTCCCCCTCTGTCATGACGTCGCGTCCGGCGGACGGGTCGCCGCCGAGCAGCTTGACGACGACGTCGGTCGACCGGGACAGCAGCCAGATCACCGGGCGGGACAGGGTGGCGATGCGGTCCAGCATCGGGGCAACGAGCAGGGAGACGCCCTCGGGGCGCTGCAGCGCCAGCCGCTTGGGCACCAGCTCGGCGAATACCAGCGAAAGGTAGGAGATGACCAGAGTGGTGCCGACCAGTGCCACCGGGACTGCGGCTCCCGCTGGCACTCCCCACCTCTCCAACACCGGGGCGAGGTCGTCAGCCAGGGTGGCCGCACCAAACGCCGCGGAGAGAAAGCCGGCGAGGGTGACTCCCACCTGGACGGCGGCGAGGAAACGGTTGGGGTTCTGGTGCAGCTTGGCAACCCGCTCGCCGCGCCGCCCGCGGGTGGCAAGCGCGCGCAGCTGCCCCTCCCGCAGCGACACGAGCGCGATCTCAGCGCCGGCGAACACGCCACCGATGAGGATGAAGAGCAGAACCAGGGCGATGCTGGAGAGAGTCCCGGTCACGGCGCACCCGTGTCGGCTCGGCCGACGTGCGCCTGCCTGGAGCAGGCGTCCATAGGTGCAGCGTAGGGTGTGGCCCTCTCGACGACCGGGGGCTGCGACCATCGACGGGTGACGTCGGTAGCTCCGCAGCGCAGCACCTGTTGATGTCGGCTGAAGTCGGCGGGACCGCCGCCACCGCGTTTGCGCAGCTCACCGGGCATCCACCGGAGGGGGTCTGGTGCGCGCCGGGGCGGGTCAACATCGTCGGGGAGCACACCGACTACAACGAGGGCTGGGCTCTGCCCTTCGCCGTCGACCGGCGGGTAACTGCGGCGGCCGGCCGCCGGGGGGACGGCTGGCTGCGCATCGCCTCGCTGCAACGCGGGGGCACGTTCGCCCGGCCGCTGGCCGATGTCCGACCCGGTGCGCTACGTGGCTGGGCGGCGTACTCCGCCGGCCCGGTGTGGGCGCTCCTCGATGCAGGTGTGCGCATCACCGGCCTCGACGTGGTACTCGGCAGCGACCTGCCCACGGAGTCTGGGCTGGCCTCGAGTGCGGCGGTGGAATGCGCCGTCCTGCTCGCCACCCGCGACCTCTTCGGCGGACCGGACGATCCGGCTGCCCTCGCCGCTCTTGCCCAGCGGGCAGAGACCCAGATGGCGGGCGTGCCCTGCGGCATCATGGACCAGATGGCGTCCATGACCTGCGTGACCGGGCACGCGCTGCTGCTCGACGCCCGAAGCGGGGCGGTGGAGCAGGTGCCGTTCGCCCCGCAGCGGGCGGGCCTCGCGCTGCTCGTGATGGACACCAGGACCGAGCGCCCGCTGGCCCATGGTGAGTACGCCGCCCGCCGACAGTCCTGCGCCGAGGCGGCACGCGCCCTCGGCGTACCGGCGCTGCGCGAGGTCGGGGCGGCGGAGGTGGAGGCGGCGCGCGACCGGTTGGGTGATCCGGGGTACCGCCGGGCCCGACATGTCAGCAGTGAAAATCGACGGGTGCTCGAGGTGGCCGGACATCTGCGGTCAGGTCACCCCGAGCGGGTGGGAGCGGCGCTCACCGCCTCGCACGTGTCCCTGCGCGACGACTACGACGTGAGCACGCCGGCGCTGGACACCGCGGTCGACGCCGCGCTGGCCGCCGGTGCGCTCGGCGCCCGGATGACCGGCGCCGGCTTTGGTGGCTGCGCGATCGCACTCGTTCCAGCGGCTGCCGTGGAAGCGGTCGGTGACGCGGTACGCCGGGCGGGCGCCGCAAAGGGGCTACCGGCGCCTGACGTGTTCCCCGTACGCCCCTCCGACGGAGCGAGGAGAGTCGCGTGAAGCTGCTGGTGACCGGCGGGGCTGGATACATCGGCAGCATCGTGGCGGCCCACCTTCTTGGTGCGGGCCACGAGGTGACCGTGCTCGATGACCTGTCGACCGGCCACGCCGACGCAGTGCCCGATGGTGCCCAGTTCGCGGAAGTCTCGCTGCTCGACGCCGCCCGGACTGCCGAGGTGGTCGGCGGTGGCTTCGACGGGGTGCTGCACTTCGCGGCGAAGTCGCTCGTGGGCGAGTCGACCGAGCATCCGGGGCGCTATTGGCGCAACAACGTCGTCGGCTCGGTCAACCTGCTGGAGGCGATGCGTGATGCGCAGGTGCCACGTCTGGTGTTCTCCTCCACCGCGGCGGTGTACGGCGAGCCGGAGACAGTGCCCATCCCGGAGGACGCGCCGCCACGCCCCACCAACCCCTACGGCGCATCGAAGCTGGCCATCGATCTGGCGATCGGCGGTTTCTGCGCCGCCCACGGGCTCGCCGCGACCAGCCTGCGGTACTTCAACGTGGCCGGAGCGAGTGGTCGCCTCGGTGAGCGCCACACAACGGAGACTCACCTCATCCCCATCGTGCTGGAGGCGGCGGCCGGCCGGCGCACCGGCGTGCAGGTGTACGGCACCGACTACCCCACGGCGGACGGTACTGCGGTGCGCGACTACATCCACGTCGACGACCTGGCCTGGGCCCACGTGTTGGCCCTCCGGGCCGCCGAGACGGGGCGACATGCCGTGTACAACCTCGGCAACGGGCGCGGCTACTCCGTGCGCGAGGTCGTCGATACGGCCCGCGAGGTGACCGGCAGCGAGATACGGGCGACGGACAGTGGGCGTCGCCCGGGTGATCCGGCGACGCTGGTCGCCTCCAGTGCCCGCGCCCGGGCCGAACTCGGCTGGATGCCGGAGAAGCCTGGGCTGGACGTGATGGTGCGTGACGCCTGGGATTTTCAGCAGGCGTCGCGCCCCGATCTCAACCCTTGACCGACCCCGCGGTCAGCCCACGGACGAAGAAGCGCTGCAGCGAGAAGAACACGATGAGCGGGACCACCATGGTGATGAACGCACCTGCGGTGAGCAGGTGCCACTCCTGGCCCAGCTCCCCGATGAGGCCCTGCAGGTTGATCGTCACCACCTCGTTGGTGCCGGCGCCGAGGAAGATCAGCGCCACCAGCAGGTCGTTCCACACCCAGAGGAACTGGAAGATGGCGAATGCCGCCAGCGCGGGCACCGACATCGGCACGATGAGCGCCCAGAAGGTGCGGAAGTGGCTGGCCCCGTCGACCTTTGCCGACTCGACGATCTCCTTGGGCAAGGCGGCCATGTAATTGCGCAAGATGTAGATCGCCAGCGGCATGCCGAAGCCGGCGTGCGCGAGCCAGACGGCCAAGAAGGTGCCGGTGAGGTTGTAGCTGTTGTACAGCTGTAGCAGCGGGATGAAGGCGACCTGCAGCGGCACCACGAGCAGCCCCACGAGGATGATGAAGAAGAGATCACGTCCGGGGAAGCGCATGAAGGTGAACGCGTAGGCCGCAAAGGCGGCGATCATGATCGGGATGGCGGTTGCCGGCACCGCTATTGCGACGCTGTTGATGAAGGCGTTGCCCATGCCGTTGTCGAACAGCACGGCGCCGTAGTTCTGCACAGTCCACTGAGAGAAGTCCAGCGGCGAGGTGAAGACCGTCCACCACCCGGAACTGTTCACGTCGTCGCCGGTGCGGAAGGAGGACACCAGCAGACCGAAGGTGGGAACGGTCCACAGCAGGCAGACTGCGATCAACGCGATGGTGGCCAACAGCTTGCCCCGGCCGGCCCGCCGGCCGGCCCGCCGGCCGGGTGGCTCGAGCGCCGACCGGTCGGTGCCTAGCGCACGCTGGGAATCGGGAATCGTCGTGCTGGCGGCGGGAACGAGCCCACTCATCGACCGACCTCCTCGGCGCGGAAGCGGCGCACCTGGTAGATCATCACCGGGATGACCGCGATCATCAACACGACCACGATCGCCGCGGAACGGCCGGCGTCGCCGAACTCGAACAGCTGGGTGTAGAAGAGGTTACCGATGACCTGGGTCTGGAAGGCCCCGTTGGTCATCACGTAGACGATGTCGAACACCTTCATGACCAGGATGAGGATCGTGGTGAAGACCACCAGGACCGTCGCCCAGATCTGCGGCACGACGACGCGGAAGAAGATCTGCACCTCGTTGGCCCCGTCGATGCGGGCAGCCTCCAGCGTGTCCTCGGGCACGTTCTTGATGGCGGCGGAGAGCAGCACCATGGCGAAGCCGGCCTGCAGCCACACCATGATGACCATGAGCAGCATGTCGTTGACGTTGAAGCTGCTGAGCTGCAACCACACCACGTTCTCGAAGCCCAGGCTGGTCCAGATCGCGTTGAGCAGGCCGATCGGGTTTTCCCCCGGCCGGGCGTCGTAGACGAATCGCCAGATCGTGCTGGCGCCGACGAAGCTGATCGCCATCGGGAGGAAGATCAGCGACTTGGTAATCTTCTCGGACCGCGCTGGCAACCGGTCGGCCAACACTGCGACGAGCAAGCCGATGATGACGCTGCCGGCCGGCACCACGATGATCCACAGCAGATTGTTGATCAAGACTTCGTAGAAGTTTTCGTCGCGCAACAAGGAAAGGTAGTTGTCCAGCCCGACCCACGCAGTGGTGTCCCGGTTGGCGAAGCTGGCGAACACCGTCTGCACGGTCGGATAGACGAGGAAGAGCCCCACGACCGCAAGGGCTGGACCCACGAACACGTACGGCTTGAGCCGGTCCTCCCACTTGCCTGGGAGCCGCTCGACCAGAAGGTTGAGCAGGAAGTAGAGCAGGAGGATGCCGCCGACTCCCGCCACGATGGCCAGGAGAGCGTTGATCAGCTTGAGCATGGACCAGCTCCTGTCCCTCGGGGGTGGGTGCGATCCAGACCCGCGCACCCACCCCGACGGCTAACCGTCGATCAGCTCGACGGCCAGCTCTCGTCAATGGTGGTCAGCGCCGCCGCAAGGTCCTTCTCCTCTGCCACCCAGGAGACCATCTCGTCCCAGAAGGTGCCGGCGCCTACCGAGGCCGGCATGAGGTCGGAACCGTCGAACCGGAAGACGTCGGCTCCCTGCGCGAGCTCGGCGATGTTCTGGGTGATCTTGTCGGGATACTGACTGTTGTCGAAGGTCTTGTGCGGCGACAGCCAGCCACCGGCCTCGGCCCACGGACCACCGAACTCGGCGGAGGTGAGGAACTCCATCACCTGCACGACGTCCTCGTCGTTGGTGAACATGGCGGCGATGTCGCCACCTCCCAGGATGGGCTGACCGTCGAAGCCGTCTTCCACTGGTGGCAGCACGAACGTGCCGACGTTACTCCCGAGATCCTTTTGCACCTCATCGGGGAAGAATCCGGTGATGAAGTTGCCCTGCCGGTGCAGGAAGCAGTCCGGCGGCTCTTTGAACATCGCGTTGGGCGAGGTGCCGAACGGCGTGGTGAGGATGCCCTGGGGTCCGCCGCGGACGTAGCCGTCGGTGAACACGATGTCGCCGAACATGTCCCCGGCGCGCTGGATGGCCTGGTCATTGAACGGTATCTCGTGCGACACCCACTGGTCGTAGACCTCCGGTCCGGCGGAGCGCAGCACGAGCTCCTCGATCCAGTCCGTCATGACCCAGCCGGTGTCAGGTCCGGACTCGGCACCGATACACCACGGCGTGTTGCCATCGGCCTTGATCCGCTCGGTGAGGTCCATCAACTCGGTCCACGTCTCTGGCACCTGGTAACCGGCCTCCTCGAACTGCGGCACCGGGTACCAGACCAGGCTCTTGACCGCCATCCGCATCGGCGCGCCGTAGATGTTGCCGTCTTCGGCCGTGGTGGCGTCGAGGAAGCCGGGGATCAGCGTTTCCTGGATGGCCCCGACATCGATGGCGTCGTTGAGCGGGATCACGTCACCGCCGGTGGCCAGGTCGAGAACAAGGCCAGGCTGCGGGAAGAGCCCGATGTCCGGCGGGTTGCCGCCACGGACACGGGTGCGGATCTCGGTGGTGAAGTCCGTGGAGGGCGTGTAGGAGATGTCGATCCCCGACTCCTGTTCGAAGGCGGCGAGGGAGTCGTTGAACGCCTGCTCCTCGGCGTCGGCGAACGCTCCACTGATGGAGACTGCGCCATCTCCGGCCGCGGGCTCCCCGGCGGTGTCAGCACCACCACCGCCGCCACCGCCACCACCGCCCCCGCCGCTCTGTCCGAGGCAGCCGGTGAGGGCCAGGCCGCACACCGCTCCGGCAGCGGCTACTCGCGTGAAGGTCGACCGCATCCGTACTCCTTCTCCCAAGGCCGTCTCGGCCGTTATCACGACCAGCTTTCGACGAGCCGACCCTGCCATGAATGCACGCAGTCGGCTAGTCCACCGCGCCGCATTCCGCCCGCAGTGTCGGGATCGTGACCTGAGCCCGCTCCCGCCTCACCGCGGGGAACAGCTTCACCGGCGAGTCGGAGCGCTGCAGGGGGAGACACGCGGCACTCTCACGGACCATGATGACGACTGAGGCCGCGGGTGACCGCGCCGACGACTGCTGAGCTGGAGGGAAACAGGACATGGCCACCGTCACCTTCGACAAGGCGAGCCGAATCTTCCCGGGTTCCGAGCGCCCCGCGGTCGACCAGCTGGACCTGGACATCGGCGATGGCGAGTTCCTCGTCCTCGTCGGACCCTCCGGCTGCGGGAAGTCGACGTCCCTGCGCATGCTCGCCGGACTGGAGGATGTCAACTCCGGCCAGATCAGGATCGGCGAACGCGACGTCACGAACCTGGCACCGAAGGACAGGGACATCGCGATGGTGTTCCAAAGCTATGCGCTCTACCCGCACATGACCGTCGGCGACAACATGGGCTTCGCTTTGAAGATTGCCGGTATCTCGAAGGACGAGCGGGAAAAGCGGGTGAATGAGGCGGCGAAGCTGCTCGACCTGGAGCCGTACGTCGACCGCAAGCCGAAGGCGCTCTCGGGTGGCCAGCGGCAACGGGTGGCGATGGGTAGGGCCATCGTACGCCAGCCGCAGGTTTTCCTCATGGACGAGCCGCTGTCCAACTTGGACGCGAAGCTCCGCGTACAGACGCGGACACAGATCGCCGCGCTGCAGCGTCGTCTCGGGGTCACCACCGTCTACGTCACCCACGACCAGGTCGAGGCGATGACGATGGGCGACCGCGTTGCGGTGCTGAAGGACGGGCTGCTGGAACAGGTCGACACTCCACTCAACTTGTACGAGCGCCCCAACAGCGTTTTCGTTGCCGGCTTCATCGGCTCACCGGCTATGAACATCGACACGTTCCAGGTCGCCGACGGCCGGGCCACCGTAGGTGAGGTCACCGTGCCGTTGTCGCGAACCACGATGGAGGCGCTCGGCAAGGAGGGAGCCGACAGCGCCATCGTGGGGTTCCGTCCGGAGTCGCTCGAGTCGGTCGGCGAGGGTCAGGGGTTTCCGCTGGTCGTCCACATGGTCGAAGAGCTCGGCTCGGACGCTTTCGCCTACGGTCAGTTCGCGGGCACGGAGGAGACCCCGACCAGCCGGCCGGTCATCGCCCGTGTCAACCCGCGCCAGCCACCACCCAAGGGGTCGACGGCGTACTTCCGGGTCCGTGAGGGCGAGCAGCACGTGTTCTCCGTGAAGACCGGAGAGCGACTGCCCACCTGATCGCTGCGGACGCGCTACGACGCGACCTTCTTCTGCAGGTTCTGCTCCAACGCGACCAGGAACTCCTGCGTGTCGAGCCAGGGCGTGTCCTTGCCGACCAGCAATGCCAGGTCCTTTGTCATCGCGCCGGACTCCACGGTCTCCACACACACCTGCTCCAGCGACTGTGCGAACCCGACCACCTCAGGGGTGTCGTCGCGCTTCCCGCGCTGTTCGAGCCCGCGGGTCCAGGCGAAGATCGACGCGATGGGGTTGGTGGACGTTGGCTTGCCCTGCTCGTGCTGGCGGAAGTGCCGGGTCACCGTGCCGTGGGCCGCCTCCGCCTCGATGGTGCCGTCCGGCGTCATCAGTACAGATGTCATCAGACCAAGAGAGCCGAAGCCCTGCGCCACGGTGTCGGACTGCACGTCGCCGTCGTAGTTCTTGCACGCCCAGATGTAGCCGCCCTCCCACTTCAACGCGGCGGCCACCATGTCGTCGATGAGCCGGTGCTCGTACGTCAGGCTGGCAGCGGCGAAGTCGTCGGCGAACTCCGCGTCGAAGACCTCCTGGAACAGATCCTTGAAGCGACCGTCGTACGCCTTGAGGATGGTGTTCTTCGTCGACAGGTAGACCGGGTAACTGCGCTCCAGCCCGTAGCGGAATGAGGCGCGGGCGAAGTCGCGGATCGAGTCGTCGTAGTTGTACATGCCCACTGCGACACCACCACCCGGGAACTTCGCCACCTCCCACTCCATGGGCTGACCGCCGTCCTGCGGTGTGTAGGTGATGGTCACCGTGCCGGGACCGGGGACCACGAAGTCGGTGGCGCGGTACTGGTCACCGTGCGCATGGCGGCCGATCACGATGGGCTTGGTCCAGCCGGGCACGAGCCGCGGGATGTTGCTGATGACGATGGGCTCGCGGAAGATCACGCCGCCGAGGATGTTGCGGATCGTCCCGTTGGGCGAACGCCACATCTTCTTCAGTCCGAACTCCTGCACGCGGGCTTCGTCCGGGGTGATGGTCGCGCACTTCACCCCGACCCCGTGCTCGGCGATGGCCCGGGCCGCGTCGACGGTGACCTGGTCGTCGGTCGCATCGCGGTTTTCGATGCCCAGGTCGTAGTAGCGCAGATCGACATCGACGTAGGGCAGGATCAGCTGCTCCTTGATGAACGACCAGATGATGCGGGTCATCTCGTCCCCGTCGAGCTCGACGACGGGGTTGGCCACCTTGATCTTCGGCATGGGTCGAGTTATGCCTTCCTGGTCACATGGACTGGACGTCGGCCTGTTTGGCGCGCACCGCCTCAGCGGCTTCCTGAAGACTCGCGAGCTCGTCGTCGGCCAGCTCGGTCTCGACGACACGGCGTACGCCGCCGGCGCCGATCTCCGCTTCGACGCCCAGGTAGACCTCGGAGATGCCGTACTGGCCGTCGACCCATGCGCACACCGGTAGGACCGCACCGCTGTCCTCGGCGACCGCACGGGCCATGCGTGCGGCAGCTGCGGACGGGGCGTAATAGGCCGAGCCGGTCTTCAGCAGGGCGACGACCTCCGCCCCACCGTTACGGGTGCGGGTGACGATGTCCTCGACCCGGTCCGCCGGCAGCAGCTCGGCCAGCGGGTTGCGTACGCCGTCGACCTCGACCGTGCAACGGGAAGGGACCGGCACCATGGTGTCGCCGTGGGACCCCAGCGTGAGGGTCTGCACCGCGGCGATCGGGACACCCAGCTCCTCGGCGACGAAGTGGGTGAAGCGGGCGGTGTCGAGCATCCCAGCCTGTCCCAGCACCCGCTCGGGTGGGAAACCAGTGGCGATGCGAGCGAGCGCGGTCATCTCATCCAGCGGGTTGGACACCACGATGACGACGGCCTCGGGGGCGTGCTTGGCGATGTTCTCGGCGACCTGACGCACGATCTTCGCGTTGGTTTCGAGGAGGTCCATCCGGCTCATGCCAGGCTTGCGCGGCAGGCCGGCGGTGATGATGACGATGTCGGACCCGCTGATCGCCTCGTACCCCTCCCCGCCCTTACCGGTGGTCTTGCCGACTACTTCGGTTTCGAAGCCTTCGACCGGCCTCGACTGGTTCATGTCGAGCGCGAGCCCCTCCGGTTTGCCCTCCACGATGTCGGTCAGTACGACGGTCTCGAAGACGTCGTACTCGGCCAGTCGTTGGGCCGTCGTCGAGCCGTAGAAACCGGCGCCGACGACCGTGACCTTCCCCTTGCGCGTCATGACTGATGGCTCCTCACCATTGCCGGGTGCCGGGTTGCCGGCCGAGACCGACCCGAGGGTATCGACCCCCGACGCCCGGCCCGGGTGGCCGCCATGAAGTACTCACTCTGGTACGACGAAAGCAAGGAACCCGAGCGCCGTCCCCAGCAGGCCGAGCGTGAGGACATCCACTGACCTCCGCCGGACCGCGAGGAGCCCCGCGTCGCGCTGGGGGAGGACCACCCGCAGCGCAGCCGCCAGCAGCAGCGCAATGGCGACCACGAGTGACCCGGTGCGGAAGTCCGCGAGCGCCGCGATGACCAGCCCGATGGCCGCCACCGCGAGGACGAGGAGGAGCGGCCACTCGCGAACGCGACGACTCCGCCCGGCCCAACCGGGCGAGGACATGTCCGGCATGCCAATGTCCCTCCGTCGCAGCCGCGGACACTGTAGTGGCGGACGAGGCGGCTGGTGGAGCGCTCAGCCGGCGGCCGCCTCGGCGGCCTCCACGACGTTGGTGAGCAACATGGCCCGGGTCATCGGCCCCACGCCCCCTGGCACCGGAGCGAACCACTCGGCGACCTCACGGACACTCGGGTCGACGTCACCGGCCAGGCCGGCGTCAGTGCGGGTGATGCCCACGTCGACGACCACAGCGCCCGGGCGGACCATGTCCGCGGAGAGCAGGCCGGGCACGCCCGCGGCGGACACCACGATGTCAGCGCGGCGCAGGTGGTGCGACAGGCTTTTCGTACCGGTGTGGCACAGGGTCACCGTCGCGTTCTCGCTGCGCCGGGTGAGCAGCAGCCCCAGCGGGCGGCCGACTGTCACGCCCCGTCCGATGACGACGACCTCCGCACCGGCCAGTGGCACGTCGTGGCGGCGCAGCAACGTGACGATGCCGCGCGGCGTACATGGCAGCGGGCCGGCCAGGCCGAGCACCAGCCGACCCAGATTGGTCGGGTGCAGTCCGTCGGCGTCCTTGTTCGGGTCCATGAGCTCGAGCACGGCGCCCTCATCGAGACCACGTGGCAACGGCAGTTGGACGAGATAACCGGTGCAGGTGGGATCCGCGTTGAGCTCGCGTACGACGGCCTCGACGTCGTCCTGGGACGCCGTTTCGGGCAGGTCCCGCCGGATGCTCGCTATCCCCACCTCGGCGCAGTCACGGTGCTTGCCGGCTACGTAGGAGCGTGAACCAGGGTCGTCGCCCACCAGCACGGTGCCAAGTCCGGTGGTCACCCCGCGCTCGCGTAACGCGGTCACCCGCCGCTTCAGATCGGCTCGTATCTCGGCCGCCGCGGCCTTGCCGTCGAGGATGCGTGCTGTCACGGACGGGCAGTCTGGCACGGCGCTCAGTGCCAGAAGTGCCGGACGCCGGTGAGGTAGGTCGCTACCCCCGCAGCGCGCGCCACCTCGAGCACCTCCTCGTCGCGCAGCGAACCACCGGGCTGCACCACGGCCCGCACGCCCGCGTCGAGCAGCACCTGCAGGGCGTCCGGGAAGGGGAAGAACGCGTCGCTCGCGGCGACCGCACCCTGCGCGCGGTCTCCGGCGCGGGTGATCGCGAGGCGAGCGGCGTCGACCCGGTTGACCTGCCCCATACCGACGCCCACCGTGGCCCCGTCGTCCACGAGCACGATGGCGTTGGACTTGACCGCCCTCACCGAGCGCCAAGCGAAGAGCAGGTCCGCCAGCGTCTCCTCATCGACTGGCTCACCGACGGCCCGCCGCCAGCTCGCCGGGTCGTCACCGGGCGCGTCCAACCGGTCCACCGTCTGGGCGAGCATGCCTCCGCTGAGGTGACGCCACTCGATGTCCTGGCCGGGAGCTGGAGGCGGGCAGCGCAGCAGCCGCAGATTCTTCTTCTTCGCGGTGAGCACTTCGAGCGCGGCCGGGTGGTAGGACGGGGCGACCACAGCCTCCGTGAACACCTCCGCGATCTGCTGCGCCAGCTCGGGGGTGACCTGTCGGTTGACGGCGATCACTCCACCGAACGCCGACGTCGGGTCGCACGCATGCGCCTTGCGGTGCGCCGCGGCGACGTCCGCCGCGACCGCGATGCCGCACGGGTTGGCGTGCTTGATGACAGCGACGCACGGATCGGGATGGTCGTAGGCGGCACGGCGCGCCGCGTCCACGTCGACGTAGTTGTTGTAGCTCATGTCCTTGCCGTGCAGCTGCGCCGCCTGCGCAAGACCCACCGGCACGTCGTCGTTGACGTACAGCGCACCTCGCTGATGAGGATTTTCCCCGTAGCGCAGAGGCCGATCCAGCCGCAGCGCCTGCCCGGCGAAAGCCGGCCATTGACGTTCACCTTCCGGCACGATCTCCTCGGCGAGTTCGCGGGCGAACCACTCGGCGACGGCGACGTCGTACGCCGCGGTATGCGCGAACGCCGCAGCAGCCAACCGCTGCCGCGCCTTCAGGGTGAATCCCTGACCGTGCGCCGCGGCGAGCACCTCGCCGTAGCGCGCCGGGTCAATGACGACCGCTACGGTGGCGTGGTTCTTGGCCGCGGACCGGACCATGGCTGGCCCGCCGATGTCGACCTGCTCGACGCACTCCTCCGGGCCTGCGCCGCGGCGGACGGTCTCCCGGAACGGATACAGGTTCACGATGACGAGGTCGAACGCCTCGATGCCCAGCTCGCGGAGCTGAGCCTCGTGCTCCGGGCGACGGCGGTCGGCGAGTATCCCCGCGTGCACCGCGGGGTGCAGCGTCTTCACCCGGCCGTCCAGCGACTCCGGGAAGCCGGTGACCGCGCTGACCTCGGTGACCGGTACGCCGGCCGCAGCGATAGTCGCCGATGTCGAGCCGGTGGACACCAGCGCGACACCCGCGTCATGCAGACCGCGGGCCAGCTCGGTCAGCCCGCTCTTGTCGCTGACGCTGATCAGCGCGCGGCGCAGCGGCAGGGTGCTCACGAGATGTGTACCTCCCGGCCGTTGACCGACCACCCGTCGCGGACCATCCGGCCGACGACGTCGACGAGCAGGACGTGCTCGACTGTCTTGACCCGCTCGTGCAGGCGCCGCTCGTCATCTCCGGCGACGACCGGCACCGCCGCCTGGGCGATCACCGGACCGGTGTCGACCCCCTCGTCGACGAGGTGCACGGTAACGCCGGTGACCTTGGCACCGTAGGCGAGCGCGTCGCGGACCGCATGAACGCCGGGGAAGGCTGGCAGCAGCGCGGGATGGGTGTTGACCACGCGGCCACCGAAGCGGTGGAGGAATGCCGACCCCAGGATGCGCATGAAGCCGGCGCACACCACCAGGTCGGGCTCGTGGGCGGCGACCGCCGCGGTGAGTGCGGTGTCCCAGCCGGCCCGGTCCGCATGATCGTCGGCCGCGACGACGAACGTCGGCACGCCGACCGCCGCCGCGCGGTCCAAGGCAGCGACCTCGGCGCTGTCGGCACCCACGGCGACCACCGCGGCGCCGTAAGCCGGGTCGTGCGACACGTCCAGCAGCGCCTGCAAGTTGGTACCCGTGCCGGAGGCCAGCACGACGAGCCTCGCCGTCCTCGGCACGCCGGACTCAGCCCTGCGGGCCGTAACCGCCGTGGTCAGCAGCCGGGCCGTAGCTGCCGGTCGGACCAGCCGGAGCCATCCGCTCCAGCAACAGCGCGGTGCGGCGGGTGTTCCCCTCGACGTTGATGGAGAGTCGGATGAGTGCCGAGCCGGCGAAGAAGTAGAGGGCGATGAACGCTGTGTACAACACGCCGATGAACAAGATGAGAAGGGCACGGCCGCCGCCCTCGGAGCTGAGGGTCGCGATAAAGCCAATGACAGTGGCGAGCGCGCCCACGGCAAGAGTGACCCACCCGAGCACGAACAGCAGAGTCGCAATGATGCGCAGCGCCCGGTAGCGCTCGTCCATGTGTACTCCTAGAGGATAGACGCCACTGAGTTCCCACATTCAGGGGTCGGCACCATAGCGAAGACAGTTGAGCCTGACGACTCGCGAGCGAGCCTGACGGCACGCGAGGCATGGAGGGGGGACAGTGGCCGAGCCGGACGAACGCGACCCCTATGCCCACCCGGAGCAGCGCCCGCCGGCGCGGACGCTGGAGGAGAAGCCACCGCAGAAGGGGGGTCTCGCCGCCCTGTTGCTGTCGGTGGCCGGGGCAGCGCTGGCCCTGCCGCTCGTTCCGGTCGGCCTGGTGCTCAGCATTGCTGGGATCGTCCGCGGCCTGCGGGTCAGGAAACTGGCCCGCCGGGAGGGGACCCACGCGCCTGGCGCGGCAGCCGCGGTGATCGCCGGTGGTGCCGGAGTGGCGCTGGCTGCGAGCGTCCTCGTGTTCATCGCCGTGTTCTGGACCGAGTTGCGCACGTATCAAGGCTGTCAGTCAGGGGCCAACACCATGATCGCTGCGCAGGATTGCGAGCGGGAGTTTCGCGACGCCATCGGCGCTCGCGTCGGGGTTACCCCGGCCCCTCGTTAGCCGCCGGTGCGCTCAGCCGGTCGGCGGCTGCTCACAGCCCGCTGGGTGACCCACTCAACACGCCGATGGCCAGCAACGCCACGAGCGCGAGGATGCCGATGCCTATCCAGCCGAGGACGATGCCGGCCACCGCCATGCCGTCGCCGCCCTCGCCCCGCTCGCGAATCTGCCGCCGGGCGATATAGCCGAAGATGAGCGCGAGGATGCTGCCCACCCAATAGATCCAGAGGATGCCCAGCACCATCGACGCGATGGCCATGCCGTTGGTGCGCGCCGGAGATGGTGGTCCGTACCCCGCGTAGGGGTACTGCCCGGGGTAGCCACCGTATGGCGGCGGACCGTTGGGCTGACTCCCGCTGTAGGGCTGACTCCCGCCGTAGCCCTGGCCATAGCCGGACGGCTCACCGCGCTCTCGCTCGCCGCCGTCCTGCGGTGGCCAGCCTGCAGTGCTCATGACCCGCCTTTCACTCCGGTGTCGCGGCAGGTTACCCCGCCGAGGTAACGGGTGCTGAAGCTTCACCGCTCTGGTCCGGGGTCCGGTCGAGGCGGCGGTGGAAACGGCGGTGCAGCCAGGCCGACCCCGCGGCCACCAGGCCGAGCTCGAGCGCGGCGGCTACGCCGACCCGCCACGGCGAAGGCCCCACCGCGCTCAGCCGCTCCCCCGCCACCGACCCGCCGGACATCCAGGCGAGCACCGCCATCCCCGCGCCGACCCCCGCCCCGGCCGCGAGCGCCCACCCGGCGGCGGACCGGGGGCCGGCGGCGGAACCCACACCTCTGGACACGAGCAACCCGGTCAGCGCCCCGGCGGCCACCGGTACCGCGTAACACACCGGGACCCACCAGGGGGCCGGCCCGCCCGCCGGCAACGCGGCAAGCAGCGGCAGTGCGGGCAGATCGCCGAGTTGCACGCCGGTGGGGGCGATCGACGTACCGGCCCCGACCGCGAACCCGGGCCCGAGGGTGTACGCAGACCCCCACACGATGGCGTTCGGGAGCAGCACCACGCTAAGCAGCAGGAGCACCCCGCCGCTGCGCCCAGGCGCCACCGCCCGCCAGGTTGCGGCGGCCCCGTCGACATCGGCCAGCAGCGCGCCGGCCGCCAGCAGGGCGCCGCCGCTGAGCAGCACGGCGAGCCCGCCGGCAGTTGCGCGGGCAAGCGTCGACCAGTGCGCAGGTGCGGCTGCCGGCAACAGCCCGGACGGGCCGGCGCGTACGGCGCCGTACAGGGCACCCAGCAGGGCCACCGCACCCCCACCGACGAACGCATGCCACACCACCGGGCGCACCAGGGCGGTCCCGCCCAGCGCGGCGGCGAGGCCGGTGAGCACGGCGTACGGCGCGGCGACCGCACCGACGCAGGCGGCGAGCGTCAATCGCGACGCCGGGTGCGTGGAGTCGATGCCGTGGGCGCGCGCAACCCAACCCCCCGCCTGCACGGTGAGGAGCAGGGCGAGCAACGTGAGCCCGAGCGGGGCCATGCCGACATGACCGGTAGGGACCGCGAGGCCGGCGTGGTGGGCGTTCACCCACACCTGCAGAGCCACCCGCAGCGCGTCGTCAACCGCCGCGCCGGAGTGCAGCGCCGTCGCCCAGCCGATCACCACGGGTACGCCGATGAGCAGCAGTCCGGCACTCGCCGCGGCAGCCGCCGCCACCAGCCCGTCCACAGCGAGCGGGCGGCCGGAGGTCGGGGCACTCGGCGGATCGTCGGCGCGGGTGAGCAGGGCAGTCATCGCCGGTCATCGTGACACCGGATGACGTGGATCCCCGGGAGGCAGCGCCGCCAGGAGTTGCTCCGCAAAGCTGGACGGTGATGCAACCTGAACTACGGCGGCATGCGTACGTGCAGTGCGGGCGCGAAGGGAGGCCGGGTGACCCAGGAGGAGTTCGACCAGTTCTACACGGCCTGTGCTGGGCGCCTGGTCGGTCACCTCTATGCGATGACGGGGGACCTTGCGGAGGCGGAAGACGTCGTTCAGGAAGCGTTCGTCAAGGCATGGTCGCGGCGTGAGTCATTGGCCCAGTCCGGCCGGCCAGAGGCATGGATCCGGACGGTCGCCTGGCGACTTGCGGTCAGCCGGTGGCGACGCGGGCGGCGGGCGTTGATCGCATACCAACGGCACGGCGTCCCACCCCACGTGCAAGCGCCGAACCCGGACCTCACCGTGCTGGTGGCGGCCCTCCGCAGCCTGCCGGAGGAGCAGCGGCGGGCCATCGTGCTGCACCACCTGGTCGACCTCTCGGTCGAGCAGGTGGCCGAAGAGACAGGGTGCCCAACCGGAACGGTCAAGGCCAGGCTGGCACGGGGCCGTGGCGCCCTAGCTCGTGCGCTGGCTGATAGCGAAGATGAAGCAGAGAGGGAGGGCTCCTGTGCCTGACCCCATCGACAGCAGGCTCGCCCGACTCGCCGACCACGGCCGGCGCTCGGCCCGGTTGCCGGCGGCGAACGAGATACGCCAGCGTGGTGCGCGCAAGCGCCGGCAGCGCTTCGCCGCTGTCTCCGCGACCGCAACGTTGGCGATCGTCGCTGGTGCCGCCGCGGCGCTCGGCGGCGTCAACCTTGCGGGTGGTCAACGCGACGTTCCGGCGGCGGCGCCAGGTCCGACGCCAGCAGTAACGCAGACCCCGGCCCGGGAACCCACCGGACGGCCCACCACGTCACGCACTCCGTCGCCCACCAAGTCACCCACCGGATCACCCACCGGATCACCCACCGGATCACCCACCGGATCACCCACTGGGACACCCATCGGGACGCCCAGCGTGACGAAGCCCGCCCCGATCTCTTCGCCAGCCGAGGTGACCCGACTGCCGGACGATTTCGCTTTCCCCGACGAGTCTGGGCAGTGGCAGGAGCGGCTGCACGGGAGCGAGTTCAGCGTGGCGCGCACCCACGACATGGCCACCGAATGGGTACTCGATCCGTGCAACCCGACGGCCTACCCGACCGACGCGCTGCGCACCGACTTCTACGAGGCGACGCTGAAGGGGCCGGAGTACACCGAGGTGCGCCAGGTGGCCGTCTATCCGAGCGCAGCTGACGCGCACGAGGTGATGGCCGGCTTCCGCCGAGTACTCGCCGCCTGCGCGGAGTCCAACTACGCCGAGGGATTCCAGGCGCGTTACCAGACGGCGGAACTGCGGCTCGGCGACGACGCGCTGGCCACGATGACGACGCTGTACCAGGACTTCTCCGGTAGGAAGGAGCCACCGCGCTGGGGGCAAGTCCTTGGTGGGTCCTACGGAGGCGTGGTCCGCGTTGGCAACGCGGTGCACGTCGCGGCCAACTACGCGGAGTGGACGCCGCAGTCACCGGTCGACGACAAGGGTGCTATCGCCGTCAGACGTTCGGCGGCCCGTACGGCTGACGTCCTCTGCCCCTTCAACGGCAGCTGCCCCTAAGCCGCTGCCGCACCGGCCTGCTCATCCGGACGTCATCACCTCGCGCATCAGCTGAGCGGTGGCGCTCGGCGTGCGGCCCACGCGCACACCGACGGCCTCCAACGCCTCCTGCTTGGCCGCGGCGGTACCGGACGAACCGGAGACAATGGCGCCGGCGTGGCCCATGGTCTTACCCTCGGGGGCGGTGAATCCAGCGACGTAGCCGACGACCGGCTTCGTCACGTTGTCCTTGATGTACGCCGCCGCCCGCTCCTCCGCGTCGCCGCCGATCTCACCGATCATCACGACCGCATCGGTATCCGGGTCGGCCTCGAATGCCTCGAGGCAGTCGATGTGCGTCGTCCCGATGACCGGATCGCCGCCGATGCCCACGCAGGTGGAGAAGCCGATGTCGCGCAGCTCGTACATCATCTGATACGTCAGCGTGCCGCTCTTGCTGACCAGACCGATGCGCCCGCCCTCGGTGATGTCAGCCGGGATGATGCCGGCGTTGGACGCGCCGGGGCTGATGACACCCGGGCAGTTCGGCCCGACGATGCGGGTGCGCTGGCCCTGCCGTTGGTTGTAGGACCAGAACCCCAACGTGTCGTGTACGGGGATGCCTTCGGTGATGACCACGCACAACGGCACACCTGCGTCGATGGTCTCGATGACGGCGGACTTGGCGAAACGCGGAGGTACGAACACCACGGCGACGTCGGCACCGGTGGCTTCGACCGCCTCGGGCACCTTGTCGTAGACGGGGATGCCGTCGACCTCGCGACCACCCTTGCCGGGCGTGACGCCGGCGACGACGGCGGAACCCGACGCCACCATGCGGCGGGTGTGCTTGGTCCCCTCGGAGCCGGTGATGCCCTGGACGAGGATCTTGCTGTCCTTGCTGAGCCAGATCGCCATGTCGCTGCCCTCCCGGCCGCTCAGTTGCCGGCGGCCGGGGCCGCGGCCAGCTCCGCGGCGCGCCGCGCCGCGTCGTCCATCGTGTCCACCATCTCGACCACGTCGTGCTCGGCCTGATCGAGGATCCGCCGGCCCTCCTCGGCGTTGTTGCCGTCGAGGCGCACCACGAGCGGCTTGTCGATCTGCTCGCCGCGGCTCTTGAGCAGTTCGATGGCCTGCACGATGCCGTTGGCAACCGCATCGCAGGAGGTGATGCCGCCGAAGACGTTGACGAAAACGGAACGCACAGCCGGGTCGCCAAGGATGATGTCCAGCCCGTCGGCCATCACGTCCGCGGAGGCACCGCCACCAATGTCGAGGAAGTTGGCCGGCTTGACCCCGCCGAAGTCTTCTCCGGCGTAGGCAACCACGTCGAGCGTGCTCATCACCAGGCCGGCACCGTTGCCGATGACGCCGACCTCGCCGTCGAGCTTGACGTAGTTGAGCCCCTTCTCCTTGGCCTTGGCCTCGAGCGGGTCGACGGCGTGACTGTCGGCGTACGACGCAAAGACATCCGGGTGCCGGAAGTCTGCGTTGTCATCGAGGGTCACCTTTGCGTCCAGCGCGAGAACCCGGCCGTCAGGAACCTTCACCAGCGGGTTCACCTCGACGAGGGTGGCGTCCTCGGTGGTGAACGCCTCCCACAGCGCGGTGATGACGTCGGCCGCAGGGTCGAGCACCTCTTCAGGGAAGCGTGCCTCCTCGGCGATCTTTCGGGCGCGGGTCCGATCCACCCCGTCGTGCGGATCCACCGGCACCCGTGCGAGCGCCTCCGGGTTCGTTGCGGCGACCTGCTCGATGTCGACGCCTCCCTCTCGGGAGGCCATGGCCAGAAACGTGCGGTTGGCCCGGTCGAGCAAGAAGGAGAAGTAGTACTCCTCGGCGATCTCGCTGGCCTGGGCGATGAGCACGCGGCGTACGGTGTGGCCCTTGATGTCCAGGCCGAGGATCTCGCCGGCCTTGGCCGCGGCGTCCTGCGGGTTCTCCGCGAGCTTGATGCCGCCGGCCTTGCCGCGTCCGCCGGTCTTCACCTGGGCCTTGACCACGACCCGACCGCCCACCTGCTCGGCGGCCGCCTGCGCCTCCTCGGGCGACGCCGCGACGTCACCTGGCAGCACCGGCACCCCGTGCCGCTCGAACAACTCCTTGGCCTGGTACTCGAACAGGTCCACGACTCGTCCGTCCTCACGCTGGCTGGCGGTAGCGGACGACCAGGGTCCGCTCGCGGGGGAGCCTAGTGCTCAGGGACTTGCCGCACTGCCACTGACAGGTGCGGTTCAGGTGGCGTCCTCGGCCGCCTCGCCGAGATTCGTGCGAACCCACTCGATGATGGCCTTGGTGGTGGCGCCTGGCGTGAACACCTCCGCGACGCCGATCTCCTTGAGTAGCGGGATGTCCGCCTCCGGGATGATGCCCCCACCGAAGACCTTGATGTCCGCAGCGTCGCGCTCCCGCAACAGGTCGACCACCTTGCGGAACAGCGTCATGTGCGCGCCGGACAAGACGGACAGCCCCACCGCGTCGGCGTCCTCTTGGATCGCCGCCTCGACGATCTGCTCCGGAGTTTGGTGCAAGCCGGTGTAGATGACTTCGACGCCCGCGTCACGCAACGCCCGGGCCACCACCTTGGCACCGCGATCGTGTCCGTCGAGACCCGGCTTGGCGACGACGACGCGGATGGGGCTTGACGCGGCCATCGCGGCTCCTGACCGGTGGTGAGCGGGCTGGTCGAGGCCGCAGCGTAACCCGCCGGCCGCCGCGTCCCCGCGTACACCTGCACCGGTGCCACTGCACCGTGTCGGGGCCGCCTGACGGACTCAGAGCTTCTCCACCGGCGCGTAGCGCAGCAACAGCCGCTTCGTGCCGCTGGCACCGAAGTCGATCGTGGCCTCGGCCGACTCTGCGGCGCCTCTGGTGGCGACCACGCTGCCGAGCCCGAACGCGTCGT